>Ga0265320_10001245_pt1 | contig 18698 bp, 14 predicted proteins | sample 4827metaG_FD_202087 | JGI IMG/M metagenome (GOLD analysis project Ga0265320, IMG submission 202087) | Rhizosphere microbial communities from Carex aquatilis grown in University of Washington, Seatle, WA, United States - 4-8-27 metaG | ecosystem: Host-associated > Plants > Roots > Rhizosphere >...
CCCGCAGGACGCGCAGCAATTCCTCGGCGGAGACGTCCTTGCGCACCAGGGCGTCGGCTCCGGCCTCGCTGGCGCTGCGCATCAGGGCGGGCGAGGCGGCGCCGGTCAGCATCACCACTCGGGCGGCGGGCAGGCGCTTGCGGATTTCCGGCACCGTCTCGGCGCCGTTCATGCGCGGCATGGCCAGATCGATCAGCACCAGATCGGGATGATGGCGGACCACCATGCGGATGCAGTCCAGGCCATCGGCGGCCTCGCCCACCACCTCGAAATCCGGCTGATTGCCCAGCACCGCCCGCAAGCCGTCGCGGACCATCTCGTGGTCGTCCACCAGCAGCACCCGCACCGGGCCGGTGGTCCGGCGGACCCCGCGTCCCCGGCCCAGCCGGCGGCGTTCGTCGGCCAGGGCCTGATTGAGTGCGGCCAGCAGGGGCCTGGGGGCCTCGTCCCAGTCGCCGATGGCGGTCTCGATGGCCTCGGCGGCGCGGGCCACATGCGGCATGCCGAACACCATGCCGATCCCTTTGATGCGATGGGCGAGATGGCCGGCGTCGTCGGCCTTGTCGCCGTCTATGGCCGTCGCCAGCTTGGCGGCATCGTCCTGGCAGTGGGAGATGATGGTGGCGTCGGCGACCGCCAGCGGCGGCCGGCTGACGCCGGGCTCGGTGGCTCCGGGCAGGTGGCGGGTCAGCAGGTCGGTCAGATGCTTGCGGGAAAACGGCTTGGCGAGGTGGTCGGCGAAGCCGGCGGCGATGAAGTCGGCGCGGACCTTGCCGGGAATGCCCGCCGTCATCGCCACCACCGGAACGGGGGCGAGGCCGCGTTCGGCCTCGTCGCGACGGATGGCGGCCAGGGCCTGGGAGCCGTCCATGCGCGGCATCCGCTGGTCCAGCAGGATCAGGTCGTAGCGATGGCGGCGGGCCTTGGTCACGGCCTGCTCGCCGTCCTCGACCAGATCGAGCGATACGCCCGAGCCGGCCGCCATGGCCGCCACGATGTCGCGGCCGAATGCGCTGTCGTCGGCCACCAGCACGCGGCCGCGACAGGCCAGGGGCGGGACGGCGGGTTCCGCCGGAAGGTCGGGTTCGTTCACCGCCGGCAGGATCGCGGTGAAGCAAAAACGGCTGCCCCGCTCCAGCGGCTCCAGCCACAGCGCGCCGCCCATCAGCGAAACCAGCCGGCGGCTGATGGCCAGTCCCAACCCGGCTCCCTCGCGGTGGGCCTCGCTGTCGCCGCCGCGCAGGAAGGGTTCGAACACCGCCTCGCGGCGGTCGGAGGGAATGCCGCTTCCCTGGTCCTCGACGCAGCAGCGGACCACCGAATCGCGGCTGGCCTCGAGGCGCAGGCTGACCGTGCCGATCTCGGTATACTTGATGGCGTTGTGCAGCAGGTTGACGAGCACCTGGCGCAGCCGGCGGCTGTCGCCCTGGCGGTAGGGCCAGCCGCCGTCCTCCACCTCCATCTGGAGGCTGACTCCCTTGCGGTAGGCCTGCTCGCCGAGAAGCTCGACGGTTTCGGCGGCCAGCGCTCCGATGTGGAACGGCTTGGCGGCCAGTTCCACCTGTCCGGCCTCGATGCGCGAGAAGTCGAGCATGTCCTCGATCAGCCCCAGAATATGGTCGCCGGCCGATCTCAGGGTGTCGAGGCGGCGGCGGTGGGCCTCTTCCAGCGGCGCCTCGGCCAGCAGCTCGGTCATGCCCATCATGGCGTTCAGCGGCGTACGCACCTCGTGGCTGACCACCGCCAGGAAGGCGGATTTGGCCTGGCTCGCCGATTCGGCCTGATCGCGGGCCCGCTGCGCCTCCTCCATCAGTTCCGTATTGGCCCGGCTCAGCCGCAGGGCCTTTTCCAGCATCCGGTGGCTGGAGCGGGTGAAGCCGATGCCGAACGCCGCCAGGGCGATCAGGAACACGATCAGGAAGCCGCCGCCCGCTTCCGGCCTGACCGCCACCGCCACCACCGTCAGCGCCAGGGCGGGAAGGAAGGTGCCGTAGGCGCACATGGGAATGGCCGTCTTGGCGTGGCTGGCCGCCACCGTGAAGATCACGACGAAGATCAGCGGCACCATGGCGTCGGCGCCCAGGTCGGGGTCGAAGAACAGCAAGGCCCCCAGGCCCAGCAGGCTGCCGTTGATCGCCGACAGGCCGGCGAAATGGCGGCCCCACCGGGCGGCATGCTCGGCGCGGGCCGGGTCGGCGGCGTAGCGCCGCTGTTGCCACAGGCTGGTGACGGCGACGGCCGCCACCGTCACCCACCACCCCAATGCTTCAACATAGCCGTGATGCGCGACCTGGGTTGCGGCAAGTCCGGTGACCAGGGCCAGATACAGCAACAGCGTCATCGGTGAATGATGGGCGTGGTAGATATCGACCAATCCGTTAGTAATAGAGGGGGATTCCTCTGTGGCTATTTTCAATTTATCGTTATTCTCAAAAGGCATAGCCGAATTCCCCGAATGGCCCGTCAAATTAGCAGTAGAACGTGGTTTTGGGTAGTTCCACCCATTTACCGGCGGAATCCATGCCCTGATAATCTACCTCAGGGAATGGATACACATTCGCCATGGTGGGGGACATGCACGTATCGTCGCAGGATCTCAACGCCCTCGGCCGCGGTGCCGCAGGGATGGCTTGGTTCGTCTCGAACATCCGGCTGAGGCTGGTCGGCATCCTGATTTCGGTGCTGATGGCCCTGCTGCTGGCCGCCGGGATCGGCGGCACGGTGGCCAGCTTCGCCAAGGTGGCCGAGATCGGTTCGGTCTGGCGCAACTTCGATACCGGTCTGGCCCGGCGGCTGATGCTGCTGTCGGACCTGCGCCAGCATCTGGGCTTCGGGGGGCTCAGCCAGCACTTCCACGACTACCTGCTGACCGACGACCCGCTGCTGCGGCAGGCGGTGACCCAGGATCTGGCCCGGCTGCGCGAGATCGGCCCGGCCTATCTCACCGCCGGCGCGTCCAAGGACGAGCAGGAGGCGCTGAAGGCGGTCATGGCCCTGGTGGACGCCTACGACCGCGCCATGCCCCAGGTGGCCGAGGCGCTGGCCCGCAAGGAGCCCGCCGAGAAGGCCCACGCCCGCGCGGTGGTGGACGAGGCCGGCGCCCTGGTCGCCCTTGACCGGCTGGGCGCCCTGCTGCGTCAGGAGCACAAGGACAGCGCCGACCGGGTCGAGGACGCCACCTGGACGGTATCGGCCACCGTGGGCGGCGTGATGCTGTTCAACGGCCTGCTGCTGCTGCTGCTGGCGGTGTTTTTCTACTGGTTCACCCGCTTCCGCATCGTGCGGCCGCTGGACCGGCTGGGGGGCGTGATGGCCCATCTGTCGCGGGGCGACAAGACGGTGGGCGTGCCGCTGGTGGACAAGCAGGACGAGATCGGCGACATGGCCCGCGCCGTCGAGGTGTTCAAGGAAAGCATGATCCGCGCCGACCAGCTGGAGGCGCAGAAGCAGGCCGCCGACCGCCTGCTGCTCGAACGCGCCCAGATGCGCCAGCGCCTGACCGAGGAGTTCGGCGTGGTGGCCACCCGGGTGCTGGCGGTGGTCAACCATTCCGTCGAGGACGTGCGCGAAACCGCCCATACCCTGTCGGCGGTGGCCGAGGAAACCGAGCGCCAGGCCCAGCAGGTGGCGGTGGCGGCCGAGCAGGCCGCCGCCAACGTGGAATCCGTCGCCAGCTCCACCGAGCAATTGGGCGCCTCGGGCCACGAGATCAGCAGCAGCGTCGGTGCCTCCACCGCCATTACCCGCGAGGCGGTCGAGGGCATCCAGGGGCTGAATGCCACCATGGGGCACCTGTCGGAGGCGGCCGAGAAGATCGGCGAGATCGTCACCCTGATCGGCGAGATCGCCGCCCAGACCAACCTGCTGGCGCTCAACGCCTCCATCGAGGCGCAGCGGGCCGGCGAGGCGGGCAAGGGCTTCTCGGTGGTGGCCAACGAGGTCAAGCATCTGGCCAGCCAGACCGCCAAGGCCACCGAGGAGATCGCCGATCAGGTCAGCGGCATCCAGAGCACCAGCCGCAATGCGGCGGCGGCTCTGGCCACGGTGCACGACACCATCGTCAGGGCCGACGAAGTGGTCTCGACCATCGCCTCGGCGGTGGAGGAGCAGAATGCCGCCACCCAGTCCATCGTCGGCAACATCAACGAATCGGCCCACGGCAACCGCTCGGTCTCGGCCGGCATCGTCGAGGTGTCGTCGGCGGCGCTGCACACCGGCGAGATGGCGGCGCGCATGGTCGAGGTGACCGACAAGCTGCGGGCCGAATCCGAAACCATGCGGGCCGAGGTCGAGAACTTCCTGGCCGCCGTCAAGGCGACCTGAAGCAGGGATGAGAAACGGGATGTTCAAGAAGAAGACGTTCTACGAGGTGATCAGCGAGCATGGCATTCCCCGCCGGGAATTCCTGAAGTTCTGCGCGGTAACCGCCGTATCCATGGGATTGGGGCCGGGCGGCCACGAGGTGCTGGCCAAGGCGCTGGAGACCAAGCCGCGCCTGCCGGTGCTGTGGATTCACGGGCTGGAGTGCACCTGTTGCTCGGAAAGCTTCATCCGTGCCTCCCATCCGCTGGCCAAGGACATCATCTTGTCCATGATCTCGCTGGATTACGACGACACCCTGATGGCGGCGTCGGGCTTCCAGGCCGAGGCCATCCTGGAGGAGATCACCACCAATTATAAGGGCAACTACATCCTGGCGGTGGAAGGCAACGCGCCGCTGCTGGACGACGGCATGGCCTGCATCGTCGGCGGGCGGCCCTTCACCGACCAGTTGCTGGAAACCGCCCGCCACGCCAAGGCGGTGATCGCCTGGGGCACCTGCGCCTCGTTCGGCTGCGTCCAGGCGGCCAAGCCCAATCCCACCAAGGCCACCCCGGTGTCCAAGTTCATCAAGGACAAGCCGGTGATCAACGTTCCCGGCTGTCCGCCCATCGCCGAGGTGATGGCCGGGGTGCTGAGCTACATCCTGACCTTCGACCGTCTGCCGGAACTGGATCGCCAGGGGCGGCCCAAGATGTTCTACGGCCAGCGCATCCACGACAAATGCTATCGCCGTGCCCATTTCGACGCCGGCCAGTTCGTCGAAAGCTGGGACGACGACGGCGCCCGTCAGGGCTGGTGCCTGTACAAGCTGGGCTGCCGCGGCCCGACCACCTACAACGCCTGCACCACCATCGGCTGGAACGACGGCGTCTCGTCGCCCATCAAGTCCGGGCACGGCTGCATCGGCTGTTCCGAGGACGGTTTCTGGGATCGCGGGCCGTTCTACGAGCGGGTGCCCGACATGGCCCAGTTCGGCATCGAGGCCAATGCCGACAAGATCGGCCTGGGCGCCATGGCCGGGCTGGGAGCGGCCATGGCCGCCCATGCCGGCGTGACGGCGACCCGCCGGATGCTGGCGGGCAAGGACAAGGAAACGGAGGATCAGGATGGCCAAGGTTAAGACGCCCAACGGCTTCGAACTGGACGATGCCGGGCGCCGGGTGGTGGTCGATCCCGTCACCCGCATCGAAGGCCACCTGCGGGTCGAGGTCAATGTGGACGAGCGCAACCGCGTCACCAACGCGGTGTCGTCGGGAACCATGTGGCGCGGCCTGGAGAACATCCTGCAGGGCCGCGATCCGCGCGACGCCTGGGCGTTCGTCCAGCGTATCTGCGGGGTGTGCACCGGCGTGCACGCCATGGCCAGCGTCCGGGCGGTGGAGGATGCGCTGGGCATTCCCATCCCGCGCAACGCCAACATCATCCGCAACATCCTGCACCTGACGCTGTACGTCCACGACCACCTGGTCCACTTCTACCACCTGCACGCCCTGGACTGGGTGGACGTGGTCAGCGCGCTGTCGGCCGATCCCAAGGCGACCTCGGCCCTGGCCCAGTCCATCTCGCCCTGGCCCATGGCGTCGGAAGGCTATTTCCGCGACGTTCAGGAACGGCTGAAGAAGTTCGTCTCGTCGGGTCAGCTGGGGTTGTTCAAGAACGGCTATTGGGGCCATCCTGCCTACAAGCTGCCGGCCGAGGCCAATCTGATGGCGGTGGCCCACTACCTGGAGGCCCTGGATTTCCAGAAGGAGATCGTCAAGATCCAGGCGGTGCTGGGCGGCAAGAACCCCCATCCCATGTGGCTGGTCGGCGGCGTGCCCTCGGCGGTCAACGTCCATTCCGGCGGTGCGGTCGGCGCGCTCAACATCGAGCGCCTGGCCCTGATCAAGGACGTGGCGGCCCGCGCCAAGACCTTCATCGACCAGGTCTACATTCCCGACCTGCTGGCCATCGCCTCGTTCTACAAGGAATGGGGCACCATCGGCGCCGGGCTCTCGGGGCGCAATCTGCTGTCCTACGGCGAGTTCCCGGCCCAGGCCAACGACGATTCCAACGACAGCCTGCTGTTGCCCAGGGGCGCCATCATCGACGGCAAGCTGAGTGAAATCCATCCGGTGGACCTGCGCAATCCCGACGAGATCCGCGAGTTCGTTCCCCATTCCTGGTACCGCTATCCCGACGAGGGCAAGGGGCTGCATCCCTGGGATGGCATGACCGAGTACAATTTCCAGCTCGGCCCCAATACCAAGGGCGACAAGAAGCACATCAAGGCCCTGGATGAGGGCGCCAAGTATTCCTACATCAAGGCGCCGCGCTGGAAGGGCCACGCCATGGAGGTGGGGCCGCTGGCCCGCTTCGTCATCGCCTACGCCATGGGCAAGCGCGACATCAAGGAGATGGTGGACGGTACCCTGGCCAAGCTGGGCCTGCCCCTGCCGGCGCTGTTCTCGACCCTGGGCCGTACCGCGGCGCGCGGGCTGGAATGCCAGTGGGCCGCCGACCGGCTGGTCGAGGCCATCGATGGCCTGATCGCCAATATCAAGGCCGGCGACCTGGACACCGCCAACACCGACAAGTGGGGGCCGGAGAAGTGGGCCAAGTCGGCCAAGGGCGTCGGCTACGCCGAGGCGCCGCGCGGCGCGCTGGGTCACTGGCTGCGCATCCAGGACGGGCGCATCTCCAATTACCAGTGCGTGGTGCCCACCACCTGGAACGGCAGCCCGCGCGACGCCCAGGGCTCCATCGCTCCCTTCGAGGCGGCGCTGCTCGGCACCCCCATGGCCGACCCCGCCCAGCCTTTGGAAGTGTTGCGCACCATCCACAGCTTCGACCCCTGCCTGGCCTGCGCCACCCATGTCATCGGGCCGGACGGCGCCGAGCGGGCGGTGGTCAAGGTCCTGTAGCAAAGGAGGGCGGCATGGCCCGGTTCGACCACGCCTACCGCGAGATCGGCGACCACGAGCGCATCCGCCAGATCTATGTCTACGAGGCGCCCATGCGCCTGTGGCACTGGCTCAATGCGGCGGTGGTGGTGGCGCTGGTCGCCACCGGCTACCTGATCGGCACGCCGCTGCCGTCCTATGCCGGCGACCCCAGCACGGTCTACGTGATGGGCTGGATTCGCTTCATCCATCTGGCGGCGGGCTATCTGTTCGCGGTGCTGTGGGTGATGCGGGTCTGGTGGGCGGTGGTGGGCAACAACTTCGCCCGCCAACTGTTCATCCCGCCCATCTGGAGCAAGCGCTGGGTCGACGGGCTGCGCTATCAGGCCGCCTGGAACCTGTTCCTGGTCAAGGAACCCCGGCGCTACAGCGGCCTCAATCCGCTGGCCCATATCGCCATGCTGACCATCTACGTGGCGCCCTCGCTGGTGCTGCTGGTCACCGGCTTCGGCATGCTGGCCGAGGTGGCCGGCCACGACAGCTGGCAGTACCATATGTTCGGCTGGATGCGGGATTTCGCCGTCAACACCATGGACCTGCACACCATTCACCGCGCCTCCATGTGGCTGGTGGCGCTGTTCGTCATGGTCCACGTCTACACCGCCGTGCGCGAGGACATCGTGTCGCGCCAGAGCATGGTCAGCACCATGCTGTCCGGCTACCGCCTGTTCAAGGGCCGGGGACGCGGCGATGAATGAGGGGGCCGAGGTTCTGGTGCTGGGCATCGGCAATCTGCTGTGGGCGGATGAGGGCTTCGGCCCGCGCGCCCTGGCCGAACTGTCCAACCGCCATGCCTTCCCGCAAGGGGTCGAACTGGTGGATGGCGGCACCCAGGGCCTCTATCTGATGCCCATGGTCCGCGCCGCCCGCCGGCTGCTGGTCCTCGACGCCGTGGATTTCGGCCGTCCGCCCGGCGAGCTGATGGTCCTGCGCGATGGTGAGATTCCCCGGATGATGGGGGCCAAGCGCCTGTCTTTGCACCAGACCACCTTCATGGATGTTCTGGCGGCGGTGGAATTGCTGGGCGGCGGACCCGAGGCCATGGTGGTGGTGGGCGTGCAGGCCGGCCAACTGGACGATTTCGGCGGCGGCCTGACGCCGGAGGTGGAAGGCCGCCTCGACGAGGCGCTGGCGGTGGCGGTCGGCCAACTGACCGAATGGGGGTTTCCGCCCGCCGCGTCTTCCGGGGGTCAGGACTTCATCACCCGCGAGAACCCTTCGGCCACCGGCAGGTAGGATCGGCGCTTGCCCTTGGCTTCGCGCACCGCCGAGCCGGCATAGATCTGCTTGGCGGCCTCGACGATGATCACGCCGCCGAAGGTCTGGAACCAGCGCCGGCCGATCTCCTCCACCGCCGGGGCCGAGCGCAGCATCATCCGCGAACTGGTGGGCGGCAGGAACAGTGCCGAGGCGCTGTGGATGGGCGTGAACATGTTGTCGCGCAGCAGGCGGTTCAACTGGCCCATGGTGTAGGGACGGCCGTTGCCGAAGGGCGTGCGCTCCAGCCGCGCCCAGATACCCCGCCGGTTGGGGGCCACCACCATCAGGCGCCCGCCGTCGGCCAGCACCCGCCAGGCTTCACGCATCATGGCGCGCACTTGCTCGGTGGCCTCCAGGGCGTGGACCAGCAGCAGCCGGTCGATGGAGCGGTCGGGCAGGGGCAGGTCGGTCTCGTCCACCAGGGTGGTGAGGCCCGGTCCTTCGGGCGGCCAGGGCAGCACGCCCTGACTGGCCGGCATGGCGGCGATCACCCGCTCGGCCTCGTTGAGGAATACCCGCAGATACGGCGTGGCGAAGCCCAGCCCCAGCACCCGCTGACCGCTGACGTTGGGCCACAGGGCGCGCAATTGCCGGCGGATCAGTCGCTGGGCGCTCTGGCCCAGGCTGTCGCTGTAGAAGTCGCGCAGGTCGACCACGTCGGTCCACATGGCGGGGTAGGACAGTTCTCCGTTCATGGGGCAAAGATAGGCGTTTTGGACGGTTGGTGCTACAACCGGAGCATCAGAAGAGGCAGAGCGGCCATGGCTAAGATCGTCGTCGAACAGATTCCGGTGCTGTCGGACAACTACGTCTATCTGGTGCACGAGCCGCTGGGCGGAGCCACCGCCGCCATCGACCCGGCGGTGCCCGAGCCGGTGCTGGAGCGTCTCGCCGCCCGTGGCTGGACCCTGACTCACATCCTCAACACCCATCATCATGGCGATCATACCGGCGCCAATCTCGAACTGGCGCGGCGCACCGGCTGCGCCGTGGTGGGCGCCGCCCGGGATTCCGAGCGCATTCCGGGCATCACCCAGGAGGTTTCCGAGGGCGAGACCTTCATGCTGGGCCACGCCGCCGTCACCGTGCTGGAGGTGCCGGGCCACACCTCGGGCCACATCGCCTACTGGTTCGCCGACAGCCACGTGCTGTTTCCCGGCGACACCCTGTTCTCGCTGGGCTGCGGCCGGCTGTTCGAGGGCTCGGCCGAGGAGATGTGGACGTCCCTGCGCAAGCTGCGCGACCTGCCGCCCGACACCATGGCCTATCCCGCCCATGAATACACCGCCGGCAACGCCCGCTTCGCCCGGCTGGTGGAGCGCGACAACGAGGCGCTGAAGGCCCGCGTCGAGCAGGTGGAGCGCCTGCGCGCCCAGAACCGCCCGACGGTGCCGGTCAGTCTGGCCGACGAGCGGGCCGCCAATCCCTTCCTGCGTGCCGATACCGCCGCCGTGGCCAAGGCCGTGGGCATGGAGCCGGGAAGCGATCCGTCCCTGGTCTTCGCCGAGTTGCGGCGGCGCAAGGACGTGTTCTGACGGCGACGATTGGTGTAAACTGCCACGGATAAGCAGCTTTCGGTGGAGAGGGCAATGACCCGCGCCCGTGTCCTGTTCGTTGATGACGAGCCCCGGGTGCTGGAAGGCATCCGGCGCACCATGGCGGACTACGCCGAGGAATGGGAAAGCCTGTTCGCCGGCAGCGCCCCCCAGGCCCTGGATATCCTGGCCGAGCGGCCGGTCCACGTGGTGGTGACCGACATCGCCATGCCGGTGATGGACGGCAAGGCCCTGATCACCGAAATGTACGAGGCATTTCCCGAAGTGGTCATCCTGGTCCTGTCGGGCCACTGGACGCCGGCGGTGTCGCGTCAGCAGGTGGGGCCGGCGGTGCGCTTCCTGGGCAAGCCCGTCTCGCCGGAGCAATTGGTCGCCGCCATCCGCGCCGCCCTGGGCGAGGCGGTGCTGCCCGGTCTGGCGGTGCCGACCGCCAAGCCGACCCTGGCCTCGCCCGCCCACCGCAGCGGGCACGACCCCAGCTGGGTGGACATGGTCGAGGACGAGTAGGAGGTTACTTCTCCGGCCCGGCGAAGATGGTGTGGGTCCGCACCTCGCGGCTCGAGCCGGTGAGGACGAAAGTGACCGGCATGCTCTTGGACGCCGCCTTGGCGGCGGGAACGGTGACGTAGAGACGGAAATCGCCCACTGAATCGCGCGGGACGCGCAACTCGGCGGTCGCCGAATTGCTCTCGCCGCCCACCACCGAGATGGTGCCGCCCTCGACGCCTTCCAGCCGCACGGTGAAGGCGCGGTCCTCGGCCTTCATGTTCAGCACCTTGTAGGCATAGCCGTTGCGGATGGCCCCGTCCGACATCTGGACGAACAGGGGCGAGCGTTCGTGCAGCACGTTGACGTCCACGTCGGGGCGGGTGGTGAGGCGGAACAGCATCACCGAAAGGACCACGGCCATGATGCCGCCATAGATCAGGGTGCGCGGCCGGATGATGCGGAAGCTGCCGCTCCTGCCGTCCTTGCGGGCGTCGATGTTATGGCTGGAATCGTAGGAGATCAGCCCGCGCGGCAGCTCGTAGCGGTCCATCACCTGATTGCAGGCGTCGATGCACAGCGCGCAGCCGATGCAGGCCAACTGGTTGCCCCGGCGGATATCGATGCCGGTTGGGCAGGCCTGGACGCAGGCGCGGCAATCGACGCAATGGCCGCGCCCCTCGAAGCTCTGGCCCTTGCGTGCCGGGCCGCCCGGCTCGCCCCGCCACGCCTCGTAGGTGACGATCAGCGAATGCTCGTCGAACATGGCCGACTGGAAGCGGGAATAGGGGCAGAGATAGACGCAGACCCGCTCCCTGGCATAGCCGGCCAGCAGGAAGCAGAAGCCGCCCAGGATGGCGATGAAGGCATAGACCGGCGGATTGGCCCGGCCGGTGAAGATGTCCTTCAGCATCTCGAAGGCGTCGCCGAACCACAGGGTGAAGCCGATGCCGCAGGCCGCCGAGATGACCAGCCATGCCAGGTTGATCACGGCTTTCTTGGCCAGCTTGGCGGGGCTCATCGGTTCGCGCTCGAAGGCGATGCGCTGGCTGCGGTCGCCGATCACCAGACGCTCCACCGCCACGAACAGGTCGGTATAGACCGTCTGCCAGCAGATGAAGCCGCACCACACCCGGCCGGCCACCGCGCTCATCAGGAACAGCAGAATGGCCGAAATCAGCAGGATGCCGGTCAGGTAGTAGATTTCCTGCGGCCAGATCTCGATGAACAGCATGTAGGCCCGCCGGCCCGGCATGTCGATCAGGATGGCCTGATTGGGCGCTCCCGGTCCGCGATCCCAGCGCAGGAACGGCCCCAGATGCCACCACGCCAGGGTAAGGACCATGGCCCACCATTTCAGCGAGCGGAAGGTGCCGCTGACCGCGCGGGGCTGCGCCTTGCCGGTCTCCATGTACAGGGGCACCTCGCCCTTGTGCAGCGGCAAGGCCGGTACGGCAGGCTTGGCGTCCATGGCGGGTTCTCCGGAATTTATATTAGACCGGTTCAATATAACATGCGCGGCGGTTTGTCTCCAGGCGAACGCGCATTGCTCCCCCGGAGCGCGCGCATGATGGCTGGCCCGACCTGGAGATCGGGCAGAAACCCTATGAAAGATAAGGTTTCGATCGATATGCCATTAATTAGACGAATCACGCTACAAATCAACTAAAACGCATACGTGAATCATATTCATCACGAATCATTGGTTGTGCTATCAATAAATGGCTCCGCAAAAAAAGCTGTGAGCTAGAGATATAAATCTTTTAGATGTGCATCAAAACTCGTGAGGGGAGAAACCGATGAAGAAGATTCTGATTGCCGCCGCCGCTCTGGTCCTGGCCGCCGCCGCCCCGGTTCTGGCGAATCCGGCCGGGTCTTATACCAAGACCTGTTCCGGCGCCTCCATGAACGGCGACACCCTGTCGGCCACCTGCACCCGCATGGACGGCAGCCAGGCCCAGACCTCGCTGCAGTTCGCCTCGTCCTGCGTGGGCGACATCGGAAACATCAACGGCGTGCTGGCCTGTGCCGGTCCCAACGGCTCTTATTCCATGACCTGTTCCAACATCTCGGTCAGCGGCAACACCCTGAACGCCTCCTGCCGCACCAAGGCCGGCCAGATGGTCCCCGCCTCGCTGCCCGGCTTCCAGGGCTTCCAGGGCAATATCAGCAATTGCGACGGAAAGTTGCAGAACGGTCCCTGCTGATCCTGGATGCGTCCCCGCCTCCCGGGGGCGCGCTGCGGGACGGATGGTCCGAAGGGGTCGTCCGTCCCCTTTTTTTGCCCCGATCATGGTGGTCGGGAACGGAACTCGCCCACAAAATATGGTTTGCCCCCGGACTCGGCTTTTGACAGAATCGCCCATTCTTGGGGGAAAGAGGTCATGGACGTTCACAGACTCGCCAAGGTGCTGGCCCTGGCCGCGTCGGACAACGACGCCGAGGCGCTGCACGCCCTGCGCACCGCCGGGCGGCTGCTGGAGGGCGCCGGACTGGACTTCGTCGCCCTGGCCTCGAGGCTGGCCGAGGGCGGTCCGGTGGTCAGCGCCACCCGGATGGAGGATCTGGAAGACACCGTCTTCGACCTGCGCAACGAGGTCCGCCACCTGCGCTCCGAGAACGAGAGACTGCGCCAGGGCGGTCCGGCGACGGCCGGCGGATTGGCCTTGGCCGCCCAGGACGTCGCCCAGGCCATCCGGCTGAAGGCCGAACTGGACGAACTGCGCGAGACCATGGGGGCCGAGAAGCGCCGGGCCGATACCGCCCAGGCGGCCGAGCGGGCCCTGCACGCCGACCTTGCCCAGGCTATCGAGGTGGCGGAACGCCTGACCGCCCAGTTCGAGGCGCTGAAGGGCCGCGCCGACCGCCTGGAGGCCGAGAACCGCCGCCTGGGCCTGGTGGCCACCGCCCTGAAGGGCGAACTGGACGAGCGTATCGCCGACCAGACCCATCCCCTGCCGCCGGTGGCTTCGCCGGTCCCGGCCCCCGTCATGCGGGCCGAACCGGCACCGCGCCGTCCGGCGGCCGCTCCGCCGCCCGTCGCGGCCGCCACCGTCGCCCGGCGGGGCAAGGGCGGTCAGCCCATCAACCAGTACGCCCTGTTCTAGATCCACCCCAGCAGTCGCCACCACAGGTAGTTCAGCGGCAGCAGGAACACGACGGTGATGCCGGCCAGCCACAGGCACAGCTTCTGGGCCGGGCCCAGGCGCTCGCCGCCCAACTGCATGGCAACCACCATGGGCGCCGACTGGTAGGGCAGGATGGGGTTGGAGAAGCCCAGCACCTGGCTCATCAGCACCGCCTCGACGGGCAGACCCGAGGCCTCGGCCATCTGGCCGGCCATGGGGGTCAGCACCGCCGGCGCGCCGGGCAGGGTGGTGACCACGCTGACCACGGTGGACAATACCGCCAGGGCGGTGAAATTGGTGGCCTGATGGCCGGGGGCCAGGGGCAGCACCTCGAGGATGGCCCCGGCCAGCCGCGCGCCCAGCCCCGACTGGTCCACGATGGCGCCCAGTCCCATGATGCCGGCCACATAGAACATGGAGCCGAAATTGATCTGCTCGTTGAAGGCCTTGCGGTCCACCATGCCGATGCCGGGCAGCAGCAGCAGGGCGCCGGCCGCCATGCTGACCCAGGCCGGGCTGACGTGGTGGATGAAATCGGTGGCCCACAGCACCAGGGCGGCGGCCAGCAGCAGGGCCAGTTGTCCTTCCTGGCGCTTCATGGGACCGAGCGGCCGGCCCGCCATCTCGGGCTTGGGAGTGTCGGGCCACAGCTTGACGATCAGCGGGATCATGATGGCGGTCTTGAGGAAGCCCAGCACCGGGAAGTGCAGCAGCAGATACGCGCCATAGCTGGGCGTGTAGTGCCACAGGGTCTCGGAGGCGCCCACCAGCACCAGATTGGGCAGATTGGCCGGCAGGATGGAGAAGGTGGGGACGTGGCAGCCGAAGGCGGCGGCCAGCACCACCCCCAGGCGGCCGTTGGAACCGGGCTCGAAGCCGTAGCGCTCGGCCAGCCCCACGGCGATGGGCATCAGCAAGATGGCGCGGCCCATGGAGGACGGCATCAGAAAGCCCATGGCGACACCCACCAGGGTCACCCCGGTGATGACGCCCCAATAGCTTGAGCCGAAGGCGTGGCTCAGCCGCGCTCCCAGGCGCTCGCCCAGGCCGGTGGTGCGCACCGCCACCCCCATGACCAGTCCGCCGAAGACCAGCCACAGCGCCGCCGACTGAAAGCCGCCGAACACCACCGATGACGGCGCCGCCTTCAGCAGCATGGCCATGGTGAAGAAGAAAACGGCGGTGATGGGCTCGGCGATCACCCCGGTGGCCCACAATCCGATGAACGCCACCGACAGGCCCAGCACCCGCCCCTCGGTCCCCGGCAGCGGGTCGAGAATGACGATGACCGCGCCGGCGATGACGGCGATCCAGGCCAGGATGCGGGGCAGCGGCATACGGGACAGGGACAGGCTCATCACGCCACCTCATGTTTCATGTTACGTGATACGTTATTCGTGTTTGCGTCCGGAGTCCAGCTTGGGCACAATTCGGCGGGGGAGGAGAGTTGACGGCATGAAATTGCAGAAGACCAATCTGGCCGAGCAGGCCTATACCGCGCTGCACGAGATGCTGCTGGCCGGCGAGCGCTTCATGCCCGGCGACAAGATCAGCGTCGAGGATCTGGCCCGCCAGTTGGGCGTCAGCCGCTCGCCGGTCTGGCAGGCCATCGCCCGCCTGGAAGCCGACGGCATCGTCGAGGTGTGGCCGCGTCATGGCGTGTTCTTCACCGGCTTCGACAAGGCGCGGCTGATGGACATCCTGGCGACCCGCGAGGTGCTGGAAGGCGCCACCGCCCGTCTGGCCGCCGAGAAGGCGACGGCCGAGCGGGTGGCGGAACTGCGCGCCTCGGTGATCCTCCAGCGCGATACCATCGCCCGGGGCGCCCTGGACGATTACGCCGCCGAGGTGGCCCGTTTCCACAAGATGATGGCCGAGGCCTCGGGCAACAAGGTGATGGTGGAGATCATCGAGCGGTTGTGGGCGCGCACCAAGGCCATGTGCATCCGCCCCGATCTCCGCCCCGCCATGCTGGACCAGCGGGTGGAGGAGCACGCCCGCATGGTCGAGGCGGTGGCCCATGGTGACGGCGATGCGGCCGAGGCCGAAACCCGCGCCCATATTCGCCGCATCGCCGACGATCTCGCCGCCCTATGACGACTCGTCCGACGGCGCCGGGACGGTGAAGCGGAAGATGCTTCCCCCCGTGGGGTTGGGCTCGAGCCAGATTTCTCCGCCGCCGCCCTGAATGATCCGCTTGCACACCGCCAGCCCGACGCCGGTGCCCGGATAGGCGTCGGAGGTATGCAGGCGGCGGAAGATCTGGAAAATGTCCTGCTCGGATTTCTCGACGCCGATACCGTTGTCGGCGACGGAAAACAGCCACAGACCCTGGTGCGGCTCGGCGGTGACCGCGATCCGGGGCGGCCGGTCGGGGCGCCGGAACTTGATGGCGTTGCCGATCAGATTCTGGAACACCTGCATCAGCTGGACCTCGGTGGCGACCACCACCGGCAGGTCGCCGACCGTGATCTCGGCGCCGCTGCCGACGATGCTGTCGTGCAGATTGTCCAGGGCGGCCCGGCAGGCCTGGGCGGCGGAAACCGGCCCCATCACCTGGCCCTGTCCCGATACGTTGGCGAAGGTCAGCAGGCCGTTGATCAGCTCGTGCATGCGCTTGGCGGCGCCGACGATGAACTCCATGTACTCGTCGGCCTCGCTGTCCAGGCGGCCGGCCAGGCGGCGGGCCAGCAACTGGGTGAAGGAGGTGACCGTCCGCAGGGGCTCCTGCAGGTCATGGGAGGCGATGTGGGCGAAGCGCTGCAACTCGCCGTTGGCGTCGATCAGTTCCTGCAGCAGCCGCTGGGTTTCCGCCTCGTTGCGGCGGGCCTGATCGCGTTCGGCAGTGCGCCGTTGCAGCAGCGCCGAAGCGGTGGCCAGGGCGCGGGCCAGTTCCTCGACCTCGCGGATATCCTGGCGCGGCGCGCTGATGTCCGCGCCCGAGCCCAGGGCCAGGGCTGGCTCGATCAGCGAACGCACCGAGCGGCGGATCTGGCCGCCGATCATCCAGGCCAGTCCCAGGCCGACGATGGTCAGTGCCAGCGTCGAGATGCAGACCAGCAGGATGGAATCCCGCAGTTCGGCCAGCAGCACCTGCTTGGGCACGCCCACCGCCACCGACCATTGGGCCACCTCGCTGCGGCTGAAGGCGCCATAGACGGGGATGCCCTCCAGGGTATTGTTCTCCGACAGCCCGTCCTTGGACTGCCGCATGCGCTCCACCAGGATGGGGGTGCCGCTCTGGCCGACGAATTTCTCCGGCTGATGGGTGCGGGCGATGATGATGCCGCGGCTGTCGAAGATGGCGGCGATCCAGCCGGGGGGCAATTGCTGTTCGGTCAGGATGTGGCCGAGATGCTCGGGCAGGATCGCCATGCTGATGTCGTAGACGGCCTTGCCGTTCTTCCACACCGGGACGTCGACGCTGATCAGCGGACGGTGGATGACGCCGCCCATGAACAGGTCCGATACCGCCGGCCGGCCGGCGGCCAGCACTTTTTCGATCTGTTCCGGCGCCCCGTGGCGTGGCAGTGGCGTGCCCAGGGGGCGCTTGAGGTTGACCACCTGCTGCGCCGAGGCATCGCTGAGCACGATGTTGTCGCCGTTCTGCTGGCGCTGGACCACCTGGGCCTGTTCATAGAAGCCCGCCAGATCGGTGTTGGCGAGATGGGGCGAGGTCGCCAGGGTCTGCAGGGTGGCCACCGTGCTGGCGATCTCGCGGTCCACGGCCAGCGACAGGGCATGAGCCGTCTGGACCATGTTCTGTTCCAGCAGGGCGCGCTGGCGGTGATAGAAATCATAGATCAGCAGGCCGACCGCCAGGGTGCTGGGCAGCAGGCAGACCATGACCAGCAGCACCAGTTTCGAGCGGATGCTCGGCAATCTTCCGGCCGAGACGGGCGTTGCCGCCAGCCTCTCTCGTTCCGGTGGGCGATTGTCGAACTTCATGAAGCTAACCCGTTATGGATATGGCGTCTGCATGGGTAAGATGACGTCGACAGCGTCGGGCGACAACCCCCCTTACAGCAGCAATTCCACCCTGGGCCCCTTGCCGGTGGCTTCCACCATGGGGCGGCAGCCGAACAGCCGGTCGGCTTGGACACCCTCCTTGTCGGCCAGGAAATCGCGGACGGCGTTGGTGCGGCGCTGGGCCAGGGCGGAGAGCAGGTTGCGGTCGGGCGGGCCGAAGGATTCGGCGCTGCGCTCGAAGCCTACGAACTGCTCCAGCTTGGACAGCAGCGGCTTGTCGGCGGCGCGCCGCCTGGCGGCCACCACCGGCCAGTCGCTGTCGTCGGCCTTGCCGCACAGGGTGAGTTTGAGGCCGGGACGGCCGTTCAGCAGCTCGGCCACCACCGCCAGGGTCTTTTCGTGCTCGCCGCTGAGGATATCGGTCCCCGGCGTGAAGGCGAGCGGTGCCAGGGCCAGATGGGACCTGTCGTCGGCATCCACCGCCAGCTCGATCAGCGCCGCCACCGGGAAGGCCAGCTTCAAGGTGGTCAGCACGGTGGATTTGAGCGCGCCCGCCACCGCCTGGGCCACCGCGTCGCTGACGTCCACGTCGGGATTGGCGGTGTCGCCGCGGATGGGCAGCGACAGGCGGATGCGGTCCTCGCCGTCGCGCAGCAGGTCGAGGACCGTCTCGATGGGCATCTCGGCCTTCAGGACCACCGGAGCGTTGGGATCGGGCGGGGCGATGAACAGGTTGGACAGCGCCACGTCGAGCGCGCCCGACAGCTTGCCCTGGTCGGCGCCGACGCCCAGCGTGCCGTCGAAATGCCCCGATTGCAGATGAACGCCCAGCGCCTCGGCCAGATAGGGCGACAGCGGCGGCAGCTCGAAGGCGGTGATCTTGCCATCGACCCGGCCGGAAATCTTTTCGGCGAAGGGCCGCACCGTGCCCGACACCGCGACCACGCCGCGTCCCACACCGGCCTTGATCTCGAACGGGCTGTCGCGGTCGGGGAATTCGCTGTCCAGCTTGCCGATGGACAGCTCCAGCGGCG
>Ga0265320_10001248_pt1 | contig 18681 bp, 13 predicted proteins | sample 4827metaG_FD_202087 | JGI IMG/M metagenome (GOLD analysis project Ga0265320, IMG submission 202087) | Rhizosphere microbial communities from Carex aquatilis grown in University of Washington, Seatle, WA, United States - 4-8-27 metaG | ecosystem: Host-associated > Plants > Roots > Rhizosphere >...
CAACACCGGCAGGCGGCGATTTTTGCCCGGGCCGCCGCGCCAGAAAGGTTGCAAGGCGGCCAAAACCAGAAACAGCAGCAGCAAAATTTGCAGCAGCAGCAGCAGGTTGCGCTTGAATTTCTGGAACGGAGAATTGACGCGGTGGTCCTGCAAAACCTGACGCCACAAAACGAGGGATGGGATTTCCGCCCGTGGCCGCTTCAATTTCAAAAAATAAAACAGCACCAGCGGCGCCAGCAACGAGAGCAGCCAGAGATGACTCAATGCCTGGAATCCTCCCCAGTTCATTTTGTCCGCCTCCAAGAATTGGAAAACATCGAACATTCAACATCCAACCTCCAACATCCAATGAACGGACGCGCCCCGCCGCAAACGTTGGGCGTTCGATGTTGAATGTTGAATGTTGAATGTTTCATATTTTATTCGATCCATCCCTTTCGCCGCAGTTGATCGAATAGCACCGATTCCACCGGCGTCGCCGAACTGACCGGCAGAAACCGGCCCTGCCGTCGCCGACACAACAGCGCGAGATCGTTTTCCAATCCCTGGCGATATTCCTGGTAAAGATTCAGAAGATCCGCGCTTGAGGAGATGTCCAGCGTCTCCTGCGTTTCGGAATCCACCAGCCGCAAATCGCTCGTCATGTCCGGCTCGATTTCGCGCGGACTCAAGATTTGAATCCCCAACGGCTCAAGCCCGGCGGCATAAAGCAGGTTGAAACTGCGCTTGAGATCACCAAAGGTCAGGAAGTCCGAGACGATCAAGCACACGCCGCGCCCGCGGTGATGACGCAAAAGCAATTCCACGGCGCGATCCAGCGGAGCGTCGCCGCGCCCTTCAACGCTCTCGATAAATTGGAACAGCGTCCGCAGACTCGCGCGGCCATGGCACGGCGGCATTCGGTCCGGCGCATCGCTGGACTGATGCGAGGCATAGGCGCTGACCCGTTCATTGTTCAGCAAGCCCATCACGCCGAACGCCGTTGCCAAAGGTTTGGCGAGGTCCAGCTTGCCTTCAAATTTCATCGAAGCCGACGCGTCAATCAGCAGCACCACGTGGCGTTCCTCTTCCTTGTGAAATTGTTTCAGGCAGGGCCGATGCAGCCGCGCGAAGATGTTCCAGTCCACAAACCGCGTGTCGTCACCGGGCGTGTAGTCGCGATAATCGCAAAATTCCGTGCTCGTGCCGCCCTTGCCGGACAAATGCTCGCCGCGGCTGCGGCTGGTCCGCTTGCCGGCGGGCCGGATTCGCAGTCGCTGCAAACGATCGAGCACACGGTTGGTCAACAGCGTGGTCATTTGCGGTCGCGGCGTAAGCAGTTCCATTTTACGCCTCCACGGGAACCTGTTCGACCACTGCTTTCACCAAATCGACCACGCTGACGTTGTCGGCCTGTCCGTCGTAGTTCAACAGCAGCCGATGGCCGAGCGATTCCGACGCAAAATTGCGGAGATCGTCGGTCGAAACATGCGCCCGGCCTGCCGCAAGCGCCCGGACGCGACCGCCGCGAATGAGCGCCTGACTGCCGCGCGGGCTCGCGCCCCATTTGACGTAACGTTTGATTTTTTCCGGCGCGAATTCGGAATCCGGATGCGTTGCCAACACCAGCCGCACGGCGTAATCACGAATCGGATCCGCCACGACCACCTTATCCAGCACCTGACGCAATTGAAGGATGCGCGCCGCGTCAACAATTTTGGCGACCGACGACGACCGTTGGAGAATGGTCCGAGTAACCACCTCGTTCAGCTCGGCGCGATTGAGCGAGGCGACGTTCAGCTTGAACATGAACCGGTCCAATTGCGCTTCGGGCAGCGGATACGTTCCTTCCTGTTCGATCGGGTTTTGCGTGGCCAGCACAAAGAACGGCGGTTTGAGCTGGTGCGTGACGCCGCCGGTGGTCACCGAGCCTTCCTGCATCGTTTCGAGCAAGGCCGATTGCGTCTTTGGTGTGGCGCGGTTGATTTCGTCGGCCAGCAGCAACTGTGTGAAAATCGGCCCGCGCCGGAACTCGAACCGATACGCGCCATCCGGCCCGGTGTTCATGACGTTGGTGCCGATAATGTCGGCGGGCATCAAATCGGGTGTGAATTGGATGCGGCGGAATTCGAGATCCAGCACGTGACCCAACGTCTTGACCAGTTCCGTCTTGCCGAGTCCGGGCACACCTTCCAGCAGGACATTCCCGCCAGCCAGCAGTGCGGTGACGGCGCATTCCACCACGCGCTCCTGTCCGACGATGATCTTGTGAACTTCCTGGAGGATTCGCTGGAAGTCGTCTTTGAATTGGTTGGCCTCGGCCTGCAATGTTTCCAAGTCGCTCATTATATTCTCCTTTCGACAGTTTGGTTATGGTTTTGTGTCATCAGATTTTTCGCCTTGTTGCCGTTTCCGTTTCATCGCCAGCAGTCGCTCGGTGGTGGACGCCGGGGATTCTTGCTCCGGGGCAGCTTCGGCAACAGAAGTCTTTCGCGCCGGGCCGGTTTGCGGCGCCGGTCGCGTCGAGGCCGGCGATGAAATGACCGGCGCCGGCTTGCGGCCCGCATCGGTTGTCTCGCGCACTTTTTCCTTGAGCCGCAGCAACGCGCCGAGCGTTTCGGTTGATTCCGTCTTTTTACCCGCGCCGAACCAGCCCCGCACCACGCTCCAATCCAGTTGTACGCGACGCACGCCGACATCCAGCGGAATCAGGCACGCCAGCAGAATCAACAGCCAATCCATGATGGGCCGGGATGTTTCCTTCGGCTCGCGCGGGACAGTGAACAAGTCCTTGCCGGTTTCCTGGCCGGAAAGAATTCTTCCTCCGGTGCGGTCCGCGATTTGACGCAACGTGATGGGATCGGATCGGAATCGGAGATATTCGGATGAATAGGCGATCACAAATCCGCCCAGCGTCTGCTCGTTGCGTCCGCCGCCGACGCCCGCGACTGCAACCTGGTATCGGCCCTTGCCCCAGAGCGGGAACCGGCCTTCGTAACGTCGCGGGCCGGTCTGTTTCAGCGACAGACTGGTCTCGCGTTCGTCCGGTCCGCTGATCTGCCCCTGGATTTCCAGCATGGATTCCTGGGGATTATAATCTTCGACCTGGATCACGCCTTCATCGCCGGCGGCAAATGTCTGCAGATTCAAATCGGAATGCTGCTCCACGCGCGAGATTTCGATCATGAGCTGCTTGACGAACGCTTCGTATTGGCTCCATTGAACCCAGTCCGAGCCCCAGTTGGGCGACAGGTCCGAGGTGAACGCCGCCGCCGTGCCCAGCCCGAATCGCCACGTGGACAGCACCGGGTTGATTTCATCCTTCGACGGTGCCTTGAGAATGGTGATGGAGCGGGCCTTGGGCGTGGTCAAAACGTATGCGTGCAACGGCGGCATCGAACCAATTCCTTTGAGCACCGGCGAAGAAAATTCCACCGTCGGCACGAACGTGGTGTTTTGAATCATGCTTCGCTTGAGCGTCTTTGCCTCCTTGATGAAAATTGACGGCAGCTCGTTCGGATCCATCACGAAATAATGGCGTCCGCCGGTGACGCTGGCCAGCGCCTGCATTCCGGGAATGTCCACGCCACCATGCGGATTGATGACCACGGTCGAGACGCTGACTTTTTCGGCGACGAATTGCTGGACGAGTTCCGGCGTGGGCGGCGACGGGTCGCCGTCGCTGATGATGATCATGTGCTTGGTTGCGGCGTCGCTGGCTTTGAGGCCGGTCAACCCCATTTGCATGATGCTCTGGAAACTCGGCATGTCGCTCGGCTCGCATTGATTGATCAAAGCGACCATGTGCTCGTAATCGCTCGCCGGCGTCAGCGGAAAAACCCACTGGTCGCCCCACTGATTTCCGCCGCTGCTGCCGAAAATCAGCAGCCCCGCCTCATCCTGCGCGCCGAGCACGCGGATGGCTTCCTTCGCGATGCGTTTGGCCCAGACGTTGCCTTCGGGAAATTCGCAGGTGTGCAGCACGATGGCCAGCGCGCCCTTCGGCATGACTTTTTTCTGCTGAATGTCCATGTCCACCGGCAACGCCTCCTCGACCGGCGTGCGATGATAGCCGCCCGGCCCGAAACTGTTCTTGCCGCCGACCATCAGAAAACCGATGCCCTGGTTGTAAACGGCGTCGTGCAAGGAGTGCATTTGCACCGGGTCGAAGCTGTCCGCCGCAACGTTCACGAACACCACGCAGTCGTAAGGCATGAGCGACATCGCATCGCGCGGAAACTCGAACGCGGACTTCACCTCAACCAGGCGCTTGGCATCCTTGAGCGCTTTGACCAAAGTTTCATAATCGCGCGGATCACCTTGCGGATCGGTCACCAGCAGCACCTTGCCTTCGCCTTTTAGATAGAGAAAGTTGATCGCCGTGTTGTTTTCCTGCCAGCCGTCCTGACCGGGTGGCGGCTCAATCGTGGCGACGTATTCGTAATAGCCGGGTTCGCGGAAGTAGAGTGGCAGGGAGTAACGGTTCTTGCCTGCGTCGTAATGAACGCTTTGCTCGGCGATGACCTTGTCGTTTTCGCGCAGAACCAATTTCCCGTCGCCCGACTGCAATGAATTTAACAGGACGCTTGCCTCGTAGGTTTCACCGATCTTGACCTGACGCGGAAGATCGAGCCGTTCGAGCCAGACTTCGTGCTGGTAATCATATTGGACGGGTAACACGTCCACGGCCACGTGGCGCGATTTGAGATCATCCAGGATTCCGGCGACGTTGCCTTCCGTCCCCACCCCGTCGCTGATCAGCACGACGCGGCCCTGTTTGTCTTCCGGCACCACCGCCGCGGCCAGCGAGAGTGCCTTGGCGATGTCGGTGCCGTCCTTGGCGACGCGCGCGTTAATCACCTCAAACGGGAAACTCAACCTTGGCGGAAGTTCCACCGCCGAGTCGCGTCCGAAGACCACCAGACCCGCATCGTCTTTTTCCGGTTTTCCGCCGGTCGTTTTCAGAATGTAATTCAGCGACCGGTCTGAAACCTTTTCACCGATCGAGTCGGACACGTCCAAGGCATAAACGAGAGCCAGTCCGTCGGTTCGCCAGACCACTCGCGGCTCGGCCAGCGCGAGGATGAAAAGTCCCAGCACCGCTAAACGAACCAGCAGCGCCACAGTTGACCGGATTCCGCTCAAGCCGCTGTAGCCGGCGGTGTGGAGCCACCAAATCCACAGGCTCAAAATCAACAATCCAAATGGCGCAAGGTTGGAAAATTCAACCCAACGCCGGAGGCTCACGAACCAGCCGCCGCCGATAAACAAGATCAGGAAGATCAGCAAAGGCAAAACGGCGCCGAAAGTCACCCGTTTCCGTGGCGGCGGTGCGAGATTCAACAGCCATTGGCGGACGTTCAACATTTACCCACCCACTTATCCAATTTGATGCTCATTAATCCCAGCATAACACCGAAGATGAGGTGCGCCGTCAGCGTGACGACGACAAAAGTTTCCGTGACGCGAATGCCGAACGTCGCCGGATAAGGCGTGAACAGCATCGCCAGTTCAAGTCCCACCGCGAACACGATCGCCACCGGCCAGCGGCGACGCCACTGTCCGTTCACCATCATTGCATACATGATGCCAAACGTTACGCCGTTGCTGAAGTGATACGCCCAGCCCACCAAAATCGCCGCCAGCGAATTACGGTCGGCCTGGCCGAGAATCTTTGCCCCGAATTGAGGGAAAACCTTGAACAGCGGCAGCGACGGAACCAAGGCAGTAAGTCCCCAGCTTGTTGAATAAACAAATGGCAGGCGAAAGGTGTCGTAGGCTACCGCCGCAATGAAACCGGCTATGGCGCCGATTATAATTATCCGACATGCCCGACCATCCCCGCGCCATCGGTTTTGGAGCGCCAACGCGATTAGTGCGACGCAAGCCGGCCCAAAAATCGCCAGCGCGAAAAAGCGCATCGGCCACAGGCGATACATTTCGCCGACCAAACTCCAAATCGAGGTCGCGGCAAGCAGGAAAACAATGATGCGCGCCTGGGGTTTCATGGCATTTGCAACTCCACGACACGGCGGTTGCCCGTGTCCGCCACGTAAATCCGTTTTTGCGAATCCACGGCAATTCCCCACGGTGTGGCGAATTGTCCGGCGCCGGCGCCGATTGTTCCATACCGGCCTGATACCCGGCCGTTCAAATCAAACCGCGTCACGCGGCCGGCGCCATACTCGATGACATACAGCGTGTCGTCCGCGCCCAGTTTCAAATCGTATGGCAATTGCAATTTCAGTGGTTGATCGCTCGAACCCAGAACCTTTAAGAATTTACCGTCGTCGGTGAAAACCTGGATGCGATTGTTGAAGGCGTCCGCCGCGTAAATTTTCCCATCGCGCCAGACCAGCCCGGACGGACGCTGGAAATCGCCGGGCTTGGTTCCGAATCCGCCAAACGTGAGCAGAAATTTTCCGTCGGACGTAAATTTCTGCACGCGATCGTTGGAGCCGTATTCCGCGACGTAGAGATTGTCTTGATCATCCTTGGTGACGGCCACCGGATAAATGAATTCGCCCGGGCCTTGACCTTCCTTTCCGAAAGTTTTGAACGTCTGTCCATCTGGTGCGAAAACAACCACACGATGATAATGAGTATCGCCCACCACGATGCGGCCATCGCGAAGAACGCAGACACCTTCCGGATTTCCATTTCGGTTCTCAGGCATCCGCCATTGCCGCGCGATGGAACCGTCCGGCGCATAGACCAGCACGCGGCCGTCGGTATCCAGCGCGATTACTTCGCCGTGGTTGCCAACGGTTAGGCTCCGCGCCGCCGGTTGCAGGGCTCCGTCCGGCGGCACTGACCACAGGTGGACCTCGCTCACGGAAATGACCGGCCCCTGCGCCGACGGCCGACAGCCAACGACATGCAGACAAAACCACAGGCACAACAGCGTCTTCAAAACGACGCGCGTGCCTCGGGCCAGATGATTTGATGACGGCCGATGATAAATCGTGCGGATGGCGCCGGTCGGTTCGTGGCGCACTTCCAGTTCGGCAACCGTGCCTTGAAAGCGCGCCGATTCAACCACGAATGGTGAATCGCTGTCGGATTGCACGGAAATCTGTTCGGGACGGAAGCATCGGGCCGTTGCTTCTTCGCGCTGCAGCCATAACCGGGCCGCTTCCGGTTCCATCCAATTGGCTTCACCAAGGCATCCGGCCAGTTCCGGTGTTGCTGCACGCCAATACAAAGTTTCCACCTCGCCGTCGTAATGCACCCGCCCGTCTCGCAGACAAATCACGCGCCGCGCTTCCGCCAGCACGGGCCGCGGCGAGTGGGTTGCAAAGATGAGCGAAGAGTTTTTCCCGGCCAGATGCCGGCGGATGATTTGCCAGTATTTGCCGGCGCGGCTGGGATCCACATGTTCGAGTGGTTCGTCCATCACCAGCACCGCTGCGTTGGCGGCCAAGGCGCGGGCAACCGACAGCCGCGCCTGTTCGCCGGCCGAGAGCGTGTCGGGGCGGCTGTCGCGGCGATGCGTCAGATCAAATTCTTCAAGCCACCGATTTGTTTCCGCTCCCGGGTCAGCGTTCTCTTCCATGACGGCGGCAATGTGTTCGGCGACGGTCAAATGCGGCCACAAGCCGCCATCGGCTGGCACCCAGAACAATGGAATTCGATACGAACCACGATCGAATTCAACGGCGAGTTTCCCCGTATCGGGCTTTTCAAATCCAACCAGCAGGTTCAGCAACGAAGTTTTGCCCGCGCCGGAATGCCCCAACACCGCCGTGACGCCGGGTTCGATTCGCATCGTGATGTCGCGCAATCGCTGGCCCAGTCCGACGGACTCCAGTTGCCACAAAGGATTGTTCATGGCGGGGCCCACCAGCGTCGCGTTCCAAGCGCCAGCAGGAAAACACATACCGGCGCTGCGAACGCCGTGCACGTCATCGCGGACAGAGCTGCAATTTGTCCGTAGTGCATCAGGTTATAGAGCCGCACCGTCACCGGTGTCATGCCGATGGGTGCCAGAATGGAGGACGCCGTCAAATCCCAAAATGCCCAGACGAACAAAAGCACCATGAGCCAGAATTTTCCGCTCGTGCTTAATCTCCAGGCAAGTTCGCGGACGGCCCGAGATTTTTGCATCAGCGTGGTCAGATGCAATGCGCTTCGGTGGGCGGTTAATTCCAACACTCGCTTCAACACCAGCGCCATCGGGAGCAGAACCAGACCGAGTGTAAAAACCAGCGGCACCGGCGTGTTGCGAAGCGCGATCAGTCCCGGCAGTTGAACCGCCGCCAGGACAGTCAGCGACAGCACCAGCGATCCAAGGAGTCCGGCAAAAACCGCGGCCACGAGAATCACTTTGCAGAAAATTGAACGGAACTGACGTCCGCGCGCGGCTGCGCCAAGCCAAAACGCCGCCAATCCGGCAAAGGTGCTCGCGCCGGCGGCAAACAAAAGGCTGGAAAGAATTTCACGGCTCAAAACAAAATTCTCCATGAGCAGGCCAAACCCGCGAAGCGTGCCCCACAACAACATCGCGGCAGGAATCGCCAGCGCGAAAACAAAGGCAATCACCAAATGACACCCGGCAAAACAGTGGCTTGCCCGGCTGCCCTCAATGCGCCGCGCCGGAATCACCTGGCGACGGCCCAGCACGACGAACGCGGTTGCTATGGCTGCGGCTTCGCATAACAACGGACCGAGCATCCGGCGCAATGATTCACCCAACGCCAAACCACCGGCGTGCGCGTCGAACAGCGCCACGGTCCACGACTTAACCACCATGAGCGACGCCATCTCGAACTCGGCGAACGCGAAAAGGAACACGACGGCGAATGCGGCAACTGGTCCATGTGCGCAGCCGGCGCGGACAAGGAAGGTGCAGAACTCAATTTGTGAAACGAGGATTCGAGTAAACGGAGCGCGGCGTTCACGCCGCTTCACCGTTCGAACATCCGGTGTCGTTGTAAATTGAAGCGGCGTGAACGCCGCGCCCCAAGCCAACCGGCGGCAATGAATGGCTTCGGCCGAAATTGGCGCCGGTGTGAAATAAAGGATTACGGCGGCAATCGGCGTCAATTTCCACCAGAGGAGCGCCGAGTAGAAAATGGTGTTGGTGGCCGGATGATGAATGAGCGAAAGCGAAAAATTGGCGTAGGCGTAACCGGTGAGAAGAATGGGGGTGAAATACGGTGCCATCAACAGAATCCACGCAATCTGCCGGACGGGTCGCCGACGATCGGCCAGCAGTGTCCGCACCAGTCGCGCCGCGGCGACCGCCAGCACCCCGATGATCAAGCTCCGGAGCAAAGTCATTGATATTCCGATTTCAGCCACGCCAGGCATTCGGCATTGGCAACGTCAAGATCGCCGAGCGGCAAGCCATCGGCGGCCCAGCGTTGCAGTTGTTTCACGTCATCGGGCAGACGAGAGGCGTCCACCGGGCCGAGAGGGATCTGGCGTGATTTGGCGGCGGCCAATGACATTTCACATTTTTCTGAAAGCAGAAAGTCCACGAGCTTTTGCGCTTCGGCCAAATGCTGCGTGCCGCGAATAATAGCAACCGTGTTCGGAATGCAAATGGTTTTTCCATTTTCCAATCGCACCGGAAGCATTGCCACCGGCTTGCCGTCGTCGTATGCCTCAAAGAAATCGTCCGTGTCGGTCCAGCCGAGATCGCACACGCCGGTGGACACCAAATCTTTCACCATGGAATTGCCGTCCACCTCGCGCAAATGGCGCGCGCGGCGGTCGCTCTCCCAGGCGAGAATTTTGTCGTGCCCCCACAATTTCCAGAGGATGGTGTATTGCGTTCGGGTCGTGCCATAGAGTGGTTTGGCGATCACCATGCGGTCCAAATCGCCGCTCGTCGCCTGCTGAACTGCTGCCTCGGTTGGCGCCAGGCGGTTTGTGTTGACGATCCACAGGCGCAGCCGCGCGGCAAATCCGGCCCAGCGGCCACCCGCATCTTTGAACGCGGCGGGAATTCTCTCGTAGCCGCTGCCGCGGTAAGGGAGCAACAGACTCTCGCCGGCAAGCTGGAGCGTGCCGAGCAGTTCGTTGTTCCAGAAAACGTCGCAGCGCGGGCGCGCCTTTTCCTGCAGCAGCAATTCAACCAGCCCAAGCGACTTGGTGGCCTCGGTGTCGTAGCGCACCGCGACGGAAATGCCGGTTTCCCGCTCGAACTCGTGGAGAATTGAATCCGCATAAATGGAATCGTGCGCGCAATAGACCACCAACGATTCCCGGTGTGGGGCCCAGAGCAGGTAATAACCGCCGAACAAAAGTGCGACGAATGCGGCCAGCCCAACCAGCCCACGGGAGAAACCGCGCTCAGGGCTGGACGTTGGCGCTGGAGTCATTGGGGAGCGTGTCGAAGTATTTTTTGATGGCCGCTTGATATCCCGGCGGGACTTGTTCCTGCACCACCGCCTCGCTGGCTTGCTGGCGGACATCCTGAACGGCCCGCAAATATTCTTCACGCGCCGGACCGGAGTCGGAAACTTCCCGCGTCTTCCATTCCATCAGCATCCGGCCCGGCTGAAGCAGCGATGGGGATTTCTCCGGCTGGAAACCGCTCGCCGCTTTGTCATCGCCATAAGGGCGCGGACCGTAACCGTAACCCGGACCCATGCCCATCCCGGCGCAAAGGGATTTACACTGCCCTTCGCAAAACGCCGCATACGCTGCGAGATCGCCCAGTCCCGCGAAGTCCTGACCGTCCAACGGCTTGAGGTGGTGCAGCGTTTTTGCCAATTGCAGCGCCTTGAGCGCTTCCTCAATGTTCTTCATGTCCGCCATCGCCTTGGCCAACTGGGCGAGTTCTTCCTGCGTCAGCTTCAATGAGTCGGACATGCCTTTCAACGATTCACCCGAAAGGTCCGGCACGTTGGACAAGGCCAATTGCTCCAAGGCGCGCTGCAAATCGGTGTCAACCGCCTGTGAATTCAACTGCTGGTCCAGAGTGTCTTTGAGATTTTGCAGGCGGTCCATGAGTTCCTGCCGGAGCTTTTCCCGCTCGACCGGGTCCTGCGTTTTGGCCAGTTCCTGCGCCATTTGCTTGAGTTCATCCAACTCCTTGTTGGCGTTGGAAACATCACCTTTTTGCAGATCATTTTGCAATTGCCGGGCTTTCGCCGGATCGGCCAGGCCAAAACTTTGCGTGGGTGGGGGAAGGTTCAGAGCGTTCTTGAGTTTTTCTTCGCTCGTTTGTTTCCAGAGCTGGCCAAGGATTTTTTGCTGATCATTGAGGCGTGACAGCGTGCCGGCTTTGTCGTTTGGTTTTGCCTCCTGAAATGTCTTTTCGAGACTGGCCATGGCCTGTTTCACCGCATCGGTTCGCTCTCCAGTGCGTTTCTGCTCAAGCAGCGCGGCGCGAATTTCGGTGGCTTTGCTGATTTCGCGCACCTGCTCGCGCTTTTCGGACAGTTGCCGTTGCCGTTGGTGCAAATGGAACGGATCGAATTGCGGCAGGCAACAAGCGGCCAGGGCCAAAACAGCCAGAGCGGCGCAGATTCGGAAAGTGTCCCGCTGCCAGTGGTAGGGCACAACCTTTTCGGGAGCAATTTTGGCGGCCCGTTGTTCCGCCTCTTTCAGCACCAAGTCTTGATAGGCGCCAAGAGAATGTTCGATCAGCGAGGCGGTCAGAAACAAGTCATGCGTCCCCATCCGCGCATCCGCCGATCGCGCTGCATCGGTGACGTCCGGGCGACGATAAAAAATCCAGGCCAGAACCAAAGCGCCGGCCGGAAAAACGGCCAGAGTGACGGGTGTGAACCAACCGGGAATCAGACCGCACAGCCGGGAAGCCAACAGGGCCAGAGCGTAAAAGCCCAATGCCATCAGGAGAAAAAGCCGCCATTGCCGGGCAAGCGATACAATCATTTGTCGCCGACTGACCCGCCGCAGAAATTGTTGCACGACGGACGGACTCATTTTGTCAATCATCCAATCGGATTGTCCTATCCATAATGGTTCACCGATGGACATTCAACGACAAAGTGTTGAATTTGATGCAACGATTTACAGTTACGGATTGACACGGAAAAGAAGCACCGCCGCAGCGCCGTTGGTCGTGTGCGGGCGGGCGACCACCACCGTCTGCAAATCGGGAATGAACAGACCGGTGCGCGCCCGGGGAGCCGTCGGCATCCGCGCGAGACGTGGAAGTTCCTCGCCGGTCACGGGAACCTGAAAGACATCCACGTATCCTTCGCCGCCGATGATGTAAATCCGTTTCAACTTCGCGTCATAAAACAAGTCGTCGGCATCGCCCACGCATGGCGTTTGGGAAAGCATCTTGCCGGTGCGCGTGTCGTAACTGACGAGCAGCGGCGGTCTGCGGCAGGCGATGTAAAGCCGGTCGGAGGCGGCGTTCAGCGCCATCGGAAAATTCCTTTCTGCCACGGTCACCGGCCAGTTGGAGGCAATGGTCAGGTTGGTGGAAGCGACGTTGAGCACGGCGATTTGATGTTCATCGGGGACGTTGACATAAAGCCGGCGGTTCGCCGTGTCGATTTGAAAGGATTCAGGATGGGCCGGCAGTTGAATTTCAAATTTGGAATCCGCCTGTCGCGGGCGATCCAGAAGGAAATCGGCGGGCGAGTGGGGTTCGGCGGGTTGGCCGCCTTGTTTGGCCGGAAGCAACGATGCCAGAGCAATCGCCGAGAGCAATCCGTTGCCGGGCTCGCCGCCAGAGCCGACGTAAAATATTTTGGCACCAGCGTCGAACCGCACGTTGTCGGCATTGCGGCCAAGGTCCACCCACGGGCCTTCCTCGAACGTGTTCGCATCGAAGCTGCGACAGGTGCCATCGCCACGACTGCACACCATCAGGCGGTTGTTTTCGGGAATGAAGACAAGCCCCTGAGGTTCGCTAATACCGGTGATTTCATGGATACGTCGCTGTTTTGCAAGGTCAACCACTTCGACGGTGTGGTTTTCCAAACCGGAAACGAACAGGCGCTGCGACTGAACATCCACGGCGAGATGGTCGAGCCGGCCTTCGACGCCCTCGAGAGACACGGAGCCAGTTGGAACCAGGCATGACGGGCCGGTCTCGATTTGTGCCTGGGTTGCCCGGAGGAACAGCACAACGCAAGCAAGATGCATAACAATCAATATGTTTTTGCCGATGATTGGTGGAGTTTTCATTTACCGCGTGGTGTACGCATGATTGCCACGACGTTTTGCGCTGTCAATCCTCCGGGCGCTCACCGCTCTGAGCCAGCTTGACCAGCATGGGATCGAACCGGCCCAGCCATGGCGATTGCTCTTAATGGGAATCCAAGCGCACCGTCGCGAATTGCGAATTCACAACCACCTCGTGCAAGAAGAACGAGACCTTCCGTCGCTCCCATGAAGGTTTGAACTTGCGACCCCACAGTGTGATACAGGCCAAAGGGAGTTTTCATGGCCTGCGCGAGAATGCTGGAAACATCATTTGGAGTCATCAGAGGCGGACGCCGGTGACCGACACTTTTGCAGGAGCAGCCACATTAAGTGCACGCTGACACGGCATCGCCGTAGCCTTTTTGGCTACTCCACGGTCACGCTCTTGGCCAGGTTGCGCGGCTTGTCCACGTCGCAGCCGCGCGCCACGGCGATGTGATAGGCGAACAGTTGCAGCGGCACGCTTGCCAGGATCGGGTTGATCAGTTCCAGCGCCTTCGGCAGGTACATCACATCGTTGGCCACCTTCCCGATCTGTTTGTCGCCCTCGGTCGCCAGCGCAATGATGGGCCCCTTGCGCGCGCGAATCATCGCCAGGTTCGCCATGGTCTTGTCGTACATCGAATCCTGCGGCACCAGGAAGACCGTCGGCGTCTGCAGATCAATCAGGGCAATCGGGCCGTGTTTCATCTCCGCCGCGGAATAACCCTCGGCATGAATGTAGGAAATTTCCTTCAGCTTGAGCGCACCCTCCAGCGCAATGGGGAACGTGTAACCCCGGCTGAGGAAAAAGAAGTCCTCGGCCTTCGCATATTTCTTCGCAATCTTTTTGATCGCGTTGTTTTGCGCGAGGATGGATTCGAGCTGCTGGGGCACGGCTTCGAGCGCATGCAAGATTTCCAGCGCCCGGCGGGCCCCCAGGTTCCGCAGCCGGCCCAGATGCACGGCCAGCAGGGCCAGCACGGTGAGCGTGGAGACAAAGGCCTTGGTCGAGGCGACGCCGATTTCCGGGCCGGCGTGCATGTAAATGCCACCGTCGGATTCCCGCGCGATGGTGCTCCCGACGACGTTGACAATCGCCAGCGCCCGATGGCCGCGCCGCTTGGCCTCGCGCAGGGCGGCGAGCGTGTCGGCGGTCTCACCGGATTGTGAGAGGACGAGCAGCACGGTGTTTTTTTCGAGCGGCGCGTTGCGATAACAAAATTCATGCGCGAACTCGACCTCGACCGGGATTTGCGCCAGTTCCTCGATCAAATACTCACCCACCAGCGCCGCGTGCCAGCTCGTGCCGCTCGCGGCGATGACGATGCGGTCGATCGAACGCAGTTCGGCGGACGTCAGGTTCAGGCCGCCGAACTTGGCAGTGGCCCCTTCGTTGTCCACGCGGCCGCGCAGGGCATTTTCCACGGTGCGCGGCTGTTCGAAGATTTCCTTGAGCATGAAGTGCGCGTGTTTGCCGCGTACGGCGTCCTCCTGGCTGAATTCCAGCTTGCTCACCTGGACATTGGCGGTATCCGTCCCCAGGTTCAAAACTTCAAACCGTTCGGAGGTGATGGTCGCCACGTCGTAATCATTGAGGTAAACGACCTTCTTGGTGTGGGCAACGATGGCGTTGGCATCGCTGGCCAGAAAATTCTCGCCGGTGCCGATCCCGATGATGAGGGGCGAACCGCGCCGGGCACCGACAATGGTGCCAGGCTCGTCGGCGGAAATCACCGCGAGGCCATAAGTGCCGATGACATCGCGCAACGCGTCGCAAACCGCCTGGGTCAACCGGCTGCCATTGCCGTTTTTGCCGGGACGTTTCCCGTAATAATCGCCGATCAAATGGGCCAGAACCTCGGTGTCCGTGCTGGATTTGAATTTATGGCCGGTGGCGAGCAGTTTTTGCCGGAGCGCGTCGTAATTTTCGATGACGCCGTTATGGACGATGGCAATCCGGCCGGACTGGTCGAGGTGCGGATGAGAATTGATGTCCGAGGGCGGGCCGTGCGTGGCCCAGCGCGTGTGGCCGATGCCAAGGGTTCCCTCGACCGGCTCGGATTTCAGCAGGCGGGCGAGGCCTTCGTCGATTTTGCCCTTTTTCTTGCGGACGAGCAGTGCGTCGCCGTCCAGCACGGCGATGCCTGCGCTGTCGTAGCCGCGATACTCCAATCGCCGCAAGCCTTCAAGCAGGATGGGCGAGGCTGCTTTTTTACCGACATATCCAATGATGCCACACATAAAATGAATTAAATTTTTCCCTCACCCTGACCCTCTCCCATCCGATGGGCGAGGGAACAGCAAAGTCTGCCTCTCAGATTATCAATCACGCCCGCAACGCCGACCGACGGGCGAAAATTCCCCCACTCCCCTTCGGTGGGGAGGGCCGGGGTGAGGGTTGGGCTCGCCATCCCTCTCATACCTGTTTCAAAATCCAGTCCGCCGCACCGGCCAGATCATCCAGCACCACGGCGCGTTTCAATTTTTCCTGCTCAATCTGCTCCAGTTCCGCGCCGTAACCGGTGCGCACCAGAATGCTTTGTTTCACGCCCGCGTTCCAGCCGCATTCCAGGTCAATCAGCTTGTCGCCGATCATGTAACTTTGCGCCAGGTCCACCCCGAATTCGTCGCGCGCATCGAACAAGAACTGCGGGGACGGCTTGCGCCCGCGGCTCGGCTGGTCGGGCGCCTCGGATGCAACATAAATTTTCTCGAAGCGCACGTCCTCGCGCGCCAGTTCGCGGCCCAAATGCTCGTTGACGCGCTCCACATCCGCAAGCGTGAAGTATCCCCGCCCGACGCCGGACTGGTTGGAAACCATGAACAACTTGAACCCCGCCGTGCCCAGCCGTCGCAACCCCTCCGGCGTTCCAGGGAAAATGACAACGTCCTCGGGCCGGCGCAGGTAATTTTTTTCCGCAATCAGCGTGCCATCGCGGTCGAGAAAAATTGCACGGCTCATTCCCGCAATTGTGAATTCAACCCACGTCGGAATTCAAGCTTTAGCTGGAGGTAATGATGTCCGTTGAAGCCGGATGTATTTGATTAAACCACGGATGGGCACAGATGAACTCGACTCCCGCGAATCCGACCCGACCTCACCCGGCCAAAGGGTGGTTTGATTTTGGCAAGAATGGAATTGAATTCTTTCCGGTGCTTGCGCATCCTGTTGCCGTTCCGTTTGTACAATTAACCAATCAATTAAATGAGCAAAGGCAGATTAGGAATTCTGGTCGGTGGCGGTCCGGCACCCGGACTTAACGGCGTCATCTCCGCCGCCACCATCGAAGGCATCAATCAAGGTTACGAAGTCATCGGCTTCCGCGACGGTTTCAAATGGCTCGCGCAAGGCGACCTGCAATACTGCCGGCCGCTGTCCATTCGCGACGTAAAGGACATTCACATCAAGGGTGGCTCGATTCTCGGCACCGCGCGCACGAATCCGACCAAGTCCGAGGACCAGATGAAGAACGTCTTCAGCGTCTTTGAAAAACTCGGCATCACCGCGCTGGTCACCATCGGCGGCGACGACACCGCCTTTTCGGCCAGTGTGGTGGCCAAGCAAAGTCTCGGAAAAATCCGCGTTGCCCACGTGCCTAAAACGATTGACAACGACCTGCCGCTGCCCGGTTCCACTCCGACATTCGGTTATGAAACCGCGCGCCACTATGGCGTCTATATTGTGCGCAACCTGATGGAGGACGCCCGCACCACCTCGCGCTGGTACATCATCGTCAGCATGGGTCGTGCGGCCGGACATCTCGCCCTCGGCATCGCCAAGGCGTCGGCCGCCACGCTCGCCATCATCCCGGAGGAATTCCGCAATCGGACCGTCACCGTGGACGAGGTTTGTGACATCATCATCGGCTCCATCATCAAGCGCCGGGCCGAAGGTTCGCAATACGGCATCGTCGTCCTCGCCGAAGGTCTCATCGAGGCGATGGGCGAACAGGGTCTGATCAATGCCCTGCCCGCGGGCCAGCTCGAACGGTTTGGCAAGGTGGTCCGCGACGACCACGGCCATTTGCGCCTCGGCGAAATTGAATTCGGCCGCCTGATGAAGGAGCTTTTGAGCCAGCGCCTCGAAAAACTCGGCATCAAGATGACCTTCATTGACAAGGATCTCGGCTACGAACTCCGTTGCGCCGACCCGGTCCCGTTCGACGCCGAATATACCCGCGATCTCGGTTATGCCGCCGTCAAGTTCCTGCTTTCGCCTGAATCTGAAAAATACGGCGCCATCATCAGCTTCGTGGACGGCAAGATGAACCCGCTGCCGTTCGACAAGATGCTCGATCCCAGAACCGGCCGCATGCAAAACCGCAAGGTCAACGTGGATGGCGAGGCTTACGAATGCGCCTGCGCCTACATGATCCGGCTCGAACGCGAGGATTTCGAGGACGTGAAACAACTCACCAAACTGGCCGGCGTGGTGGGTATGACGCCCGAACAATTCCGCGAACGCTTCGGCTACCTCGCCGGTTTGAAGTAGATTTTTATTGTTTCCAACCCGCGCGGCGGTGGGATGTTTCCCGCCGCCGTTTTATTTCAATCAGCCGGTTTCAGACCGGCAGGGCAGGCAATCCCTTGCCCGCCGCTCGCCCCGGCGCAAAAACACGGCGCGCACGGAGTGGCGCGCCCTGCCGGATCTACATGGAACAAACGATTTGTCCCGGCCTCCCATTCAATGGAGTGGCGTGCCGCTGAATCACGCGCTAAGCTGGATTATGTTCATTGTCGGACTGGGAATTGCCGCCCCACCCCAGCGCTTCACCCAGCGCCAATGCTGGGATGCGTTGCGAAAATCCACGCCCTTCACCCGGCTCACACCGCGCTCCCGCGCCATTCTCAGAAAAGTGCTCGGCGGCGACAACGGCATCGCCACCCGCCATCTGGCGCTGGAACCGCTCGGCGAAGTTTTCGACCTGACCCCCGACACGCTCCAGGCCCGCTTTGCCAAACATGCGCCCGCGCTGGCCACCCGGGCCGCGCAACGCGCGTTGAAGGCCGCAAACTGTCAGCCCGGCGAAATCGATGCCGTGCTCATCAGCACCTGCACCGGTTATCTGTGTCCCGGCCTTACCAGCTATGTCAGCGAACGGCTCGACCTGCGTCCTGATGTATTCGCGCTCGATCTCGTCGGCCAGGGCTGTGGCGCGGCCCTGCCGAACCTGCGCACCGCCGAAGCCATTCTCACCGCCGGCCGCGCCCAAAAGGTTTTGTCCGTCTGTGTCGAGGTTTGCAGCGCGGCTTTTTATCTCGATGACGATCCGGGCGTGCTCATCAGCGCCTGCCTGTTCGGTGACGGCGCGGGCGCAGCCATTCTGGCCCGCCAGCCACCAGCCAACCAACGCCGCGTGGAATGGAAATTCGGTTCGTCCTGCCTCTTGCCGGACCACCGCGAAATGCTGCGGTTCAGCCACAAAAACGGGATGCTGCGAAACATCCTGCTGCCGCAGGTTCCCCAAATTGCCGGCGACGAGGCTGCACGATTGCTGAAAGGATCGCTGGCGGATGCCGGTGTGAAACGCGACCGGATGGCCGGCTGGATTTTACACACGGGTGGACGCGACGTGTTGCTGT
>Ga0265320_10001251_pt1 | contig 18674 bp, 17 predicted proteins | sample 4827metaG_FD_202087 | JGI IMG/M metagenome (GOLD analysis project Ga0265320, IMG submission 202087) | Rhizosphere microbial communities from Carex aquatilis grown in University of Washington, Seatle, WA, United States - 4-8-27 metaG | ecosystem: Host-associated > Plants > Roots > Rhizosphere >...
CGACCTCGGCGTTGGGGTCGTTGATCGCCTTGCCCGCCAGCGCGATCCCGTCGCGTTTGAGATAGGCGAACGATCGCGCGGCTTCGATGCGCACCTCGGGCGAGGGATCGTAGAGGAAGCTCTTGAGTGGCGTGGTGGCGACGTCGGGGCGGCTGATCGCGACGGTGCCCCAGACCGCGGCGCCGGCGGCGCGCGCGGCGGGCGGGCCCTTCATCTCGGCGCGCGCGATCTCCTCGGCCTGTTCGGGATCGATGAGCCGCACGTAGAGCGGCAGGGCGGCGGCGCGCAGGCGCGGAGAGGCTTCGGGGCGCACCGCCTTTTCCAGCATGGGACGCAACGCGGTCGCCGGCGTGCCCGCCTTGCGCAGCATCAGCATCGCGGCGACGCGCGCTTCCTCGGGCGCCTGCTCGTTCGAGACCAGGCCCGCCAGCGCGCCCGCGCACTCGGCCGGCGCGCGCGTCGCGATGCGCTCGAACAGCGCCAGCGCCGATCGTCGCACGCCGCCGTCGGAGCTGAGCACCACCTGCTGCACCGCCTCGGCGGCGACTCCGGGCGCGTGCTCGGACAAGGTCTCCGTGGCGGCCTCGGCGGTGTGGCGGAACGTCGGATCCGGATCCCGCAGCGCGACCGTGAGAATTCCCGCCGCCTCGGACAGCGGCAGCGTCGCCGTCTCCGCGAGCACCGCAGCGCGAACGTCGAGGGACTTGTCGGCGAGCGCGCTTCGCAGCGTCGCGCCGCGAGGCCCGCCGCCCTGCACGCGATCGATCGCCGCAGCGACGGCCACGCCGCGGCGCCGGATCTCGGGCGCGCTGTCGGCGAGCGCCGCCGCGAGGATCTCGTCCTCGCCGGCGCGACCGCGGCCTATCACCGCGAGCGCCTCCAGCGTCTCGCGACGGGCGAGCGGATCGCTGAACGCGTGCTTCAGCGATGTGATGCCGTCGGGATCGCCCAGGAGCGATTTGGCGACGCCTCGCGGGACCGGGCGCAGGTCGTTCAGCACCTCGCGCAGCCAGGCGGGAACCGGGCGGGGCGCCGGCCGCGCGTTCGCTGCAACGCCCGCCGGCGGGGGTGCGCCCGCTGGCGGGGGCGCGCGATCGCCGGGGTCGAGCGTGCCGGTCGCCTTGCCGGCCGCGATGCGCTCCGCGGTCTCGGAGACCAGGCTCGCCGCCGAGAACCCGGTGTCGGCGATGACGTCGCCGAGGCGCGGCCGCGTCGGCAGCAGGCGGAAGAGCGATACGTTCGATCGTCCCAGCCGCACGACGACGCGCGCTGCCGCACCGCCGTCCGCCGGCTCCAGGCCGAGCGTGTACGAGCGGCGCAGATCCATGAAGATGAACAGAAACAGACCCAGCGCGAGCGCGATCGCGCCGCCAATTTGCAGGATCGTGCGGCGCAGGCTGCGCGCGACCAGCAGCCGCTCGTCGGGCGACAGGCCCGCCGACAGGTGCCGCGACACCGCGACGAGCTCGGGGATGTTGAGCCGCTGACCCGACGTCACGCGACGGCGCAAGCTGCGGCGAGCGGCCGCCGCTTTCGCGCGATCCTCGAGCGCGCACTCCGCGACGTGCGGCTCGAGGCCGGGGTGCGCCAGCGCCCAGCGCTCGCCGTCGGCCGCCGTGCGCACGCGGAGCAGGCCGCGTGCGCGCAGGCTGCCGAGCACCGCGCCGAGGACTTCGCGGTCGATCCCGGTCCGCGCCGACATCGCCTCGACGGTGCTGTCGCCGTGGTGCGCGACCTCGACCAGCGCGCGGCGCGCGGCGCGCCCGCCGGCCTGCGCGCAGAGGTGCTGGAGCACGGTCACCGGCAACGTCGAAGCTCCGCCCGACCGTTCGTATTTGCGGATCGAGGTCAGGCGCAGCTCGACGATCGCGCGCGCGATCAGCTGCAATTCCAGGGGTCGACAGGGCCCGTTACGACACAGGTCGCTGGCGACGACCGCGGACAGGCCGGTCTCGAAGAACGTCCCCGATTGCAGGGCCGTGCGCTCGAGGATCTCCGTCGCCTGTTCGCCGGAGATGCGCTCGAGGTTCATCCAGACCATCGCTGTTGCAGCGCTGGTTGCAGCGCTGGTTGCAGCGCTGGTTGCAGCGCTGGCCGTGGCGTTGCCGGCGCCGTCGCGGAGCTGGGGCAGGCGCGGGGCTGCGCCGGCGTCGACCGCCAGGACGAGCCGGAGGCGCGCGCCGCCGGCCTCGACGACGCGCGCGAGCAGCGCGGCCAGCGCGGGAGCGGGTCCGTCGGCGGACAGCGCTTCCTCGAGCTGGTCGAGCACCAGCACCACGCCGCCGCGCGATTGGTGGGCGAGGCGCGCCAGCTGTTCCACCGGACTGTCGGGCGCGTCGGGCGCCTGCGCCGGCAGGTCGACGCCGAGGCGGCCGGTCGCGCGCAGGATCTCCGCGTCCAGATCGTGATAGGCGCCGAGATAGACCGCGAGGCCACCACGTTTTTGAATCGCGGGGACGAGGCCGGCACGCAGCAGCGAGGTCTTGCCGACCCCCACCTCGCCGGAGAGCGCGACCGTGCGCGAGCCTTCGGCGAGCACCAGGCTCAAGAGTCGCGCGGTCTCCTGCTCGCGGCCATGGAAGGTCTCGGCGCTGGCTTCGTCGAACGCGACGAATCCGCGAAAGGGTCCGGCCGTCGTCGCGCCGACAGACATCCTTTCAGAATAAGGCATTTTCAGCGGCGCGTACGAATGCTCTCCCACGCGCGCCCCGCACAACGGCGAGCGTCAGTTCTGCCGGATGTCGGACTCGAGCATCTCCGGTTCCTCGTCGTAGTCGGAGATGATGATCTCGCGGTTGTGCGCGTCGGTCGATGACGGTGTGAAGAAGCCCTCGACCAGGTCGGCGACCTCTTCGTGCGAGGTGCCGCGCTTGACGGTCGCCAGCGCGTAGACGACGTGGCCGTCGTCGACGACAGAGAGGAAGCCGACGCGCCGGCCGTCCTCCACCGACCACAGGTCCCAGGATTCGCCGGCCTGTGTGCGCGTCACGCGCGTGGCGTAGAACGTGCGGGGCTCGTGCCGGGTGATGGGGGTGATCTTGGGGTCGCGCGCCAATGCCTTCTCCGTCGGAAGATTGGAAAAAGCGAGAATAACGGCCGACGCCGATTCGAGCAAGAGCGTCGCGGTTCTATCAGCTCTGGCCCAGGCAGAGATCGAGCCAGAACGTCGCGCCCTGGCCGGGCGTGCTCTCGACGCCGACGGAGCCGCCGTGGCCCTTGGCGATGGCGCGGCAGATGAACAGGCCCAGGCCCAGGCCGCCGGCAAGCTCGGCCAGGCTGGGCGAGCGGTAGTAACGTTCGAAGATGCGCTCGCGATCCTCCGGCCGCACGCCCGGCCCCTGGTCTTTCACGGCGATGCGCACGCGATCGCCCGCCAGGCTCATCCGCACCTGGATCGCCGCGCGTTCGGGCGTGTACTTCGCTGCGTTGTCGAGAAAGTTGGACAGCACCGACGCGAGCCGCTCGGCGTCGGCGGTGTACATCAACGGCGTCGGCGGCAAGTCGCAGACGATTCGTTGCGCGTGGCCGCGGCGGAACGTCTCGACGGTCTCCTGCACCAGCGCGCACAGATCCACCGGAGCGAGACGCAGTGCCAGCCGCCCGGTGTCGATGCGCGCGGTGTCGAGCAGGTCGCCGACCAGCTGCGCAATCCGGCGCACCTGACCGCGCGCGAACTTGAGATCTTCGAGCGGGACGGTGTCGCCGCTCGCCGCTCGCCGCTCGCACAGCTGCAGCGTCATGGTCAGCGGGCCGAGCGCGTTCTTGATCTCGTGGGCGGCGATGCCCAGCACCTGATCCGCTTCGAGCACACCACCCGGTGGCGGATCGTGCGGGTCACCCGACTGATCTTCCGGCTGATCTTCCAACTGACCTTGCGACGGATCTCTCGACGGATCTCGGCTCATGCTCACCCCCGGTCGATGATGGTCGAGATTCCCTGGCCCACGCCGATGCACATCGTGGCCAGGCCATAACGCGCGCCTCGGCGGCCGAGCTCGTGCACGAGCGTCGTCATCAAGCGCGCGCCCGAGCAACCGAGCGGATGGCCGATCGCGATCGCGCCCCCGTTGACGTTGACGATCGCCGGGTCGAGGCCGAGCTCGGTCATGCACGGGATCGATTGCGCCGCGAACGCTTCGTTGAGCTCGACGAGATCCAGCCTGGCCGCGCCGATGCCCGCCCGCTCCAGCGCCTTGCGCGTCGCCGGCACCGGTCCCATGCCCATGTAGCGTGGCTCGACGCCGGCGACCGCGTTGGCGGCGATGCGCGCCATCGGCGACCGGCCGCTGGCGTTGTTCAACTTGGCGAGACCGCTCTCCGACGCCAGCAGCAGCGCGGCGGCGCCGTCGTTGATCCCCGACGAGTTGCCGGCGGTCACCGTTCCGCGTTCCTTGCGGAACACCGGGCGCAGCGCGGCCAGCGCCTCGGCCGTCGTGTCGGGGCGCGGGTGCTCGTCGATTTCGAAGCGTCGAGGCGCACCGCCGCGCTTGCCGCCGCCGTCGAGCTCGATGGCGCAAAGCTCGGCGTCGAAGCGTCCGGCCGCGTGCGCCGCGCTCCAGCGCCTCTGGCTCTCGAGCGCGAATGCGTCCTGCGCCTCGCGCGTGACATCGTATTTCTCGGCGACCAGCTCCGCGGTCTCGCCGAGCGCGTGCGTGCCGTAGAGCGCCTCCATTTTGGGGTTCACGAAGCGCCAGCCGAGCGTGCTGTCGGCCAGCGTGACGTCGCCGCGCGGAAACGCCGCGCTCGGCTTCGCCATGACCAGCGGTGCGCGCGACATCGACTCGACGCCGCCGGCGATCAACAGATCCGCGTCGCCGACGGCGATCGCGCGTGCGCCGTCTCCGACGGCCATGAGCCCCGAGCCGCACAAACGATTCACCGTGCCGCCCGGAACCGAGGGCGGCAGCCCGCCGAGCAGCGCGCTCATGCGCGCGACGTTGCGATTGTCCTCGCCGGCCTGGTTGGCGCAGCCGAGCAGCACGTCGTCGATCGCCGCCGGGTCGGCGCCGGTGCGGCGCACGATCTCGCGAATGACGATCGCGCCCAGATCATCCGGGCGCACGCCGGCCAGTGCCCCTGCGTAACGCCCGATCGGCGTGCGCACGGCATCGACGATGAAGACCGGCCGCAGGCTCGGCGCCATCCCGACAATGTACGGGACGGCGCCCGGAAGCGCTACAGGCCGAGGGCCTTCAGCCGCTCGACCGCCTCACGCAGGCGGGCCTTGTCGGCGCACACGGTCAGGCGTACGTAGCCCTCGCCGGCGGCGCCGAAGCCGGTCGCGGGCGTCGACACCACGCCCGCCTCGGTCAGCAAGCGCGCCGTGAAGTCGATCGACGAGACGCCGCGCGGATTCGCGATCAGCGTGTAGAAGCTGGCCTTGGGCGTGAGCACGTCGAAGCCAGCCGCGGCCAGACCGCCGCAGAGAACGTCACGTCGCTCGCGGTAGATCTCGCGCTGCTTGGCCACGCACGACTGATCGCCGGTCAGCGCCGCGATCGCCGCGCGCTGAACGGCGTCGAAGCACCCTGAATCGACGTTGGTCTTCACCTGGCCCAGGCCCGCGATCAGCGTCGGGTTGCCGCATGCCCAGCCGACGCGCCAGCCGGTCATGTTGTAAGTCTTCGACAGCGAGTGAAACTCGATGCCGACCTCCATCGCGCCCGGTGTCTGGAGAAACGACGGCGGCGGCGACTCGTAGTACATCTCGCTGTACGCGAGGTCGCTGGCGACGATCACGTCGTTCTTCTGCGCGAACGCGACGACCTTTTCATAGAACCCCGGCGCAGCGAGCGCGGCGGTGGGATTGTTCGGATAGTTGATCCACAGGATCTTCGCGCGCCGCGCGACGTCGGCGGGGATCGCGTCGAGGTCCGGCAGGAAGCCGTTGTCCCGGCGCAGCGGCAGGAAGTACGGCTCACCACCCGCGAACCGGGTGAGCGTCGCATAGACCGGGTAGCCCGGGTCGGGGCAGAGCACGACGTCGCCCGGGTTCACGAACGCGAATGGGAAGTGCGCGATCGCTTCCTTCGATCCGATCACGCAGATCACCTCGCGCGCGGGATCGAACGTCAGGCCGAAGCGCGTCTTCATGAAGCCGGCGGCGGCGCGGCGGAAGTCCTCCATGCCGATGTACGACGGGTACCGATGCGTCCCCGGGTCGCGCCCTGCGGTGGCCAGCGCCTCGACGATGTGGGGCGGCGTGGGCAGATCCGGATCGCCGATGCCCAGATCGATGAGGTCGCGGCCCTTTTTGCGCTCTTCGTTCTTGAGCGCGTCGATCTTCGCGAACAGGTAAGGGGGCAGCTCTCGGATGCGGTGGGCCAGCTCGATCTTCATGGTGCCGCGGTTTTTACCACAAGGCGCGTCGGGCTTGCCTTGACACCATTGGCCGACCGCCTATCCTCTGGCGCGAAATGGCCGAAAACAGCAAAGCGACCTCAAAAGCAGCCCCCGCCGCCAAGGCCGACGCCTCCGCGAAGAAAAAGGTCAGCGGCAAGGCGACGCCGCCCGTGACCGACGGGCCGAAGTGCCGCGAGGCGAAGTGCAAGCAGCCGGTGCGCGCCAAGGGCTATTGCCGCAAGCACTTCATCGCCTGGCGTCGCGGCGAGGTCGGCAACAAGCATCAGTACAAGGTTTGCTCCAAGGAGGGATGCCGCAAGCCGCGCGCTCATGGCGGGCTCTGTGAAGAGCACAGCGGCAAGGGCGCGCCGGCCGAGGGCGCCGCCGCTTAGCGCGGCCCCCGGCGCTGCCCGATCGTGCAGAAGATCGTCATCCGCGGCGGCGCTCGTTTACGAGGCGAGGTCCGCGTCTCGGGCGCCAAGAACGCGGCGCTCCCCATCCTGGCGTCGTCGCTGCTGGCGCAGGGGCGCTCGATTTACCGCAACGTCCCCGCGCTGGGCGACGTGCGCACCATGGGACGCCTGCTCGCCAAGCTGGGCGCCGAGATCACCGACAAGCCGGGCGGCACGATGGTGGTCGACACCGCGCGCATCACCGAGCTCGAGGCGCCGTACGAGCTGGTGAAGACCATGCGCGCGTCGGTGCTGGTGCTGGGCCCGCTGTGTGCGCGCTACGGCCGCGCGCGCGTCTCGCTACCCGGCGGCTGCGCCATCGGCGCGCGGCCGATCGACCAGCACTTGAAGGGCCTGGCCGCGATGGGCGCGCGCATCGAGCTCGAGCACGGTTACGTCAGCGCGCGAGCCAAGCGCTTGCGCGGCGCCACGATCGTCTTCGACCTGGTCACCGTCACCGGCACCGAGAACTTGATGATGGCGGCGGCGCTGGCCAAGGGGCGCACGACGCTGGAGAACGCGGCGCGCGAGCCCGAGGTCGAGGAGCTGGCGCGCGTGCTCAACAAGATGGGCGCGCGCATTCACGGCGCGGGCACGTCGCTCATCACCATCGAGGGCGTCGACGAGCTACAGCCGGTCGAGCACTCGATCATCCCGGATCGGATCGAGGCCGGCACGTTGCTGGTCGCGGCCGCGATCACGCGCGGTGACGTGCTGGTGCGCGACTGCCTGCCCGAGCACCTGGACGCGGTGCTGGCCAAGCTGCGCGCGTCGGGCGTCGAGGTCACCGCCGACGGCGACGGCATCCGCGTGCGCGGCAAGGCCGAGCTCAAGCCCGCCGACATCTCGACGCAGCCGTTTCCCGGTTTCCCGACCGACATGCAGGCGCAGTTCATGGTGTTGATGACGCGCGCGCGCGGCCAGTCGGTGCTGTCGGAGACGATCTTCGAGAACCGCTACATGCACGTGCCCGAGCTGCAGCGCATGGGCGCCGACATCGTGGTCGAGGGACGCACGGCGATCGTGCGCGGGCCGACCAAGCTGACCGGCGCGACGGTGATGGCGACCGACCTGCGCGCGTCGGCCTCGCTGGTGCTGGCCGGCTTGATCGCCGAGGGCACGACGGAGATCTTGCGCATCTACCACCTGGACCGCGGCTACGACCGCCTGGACAAGAAGCTGCGCGCGCTGGGCGCCGACGTGCGGCGGGCCAAAGGAACGCTGTGACGCATGCGTGAAGCGACCATGACCCGAAGCAAGAAGGCGATGGCGCCAGCGCCGCGTGCCGCGGGGGCTCTCTTGACGATCGCGCTGCCGCGGGGGCGGATCCTCGACGAGGCGCTGCCGCTGTTCAAGCGCGCGGGCCTGGATCTCGGCGCCGCCGAAAAGGCGCGCGCGGGACGCAAGCTCATCATTCCGATCGAGGAGCTGGGCCTTCGCGTCCTCATCGTGCGCGACACCGACGTGCCGGCCTACGTCGAGCACGGCGCGGCGGATCTGGGCATCGCGGGGCGCGACGTGCTCGAAGAGCAGGACCGCGATCTCTACGAGCCGCTGGATCTCGGCATCGGGCGCTGCCGCATGGTGGTCGCGGAGCCGGAAGGGCGGCCCGTCGACGAGTCGGCGCAGGTGCACCTGCGCTACGCGACGAAGTTCCCCGAGATCACGCGCCGCCACCTGCAGGCGCGCGGCACCGTCGCCGAGATCATCAAGCTCTATGGATCGATCGAGATCGCGCCGCTGGTCGGCTTGGCCGACCGGATCGTCGATCTCGTGTCATCGGGCGAGACGCTGCGCCAGCACCACCTGCGCGAGGTGGAGACGATCTTCCCGGTGTCGGCCCGCCTGTGCGTGGGGCGCGTCGCCGCCAAGCTGCGCGGCGATCGCATCGACGACGTCATCTCCCGGCTGCGCCGGGTGATCTGAATCCCCACCAATCGTGGTGAGCTCCGGTCCCCTCCCCCGTCGGACGGGGGCGAGGGGACTGGAATGGTTCTCGCTTACTTCTTGGGCGGCGTCGTGGCGGCAGGCGGCGGCGTCGCGGCGGCGGTCTTCGCGCCCGCGGCAGCGGCCGGCGCAGCGGCGGCCGGCGCCTCGGGCTTGTTCAGCAGCTCGAGGTCGACGTTGATGGTGACGTCGTCGCCGACGAGCACGCCGCCCGCGGCCTCGAGGGGCTTGTTCCAGGTCAGTCCCCAGTCCTTGCGGTTGATCTTGCCGGTGGCGCTGACGCCGCTGCTGATCGAACCGAACGGGTTCTTCATGCCCGGCGTCGGCCCCTCGATCGACAGCGTGACCGGCTTGGTCACTCCGTGCATGGTCAGATCGCCGGTGACCTTGAACTTGGCCTTGCCCGCCTTCTCGATCTTCGTCGACTTGAACGTGATCGTCGGGAACTTGGCGACGTCGAAGAAGTCGGGCGACTTGAGGTGTCCGTCGCGCTTCGGCTCGTGCGTGTCGATGGTCGTCGGGTCGATCGCGATGTCGACGGTGCTCTTGGTGGGATTCTTGTCGTCCAGGTTGAGCGTGCCGGTGATCTTGTCGAAGCGGCCCTTCGCCGTGGAGACCATCATGTGCTTGACCGAAAACTCCGCCGACGAGTGGGCCGAGTCGATCTCCCAGACGCTGGCGCGTGCCGGCGCTGTGAAGGCAGCCAGGCCGAGCGCGACGAATCCGATTGCGAGTGACTTCATGTTTTCTCCTGTTGCTATGTGACGGGGAGCAGGGTTTGGCCCCTTAGATGGCACGACGTGGCCGAAACGCAAAGCGTTCTGTGACGCGAGCGCCCGCCGAAAACCCAAGTTACGTCGGCTGAAGTATGTAAATAACTAAAATAACTGCATTTTATAGAAATATTTAGCACTCTCGGGGTTCGCTTGACAGCCACCGGATCGCGCTTATCCTACGCCCGGACTCAACACAGGACCCGCAATGCCCATCTACGAATACGCCTGCTCCGCCTGCGGTCACCAGTTCGAAGAGTGGCAAAAGATCACGGACAAGCCGGTCCGGACTTGCCCGAAGTGCAAGGCCAAGAAGGTCGAACGGCTCATCAGTCAGACGTCGTTCCACCTCAAGGGCGGCGGCTGGTACTCGGATCTTTACGCGGGCCCCAAGCCCAACGGCGCCAAGGATCAGGGGGCGAGCAAGGACTCGTCCTCGAAAGAAGCGTCGACCTCGTCGACCTCGACGACCAAATCAACCACCAAGACCAAGAAGTCCGAGGCCGCCTGACGGCGCGCCCGGTGAATCTCTGAGGACCCCAGGTAAGGAGGAGACCAATGAAGATCAGACCACTTTATGACCGTATTCTCGTGAAGCGTTTGGAAGAGCAGACCAAGACCGCCGGTGGTCTTTACATCCCGGACAGCGCCAAGGAGAAGCCGCTCGAGGCGCTCGTGGTCGCCGTCGGCAACGGCAAGGTTCAAGAGGACGGATCGCTGCGCAAGCTCGAGGTGAAGGCCGGCGACAAGATCCTCTTCTCGAAGTACTCGGGCAGCGACATCAAGATCGACGGCACCGAGCACCTGATCCTGCGCGAGGACGACGTCCTGGCCGTGATCGAGTAGCTCGCGTTCGCGAGCGCAGCGCCCCAATCGATTTTCAATAACTGAACCCAACGGAGACAAACAGTCATGGCAGCCAAAGAGATCGTTTTTTCGCAGCAGGCACGGCAGAGCATCGCCCAGGGCCTCAACATCCTCGCCAACACGGTGAAGGTGACCCTCGGGCCGCGCGGCCGGAACGTCATCATCGAGAAGTCCTGGGGGTCGCCCACGGTGACCAAGGACGGCGTCACCGTCGCGAAGGAGATCGAGCTCGAAGACAAGCTCGCCAACATGGGCGCGCAGATGGTGAAGGAGGTCGCGTCGAAGACCTCGGACATCGCCGGTGACGGCACCACCACCGCGACCGTGCTCGCGCAGGCGATCTACGCCGAGGGCAGCAAGCTGGTCGCCGCCGGCCACAACCCGATGGACATCAAGCGCGGCATCGACGCCGCCGTCGCCAAGATCGTCGAGAACCTCAAGGATCAGTCGAAGCCGACCAAGGGCAAGACCGAGATCGCGCAGGTCGGCACGATCAGCGCCAACGGCGAGACCGTCATCGGCGACATCCTGGCCGAGGCCATGGAGAAGGTCGGCAAGGAAGGCGTGATCACCGTCGAGGAAGCGAAGTCGATGGAGACGACGCTGGACGTGGTCGAGGGCATGCAGTTCGACCGCGGCTACCTGTCGCCGTACTTCGTGACCGACGCCGAGCGCATGGAGGCGGTGCTCGAGGACGCGTTCATTCTCATCCACGAGAAGAAGCTGTCCAACATGAAGGACCTGCTGCCGCTGCTGGAGCAGATCGCGAAGTCGGGCAAGCCGTTCCTGATCATCGCCGAGGACGTCGACGGTGAGGCGCTGGCGACGCTGGTCGTCAACAAGCTGCGCGGCACCTTGCACGTGTGCGCGGTGAAGGCGCCGGGCTTCGGCGATCGCCGCAAGGAGATGCTCAAGGACATCGCGATCCTCACCGGCGGCCAGGCCGTCACCGAGGATCTCGGCCTCAAGCTCGAGAGCCTGACGCTGAAGGACCTCGGCCGCGCCAAGCGCATCACCATCGACAAGGACAACACCACCATCGTCGAGGGCGCGGGCAAGAAGGCCGACATCGAGGGCCGCGTGAAGCAGATCCGCGTGCAGGTCGAGGACACCACCTCGGACTACGACCGCGAGAAGCTGCAGGAGCGGCTGGCCAAGCTGGTCGGCGGCGTCGCCGTCGTCAAGGTCGGCGCGGCCACCGAGTCGGAGATGAAGGAGAAGAAGGCCCGCGTCGAGGATGCGCTGCACGCCACGCGCGCGGCCGTCGAAGAGGGGATCGTCCCCGGCGGCGGCGTCGCGTTGATCCGCGCGCTCTCGTCGCTCGACAGCCTGAAGTTCAACGACGATCGGCAGTACGGCGTCAACATCATCCGCCGCGCCGTCGAGGAGCCGCTGCGCCAGATCTCGATCAACGCCGGCGTCGACGGCTCGATCGTCGTCGAGAAGGTGCGCAACGGTAAGGGCGCGTTCGGCTTCAACGCCGCCACCGAGGAGTACGAGGACCTGGTCAAGGCCGGCGTCATCGATCCGACCAAGGTGGTCCGCGCCGCGCTTCAGAACGCCGCTTCGGTGGCGTCGCTGATGCTCAGCACAGAGGCGCTGGTTGCCGAGCGCCCGAAGAAGAAGGCGTCCGGTGGAGCCGGCGGCGGCCACGGCGCGCCCGGCGGCATGGGCGGCATGGGCGGCGGCGACGACGACTTCTAGGCCGCTCGCTCGCTTGCAGCAATAGAACCCAGCACGTGTAGAAATGATCGGCGAGGGGTGGGCGTTTGACACGCCCGCCCCTCGCCGTTTAACGTCCACCTCGCGTACGTTCCATGAACTTGCTTATCTCACGCTTGCGGCGCGGCTCGCGCGCGGTCCTTCTGGTGGGCGCAGTCGCGCTCGGCGCTGTGATCGCCAGCTGCGGTAGCGTCGCCAACAAGGACGACGGCGGAGCCGGCGGAAGCACCGCCAGCGGCGGCGTGACCGGCAGCGGTGGTGGATCCGGTGGCGGCGCCGCCGGCACGTCCGGATCGGGCGGCGCGTCCGGCGCTTCCGGTACGGGCGGCGCGCCCGGTGACGGCAGCGTCGATCAGGCGCCGCCGGTCGACGGCGGCGGCAACGGCGCGAAATGGGATGTGGACAATTGGGACAACGCGGAGTGGAGCTGACCTGGCACCCGAGCTGATCTGGCCTGCAACGGAGACGACCAAATGAGCAAATTTTCCAAGCACAAGTGGTGGATCGTGACGGCGTTGCTCACGGTCCCGCTGATCGCGATTGCGGCCGTCCCCAACGTCTTCCAGCCGAACACGGTGATCTCGTCGGCCCAGGTCAACGCCAACTTCGCGGCGCTCGACTCGAGGCTGGCCGCGCTGGAAGCGGCGACCGCGAAGACCAGCGCGACGACGATGAGCGGTGCGATCAATCCTATCACCACCGCAACAGGCCCCCGCAACGTGATGTTTACGGCGTCTGGGGTGAATCCGTGGCTTGTGATCGTGTCGGCGAGCGCCTTCGCGGGAGGCGCTGGTAGTCTCGACCTCGCGATTGCACTCGATGGCGTGAAAATCGGCGACCTGCAGGGTTATGCCAACGAGCCGAGCAGTCATAAGGCTATCCCCACGCGGACATTCACCGTTCCGGCGCCCACCGCGGGTACTCACACGATTGGTATTTCCTACGGCAACATAAACACAACGAGCGACCAGAACGATTACTTCAACGTCACCGTGGTTGAGATGCACTAACGGTTAGGGTCGGTCAATTGCACTTAGGGTCGTTAGTTCGTAGGCGGAATAAAGCGGCCGATCTTTGCGCCGCTAGCCTCGACGATGATCCAAAGGTTTCCGTCGGCGCCGGTCACCAGGCCTCGGGGCGCTGGCACGGTGTACTCCGTGATCGTGCCCGCCGGTGTGATACGCCCTATACGGTTTCCCGGAGTCTCCGAAAACCAGATGTTTCCATCTGGTCCGCCAGTCAACCCAGTGGGCCCTGAGTTAGGTGTTGGAAGCGCAAATTCCGTGATCGCTCCGGTCGGAGTCATTCGGCCGACGTTGTTCGCAGAGGATTCGGTGAACCAAACATTGCCGTCGGGTCCAGGTGCAATGGCACCAAGTCCGGCGGAGGCGGTCGGGACCTTGAACTCAGTGACATTACCGCCGGTACTGATGCGCCCTACCTGATTCGCGAAGGACTCGGTAAACCAGAGATTCCCATCGGGGCCGGCGGTGATACCTGTTAGGCCAATATAGGTGTTGCTGATCGTCTTTTCGGTAATCGTCCCGCTCAAAGTGGCAGTACCGATTTTGTTGACGTCAGTTTCCACAAACCAGAGATTGCCATCTGGTCCGGCAGTAATCCCCATTGGGTTGGTATTCGACGTTGGCGTCGTGTACTCGGTGATGGTTCCGGTCGGACTGATGACCGCTACCTGGCTTGTGCTCGGTTCTGTGAACCAGATATTCCCGTCTGTTGCGCTGGAGATGCCGCCAAGGGTACCGCCTTGACCCGGGAATTTCGTTATGGTTCCGTTGCATCTGCCGCTGCGTCGGTGTTGGCGATGCGATATTGGGTGCATGCTGGGGCGAGGGCTAAGGCAGCCAGCGCAGCCCAACCGAGCCCTCCGGCCCATCCAAGAGAATGACGGTCACTCCTCATAGTCTCTCCCCCCGTTTCGCACGGTATCCCCCTTTCGGCATCACCCCGGTCCAGTTGCTCAGAGCGGTTCGAAGCTGATGGTGCCGTCGGGCGCGCGCGTTCCCCAGTAGACGTAGCTGGTGGTCGCGATCGGCAGCGGGCTGTCGAGATCGATCCCGCGCCGCTTGATCATGGGGGGGGTCCTGCCGAACCACAGATTTCCGTCCTTGGTCAGGTAGGCGGGGTCGAGCATCGCTTGCAAGTGATTGCGCTCGTAGTCGAACGCCGCCGCTTGCAGCCTCCCCGGCGGAACGGGTGTGTCGAGGTTGACGCGGCCCTCACCGGCGTCGGCGCCGACGTTGAAGATCGCCAGCCGATGAGTCGGCGCGTCGGCGCGCGATTGCACCACCGCTGCGAGCTGATATTGGCCGGCCGCGGTCTTCACCCCCGCCCAGACGCCCAGGCGCTGGTTCGCGAACGAGACCAGGTCGCGCAGCGGCTTCGACCGCACCACGCGCATGCGCGCAGGCATGATGACCGCGATGCCCAGCACGGCGCCTTCGCTGCCCGACTCGGTCCATCCAATCAGCGCGTGCGCGGCGGCCTCGCTCGGGATCGCTGCCGCCACAGAGACCAGCGGCCGTCCCGGGATCTCCGAGAGCGCTTCGGCGTTCGCGGTCCCGGGTTTCTTGATCCCACCGGTGAAGGTGTGCCGCCATAGAGCGGTTGCACCACCCGGCGCGGGCCGCCAGGTGTACAACGAAACGGCACCGCTGCCGTCGGTGATGGCGGGAAAGATCGGCGTTTCGTCGGCGGCGAGCTCGGCCTCGATCGGCTTCTCCTGCATCAGCGCCTGCATGTGCAGCCGCCGCTCCGCGAGCCAGCCGATCCAGAACTGGTGCGTTTGGCCTGGGGAGATGCCGCCGCCCGCGGCGAAGATGCGCGCGTTCTCGGGGACCGGCACGTCCCACGAGACCCACTTGACGGGCTTCAGCTCCTCCAACTCCTGTCCCCGTTGCACGAACTCGGCGGTGTGCAGGATGCGCCGCGGTCCGAGCACGCCGATAGCGTAGGTCTCCGTGGAGAGAAACATCCCCCCTTCTTGGTGGATGGTGATGAACCCGGGGCTGGCGAGGCTGAAAGCTGACATGGCGGTCCTCGATGGCGGTTTGGGGGTGGTGCGCTCCGCGCCCGGCTGCGACCGCGCGGCGCAGCCCCGCGCGTTGGCAACGATGATCGCGGCGGTAAACAAGAAGGGGACTGAGGCCCAGCGTCCGCCCATCCGCGCCACACCCCGCGTGCGCCGCGATTCAGGGCCCAATGGTGCCGTCATTCTTGACGAGGGTGTAGTTCCAGCCGCCCAGCTTCACGAAGCAGAGGCCACACAGATACTTCTTGTTCGACGCGTACGACATCAGGCAGACCTGATCCTTATCGTGCGCGTTGGGTTGGTAACCACCGGGTTGCTTGCCGGCCTGGAAATGTCCGGGCGCGTGCGCGAGGAACAGCGTGTGCCCGACCTCGTGGATGAAGGTCTTGGTGTCGTCACCGACGGTGAATTGGAAGAAGATCGTCCGGGTTCGGGTGGTTACGCCCGCGATCACGGGCGCGATTCCCGCCGTGATGCTGCTGCCTTCGTTGGGGTTCTGATTGTGCGGATGTTCGTGGGCGAACTTGAGCGCGGTGATTCCGTTGTCCGGGATCGGGATCCGCTGCGACACCGCGTTCATCACCGTGTTCCAGTTGTCCTCGCACTTCTGCTTGTATTCATTCCTGTCGGACGCGCTGAAGAAGTTCCGGATGCGCTCCCACAGCGTGCCGAAGAAGCCGGCGTCGGCATGCTCCGCCTTCCAGTAGTCCATGAAGTCGAGGTAAGCCACCGGATAACCCTGCGGGTCGGTGGCCAGCGCTTTGGAGAAGAAAGCGGTCCCCGCCGACTTGTACGCCGCGGCAACGGTCTGGTACTCGGTGGTCCATTGCGCGCCGATGTCCGTGGGCACGACGCCGGCGGCCGGCTCGACGATGAGGCCGGCCTTCTTGTACTCGGCGGTCAGCGGCGGCGTCGAGATCGGTGTCGTGCTCGCGCCGACCTTCCAGTTGGCGACGATCGGGATGCGCCGCCAGGCGGTCAGCTTGATGGTGTTGGACTTCCGCGGCGCCGGCGCGCCGTCGGGTGCCGCCTCGTCCGTGACGTCCAGCGACTCGTCGACGTCGACGACCGCGCGCACGCTGTGCGTGTCGCCGGCCATGCGGCCGGGGCTGAAATAGATCGCGGAATCTGCGCGCCCATCGGCGCTGTCGCCGCACCCGGTGAACGCTGCCCAGTCGCGCTGCGCCGGGGGCGTCATCGCCCAGTCGCCGCCCGCCAGCCACTGCACGCTGGGGCTGATGCGATCCGCCGACTTCGCGCGGTAGCCGCCCACCTTGAAGTGCGACGACGTGCCCTTGGGCTGGGTCGCGCTCTCCTCGAAGGATGACGCCTTCTTCACGAACGTCTTCCCGGCGTCGTGCATGCCGCGCCCCGAGAGCGAGCCGTCGAGATCACCCGACGATTCGAGCTTGAAGTCCCACAGCAGCCGCGTTCCGATCAGCGCCGCCGGCCACTGTTTGCCGTCGCCGGTCTTCGATTTCAGCTTGATCTGCGCCAGCAACGGGATCGTCGGCCCGGGTCCCGCCAAGGTCTGGTAGGTGGCGAACGATGAGTCGTCATTCATCTCGCCGTTGGTGATCTTGAAGAGCGGGCTGTCGACGACGATCCGTCCCTTGCAGTCGCCGGGCATACCGCTGCTCGTGAGCTCGGTGATCAGAGCATCGACGGACGACTTCCAGGGATCGGCGACGTCGAGCGGGCCGGTGTCGTCGACGGAGATCTTGACCTCCTTGACCTCGAGCTGGATCTTGCCGACCGCGCTCTTGGACTTCTTGCCCGACTTCGAGACCAGCGCGAACGTCACCTCGTAGGGCGAGCCCTTGAGCGTGATGAACCCGCCGGGCGTCTCCGCCTTGCCGTCCCAGTCGATCGAGCCCGAGGCCGAGAACGGCCCGGGGATGTCCAGGTTCTCGACGACGGCACGGTCGCCGTGGGCCGGCACCGACTCCACGATCATCGTCACCGTCGCGGTCTTGGGCACGGGGCCGTCGATCGCGTACGAGATGGTCGTGGTCTCGGCGCCGGGTACGAACGTGGGCGCCTCGATGTTGACCAGGCGGATCGTGGGCTCCTCGTCGGTCGATGTCTTGCCGCCGCTGGTCGGCTTGGGCTTGGCCGGCTTGGGCGGAGCGGTCGTGTCGGTGCCCGGACCGCCGGCCCTGTCCGCCGACTTGCGCAGCAGGAGGACGCCGCCGCGGCTGCTCGACCCGTCGATGAAGCGGGCGGCGTCCTCGAGCGCGTTCTTGACCGCCGTCGCTCCCCGCGCGTCGGCCGCCATCGCCTGCAGCAGCGGCACGGCCTCGCCCGACGGAACCACTTCATAGCCGCCGCCACGCCGCAGGTGGGTCGTGTCGCCGTGCGCGACCACGCGATAGAGGCCGCCCTTGAAGGCCAGCTCCCCGCCGCGCTCTCTTTGCAGCGTCGCCAGCAGCGCCTTGACCGGCGCGCTCGCCGCGGCGGCGCCGTGCTTGGCGTGCTCGCCGGGCGTGACCTCGCGCAAGATTCCGAAGTGCGCCCAGTTGAGCGACTGAACCAGCTGGGCGGCGCCACCGTGCACCGATCGCCGCGGCCCATCCGCTGGCAGCGCGAGCCCGATGCTGCGGAAGAAGACGTTGAGCTGGTCCGGATTGCTCTCGGCGAGACCCTCGAGCGCGGTGTCGGCCTCCAGCTCGTCGAGTCCGGTGACCTCGACGTACTTCCCCGTGGCCAGCAGGTCGCGGAAGTCGTGGTCGCGCGCCAGCACGAACGAATGGACCGCACCGTGGAACCCGAAACACCCTGTCGGTAGAGCGCTCACGCAGGTGCATTTTTACGCGCGGACGCGCCCGGCCGCAAACGCCGGCGCTCGGGATCAGGTGCGCGCGATCTTGATGGCGACGCCCGCGGCCTGGTGAGTGGTCTTTTCGATCAGCTCGTGGACCTCGACGCCCTGGCCGCGGTCGTCGACCCAGCGCGCCTGGGCGGTGTCGTAGTCGAAGTGCCAGGCGCGATCGCGGAACGCGACCCAGAGCTGCCGCGGCGACGGTTGCGGCGTCAGCATCATGCGCAGGTTGCCCGCGAAGGTGATGGTGAGCGTGCCCGTCGACAGCGACACCTCGGCGAGATCGGGATCGACGTCCTCGAACGCGGCGTCGATGCGCGCGTAGGTTTGATCCAGGAGCTGCCGGTACGTCTTCTCGTCGATTGTCTTGTCGACCGGCTTGTCGACCGGCTTATCGATCTTGTCGTCGGACATCGCTAAGCCATAGCATCAGCGGCGCGTGAATGCGGTCCAGAAGTCGAAACCGCCGCGCCGGACCAGCATCGGCACGGTCGTCCCGGCCTTGAACGTCCGCAGCGCCGCCGTGAGATCGTTCGACGAGCGCACGCCCTGCTTGCCGACGCGCAGGATCACGTCGCCGATCTTCAGCCCGGCCTGCGACGCCGCGCCGTGGCCCGAGAGCTGCGCGATGGCGATGCCGCGCCCGCCGGGCAGGCCCGACGCCTGCGCGGGCGGGACCTCGGTGACGTCGAAGTCATCGG
>Ga0265320_10001252_pt1 | contig 18654 bp, 13 predicted proteins | sample 4827metaG_FD_202087 | JGI IMG/M metagenome (GOLD analysis project Ga0265320, IMG submission 202087) | Rhizosphere microbial communities from Carex aquatilis grown in University of Washington, Seatle, WA, United States - 4-8-27 metaG | ecosystem: Host-associated > Plants > Roots > Rhizosphere >...
CGTCTTTTCGTGCTCCCGCAGGTCGCGGAGTTTCGGCTCCGGCATCCGGTGCTCGATCTCGAGATCCACACCGGATTCGACCTCTCCGATCTCGAAGCGGGCGCCGCCGACGCCGCGATTCGTCTCGGACGGGGTTCGTGGACTGAACTCGAAAGCCATCTCATCAGTCCACTCGTCGCGAACTTCGTCGCTACGCCAGAACTCGCCGCAAGAGCGCGCGAGCTCAGCGACGCGGCGCGCTTGCCCGTCGTCTGTCTCAAAGATCAGGAAGCCATGACGCGAGACTCGCTCGCGCGCGGTGGCCTCACCGCGGCGCCCTCGACGATGCTCCGCGTCGACAGCTGCGCTGGCCTCGTGCAGGCCGCGGAAGAAGGACTCGGCGTGGCCGTCATTTATCTCCCGCCCGGTCGCGCGTTCGAGTCCACGGAGCGACTCGCGCGTCTGCCGAACGGTCCGGTTCCCGCCGCCTTCTCCATGTACTTCGTGTGCCGTCGCGCCGACGCTGCCCGTTCGGAAATCTGCGCCCTACGCGACTGGGTGCTCGACCCGAGCTGGAGCCTGCGTCGCTCCCGGCCTCCCGTGCGACCCGCGCGATCCGACGCCCACGTTCGACAGCCGGATTGACGACTTCCGTCCCCGCCTCGAGCGCGCCGGTGTTCGGATCCCTGAAGCGACCGACGCCCCCGTCGCAGCCAGCGTCGCCGTCCGGGCTCCGGCCAACGGGTACGGACGTCCCGCGGAACCTCCTTCCGAGGACCGAACAAGAGGAGGCCGTCGCACCATGCCATCTGCGTCTAGACGAGGTGTCACGGAGCGCGCTTGACGCCCTGAGCAACGAATCCGCGAGCCATCCCAGGCTCGTGACGGTTTTTATTATCGCTCGCGGCGATTGGCTTTCCGCGAACTGAGTAACGCTGTGGCGTTGCGGAATCTTTGGCGTTTCGAGCGCGTCGGAGGGCGCCGCGTAACGTGGTTTCGAGCTCCGTTTTCTGCCCGCACAGAAAAAATCCAGTGAGAAAGCTCGCGTGACTTCGGAAGCAAATACATTGATCCAAAAGGTAGAGGTGGCGTGCTCTGTACCGACGTGTACATTGCATTCGCGGCATTGAAGATTGTTGTTTGGGGAATACCAAATGCGAAAAGTCAGAATCCTATCGGTGGCGGTCGTAGCTCTTGCTGGGTGCAGTCCAGGCGGTGGGTCTGGCTCGTCCGGAGAGCCAGCACAGCCGGGTGACGATGGGTCGCTACCGTGCCCCATCAGCACCATCGTGCAGGCGAACTGCCAAACGTGTCACGGCGCGCAGCCCATCGGTGGCGCCCCCATGTCCTTGGTCACTGAGGCAGATTTCCAGCAGAACTGGACTGCTCGGACGACCCCCGGCCTGATAGGCAAGAGCGGGAAGCTCTACGACCTCGTGCGAATTCGTATCAACGGGGCGCTCGGCACTCCGAAGATGCCGCAAGGCAACGAATTGTCAGCGGGTGACTTCAACACCTTCGACTCGTGGCTTGCGAACGGCGCGCCCTCGGGTCAGGCGTGCGGCTCGACGGGCAGCGGCGGGTCGACCAGCGTCGGCGCCGGCGGGTCGACCAGCGTCGGCGGCGGCGGCTACCCCGGTTCGGGTGGCATCGTCGGCGGCGGCGGCTACCCCGGTTCGGGTGGCATCGTCGGCGGCGGTGGCGTGGTTGGCGGCGGCGGCTCTGGCGTCGGCGGCGTAGTCGGTGGCGGTGGCTCGGCGGGCGGCGGCGGCGGCGAAGTCAGCACCGGCGGCACTGGCGCGACCACCTTCCACGACATCATCACGGCGAGTTCGACGGACAACTGCGCCAACGACCCGTCGCAGTTCCAGCCCCTCGTCGCGCTGCCCGGAGAAACTTGTTACGAGTTCCCGGTCCACGGCACATCGTCGCCGACGGATACCTCGAAGTTCACGGTCCCGACGGGCCAGAGCTATAACCAGTTCTTCTTCAACGTTCCGTGGCCCAAAGGAACCGTCGCGACGCGGTTCGGCGCCAAGTTCGACCAGCTCGCGGTTCTCCATCACTGGCTCGGGTTCAGCACGACGACGAACACGGCGGCAGGTACCGTTCAGCCGAACGTCACCGGCACCACGCTCGGCGACGGCGCGAACCTCATCGGCGGTTGGGCCATCGGCGGTTGCAACGTCGACCTGGGCTCCGACATCGGGTTGACGCTGCCGGATCCGGGCACGGGTCAGATCATGATCCAGTGGCACAACTACAACAGCACGGGTGCTCCGGTTCAGGACGGTTCGGCGGTGCAGTTCTGCACGATGCCGGCGAGCGCGCGCGCGCACATCGGCGGTCTCACCTTCCTCGGAACGGAAAACTTGGACGGCCTCTCCGGCATGCCCGCGGGTCAGACGAGTCAGTTCTCGGGAGCCTGCACGAACAACTCGGGGAAGCCGATCATCATCAAGGGTTGGGACCCGCACATGCATCTCCTCGGCACGCACATGACGTCGATCGTGACGCACATGGACGGCACTCAGGAGACGATCTTCGACCATCCGTTCCTGTTCGATCACCAGGTGAACTACATCCTTCCAAACGGGTACGAGCTCGAGCCGGGCGAGAAGATCACGTCGACTTGCACGTTCGACAACACGACGTCGGCTCCGGTCGGCTTCGGAACGTCGACGACGCAGGAGATGTGTTACCAGTTCACGTACTCCTATCCGTTGGGCGCGCTCAACAACGGCGTCATCAGCCTCATCGGCGCGCAGAACACCTGCTGGTGAGAGCGAGCTGGTGAGCTCAGGGAACCCTGCGACGTCCACGACGTCGCAGGGCGAACGAGGCGGCAAGAATCGACAGCGCTTCAGCCGCGAGCCCACGAGATTGAGTCTGAACGACAGCGACGGCGCACGAGCCGTCGCTGTTCTTCTTTGTGGCGCTCGTCGCGCCCGTGCCGAACCCAAAGCTCGTCCCGGCATCGAAATGCGTGCCGCCCACGGCCGTACCCCCGTCCCTATGTTCGCTTCCCCCGGCGCCACCTGCACCAGCGCTGCCGTCGATGCCTGCGTCCACGACACCCGCATCTCGAACCGGACAGCTCGTCGGGATCGGCGAAGCGACGGGACCACAGGTGGGGGTGTCATAAGCGCAGCAAATGGGCGCTTGGGCGAAATGCCCGAACCCGCAGTAAGCGCTGCAGACCTGGTCTTCGCAGGTGGCTGCCATGTCGACGCCGGCGCACTCGACGAAGTTTGCAACGGTGCGCACGTCGAGCGACGTCGTGAACGTCGACTTCGTCGCATCGATTGGACCGACCGACCAACGCTGGCAGGCGAGGAGCGTGCTCGTGGCCGGCTGATACGCGAGACATTGCACCGGGTAATCCGACGCGACCTTCTTCGCGGCCTTGTCGATGCTCGACGCGAAATAGAGTCCCTCGGGTTGGTCGGGGTTGAGCGACCCCCCCGCGTCGCCGATCCAGACACGGCCGTCCGGCGCGAACGCGACGCCACCGATCTCCGTCACCGTGAGATAGTCCTTGAACGTCGCACCCTGATCGTCGCTGACGCGCACCGTATCCGTCGTCACCGCCGGCGGCGCGGCGTCTTCGGGGCGCTCGATGGACACCACGATGCGATCGGGGTTGCTCGGATCGACGGCTTGTATCGCGAGCGTTCCGTCGGTGGCGCCGTAGGCATGCTCCGTCCACGTCGCGCCGTCGTCGTCGGACACGCGGATCACGTAGTTGGCGAGGGATGTCCCGCCGTCGACGGCGACGGTTCCGTTGACCGCGCCGACGTAGAAGCGGCGACCGGTGCCGTGCGGGACCACGCGCACCTCGTCGAGCAAGAGCGCTGCCTTGGTGCCGAAGTCGGTCCATTTGCCGCTCGCGTCGCGACGCAGGATTCCGTTTTGTTTGCCGCCGCTCGAGGTCAGCGCGTACGTGATCGTCGGATCGAGCGGATCTACCGCGAAATTCGAGATCCATTCGCCGTCGTACTGAACGTCCTCGGTCCACCCGCAGTCATGGCCGTCGTCGTGCCACATGCCGTTGAACGCGCCGATGATCGTCGTGCCGTCGCCGGTGACGACGAGCGGCCCTCCGCGCGTCGTAGGATCGAACACCGACGAATTGCACAAGAGCTTCCAGGTCGTTCCGCCATCGGTGGTAACGAAGGCGCCTTGACCTCCGTTGATGTAGCGAACGGCCATCGAGTTCGGATTGGTCGGATCGATCGCGAGCTGAACGAGTTGCTCGACCGGCCCTGCGATGGCAAATCCAGGACGTTGAAACGCCAAAAAAGGCGCGAGAAATACCGTCGCCCGATTCCATCGCATCTTTTAGAAGTTAGGATCGCCGGGCGCTCGCACGCAAGGACAGATGGCGTAGATTTTCCATGCTTTCGAGTTCACGAACACGGAGCCGCAAGATGATGACGCGCATCATGTTCGCTTTGGCAGCAGCAACGATCGCGCTGGGCGCGTGCGACTCGAACACGGCCGCCACGGGACGCTCGCCGAGCAGCGGCGGCGCTTCGGTCGGCGGAGACGCCGCGGTCCGGGACGAAGGTGGCCAGAGTGGCGGCACCGCTGGTCAACCATCGGGCTCCGGAGGCGGACCGAGCACCGACGCGTCCGCGGACTCGGGCTACGTCGCTCCTCCTGGTTCTCACGTGGTCACGCTCGACACCACGCCGTTCGAACTCATGACGGGGGGCGAAACGTACATGTGCCAGAACTTCGACAATCCCTTTGGTGGGCAGGACGCCGCGATTCAGGACATCGTGACCGATCTGACGCCTGGGACGCACCATATGAATCTGTTCTATGGCACCAACGGCGAAACGGGGCGCACGCTCCAGCCGTGTTCGGGCTCGGAGTTTCACCCGTTCTTGCATGCAGCGGGGAGGCCGCACGTGGAAACGACCTATGAGCCCGACACCGCTGCGAAGCTCCTCGGCACGAGTGGTGTCCGGATGCAGGTTCACTTCTTGAGCATGTCGTCCCAAACGCTCACGGTCGGCGTCCATGCGAAGCTCACTGCGGTCGATCCCTCGGCGATCGACAAGTGGGTGAGCGATCTCTATTTCGCCAATCAGTTTCTTCAGGTGCCACCCGCGTCGAGCCGCACCATTTCGACGACGTGCGCGATCCCCTCGGATTTCGGGACGATCGGCCTTCTGGGTGGGGATAGCCACATGCACTCGCTCGGCGCGCATTTCGTCGCATCGACGAGCACCGGTGCGATGCTCGTCGACACCACCCAATGGTCCGATCCGCCGCCGGTTGCATACACACCGCCGGTCATGTTGAGCGCGGGAGACACCATCAGCTGGGCGTGCACGTACGACAACACGACGGCGAACACGATCAAGTTCGGAAAATCCGACACGAACGAGGAGTGCGTCTATGTCGCGCGGTTCTACTCGTCACCAACGGGTACTGGCCTGGAGTGCCTAGCATCGGCGCCCACCGGCCAAACCGCCGTCCCGGGCTCTGCGGAGTGAACCGCGGGGAAGTTCGCGGACCTCGCGCCCGCATGCGGGCTTACGACGCGCTGCTCTTGTCGATGGTTTTGGTCACCGAAATGTCGTGAAGCGACACCTTGCCGGCACCGGAGCCGGTGGTTGCACCGGTGCCCCCGGTCACCTCGGCGAGGTCGTCGTCGCTCAACGGTGCCTTCGGGTCACGCGGAGTCGACGTCTCTGGGTCCTTTGAGGTTTGCTTGTCGTTCATCGTACCGATTCCTCTCGATGGGTTCACCACACACTGTCCCACGCCAACGTCGAGCGTACCACGACGCCAAACCAAGATAACGCCTTTGGCGCCCATCCGATTCGCCGAAGACGCGATGATGAAGGAGCGCCACGCGGAAACGAGCGCGGCGTTCCACCGTTGGCGCCCCGAGCGCAGCCGCGGGTCTCGAAGGACGTCTCTCCACCGCGCCTGCGCGACGCGGGAACGAGAGTCCGTCAACGTGCGTGGTCATTCGGCGCGCGGTCCTGGTGATCGGTGTGCGCACCCACGCATGAAATCGTTCCGATCCGCGCAGCGCTCGGTTGCGTCGTCGTGGGTCGCCGTCCCGAATTCCGCGATCGGCTCGACGGATTTCGCTGTAGCATCCCGGCTCGACATGACCGCGCCGAGCCCCTTCTTCGTCTGTTCCGATTGTTTGCGCCATGTGCGGCGCGGGGAGCCGTGCTGCCCATTTCGCGAGAGAGAACGACCGGCGTGGCGCGACGCGGGACGCACCCGGGTCGCGCCATTCTTGCGTCGCGCGATGGTGTTTGCGGCGACGAGCTGGGGAATGGCGGCGTGCGCGGGCGCCACGCCCGAGCCGAGCCCGGCGCCGTCGCCCACGTCGTCGCCCGGCGGCGCGGCATTGGAGAGCACCGCGTCGCCCGAACCCACCTCCGCTCCTTCCGCGGCGAGCCTCGCTGCGTCGTCGAGCGCGACGCCCCCGCCCGAAGCGCCTCCCCCGGTGAACGCGGAGCCCAGTTCGAATCGTTTCGCCGCGGCGTACGGCGCCCCGCCCGCCTACGGTCCGGGCGCCGCGCCCGCCACGACCGCGCCCGCGACAGCCGCGACAGCCGCGACCGATCGCGTCGCGCTCGGCACGATCGCGGTCAGCGGCGGCGCGATCGACAACGCGGACACCGTCGTGGCCGCGATGCAGGGAGCCTTCTCCCGCTGCTACGACAAGAGCATCGAGGCGAACCCGAACGCCAAAGGCGAGGTCGCGATCACGATCCGGGTGGGTCTCGCGGGGCAGGTCCTCGGCGTCACGGGTCACCGGAGCGAAGCCGTGCCGGCGTCGCTGATGGCGTGTCTGACCACGAACGCGGCCACGGCGGATTTTCATCCGCCGACCGGAGCGAAGACCGCGGCAACGGTCGCCTTTCCGGTGACGATCGGACGTCGGTAGGCGCTCCGCGTTACACGCGGCGGGTGCGCGACGGATGTGCGTCGACGTACACCGCGAGACGACATCGCGTGAGTCCGGTGACGCGTGTGATTCGCGCGCGCAGTGATCGCGGGCGATTGACCCGGCACTCGGGATCTTTCAAGGTAGTACGTTGACGCGAGTGTTCGTCGCGCTCCAGGTAGGGACACGCGGACACTCCATCGCCGTGAGGGTTCATGAGCGTGGCAGGCGAATTGAGAAGAACGGGTGACCAAGGTCCGCTGAAGCGAATCGGTCGATACGAGCCCATCCTGCAGATCGGCGCGGGCGCCGCGGCGCGCGTCTATCTCGCCCTACATCGAGGTCAGCCGAAGCAGAAGGCAGAGCTCGCGGTCGTGAAGATCCTGCGTTCGGAAGTCGTCGACGACGAGAACGTCCGCACGCTCTTCATGGACGAAGCGCGAATCACGATGCGTCTCCAGCATCCGAACATCGTCCGCACGCGCGAGGTCATTGCCGAGCCGCCCGATTACCTCCTGGCCATGGACTTTCAAAATGGCCAGTCGTTGCTCGACGTGTTGCAGCGACTCGGGCGAGAAGCGGTTCCGCTCGACGAGCACATCTTCATCCTCAGCAAGGTGCTCGCGGGCCTGAGCTACGCGCACCAGCTGAAGGACGAGAACGGACGACCCTTCGGGATCGTGCATCGTGACGTGAGCCCGGCCAACGTGCTCGTGGCTTACACCGGCGAGGTCAAGCTGCTCGACTTCGGGATCGCGAAGGCGACCGGCGCGTTGACCCAAACGCGAGACGGAGTCGTCAAAGGGAAGCTCGGTTATGCGGCGCCGGAGCAATGCCTCGGACAGCCCGCCGATCCGCGCTCGGACATCTACGCGGTCGGCGTCATGCTGTGGGAGGCGATCGCCGGCAGGCGGCGCGCGTCCGGCGAGACGTGGCAGTCCGTACTGCAAGCGCGCCTCGACGACGCGGAACCGGATCTCGACGAGGTGTGTCCCGACGCCCCCGAGGCGCTCGTCGCGATCGCGCGGAAGGCGCTCGCGCCGGAGCCGCGCGATCGATACGCGGCCGCGCGCGATTTCGAAAATGATCTGAAGAAGTATCTGAACCGTCGCGGCGCGGCGATCGGTCCAGCGCGCGTCGCCGCGATGCTGAAACCGCACTTCGACCGCGATCGCGCGGAGCTGCAACAAGCAGTCGAAGCGTTCGTGAACGCGCAGAAAGGCGACAAGGGCGAAGCGGGGCGTCGCATTCCGCTGCCGACCCGAGGCGCCGCGGCGGCCCCACCCGCGGCGGCCTCACCCGCGCCGGCCTCGCCCGCGCCGGCCTCACCCGCCACCGCGACCCCAACGCCAACCCCACAAACCCCGGTAGCACAAGCACGCGCCGTGAAAGCACCCGCTGCACAGGCGCGACCGGTAGCTGTACCACCCCCGATGCCGGCCCGGGCCGCCGTGGCACCGCCCATGCCGGCGCGACGACAAGGTGCGGCGACGCCGGTGAAGGCGACGCCCGTCGTCGAAGACGAACACACCGCGGACATCCCGGTCGACACGGCTCTCTTGATGATGTCGCGAGCTGCTGCCGAGAAGGCTCCGGACAGCGCGTCGTCGACGCCAACGGCCCCGCCGCCCGCGGCGATCGCCGGCCCGTCCGCTTCGGACGACGACGATGACGCGATGGCTACCCGGCGCCCGCCGCCGAATCTCGACGCGAGCGCGAGCGCGCGAACGGCGCCGGCGTCACCGCTCACCACCGATGCTTACGGCATCGTCGTCGTGTCGACCCCGGTTCCGCATACGTTGGCGAACCTCGTCGACGCGCCCGCGCCGAAGAAGAAAGCGCCGGTATTGCCGTTCCTGCTCTTGTCGGCTGGGGCCATCGCGCTCGGTGCGTTCGTTTTCGTCTCGATGCACGGCAGCGAGAAAGCGCGCGCCACGGTGGCTCCAGAACCGGTGGCGACCGCGGTGCCCACTGCCGCCGCGCAACCCGCAACGCCGAAGATCGATACGGTCAAAGTCCGCATCTCGGTGGATCCCTCGGACGCTGCCGTCAAGCTCGATGGCCACATCCTTTCGTCGAGTCCGATCGTGACGACGTTTCCGAAGGACAACGCGCCGCACGAGCTCATCGTCTTTGCGGAGGGTTGCCGAGACGTCACGCGCGAGGTTCATCTGAACCAGGACCTCGACGTACTCATCGGTCTGAAGTGTCTCGAGCAATCCGCACGCAGGGCGGTGAAATCTGCTGCGGCACGAGCTGCCAAGCTCGCTTCCCCCCCGGCCACTGCATCGGCTGCCGCCGCAGCAAGCCCCGTAGCAACCCCGGCTTCGCCGGCGGTGCCTGCGGCTGAGTCGGCCAAAACTCCCGACGTTGCTCCGGGCGAGCCGATGCCTGCGCCACAACAACCCGGCCAGCGTTCGATCGATACGGACTACGGCACGAAGTAGTGAGTCCGGCGACCAAGACCGCAAACCGACTTGCGGCCGTGAATTCTTGCGCATGGGTTGTGCAATGAGCTGCACACTTCAGCAATGCGGTTCCGGCCGACGGCAGACGCTCGCGCCGTGACTTCGGTCGCGGGAAAACTAACCATTGCTCGGCCCGTGTGGTTGATCCAGAACGCCGGTGTGAGGAGAACCGGAATGGTTCGACGCCGTCGTTTCCGGACCGTGTCGCGACCGAACCGGCGCCACCGGTATGTATCAGTTGGGGTGTTCGTTTCGGGAATGGGTGCTGCGCTTTGGGTTATGGGGCGCGCTAGCTACGGCCTGTAACGCATCGCCCGCCGTAGATCGTCTTGCGCCCGGCAGAGCTGCGCAACATGCAAGCACGCCCGTTGACGAGCTCGCGTTCGACTTGGCAGCTTCGAGGACCGCGGCCGCGCTGCGCGTGGGCGCGTTGCCGAGCGTTGCGACGCGCCGTACGTGGTGGGATGCCGAGCGCGCGAGTGACGTCATCGGAAAGGTAACCGTGGGCTATCAGGGTTGGTTCACGGCTCCCGGTGACGGCGCTCCGTTTCAAGGGTGGTGGCACTACGATTCGGATACGTCCAATCCACCCTCGCCGAGCGACAACCTCCTCAAGGGTTGGCCCGACATGAGCGATTTCACGACGAGGTTCGAAAGTGGGTTTTCGAACCTCGAGAACGGACAGCGGGCGACGCTCTTTTCTTCATACAGCGACCAGACCATCGATGCTCACTTCCGTTGGATCGAGGAGAACGGCATCGATACCGTTGCCTTGCAACGGTTCTACGATCGATGGCCGACTCGGAATGGGATCGCTGCGAAGGTGATGCGCGCCGCCGAAGCTCACGGGCGAAAATTCTACGTCATGTACGACATCAGCGGTTGGGACCGGTTCCAAACCGAACTGAAAGAGGATTGGACGACCGGAATTCTGGGTCAGTTGAAACTCACCGACTCACCGGCGTACGCGCGGCAAGATGGCAAGCCCGTCGTGGGCATTTGGGGAATGGGATTCGGCGATCGTCCGGGTGACGCGGCGTCGTCGCTCGATGTGATCGATTTCTTCAAGGAGCAGGGCATCTACGTCGTCGGCGGTGTCCCTTTCGACTGGCGCGCCGCGGACGGCGGACTCTCGAAACCGGACTACGGCGCCGTCTACGACGACTTCGACATGCTGTCGCCGTGGATGGTCGGCGTCGTCGGCAACGACGACGATTCGGACGTGATCCGGGACGCCTACAACGAACCCGACATTGCGTACTGTCGGAGCCACGGCATCGCGTATCAGCCGTGCGTTCTACCGGGCGACCTCTCGTTGCACCAGCGGGTGCACGGTGACTTCATGTGGCACCAGTTCGCCAACATGATCCGGCTCGGCGCGGACGGTCTCTACGTCTCGATGTTCGACGAGTTCGGCGAAGGCAATCAGATCGCGAAGACCGCCGCCACGTCCGCCGATCGCCCCGCGAACTCGTCGTTCTCGACGCTCGACGAGGACGGCACCGCGTGCTCGCCGGATTACTACCTGCGCCTTACCGGAGATGGAGATCGAATGCTCAAGGGCGAGATCCCGTTCACGACGAAGCGCCCGACCCCGCCGAGGTAGCGACACTCAAGGCGTCCGAACATGCCGCGGGAAGGCTCGCGCTTCCGATGCTCGCAATCCGCCGCGGGCGTAGGTTTGCAGCGTCTCCGTGTCCCATTCGTGAACATGATTGGGGATCGATAAAAGATGAGTCCGCCAAGACAGGGCACGAGATCGTCGATCGCTACGCTCGGCATTGCGTCGTATCCCCGCCGATTCGCGAGGGGCGGCGCCAAGCGGAGCGATGAAAAATACTTGGCAATGGCTTGGGGTTACGAGTGCAATTCTCGTAGGGGCCTCCGGTTGTGGAGCGAACGGCAACTCGGCCGGCACCGGAAACCAAGGCTCCTCGTATGGCGGGTCGCCGGGCGCGGCGTCCGGCGGCGCGAGCGCCTTCGGCGGTTCCAGCGGCGCAATCGGGTCCGGCGGGGCGTCGGCATTCGGCGGAGGCGGGGGCGCAGGGGCCAACCCGTTCGGCGGCAACGGCGGCTTCGGCGCGGGCGGTAGCGTCCCGTCGTACGGCGGAACGACGCCGAGCGGCGGTGGCACGAGCGGGGGTGGCGGGACGCCGACCGCGGGCTCGGGCGGTGTCATCGGCGGAAGCGGCGGGTCCGTCGGCGGAGGCGGCGACGCGGGAGTGACCGGCACCGGTCCAATTCCGCACGGCGCGTGCCTCGACAGTATCACGGACTTCGAAAACGACGGTCCGTTCACCGTGAAGAGCATGTTGGCGGGCTCGATCAACTTTTACGTGCCGAACGTGCCCGATGGCTGCAAGGTGCCCGTCGTTCATCTGGCGAACGGCACGGGAGCGGTGTGCGCGGACTATCAGGCGGCTCTCACGCGACTGGCCACACAGGGCTTCCTGACGGCTTGCTATGAAAGTACGGAAACCGGAGCTGGAGATCAGGGCCTCCAAGCGCTCGACACGGCGCTGTCGATGTTCCCCACCATTGCAGACAACAAGTTTGGGTCCACTGGACACTCGCAAGGCGGGCAAGCGGCCTTCACCGCGCTCGCGCTCGCCGAACAAAAGTACGGCACCAAGATGATCTACGCGGGCTTGGCCATGGAGCCCGCGAGCGGCTTTGGCGTCCAACCGGCGAACGGCATGAGCTGGGAAGCGGTTTACGCGACGATCAAGTCGCCGATGTTCATGTTCAGCGGTCTAGGGACGGACGGCCTGGTTGCTCAGAGTTGGGTCCAGGAGGCCTACGACGCGACGAGCAAGACCGAAGAGGCGTACTTCTGGACGGCGAACGGCGCCACCCACATTCCGGTGCCGAACGGCCAGGAAGAAGAAATCTCGATTCCCTGGTTCCGCTGGAAGCTCCTCGGTGATCAGAAAGCGTGCGCGTTTTTCAAGGCCATTCCGATGACCGACACCAAATGGGCGCAGGTTGCGGCGAAGAACGAGCAACCGTGTCAGTGAGGTGACGAGGTCCTGAGAAAGGACGGCGCGAAGGCGCTGCTTGGCGCCGTCCTCCCGCAAACGGCATCGTTTGCGGGGCTGCGCGACGGACGCCGTTTCGCGTAGAGTCGTCCCGTGGAGGCTCGGGGTAGGGGCTGGGTGTGCGCGATCAGTTTCGCTTTGGTCGTGGCGTGCACGTCCGAGCCGAGGCGGCCGCCGCTGCTGACCGACATTCCGACCTTGCCGTCGGATCGCATCCCGAAGCGCACCGCAGCGTTCCAATCGGCGCCCTGCTGGGTGACGCCGACGGATGAATACGCGGTCGACTGTGGGTACGTCACCGCCGCTGCGCACGCCGAGTCCCCCGGCGGCGCTTCGGTCAAGCTCGCCGTTGCGGTCGTCTATAGCAACGGCGCTTCGGTCGCCGCCGATCCCGTCGTGTTCCTGGACGGTGGTCCCGGTGAGGCATCGCTGTCGGACTTCCTCGGCGCGGTTCCGTTCGACAGCATTCTCGACGACCGCGATTTGATTCTATTCGATCAGCGGGGGACCGGCTTTTCGACGCCGAAACCCGATTGCGACATTTCCAACGTCGCCGTTTCGAGTCCGACCGACGCAGGCGTCGCGCAATCGGATGCGGGCGTGCCCGACGAAGTCGTCGCCGCGCTCGCCGCCTGCCGGGACCGCGCCGCCGCGGACGGCATCGATCTCTCGATATTCAGGAGCTCCGAGAACGCGGCGGACGTCACCGCCGTTCGCGAAGCGCTCGGCTATGCCCAATGGAACCTCTATGGGATTTCGTACGGCACTCGCTATGCGCTCACCGCTCTCCGCGACCAATCGAAAGGCGTGAGAACGGCCGTGATCGATTCGGTGGTGCCGCTCCAGGCGGATCTCTTGGCGGATCAGGGGGTCAGCTTTTACGATGATCTTCATCGAATTGCCGCAGCGTGCTCGCTTCAAGCGCCGTGTAGCGAGAACTACGGTGACATCGAATCCAAAGCGCTGACCGCGCTCGACCGCATCGAGGCAAATCCACCCGACGTTCGCGTCGACGGAGGGATGGCGACCGTTTCCGCCGAACTCGTCGCCTCCCTCCTCCAGACCGCGATGTACTCGGCCGTGTCCATCGCCTACTTGCCGCAGATCATTCAAGAGATCTTCGACGGAGACTATTCGCTCTTCGCGCCCGAACTTTCCGCGGAAAGCTCCACGTCGACGCTCCTCGACAGCGCGACGTATTTTTCGACCGTCTGTGCCGAAGACGCTCCGTTCTCGTCCCCCGCAGCGATGAACGCGCGCCTGGGAGCGATTCCGGGGGCCTGGAGGCGGTGGTTCGCGCCGACGTCGATCTTCGATGTTTGCGACGTTTGGCAAGTTCCCGCCGCGCCCGCGGTGGACCATCAACCCGTCGACAGCTCCGTCCCGACCCTCGTCATGTCGGGTGCGTTCGATCCGATAACGCCGCCGAGTTACGGTGCACTCGCTGCGCAAACGCTCGCGCGATCCCAGAGCGTCGTTCTCACCGAAGAAGCCCACGGCTCTTCCACGAGCCCTTGCGGCAAGCGGATCCTCCGAGATTTTCTGAACGACCCCTCGGCGACGGTGGATTCGACTTGCGCGGTCGAGACTTCCATCTCGTTCGATGCGTTGCAAGCGCCGCGTTCCCCGTCGGCGCTCACGTTCGTGACTACCGGTCAACGACCGCCGCCCGACGTCGTCGCTCGGCTTCACAGCCCAGCTACATTTCCATTTGCGCCTCTCGCGGTGCCGGCGCCACACTCGGTGTCGGTCGCGCCGCTCGTGCGCAACAATCGGAGTGGCTCATGCAAATCACGCCCTATCTCTATTTCAAAGGTTCCTGCGAAGCGGCTCTGAAGTTCTACGAAGCCTGCGGGTTGGGCACGATCAAAGAGCTCCGGCGATACGCCGGGACGCCCATGGCGGAGCGTGACGGGCCGGCGTGGGCCGACAAGGTCTTGCATTCCGTCTTCGAGGGGCCGGGCATTCGGCTCTGCGCGTCCGATGGTCACGATTCGGAGCCGATGAAGGGATGCGCCATTCTCGTCGAGAACGACGATCCGGATGCCGCAGGGAACCTCTTCGATGCCTTATCGAGTGGGGGAAGGATCACCGTGCCCTTCAAAAAACAATTCTGGGGCGACCACTACGGCAATTTCACCGATCGATTCGGCGTGCAATGGGCGATGAACAGCCACCCCGAATCGCGAAGGATCACCCCGGGAATTTGAAAAATTGCCGGAAGTTCTGGATCTGCGCGAACTCTCGTCGCGTCGTGGGGCCGCGCGGTCGCTCGCCGAGCCAGTAGAGCGGGCCGAGTTCGCCCTCGATCTGACGTTGGACGGCGGCCATGGCGCCGCTCGCTATGTTGCAGCGACGGGCGTTGACGTCGATCTTGAAGAGGCGCGCGCTGTTCAGCCCGAGGACCTTGCGCTTGATATCCTGCGTCAGCGCAGGGTATCCGTATTGCATCTGGAACGCTGGCGTGATTTCGAAGTTCCAGAACGCGTCTACGTAGGGTTGTGGCTTGGCCGTCCAGATGGCGTCGGTACCCCACAGCAAGTTGTTCTCGCCGAGATAGAGCAAGAGCTTCCCGATGACGTGGGCCGCTTGAGTCGGATCCATCATGACCACGTTCCAGAGGCCGGCGAGGTCCGAGTACACGTTCTGATTCGGTCCGATCCCGCTACCCTTCAGCACGGTGATCAAGCTGTCGATGCCGGTCATCGACCCGTTGACGTAGGCGCCCTCGGTCGTGCCACCGCCGAACTGATACGCCGAGTGGTAAACGACCCAGTTCGTGTCGGGATACATCTTGGCGACCGGGCCGATGTCGCGAGGCGAACAATGCTGCGCGTTGAAGAGCGGCGCAGGCAGCCCTTTGTGACAGCAGAACACCTTGACGCCGATTTGCCGCGCCTTCTCGATGAACGGAATGCCGACACTCGCGTCGTCGAGCCAGTAGCCGTCGGGCGCGTTGCCCCACACGTTGTTCGGGCCCCACTCGGTGTGCACTTTCCAGCAAATGATCTCGTTCGTCGCGACGAGGCGATCCATGCCGTCGAGTTGCGCGGAAAGGCCGTTGTTCGGCAACACCTGTCCCTGAATCACCACGCGCTGTGAATGCGCGAGCTGGTTGATGTAGTCGCGCGACGCCGCCATCTCGTCGTTGGTGATCGGCAGTTCGGCGTCGACGGCGGGCACCGCGGACAGCATGGCCAACGCCGTGTGGCTCTGCACGAACATCAGATCGACGTATTCGTCGCGCGAGAAGCAACCCGGCAGACCCTGGCCGCAGCTCGCCTGCGCGGGATAACCGAATTGGAAAAAATCTTGGTACGACGCGTTTCCGACGCGATCGATGTGGTGCGATTGTACGTCGAACACGAACTCCTGCGTCGGGTCGAGCATGTTGGCCGCCGTGCAATCCGGGTCCATCGCATCGCCCGTGTTGAACGTGCCGCCCACGCCCGCGTCGCGCCCAGCGCCCGCATCGACGCTGCCCGCACGTCCACCATTGCTCGATTGACCCCCCGAGCCGCCCTGCATGCTCGCGGTTCCGCCGTTGCCCGACCCGCCGCTTCCGCCGACGCCGCCCGTCGCGGCACCGCCACTCGAGCCGCCCATCCCCATTCCACTCGTTCCGCCAAACCCGCCACCCCCGAGTCCGTTCCCACCTTGCCCACCGCCGCCCGCACCCAATCGGCCTGCAGACGAGCTGCCGTTCGAGCCACAAGCTGCGACGAAGTTGATGACCGACAAACTCGTCGCGACGCCCATGCTGCTCGCCAGAAATTGCCGGCGATCGATCCCATGCTTGCGTGCGCCTTCGTCGGCAGCCTGAAGAATCAATTTGTGGATCAGACGCTCGCGTGGCGTCTGCACATGGAAGTACTCGCCGTTGCTGTGATTGCCCAACCAGAACGGCGGCTCGAGCGGCGGTTCAGGTCGGGATTTCTTGATGAGCTTCAACCAAGGGAACCGCTTCATCACTCGATTTTATCATCGTGCGGCGCGGGCGATATGCCGTGGAATTGTGCGCCGCGATTACACCGCTGCTCCCGCGTGTCGCATCCGTGTCACTTCGCGTTCCGAAGGGCCGGGTGTGTAGATGGAGATCCTTGGCGCCCCAGGGATGCTTCTCCAATGATCCGCCCGGAAGGGTTCTCCCCATTACCAGCGTGAATGTTTCCGTCTTCCTCGATGGCCACGGGGTCCGACTGCCGCCGAGAACGCCCGTCGGGGCATTGGCGACGGGGGCCGCGCCAGTGCACTCGTCATTTTGCGGTAACCGGTTTTCGGCGGCCGCTGTACGCGGCAACGGAACGCTTGGTGTCGGTGGTCGTGTGATAGGAGCGAGATGCGCGGGTCTCTTCGGCCTCGTGGGGGTAACTGCGTGCTCGCCGAACTTCCATCCGAAGGGCTGCAATGGCGACGCCGACTGCGGAGCGGGCCTCATCTGTGTCGAGACCACGACGGCGGCGGCTTGTGAGTCGGCGTCGGGGGTAGCGCTGCACATCGGCATGAGCGCGCCGATTTCCGGGACGAGTCAGAACCTCGGTATCGCCATGAGGGCGGGCGTCACGCTGGCGTTCGCGGAGCAGAACGCCGCGGGCGGCATCCGCGGCCGAACTCTCGCCCTCGATTTTCGCGACGACGGCTACGACCCGACCAATGCCGAGGCCGCCGCGCGCGACCTCATCGATGTCCAGATCGAGAAGGGCTCCACTCCACGCTGTCCGACCACCGCGACGCCGCTCGTCGCGGGTCAGACTCCGGTGAGCACGAGCGCGCTCGCCCGCGGCCCGAACGCCGTGCTCGCGCTGCTCGGAAACGTCGGGACTCCGACGATGGTGCGAACGGCGCCCATCGCCGTCGAGACCGGCACGCTGTTCTTCGGCGCATTCACCGGCGCGACGTTGATGCTCCGCGACCAATCCGCCGGCCCCTGCGCGAAGTACATCTTCAATGTTCGCGCGAGCTACGCCGAGGAGGCGAGAGCGACGACCGAGTTCTTCTTGAAGCAAGGGGTGGTCGACGACAAGCACCTCATCAGCTTCGATCAAGACGACTCGTTCGGTCAGGCGGGATACGACGGTCTGGTTGCTGCCTATACGGCCCTCCAAGGGCCCCCTTCCGCCACCGCCGATCCCGATAACCCCATCACCCGTTTTCGATACGTTCGCGATGACGAGACCAGCGTGCCGTCGCAGGTCGACCTGGCCACGACCTACCTCGCCGGTCTCCTCGCGGATGGCCAACCCCACACGGTCGGCGTGTTCATGACCGACACGTATGGCCCCGCGAGCGCCTTCATTACCGGACTCCGAAACTGGCAGTACAAGGCCGGCAATCCCGCCGCGACGGACCTCACCTTGATCCTGAGCAACGTGTCGTTCGTCGGCCCCGACTCACTCTCGCAGCGCCTGAAAGCCGCGGGTACGGTGTCTACTGCTTCGGGAGACAAGCCTTACACGGACGGCGTGTTCGTCTCACAAGTGGTGCCCAACTATCAGACGAACCCGGGCGATCTCGTGCACGACTATCAGAAGGCGCTCGCGTCGGACGATACCGGTGCGGCCCAAAGCTTCACGTCTCTCGAGGGATACCTCGCCGCGCGCGTGTTCATCGCGGGTCTCTTGCAGCACACCGGGCGATTTACGCCCGACGCGTTGATCCCGACGTTCGAGCAGTTGCCGGACCTCGCCCTCGGCATCGGCGCGTCAGCGACGTTTTCTCGAGCGAACCACCAATATTCGAAATCGGTGTGGGGCACCTCGATCGAGTCGGATGGCACGTTCACCGATCGGTACTTCTGGACCGACGGCACGCCGCTTCAGCTCGCGGAGTGAGACGATGGGGGGAATCACCAAGAAGCCATCGTCGGAGCCTTCGCGGCGAGACAGCGGCCCCGAACTCGCCGCGGACGATCCGTACATCGGCCGCACCTTCGGCGAGCGGTACGAGATCATCTCCAAGATCGGCGAGGGCGCTCAAGCGCGCGTCTACCTGGCGCGGCACGTGCTCATCGATCGGCCGGTAGCCGTCAAATTCTTGCTGCCCGTACTCGCGTCGGACAAGAGCCTCGTCGCCCGCTTTCTGAACGAGGGACGCGCGGCGGGCGCGCTCGGGCATCCGAACATCGTCGAGTCGCTGGACGTCGGTTTCGCGCCGGACGGCGCGCCGTACCTGGTTCTCGAATTGTTGAACGGTCGCACGCTCGACGAAGAGATCGTCTTTGCGCGCGGCCTATTGCCGAGCAGAG
>Ga0265320_10001253_pt1 | contig 18635 bp, 17 predicted proteins | sample 4827metaG_FD_202087 | JGI IMG/M metagenome (GOLD analysis project Ga0265320, IMG submission 202087) | Rhizosphere microbial communities from Carex aquatilis grown in University of Washington, Seatle, WA, United States - 4-8-27 metaG | ecosystem: Host-associated > Plants > Roots > Rhizosphere >...
GTTTGCCGAGCAGCGGATCGCGCGGTCACGAGAAGGCGCCTTGCGTTCGGTCGCTCGTCCGTCAAATCTTCCTTCCGATGCTCATGCTGCGTTTGCTGCGTTCCGGCCGCGCGCTCGCGTCGTTCGCTCCGCTGTCGTCACGAGGTCTCTTCGCGTGCGCGTGCGCGTGCGCGTGCGCGTGCGCGATCGGTTGCTCGCCGTCACCGGGCGCTCCGGGGGGGCCCATCGCGGCGACGCCGCTCACCGACGCGGAGTATCAGGCCCAAGTCGTGACCGGCATGCACGACTCGCTCCTCGCCGACATCGACTCACTTTTGTCGGCAGCCCAGGACCTGCAAACCGCGGCACCCGCGGGCGACTCCGACGCGTCGTCCGGGGGGTGGAGCGCAACGAGCGATCCGGCCGCCGTGGCGAGCATGAAGGCGGCGTGGATCCGCGCGCGCACGGCGTACGAGCACAGCGAAGGGGCGATCGCGCCTTTGTTTCCAACCGTCGACAACGCCATCGACGCTCGCTACGACGATTTTCTCGAGCAGCTCGCTCCCGCGGGCGATCCGGATCTGTTCGACGGCAAGGGCGTCACCGGGATGCACGCGATCGAACGCATCCTCTACGTGGACACGACGCCGGCTCGCGTCGTCGAATTCGAGAAGACCTTGCCGGGGTACGTCGCTGCGGCGTTTCCCGCGAACGGCGCGCAGGCAGCGGAGTTCAAGACCGGCCTCGCCGCCGAACTCGTGACCGACGTGACGGGGCTTCGCGATCAGTGGAAGCCGACGAGCATTCACGTCTTCATTGCGCTGGAGGGCCTGATCGACCTCATGAACGAGCAGCGCGAGAAAGTCGTGAAAGCGGCGAGCGACGAGGAAGAGTCGCGATATTCCCAGCGCACCATGGCCGACATTCGCGAAAACCTCGACGGCACGAAGACCATCTTCGCGTTGTTCGAGCCCTGGCTGCTCTCCAAGAAAAGCGCGGAGGCCGGCGCCGACGGCCCGGCGATCGACGCCAAGATCAACGCCGGTTTCCAGGCGCTCGCCGACGCCTACGGAGCCGTGACGGGCGACGCGTTTCCCCAGCCGCCGTCGACGTGGAGCTCCGAAAATCCTTCCGCGGCCGATCTCGCGACGCCGTTCGGGCAGTTGTATTCGAAGGTGAACGCGGCGGTCGATCCGACGGATCCGGAGAGCGTCGTTTCGCAGATGGTCGACGCCGCGGCGGCGCTCGGCACACCCGTTCCGTCCCCGTGATCGCCATGGCTTTACCCGAAGAAGCTCGTCTCCATCGCGTCTTTGCGCGAGTGCTGCGCGTCGCGCTCGCCGCTCCGTTGGCGCTGACGGCGTGCGCCGACCCTTCCACCGCAAAGACGCTCGACGCGAGCGTCGAGTCCGGGACCATTTCCGACCCGTCGAGTGGCGGCTCGTCGGGCGTGCTCGATGCGTGCACGCCGCAAGGCAGCGCGCTCATCACGGTGCGGTTCGACGGTGGCGCGGACCTGTACAACGTGGAACGATTTCCGTGCGGCTTGCCGGCGGATATTCCCCCGGTCGACGGCGGGTGCCGTTTTTCGGTCCCCGATTGCCAGCGCCTCTGCGTCGACTACGGCGCGTGCGGCTGTCGTGCGAGGGACGCCTCGTGTCCGACCGGCTCGATCACGCCGGGCACCGTCACGATCTATTGCGACCTCGACTGCGTCGGGAGCATCGGTCGAAAACCGAGCGGGCTCCTCGCGCCGCTCGCTCCGGCTGCGACGACGATCCTCGGCGCGTATTTCGCGACCGCGGCGCACCTCGAAGCCGCGTCGGTCTACGCCTTCGAACAGCTGGGGGCGGCGCTCCGCCGGCTCGGCGCGCCTTCCGCGCTCGTGCGGGCCGCGGCGCGCGCCGCGCGCGACGAACGGCGCCACGCGACGATGACCGGCCGACTCGCGGCGCGATTCGGCGGACGTCCCGAGCCGGTGCGATGCGGCGCGCCGCGCCTCGCGTCGGCGCTCGAGGTCGCCCTCGACAACGCGCGCGAGGGGTGCGTTCGCGAAACGTACGGCGCGCTCGTCGCCCACTTTCAGGCCGCGCGCGCGGAAGACGCGCAGATCCGTCGTGCCCTCGCGACCATCGCCGTCGACGAGACGCGCCACGCCGCCCTCGCGTGGGCCGTCGCCCGATGGATCCGCACGCGGCTCTCGCCGAGCGAATCGAGACAGGTCGACCACGCGCTCGCTGAGGCCCTCGACGCGCTGAAACAAGGTGCCAACGACGTGCCGCGCGAGCTCGTCGCGAGCGCGGGAGTCCCCACGTCGTCCGATCGAAATGCGCTGCTCGCGGGCTTCGAACGCGAGCTTTTTGCCGCGAGCGGGTTCACCCAGCGCGCGCCCGTTGTCACCTGATCGACCCACTCCTTTCATCTGGGGCGAGGTGTGTATAAGCTTGACTTGCGATGCAGACGGAGCTTCCCCCTCGTGACGACGGAAAGTCGAAGCCTGGCGCTCCGTGGCGCTCCTACAAGGAGCGACTCGCCCGAGTCGCGCAACGGCTCGTCGAGGCGCAGCGTCCGATCCGGATCTTGAACGCCGTCAAATGGGATCACTCCGTCTTCGAGCGCTTCCGCGACTCGAAGTGGAGGTCGCTCCCGCCGGTCGACGCCGACTACTACGCGCACGTCCCGCTCGGCTTCGACCCCGACGCCACCATCGAGGAGTTTCGCGGGATCGATCGGCAAGTGCGCCACGAGCTCGGCGACGATCTCGTCGGTAAGATCGTCTCGGAGACGGCGCTCCAGTTCGTCGACGCCGTCGAAATGCTGCGCGGCCGCGGCACGAAGCGATTTTACGAATACAGCCGGCGCCTGTACGGGTCGCCGAAGGACACCTTCATCGCCGACGACGTGACGCAGATCCGCGACGTCGCGCTCGACCTCTACGACATCCTCACGCAGCTCGACGAAGCCGTGCTCGGTGCGAAGCCGCCGCGGGACATTCCGGCGGAGCGCGCCGTCGAGGTGCTCAACGAACGCCTGCGCACGTACTTCGAGGACGACACGATCCGCGTCATCCTCGACGACGGGATCGTCGCCGACGCCGCAGCCGGCAGCGACTACATCAAGATCCGCCGCGCCGCGATGTTCAGCGAACGCGACTTGAAGCTCCTCGAAGTGCACGAGGGCTGGGTGCACGTCGCGACCAGCCTGAACGGGCAGAGGCAGCCCGTAGCACGGTGGCTCGCGATCGGTTCGCCGCGGGTCGCCGCGAGCCAGGAAGGACTCGCGGCGCTCCTCGAGGTGCTCACCTTGTGCAGTCACCCGAGCCGCGCGCGGCGCTTGAACGACCGCGTGCTCGCGGTCGACAAGGCCGAAGACGGCGCGAGCTTTCTCGACGTGTTCGAGTGGTTTCGGACGGAGGGCTACGACGAAGAGACGTGTTTCTGGAGCACCCAGCGCGTCTTTCGCGGCGGTGTTCTCGGCGGTGGCGCGCCGTTCACCAAGGACATCGTCTACACGAAGGGCATCGTGTCCGGTTACAACTTCCTCAGGAGCGCCATCGCCGCCGGTCGTCCGGATCTCATCAGTTGGCTCTTCGTCGGCAAGACGGCGCTCGAAGACTTGCCGGTGCTCGTGTCGCGCGCGCACGAAGGCGTGGTCTCGCCGCCGCGCTACATTCCGCCGATTTTCCGCGACATGAACGGCCTCGCGATCTGGCTCGGCATCAGCACGTTCTGGGGACGGATGCGCGGTCACGCGATCCAGGTCCACTACGAGAAGCTCTTCAACGTACTCGCCCGCGAGACGCAGGGCAGATAGACGGCCACGTCGCTCGCGACCGGGAGCGGCGTTTCAATCCGCGATGCGCTCCGGATTCGCATAGACGGTGAACGCCTCGTCGCGAGCGAAGCCGACGAGGGTGAGACCGGACCGCGTCGCGACGTCGATGGCGAGCGAGCTCGGCGCGGAAACGCCCGCCACGAGGGACACGCCGGCGACCGCCGCCTTCGCGACGATTTCGAAGCTCGTTCGGCCACTGACGACGAGGGCGTGTCCGTCGAGCGGAACCAGGCCGTCGAGGACGGCGCGTCCGACGACTTTGTCGACCGCGTTGTGGCGCCCGACGTCTTCGCGCGTCGCGATGAATTGGCCGTCGTTCGAAAGCAGCGCCGCCGCATGGACGCCACCGGTCTCGGCGAACAGCGGCTGCTGATCGCGGAGCGAGCGCACCCATTGACTCAAATTCCGCGCCGAAAATCGTGCACCCGCTGCATCGGGATCGCGCCTGCGTTCGCGGGCGACGGCGCCGATGCGTGCGAGCAGATCGTCGATGCTTGCGCGCCCGCAGACGCCGCACGCCGCCGTGGTGATCGTGCCGCGGCGCGCGAGCCGCGTGCGTTCGACGTCGAACGCCGTGCCGGGCGCGGCGGTGACGTCGATGACGTTGCCGAAGCCGTCTTCGCCCGGCCTCCCGCAATGCACGACGGACCCTAGGCCGCCCTTGCCGGGCAGGATGCCCTCACTAAATAAAAAACCGACGGCGAGCTCGTGGTCATGGCCGGGGGTGCGCATCGTGAGCGCGAGCGTCTCTCCCGCGACGCGGATCTCGAGCGGCTCTTCGACGGCGACGCTGTCGGCGCGGGTCGACGGCGCGCCCGACTCGTAGCGAACGACGGGGCGTCTGATGCTCTTGCCGTCGCGCCGCCGCGTTTGCGTCATCGAAGGCTCACGGTCTTCGCCGGGTGAGGCACGGCGGTCACTCGAGAAAATTGCCGCCTTCGTCGGCGACGAAGACGGCGTCGCGACGCTGGCTCGTCACGAATACGCGAAATTCGATGTCCGTCGTTTCCGGCAGATTGCGCTTCAAGAGCACGCGCGCGACGGACCCTTCAGGAATGTTCGCCTTGGTCTGCGCTCGCTTGGCGAGGCGAGGGATGGCGTCGAGTTTCGCCGTGTCGAGCAGGAACAGATTGTCGTCGAGCTTCCCCGTCCCGAGAAGTTTCACGGGAACCGGCTCGGAGACGGCGCCCTCACGATAGACGTATTGCGACACGTTCGTCGGGGCCGCCGGATCTTGCGCCTGTAGCACGACGTACGTCGGGTACACGAGGAGCGACAGCGCCTGCACTGGCCCGGGGATCCGCTTCTTCAACTCGGCGATCGCGCGAGCAAATTGCTTGTCGTCGTACAGCGACGGACCGTGCTCGTCCTGGGAAAGCCAGGTCTCGATGGCTCGCTGATTGCACCCAACGAGAAACAACACTGCCAAGACGATCGCGACGACCCCGCGCGCGAAGCTCGACCTCTCGCGTGTTACGCCGAAATCGAGCCGAGCCAGCGGGAGAGAATGTCGCGACCGGTTGCGAGCGAGCTGAGGCTCGTCCACTCGTTCCTTTGATGCGCCTGGGAGTTGACGCCCGGGCCGAAGTTTACCGCGACAACCCCCAAGGCGGAAAAGCGAGCGACATCCGTCCACGCTTGTTTTGGCTCCACGGCGACCACTCCACTCGCGGCGAGGGCCTCGACGAGGGGGTGCTTCCTGAAGGGGAGCGCCGGAGGCGCCTCGTCGACGAATAGGACCTCCGCGTCGCCCGCGACGACCGCGAGCACCGCCGCTTTCGCTTGTTCGACCGTGCGATCGGGGCCGAAGCGATGATTCACGTTCACCTCGAAAACATCGGGGATGATGTTCCGCGCGCGGCCACCCTTGGCCATCGTCGCGCTCATCACGGCCGACCATTCGAGCCCGTCGATCTGACTCCGTATAGGTTCGAGGTGCGACAGCCGTGCGAGAAAGTTCGCGGCTTTGTGAATCGCGTTTTCTCCCTGCCACGGGCGGGCGCTGTGCGCGGTCCGGCCCATGAAGCGAACGGTGGCGTGGAGCGACCCGGCGCAGCCGAGCTGGAGTCGGTTGTCGCTCGGCTCGAGGCACATCGCGATCGACACGTTCTTGAGCTCGGGATCTTCCGCGAGCACCGGGCCGAGCTCGTTCTCCGCGAACGGCCCTTCTTCGCGCGCGTAGAACACCAGCGTGAGATCGAGGGGCGGGCGAACGTCGCGTTCGGCGAGCTCGAGCATGAGCGCGAGCCCGCTCTTCATGTCGGACGAGCCCGCGCCGTACAACTTGTCGCCTTCGATGCGCGCCGGTCCGTCGTGTTCGGTTCGCACGGTGTCGAGATGACCGACGAGCGCGACGTGCGGTCCTTTGCTGCCGCGCGTGAGCGGCACGACGATGGAGTCGCCGTAACGGCGGATCGGTGCCGCCAGTCGAACCTGGGCGAGGCGGTCGACGACCGCCGTGCAGAGCGCCGCCTCTTCACCGATGGGTGACGGAATGGTGCAGAGCCAGAGCAACGTATCGGAGAGGGACATGAGGCTCGCCGTTTCTTCTGCTTTTATTTTGGGGGCGCCTTGCGCGCCTAAACCGGCACCGAGAAGTCGCGGAGCGCGGCGTTGAGGCTCGTCTTGCGATCGGTGCTCTCCTTGCGCTGCCCGATGATGAGCGCGCACGGCACCAGATATTCCCCGGCGGGGAATTTGCGCGGACGCACGCCGGGGATCACGACGCTGCGCGCCGGCACCCGCCCGCGGATCTCGTGCGGCTCGCTCCCGGTGACGTCGATGATCGGCGTCGAGGACGTCAAGAAGACGCCGGTTCCGATGACCGCTTCGCGTTCGATGAGCATCCCCTCGACGACCACGCATCGCGAACCGAGGAAGCATCCGTCCTCGATGATCACCGGTTGCGCGCCCGGCGGCTCGAGCACACCGCCGATGCCGACGCCGCCCGCGAGGTGACAATCTTTTCCGATCTGCGCGCACGAGCCGACCGTCGCCCAGGTGTCGACCATGGTGCCCGCGCCGACGTACGCGCCGATGTTCACGTAGCCCGGCATGACGATGGCGCCGGCCTCGACGTGCGCGCCATAGCGCACGGTGCCCGGCGGAACGACGCGCACGCCGGCCTTGTCGAGGCCGTGCTTCGACGGGATCTTGTCGAAGAACTCGAGCGGCCCGGCGTGCGTGACCTCCATCTTCGTGATGCCGAAGTAAAGGAGCACGGCCTGTTTCACCCAGGCGTGCGTGGTCCACTTGCCGGGCGCGTCCTGGGTCGCGACGCGGAGCTTGCCCGCGTCGAGGAGCGCGATGGTCTCGAGAACGGCGGCCTTGTGCTCGTCTTTCTCGAGCAAGGCCCGATCGGCGAAGGCGGATTCGATCTTCGGACGGAGTTCGGACTCGCTCATGCGCGCGAGTGTTAGTCAGAAGCTCCGATGGGTAAAGTGAGGACGGCCGGGCCCGCGGACGGAGCGTCCAGGGTCGCCCCCGACGTCTTCGCGAGCTCCACGACGTATCGGGCCGAAAGCTCGATGAGGAGCGGCGTCGCGATCACCGTGCCTTTCGCCTTTTTCTCGAACGAAGACAACGTGAGGCGACAGGAGTCGTCGACGACGGCGATCTCGACGCCGACCGAGGCGTCGCGTCCGTTCACCAGGGCCGCCGCGAACCCGAAGAGGCGCATCGCGAGCCGCGGATTGACCATCACCACGATGGGCTCGGCCGGCACCACGAACACGACGTTCGCGCGGCGTGCCCGGCTCGCGTTCGGGTCGAGGCGCATCGAGTTTTCGCGAATGACGTCGGTCACGTCGACCGGGACGCTGCCCGTGGCGCTTGCTTCGACCAAGAGATCGACCAGCTCGAGCGCGCCGTCGAGGTCCCGGATCACGCGGGCGAGGGTCGTCTCGAGGCTCAGTCGATCGCTGGCGCGCATCGTGCTCGTCTCGGCGCGGTGCAGCGCCGTCTCGAGTTCGCCCATGCGTTCGGCGACGATGCGTCCGAGTTCCGAGACCGCCGAGGTCGCGAGCGGCCCGCCCGAGGTGGCCCGGACGAGCTCGCCGGCGGCGAGCGCCATCGGCGCGCACGACGCATGAACGTCGGGGATCACTCGCGAGAGCGCCTTCGGTCCCACGCGCATCGACCCGAGCAGGTTCGAGAGATTGTGGATGCCGCCGACGGTGTCCCGCATCAATCCGCTGGCGGACGCGAGGCGCGGATCGACCGAGCGCGACGAAGTAGGGGAGGGCATGCGACGCCCGTATGCGCGAACTCGAACGGCGACGGGAGGGTCTTAAAGTAGCTCGTTCCCGGCGAAGAAGTAGGCGCATTCGTTGCGACCATTTTCGACGGAATCCGAACCATGCACGGCGTTCTCACCCACGTTCGCGCCGTAGAGCTTGCGAATCGTTCCGGCCGAAGCCTTCGCCGGGTCGGTCGCACCGATCACGTTGCGGTAGTGCTGAACCGCGTTCTCGCGCTCGAGCGCGACGACGACGACGGGACCCCGGGTCATGAACGTGCACAGCTCGTCGAAGAACGGTCGTTCTTTGTGGATCGCGTAGAACCCTTCCGCCACACGGCGGGAGAGATGCGTCTGCGTCAGCGCGACGATGCGGAATCCCTCTTCCTGAAGTCGCTGAAGGATTGCGCCCTGGACTCGCTTTTCGACGGCGTCCGGTTTGATGATGCAGAGAGTGCGCTCGGTTGACATGATCTTTCTTTCGAACGGCGACGCAATACCCGCGCTCGTACTATCCGGCAAGAATTTCTTCGAAAACCGCTCGCGCGGCTCCGCAAACGGGCGTCGATGCGGCTCGTCACGTGCTGTTTCAGCGGCGTTCGTGGCCCTCTGCCGTTCCGGTCGGGTTGGAATGCCATCAACCGTCGGGCCAGCCGAGCACGTCGAAGCCCTCCCGCGACGCGGCGTCGGCGAGCCGTCGGTCCAGACACACGAACGGCAATCCTCGGATGCCGCCCTCGACCACGACGAGCGCGGCGGCGAGCTGCGACGCGTCCGCTGCGCGTAGCAAGTACCGGCCGAGCAGCGGCACCGCGCGCTCGCGGACGGCCTCGAGATCGAGCACTTCGGTTGCCGCGGTCGACAGGTCCGCGACGAGCTTCAGCGCTGCGCGGCGCTGTCCGGCCGTCAGCGCTCCTTCGCGAGCGCGGCGCTCGATCGCCGACGCGAGCTCGACGCGCGTGAGCCCCCAGGTGCAAACGGCGTCGTCCGTCTTCAACCAATCATCGACGAGGTCGCTCCCCGCCTCGTTCACGATGGCCGGAACCAGCGCCGAGGCGTCCCAATACCTCACGTCCGATCCTCGCGATCGTCGTCGAGCGCCCGCGCGAGGTTCGCGGTCGCTTCGAGCCGTCGCTTCACGACGCTTCGGATGCCGCCTTCGCCGCGGCGGACGATACCGGCGCTCACCAGTCGCTCGAGCGCCGCCGGTTCCGCGGCCTCGCCCTTCGGCATCGGCATCAGTCGCGCGATGGGTACGCCGCGATCGAGCACCTGCACCTCGACGCCCCGCTGCGCCATCCGCAGGAACTTCGCGAGGTGGGCCTTCAGCTCGGTAACCGGGACGGACGCCATCTGACCTATATGGTCAGATATATCTGACCCGTCAAGTCACGACGCGATGGCGAGCCGCACGGGCGGTCGCCGGGTTACCGCGGGCGGGCCAAAATTTTCACCGCGGCGACCGGCGGACGCAAAGATCGGACAGGAGGAATCAGGGCCGTTCGCGCTCGAGATACTTCGATGCATCGAAGTATCTCCGACGAGCCCCATAGGCCCCCTCGAAATCGTCGGCGAATCAGAGCAGGCTCTTCAACGTCGCGCCCATTTCGGCGGGCGACGGGGCGACCTTGATGCCGGCGGCTTCCATCGCCTTGATCTTGTCGGCGGCGGTGCCTTTGCCGCCGGAGATGATCGCGCCGGCGTGGCCCATGCGCTTGCCGGGCGGCGCGGTCGTGCCGGCGATGAACCCGGCGATCGGCTTTTTCACCTTGTTCGCGGTGACCCAGGCGGCGGCACGCTCCTCGGCGTTCCCGCCGATCTCGCCGATCATGATGATGCCTTCGGTGCCCGGGTCGTCGTTGAACAACTTCAAACAGTCGATGAAGTCCATGCCGCCGACGGGGTCGCCGCCGATGCCGATGCACGTCGATTGACCCATGCCGAGCGCGGTGAGCTGACCGACCGCTTCGTACGTGAGCGTGCCCGAGCGCGAGACGACCGCGTATTTGCCCGGCCGATGAATGTGTCCCGGCATGATGCCGATCTTGCACTCGCCCGGCGTGATGATGCCCGGGCAGTTCGGTCCGATGAGGCGCGCGCTCGTGCCTTCGAGCACGCGGCGCACGCGGATCATGTCGACCACCGGGATGCCTTCGGTGATGCACACGACGATCTTGCAACCGGCGTCGATGGCTTCGAGGATCGCGTCGGCGGCGCCGAGCGCGGGGACGAAGATGAGCGACGTATCCGCGCCGGTCTGCTTCACGGCGGCGGCCACGGTGTCGAACACCGGGACGCCGACCTTCTTGCCGCCGGGTGCGGTCGCTTCGAACGTCTCGCCGCCGCGATTCGGCGTCGTGCCCGCGACGATCTGCGTGCCGTACGCGATGCACTGCGACGCGTGAAACGAACCGGCGCTGCCAGTGATGCCTTGGACGAGAACCTTCGTATTTTTTCCGACCAGAACGGACATGGCCGGGACTCTTCAGCCGCACGCCAAAAAAGGAAATCAGAAAAAAGAGGGAGTTGCCCACCCCGCATCCGTCCTCGGCAGCCTGCGGGCGGTGCCCCCTCCCCGGCGTCGCCCCAAGGGCGCCGCGGGAGGGGCAGCGACTCAAAGTCGTGCGGAAATCCGCACTACCCATGGCGCGGGATTCCAACGAAAACCGTACGGTGGACGTCAATTCGCTGATCGACGCCATCGTGCGTCAAACCACGGTGCTCCTGGCTCAGCTCGCGACGGCGGCGGGCGGGCGCGCGCCGCTCGTGAACACGGCCAACCAGGTCTTCGTGAACCTGGTCCGCGAGCTCCGCGAGCAGGGGGTCGGCAACAAGGTGATCGCCGACATGTTCGGCCTCGCGCTCCGCACCTATCACGACAAGGTCCAGCGGCTCTCCGAGAGCACGACGGTCCGCGGGCGCTCGCTCTGGGAAGCAACGCTCGAGTACGTGCAGGAAAAAGGCGCGGTCCTCCAGGCCGACGTGCTCGACCGGTTCAGGAACGACGACGAAGCGACCGTGCGCGGGGTGCTCACCGATCTCGTCGAATCGGGGATCCTTTTTCGTAGCGGGCGCGGCGCGCGGACGACGTACCGCGCCGCGAAGCTCGACGAGCTCGCGCTCATCGCTCGCGACGATGGCGAGCGCGCGATGCACCTGGTGTGGGTCGCGGTGAGCCGGCTCGGCGTCGCGTCGATCGACGCGGTGGCGCAAACGGTCGCGCTCGAGCCGCCGGTCATCGAAGCGGCGCTCGCGCGCCTCGTCGCCGACGGCAGAGTCGCGCGCGTCGAACGCGGCGGCGCGCCGGAATATCGCACCGACCTGTGCGTGATTCCGTACGGCACGCCGGCCGGCTGGGAAGCGGCGGTGTTCGATCACTATCAGGCGGTCGTCACCGCGATCTGCACGAAGCTTCGCGCCGGTGAGACGAGCGCCGCGGCGACGGATCGCGTCGGGGGCAGCACGTACGGATACCGCGTGTGGGAAGGACATCCGCACTACGACGCGGCCGTCGGATTTCTGGCGCGCGTGCGAGCCGAGGCGGTTCTGCTTCGCGAACAGGTGACGGCTTACAACGCGGCCCACGCCCCTCCACCGGGTGCGATCCGCGTCATCTCTTACGTAGGGCAAACGATCTTGGAGGCGGAGGAGCAGAAATGAAGCGGCGGTCTTGGCGCTCTTTACTTTGGTGCGTCGTTTTCGGCGTCGTCGTGGCCTGTGCGAATACCGGCAGCGTCGGCGGTGACAGCGAGAGCAACTGGCTCACGGCGTGCCCGTCGGACGGCCAGTGCAAGCGCGGTTCATGTCTCTGCGGCGTCTGCACGACGTCGTGCGATCCCAACGGAAGTTGCGCGGGCGGACCGCCCGGAAGCAGCTGCGTCGAGAGCTTTTGCGGCGGTGCATCGACGGCGATGAACCTCTGCTTCAAGGCGAGCACTTCGACGTCCTCTCCGTTGACGGGGCCGGAAGGGGGCGCGTGCACCGTGAACGAGTTCCTCTACGCCGACGTCTCGTGCCCCCCACCCGGTCCGGGCGCGGCCGATGCCTCCGTCCTCGACAATCAGTGCTCACCCGCCGGCGACGGGCTTTGTCACGCGCGCTGCGCGACGAACGCAGATTGCACGGACCCGACGCGGCCGTACTGCGGGATTCTCGGGCTCTTCGCCGGCTACGACTCGAACTGCAACGTCGGGGTTCGCATCTGCCGGGAACACCCCGGAGATGACTGCCCGATGACGCCGTCGGACCTTCGTTGACCGGCGCGCGCGGGGAGCGCGCCGGGATCGATCGCTGATCGGGGGATTGTCTTGGATGGAGGAGCATCAATGAACAAACGGACTTGGAATTCGATCATCGTCGGCATCGTCCTCGGGGTCGTCGCGGCATGTGCCGACACGAGCGGAGGTGGGGGCGAGAGCGAAACGAACTGGCTGAAAACGTGCACGACCGACGCCGATTGCACGGTCGGGAGTTGCCTCTGCGGAGTCTGCACGAAGGCGTGCACACCGGGCGGAAGCTGCACGAACGGGCCGCCGGAAAGCGAATGTGTCGCGAGCGCATCGGCAACCGAATGCTCGGGGTTCAGCTCGCCACCGAGCGGCGTGTGCTTGCCGCCTCGAGAAGCGGGTACGGGCACCGGTGGTGCGAATGGGGGAAGCGGTGGAACCGGAACCGGCGGACGCGCCACCGGCGGTCGCAATGCGGGCGGCGCGGGGCCCGGAGGTGGGCCGGCCGCGACGGGCGGTGCGGCCAATGGCGGAACCGGGGGTCGCTCCGGATCCGGCAACACCGGTGGACGATCGCATGACGGCGGTCCCGTCGATGCCGCGGACGCGGGGTGCGTAGAGCCGAAGGCGTTGATCTATCTCAAGCCGGGGTGCGACCAGCTTCCGGTTTGCGAGGTGCCCGACAACGACGCTTGCGCGTCGATTTATTGCGACTGCAACGGTCAAACCGTGAGCACCGGCTGCGGCTTCAGCCGCGTCCGGTTCCGGCACGGTGGAAACTGCACCGATGCGGACATCCCCCCCGTGATCGGAGCGCTCGACGCTTCGACGCTACCCTGAGCTCGCCCGTGACCAGCCGCCGAGCGTTGCGACGCGTCTTCGAAAGAGACGCGCCGGTCGCTCGGCGGCGTTGCGCGTGACGGCGCGTGCCCGCTCCGTTCGCGACGCAGTTGCGACGGTGAGATGGGTAACCGTGAGTGGGGGAAGGTCGTATTGCGTGAGAAGACTGTCTGCGACTCGTCCGCGTTCAATACAGGTGCAACGCAGCCCTGTATCTCTGGTGACCGACCGCGCTCACGTCGCGGGCGCGGTCGAGTTGGTTACAAAGAAGATACGCAAAAGTGCGTGTCGTTCGTGAAGTGTTTCACGCGTTCGCGCGGTGAAGACGGAAGAGGTTTCCTTCGATGAATGGACGTGGGTTTCTCGAACCGCATCGGCTTGCACTCGTTTCGCTCGTTCCATTCGTCATCGGTGGGGCGCTCGTCGAAGGATGCAGTTCCGACAATGCTTCCTCGTGTCCGCCTGATGCCCTCTGTATCGATTCGGGTCTCGATGCTTCGAGCGGCGGCGCGTCGGGGACGGGCGGCGCCACGTCTTCGACGGGTGGCGCGATCACGGGAGGTGCGCCGGGAACCGGTGGCGCGTCGGCAACCGGTGGAGCACCGGGAAGCGGCGGAACACCGGGAAGCGGCGGCGCGCCGGGTTCTGGCGGTGCGCCGGCCACCGGTGGGACGACGGCGACGACATCCGGAGGCACGACCGGATCCGGTGGGTCGACGTCCGACGGCTCGACGGGTCCGAGCGACGCGTCCACTTCCGGCGACGCGGACGCCGGATCGGACGGCGGCGTGGTCCATTCGAACCCGCCGGTGTTCGCCGCGGGCTCGTTCACCGCGGTCGCGGCGGTCGCGGGCGTTCGTCTCACGTGGCCGCACGCGCACGACGACGTCACCGCCGACGCCTCGATTCGATATCGGATCTTCGCGTCCCCCGAAGCGGGCGGCGAAGATCCGACGAAGCCCATCGTCACGGTGACCGGTGCCGTCGTTGGCGAGGTCACGTTCGAGGTCCTGCTCGACGCGTTTCCCATCTCCGGAGCCGACGGCGGCGGTGCGTCCACCGGTGTGGTCAACAACGGCGAGAATTACTACTTCGTCATCACCGCGGTCGATCAAGCAGGGAATTCGAGCGCGCCGCTCCACGAGGTGCACGTCGGTCCGATGGTGAGCTTCGAAGCCGACGTGCAGCCGATCTTCACCCGGAGCTGCGCGATCGCCGGGTGCCACACGAGCGCCGGTGGGGCTTCGCCCTCGATCGGCCTCAATCTCGACGACGGCGCGAGCTACGTGGGGCTCTACGACGTCGTCGCTAAGGAAGCGTCGCACTTCCCGCCCGAGGCGGGGGACGCCCTCCTGAAGCGAATCGACGGCGGCAGCAAGACGCTGTCCGACAGCTACTTGTGGCGAAAGATCAAGGCCGGCACCGACGGCGAGATCTTCGCCCAGCAGATGCCGCCCACGTCGAAGCCGCAGCTCGCCTCACCCCACGACTTCAACGTGATCTCGACGTGGATCACGGAGGGCGCGCCCCGAAACTGAGCGCGCGCCCTTCCGCTCCCGGCGATGCTCAGGCCGCTTTGACGGCCGAGACGATCTTCTTTGCGCCGTCCAGCATGTCGTCCGCGGCCTGGATTTTCAGGCCGCTCGCCTTGAGGATCGCTTTGCCCTCCTCGACGTTCGTGCCTTCGAGACGCACGACGAGCGGCACCTTCAAGCCGAGCTCCTTCGTCGCCGCGACGACGCCTTCGGCGATGACGTCGCATTTCATGATGCCGCCGAAGATGTTCACGAAGATCCCCTTCACCTTCTTGCTGGAGAGGATCATCTTGAAGGCCTTGGTGACCTGGTCTTTCGTCGCGCCGCCACCGACGTCGAGGAAATTCGCGGGCGACCCGCCGGCGTGCTGGATGATGTCCATCGTCGCCATGGCGAGGCCCGCGCCGTTCACCAGGCAACCGATGTCGCCGTCGAGCGACACGTAGTTCAGCCCCGTCGCTTTCGCTTCGAGCTCGACCGGGTCCTCCTCGTCCTTGTCCATGAGCGCGGCCCACTCCTTGTGCCGGCCCTCGGCGTTGTCGTCGAAGTTGATCTTCGCGTCGAGCGCGAGGACGTCGCCGCTCTTCGAGACGATGAGCGGATTCACCTCGCAGAGCGAGCAGTCCTCCTTCTCGAACATCGCGGCGAGCTTCGTGACGATCTGGACGAACTGCGCGATCGTCTCCTTCGGCTTCGGGCTCCCCTTGCCGATCCCGAGGCCGTAAGCGAGCTTGCGGGCTTCGAACGCGGCGAGGCCGACCGTCGGATCGATCCGCTCGGTGAGGATTTTCTCCGGCGTCTCGTCGGCGACCTTCTCGATCTCGACGCCGCCTTCGGTGGACGCCATGACCGCGATGCGCCGCGACTCCCGATCCACCACGAGCCCGAGGTAGAGCTCGCGCGCGATGTCGAGCCCTTGCTCGACGTACAGCCGTCGCACCTTCTGGCCTTCGGGTCCGGTCTGGTGCGTGACGAGCTGCATGCCGAGGATCTGCGCCGCGACGGCTTTCGCCTCCGCCGGGCCGCCCTTCACGACCTTCACACCGCCGCCCTTGCCGCGACCGCCGGCGTGAATTTGCGCCTTCACGACGACGACGGGAATGCCCGTCTCGTCGATGAGCTTCTTCGCCGCCTTCTCGACGTCGTCGACCGTCAAGCACGCGATGCCCTTCGGAATCGGAATGCCGTATTTGGCGAAGATTTCTTTGCCCTGGTACTCGTGGATCTTCATGGGGGGATTTTCTTTAGGGGGAGGCAACTAGAGACGTTGCGCGTCCGCGGCGACTTGAAGTCGACGTCCGCCGGCCTCGCCGGTATTTTTGGGGGGCGTGGCGACGCGCGACGATCGTGATCTGTTCTTCCAAAGATTGACTGGGTTGTGGTGGGCCAGCCTTCGGCTGGCGGGTTTGAAAGAATTTTTCTTTAGCGAGAGGCGACTTGCTGCGTTGCGCGTCCGCGCCGAGTCGAGACCGACGTGCGCCGGCCTCGCCGGTGTTTTCGGGGGTCGTGGCGATGCACGACGATCGTGATCTGTTCTTCCAAAGACTGACTGGGTCGTGGTGGGCCAGCCTTCGGCTGGCGGGTTTCAACTTGCAGGGTGCGCGACGTCAGCTTGCGATCGGACGTAACTTCCGGGCGCTCAGACGAGCCCGTGCTCGCAGCCAACAGAACGCGGGCGGTTGGCCTGGTGGCAAAGACCGCGGGTTCGGATGAGCGGGTGAGGCGCGGAGGCGTACATTGGTACGCCGAGCACCGAGAGCGCTCAGACGGGCCCGTGCTCGCAGCCAACAGGCCAAACGCCACTAGCCGGCGGCCTTTTTGACGACGTCGACGATGCCTTGCACGCTCTTCGCGCTCTTCTCGAGCATCGCCTTTTCGTCGGTGGTGAGCTCGATCGGGACGATGCGTTCCATGCCGCCCGCGCCGATGACGACCGGGACGCCCATGTAGAGATCCTTGTAGCCGTACTCGCCCTCGAGATACGCCGCGCAAGGAAGAAGGCGCTTCTGGTTGTGCAGGTACGCTTCGGCCATCGCGATCGCGCCGGCCGCGGGCGCGTAGAACGCGCTCGTTCCCATCAGGTTCACGATCTCGCCGCCGCCCTTTCGCGTGCGCTCGATGATCGCGTCGAGTTTGTCTTGCGCGATGAGCTGCCGGACCGGAACGCCGTTCACCGTCGTGTAGGAGAGCGCGGGGACCATGTCGTCGCCGTGTCCGCCGAGAACCATCGCGCGTACGTCTTCCACGCTGACGCCCGCTTCACGTGCGAGGAACAGGGCGAAGCGCGCGCTGTCGAGCGTGCCGGCCATGCCCACCACGTGGGTTCGCGGAGCGCCAGTGCGACGCTTGAACTCGTACACCATGGCGTCGAGCGGGTTCGAGATCACGACGACGAACGCCTTCGGGCAGTGCTTCTTCGCGTTATCTGCGACGTCGCGGATGATCGGCAGGTTCGTCGCCACGAGATCGTCGCGCGACTGGCCGGGTTTGCGCGGAATGCCGGCGGTGATGATGAGGACGTCCGCGCCGGCACAGTCTTCCCACTTCGAGGTACCGACGATGCGCGTCTCGAAGCCCGAAAGCGCCGTCGCTTGTTCGAGGTCCAGCGCCTTGCCCTTGGCGAAGTTTTCCTTCGCGGGAATGTCGAACAGCACGACGTCCCCGAGCTGCTTTTGCACGACGAGGTTCGCGAGCTCGCCACCGATGTTGCCTGCGCCGATGAGCGCGATTTTCTTTCTTGCCATGATTCTTCCTGAAATTCCTTCGACGATGCGAGCCGCCGCGACGGAGTCACGAGCGGCGCGCGCTCACATGTTGTTGATGATGGATCGCCCGAACTCCGAGCACTTCACTTCTTTCGCGCCCTGCATGAGCCGCGCGAAGTCGTACGTCACGGTTTTCGAGTCGATCGCGCCGTCCATTCCTCTGATGACCAGATCGGCGGCTTCCACCCACCCGAGGTGCCTCAGCATCATTTCTCCGGAGAGGATCACCGAGCCGGGGTTCACGCGATCGAGATTCGCGTACTTCGGCGCGGTGCCGTGCGTTGCTTCGAAGATGGCGTGCCCGGTGACGTAGTTGATGTTGCCGCCCGGCGCGATGCCGATGCCCCCGACCTGCGCGGCGAGCGCGTCGCTCAGGTAGTCGCCGTTCAGGTTCAACGTCGCGATCACGTCGAACTCTTTCGCGCGCGTCATCACTTGCTGCAGCGTGATGTCGGCGATCGAATCCTTGATCTTCAACATCTTCTTCCACTTGCCATCGCCGTGGGTCGGGACGAGCTTCGCCGTCGCTTCGACCTCGGCGCGGAGCTCCGCCTGCGCGTCGGGGGGCGCCATGTCGTAGCCCGGCTCGATCTTCTTCGCGTTGTCGACCGCGGTGATCGACGGATCCTCTTCGATGTTGCCGAGGATCCACGCTTCCCGTTCGGTCACGATCTGGGCGCGGAACTCGCGCTTGGCGAGCGCGTAACCGAAGTCGCGGAACGCGCCCTCGGTGAATTTCATGATGTTGCCCTTGTGCACGAGCGTCACGCTCTTGCGCTTCTCGCGGAGCGCGTATTCGATCGCGGCGCGCACCAGTCGCTCGGTGCCTTCGCGAGACACCGGCTTGATGCCGATGCCGCTCGTATCGGGAAAGCGGATCTTCTTCACGCCCATCTCGTTCTGGAGAAAGGCGATGACCTTCTTCGCTTCCGGCGACTCGGCTTGCCACTCGATGCCGGCGTAAATGTCCTCGGTGTTCTCGCGGAAGATCACCATGTCGACGTCGCCGGGCGCCTTCACCGGGCTCGGCACGCCGTGGAACCAGCGAACGGGGCGCAGGCACACGTAGAGATCGAGTTGCTGTCGGAGCGCAACGTTCAGCGAACGAATGCCCTTGCCGACCGGCGTCGTGAGCGGCCCCTTGATGCCCACGAGATACTTTCGATAGGCGGCGATCGTCGGCTCCGGGAGCCAATCGTCGAACTTCTTCTTCGCCTTC
>Ga0265320_10001254_pt1 | contig 18620 bp, 15 predicted proteins | sample 4827metaG_FD_202087 | JGI IMG/M metagenome (GOLD analysis project Ga0265320, IMG submission 202087) | Rhizosphere microbial communities from Carex aquatilis grown in University of Washington, Seatle, WA, United States - 4-8-27 metaG | ecosystem: Host-associated > Plants > Roots > Rhizosphere >...
CCAACAGCTCGCGAAGAAACACGGCACACCGCTGTTCGTCATCGATCATGATGAGTTGCGGAAGAATTACCGGGACTTCCGGAAGCACCTGCCGCGCGTGCAGGTTTACTTCGCGGTCAAGGCCAACTCGGATCCCGCCATCGTTCGCACCCTCTTCAAGGAGGGCTCCAGCTTCGACGTCGCCTCGATGCCGGAGTTCATGATTGTGCACGAGAATATCAAGCACCTGCCTGCGAAAAAACGGCAGGACTGGATCTGGGACAAGATCATCTACGCGAACCCGACCAAGCCGACCGAGACTTTGGAGAAGCTAAACCGCTACAAACCGCTCGTCACTTTCGACAACCGCGAGGAGATTTACAAAATCAAGCAACATGCGCCCAACGCCGGCCTGGCGCTGCGGCTCAAGGTGCCGAACACCGGTGCGATGGTCGAACTGTCGTCGAAATTCGGGGCGACTCCAGGCGAGGCAGTCGACTTGATTCTCGAAGCCGACCGCCTTGGTCTCACGGTCGAGGGCATCAGCTTCCATGTCGGCAGCCAGACGACCAACTTCGAGAATTACGTCCAGGCGCTCAGCCTGACCGCGGGCATTTTCAAGGAGGCGCAGGATCGCGGCTACAACAAGATGAACCTGCTCGACATCGGCGGCGGCTTCCCGGCGCCGTATGATTCCACGGTCAAGCCGCTGAAGGAGCTCGCCAAGATCATCAACACCGAGATCGACCGCCTGTTTCCGAAAAACATCCAGGTGCTTGCCGAGCCCGGCCGATTCCTTGTCGCCTCCGCAGGTTACGCCGTCTCCAAGATCATTGGTAAGGCCGTCCGCGATGGCAAAACCAGCTATTACATTAACGACGGCGTCTATCATACTTATTCTGGCGTCATTTTCGACCACTGCAAATATCCGATCATGTCGTTCAAGAAAGGCCCGACATCGCTGTGTTCCGTGTTTGGCCCGACCTGCGACGCGCTCGATGTCATCTCGATGGCCGAGAACCTGCCCGACCTTGCGCGGGATGATTTCGTCTACAGCGTGAACATCGGCGCTTACAGCCACGCCTCGGCCACCCACTTCAATGGTTTTCCGCCGGCCAAGGTGGTCCACGTGAACCAGTAGGCCTAACGCGGTCCCGGGTTGGAATTGAACACCAATGGAAATCGCTGACATTATCGCCAAGGCCGAGGTGTTGCTGGAAGCACTGCCATACATTCAGGATTTTCACGGCGCGATCTTCGTCGTGAAATACGGCGGCAGCTTCATGGACGACCAGGATCCAACGGTGCGTCTGAGCGTGGCGACGGACATCGCGTTTCTCGCGGCGGTCGGCATCAACGTTGTCGTCGTGCATGGTGGCGGCAAGGCCATCAGCCGGGCCATGGATGCCGCCGGGCTGAAGGCCAACTTCATCAATGGGCTGCGCTTTACTGACGAGGCGACGATTGCGATCGTCAAGAAAACCCTGGACGAAGTGGTCAACAAGGATGTCTGCCACACACTTGAGGCGGTGAAAGCCCGTCCAAAGGGGCTGCCCGGTGACAGCGTCATCGTGTGCGACAAGCTTAGCGTGGATGACGACGGCAATCCCTGCGATCTCGGCTATGTGGGTGATGTGACCGAGGTGAAAGTGAAACTGATCAAGAAAGAGATCGCCGACGGCTTCATGCCGGTGATTTCGCCGGTCGCCGAGGGCCTCGACGGCAGGCCTTACAACGTTAACGCCGACACGGTGGCGGGCCGGGTGGCCAGTGCGTTGCGCGCCCGTCGTCTTGTCTACATGAGTGATGTGCCCGGCCTGCTGGCTGACCCCAAAAACCCGGCCAGCCTCATTTCCACGGTCAAGATTGGCGATGTCGAAGACTTGAAAAAGCAGGGCGTCATCGACAAGGGCATGCGCCCCAAGGTGCAAAGCGCCGTGCGGGCCCTGCAGGAAGGCGTGCAGCGCGTCCACTTTGTGGACGGCCGCATGCCGCACAGCCTGTTGCTGGAGATTTTCACCGACAAGGGTGTGGGTACGGAAATTGTGCAGAACTGAACGGTACCCCGGCACATTGTGCGCGTGCATTTGGCTCCCGCCTTCGTAAACTCCCGCCTTTCGTATTTCCCATGAGCCAGCCCGCCATTGTCCGCACCAACACCGCCGAACTTTATGACGCCTATGTCATGAAGAACTACGGCCGGCCGCCACTGACGCTGGTGCGCGGACAGGGAGTCACGGTCTGGGACGATACCGGCCGGGAGTATCTTGATTTCACTTCAGGCGTGGCGGTGGCCGCGCTCGGGCACTGCCACCCGGCGTGGGTGGAGGCGGTCCGCCGGCAGGCCGGCGAGTTGATTCATGTCAGTAATCTTTTCCGCCATCCCAACCAGGGCGAACTGGCCCGCCGGCTGGTGCAACAAGCCGGTCCGGGCCGCGTCTTTTTTTGCAACAGCGGCACCGAGGCCAATGAGGGCCTGATCAAACTCGCCCGCCTGCATGGCATCCGGAAGTCCGGCGAGGAAGGCAAGTGCATCAATATCATCTGTGCGAAAAATGCCTTTCACGGCCGCACCTTTGGCGGCATGAGCGCCACTCCGCAGGAGAAGATCCAGAAAGGATTCCGGCCGCTCGTGCCGGGCTTTGCGTTTGGGGAGCTGAACAACCTGACAAGTTTTGCCGATCAGATCGACGGACAGACAGCGGCGATCTTTCTGGAAACCGTCCAGGGCGAGGGTGGCATCGTTCCTTGCACGGATGAATTTCTGTGGGGCGTGCGGCAGCTTTGCGACCAGCACAACCTGCTGCTCATGCTCGACGAGGTGCAGTGCGGCATCGGCCGCACCGGCACATTCTATGCGTTCCAGCACTCCGGCGTACGGGCCGACGCCATTGGCATGGCGAAGGGACTTGGCGGCGGCTATCCCATGGGTGCGATCTGGGCGGCGGAAAAGCACGCCGAGCTGTTTCAACCGGGCTCCCATGGTTCAACCTTTGGCGGCACGCCCTTGGCCTGCGCCGCCGCGCTAGCGGTGCTTGATGTGATTGAGCGGGACAATCTGCTGCAAAAGGTGCGGACCAATGGCGCGGTGTGGCGGACTCATTTGGAAGAATTAGCCATGGAATTTCCGAAGCAGTTGAAGGCGATCGCAGGTCGCGGCTACATGATCGGACTGGTCTTGCACAGCGAACCGCCGCCTTGCCTGACCGCTTTGCGGGAGGCGGGGCTGCTGGCGGTGGGCGCAGGCGGCAACACCATCCGCCTGCTGCCGCCGCTCATCGCAAGCGCTGAGCACCTCAATCGTGCCACGGCCATCGTCCAGTCGGTTCTGGCCGGAAAAAACTAACGACCCGCGACCATGAGGCACTTTCTCCAGGAAACGGATTTTTCCCGCGCCGAGGTTGCGCAGGTTTTTGCCCTGGCTCGCCGGTTCAAATGCGAGCGCGGCCAGCATGAGAAACCACTGGCCGGCCAGACCTGGGCGATGATTTTCGCCAAGTCGAGTACGCGGACCCGGGTGTCGTTTGAAGTGGGCATCCACGAACTCGGCGGGAATCCCCTTTTTCTCAATACGAACGACATCCAGATCGGACGCGGCGAGACCATCGCCGACACCGCCAAAGTGCTTTCCCGGTTTGTGCACGGGCTGATTGTGCGCACTTACGCGCACAGCGACATTGTCGAACTGGCGGAGCACGGCGGTCTGCCGGTGGTCAATGCGTTGACGGATTTCCTCCATCCCTGCCAGATCTACGCGGATGCGTTCACCGCTGCGGAACACTGGACGGGGCCGCACGGCGATTTGTTCGCGTCGCTCAAGGGACGCAAGGTGGCTTTTCTCGGTGACACCAGTTTCAACATGGCAAACTCGTGGATTCTCGGAGCGAATCTTTTTGGCATGAAAATCTCACTGGGCGGGCCGGCGGGGCATGGGCCGGCCGGGAAGATCGCCGACTTGGTGGCGAAGACGGGCGGGACGTTTCATTTCACCACCGATCCCTATGAAGCGGTCACCGGGGCGGACATTGTCTACACCGACGTCTGGGCCAGCATGGGGCAGGAGAGCGAGGCCGCGGTCCGGCAGCGCCGCCTCCTGCCTTATCAAGTGAGCAAGAAATTGTTTGAAGCGGCCAAACCCGACGCACTCTTCATGCACTGCCTGCCTGCGCACGCCGGGGAGGAGGTGACTCAGGAGGTGCTCGACCATCCGCGCTGCGTGATTTTCGACGAGGCGGAGAACCGGCTGCATGTCCAAAAAGCCATCCTCGCCACCCTGACCGGCCACCGCGACTGAGCTTCACTGGTCCAGAATATAGGTAACCCGATTCGGTTGGGTTTTTTGGAACAAGCCAGTCGTCAGATCACCATCATCAATCATGGCGTCGATCTCGGCAAGTTGCGTATCGTCGCAGGTGAAATTTGAGATGGAAACCCCGGCATTGATGCCGGCGACGTTGCGATCCCAGTTCCATTCGCCGCCAATCGGCGTTGGTGCCGTCCAGACACTGACTTTGAAATCAGCGCTGGTTATTCCAACCGGTACAACGCCAGGGCCAGCATTGGCCGGCCATGCGCCATTGGCCGTGGCATAGGTTTCAAACACTTGGGAGAAGACCCGGAGACCATTTACGGCGGTGCTGTTTTGTGACCGGCGGCGTACTCGTTGAAATGCAGGAATGGCCAGAGCCGCGAGCAGACCAATTATCACGACGACGATCATGATTTCCACCAAGGTGAACCCGTGGGTGGTGAACCGCGCTGAGCGTGGAGCGGCGCTATTCATAGGGACAATCCAAGCGTGGCGCTTTCACAAGTTGTCTGCAATACCAGAGATGGCAAATCACTGTTAATTTCCCGATCTTGGCTCAACAACCGCTGCTGTTTTTTACTTTGCGCAGCAGTTAGAACGGCCAACACTGTCAATTTCCATGAAGATTGTGCTAGCATACTCGGGAGGCCTCGACACCTCCGTCATCGTCAAATGGCTCAAGGAAACCTACGACGCCGAAATCATCACGTTTGCCGCCGACATCGGCCAGCAAGAGGAGCTTAAAGGCCTGTCTACCAAGGCGAAAAAGACCGGGGCGTCCAGGCATTACACGCTCGATCTGGTGGAGGAATTTGCGCGCGATTTCATCTACCCGATGATCCGGGCCAACGCGGTTTACGAGGGCCAATATTACTTGGGTACATCGATTGCCCGGCCTCTCATTGCCAAGGCGCAGATCGCCATCGCCCGCCGGGAAAAGGCGGATACCGTTGCGCATGGCGCCACCGGCAAAGGCAATGACCAGTGCCGTTTTGAGTTTACCTATATGGCGCTCGCGCCACAGCTGCAGATCATCGCTCCGTGGAAGATTGACACCTACCGCGAACAATTTCCCGGTCGCGCCGAGATGATCGATTACTGCAAGACGCACAACATTCCCGTCGCGGCCTCGCTTAAGAAGCCGTATTCAATGGATCGGAATCTTCTGCACATCTCCTATGAGGCGGGCATCCTGGAGGATCCCTGGTTCGATCCCACGACGAAAGCCAACAAGGACATGTTCAGGCTCTCCGTCTCGCCGGAAGATGCACCCGACAAGCCGGAATACGTCGAACTTGATTTCGTGCAGGGCAATTGCGTTGCAGTGAACGGCAAAAAGCTAACGCCGGCGGGTGTGCTCAAGCGCCTGAACAAGCTCGGTGGTAAACACGGCATCGGCCGGGTTGATCTTGTCGAGAATCGTTTTGTCGGAATGAAGTCACGCGGGGTTTACGAAACGCCGGGCGGGACCATCCTGATGCACGGTCACCGTCAGGTCGAATCTCTAACCATGGATCGTGAAGTCATGCACCTGCGGGATTCACTGATCCCGAAATATGCCGAACTCGTCTATTACGGGTTCTGGTTCGCTCCGGAGCGCGAGGCGCTGCAGGCACTGGTCGACGATTCCCAGAAGAACGTCACCGGCACGGTGCGCCTCAAACTCTACAAGGGCAACGTCATCACTTGCGGCCGAAGGTCGAAGTATTCGCTTTACGATTCGAACATCGCGTCAATGGAAGGCGTAAAGAGTTGGTACAACCAAAGCGACTCCACCGGCTTCATCCGCCTCAACGGCCTGAGGCTCCGCGCGCGCTATTTTGCCCAGGGCGGACCGAAGGTTTAGGGTGAAAGACGGTTGGTAAAGCAAGGCAACCGGCCCGCCGCCTTGATCGGCACCAGTGAGTTCCAGCGCGTTTTTTTGTAGCTTCGTCGCAGGTCAATGTGCCATCACCACTCGCGGGTTGAGGGCAAGCCGTCCATTGCCTTGGGTTGGCCGGTCAATTAGTCTGGAAGAAACACAATGACTACGAATTCCCGCTTCCATTGGTGGACCAGCATGGCATTGCTGGCGCTCGGCGGAATGATGGCCTTGATCTTCCTGGGCCCACAACAATCACTGGCTTTCACCCGGCGCGCCCCCGAAGATCGGAATGTATTGCGGGTCGCCTACACTCAGAAACTGTTACCCGACCCGCATCGGCGGTCTTTCCCCTTTTCCCAATACAATCAGTTTGTTCTGAGTCTGTGGGAACCCTTGGTGCAATGCGATCCCGCCACCAGCCAGCCGCAACCGGCCGCAGCGGAGAGCTGGGAGTGGTCGTCCGACCGCCTGACCCTGACCCTGCATTTACGGCGGGATGCTCGTTGGAGCAATGGGGATCCGGTGACCGCCCATGATTTTGTGCGCGGATGGCTCCGGCTGTTGCGCCAGAGAATAGACTCGGCGCAGGCGCTCTTCCCGCTGAAGAACGCGGAAGCCTACCAGCGAGGCAACCTTAAGGATGCCCGGGCCGTGGGTGTGCGGGCCATGGATGATTACACCCTGCAGCTGTCTCTTGACCAGCCCCGATCCACCCTAGTGGTTGAGCTGGCCGATCCACTGCTTTCACCTTTGCACCATACGAGTCCAGGGATTATTGCCACTCACGGCTACATGAGCATGCCCTCGGCGTTGGTTACCAACGGACCCTTCCAGTTGGTGCAGGCCAGCTATGATGGCTTCAGATTGGAAGGCTGCAAATTCTACCATGACCGCGCGAGCATCCGTCTGGCCGGAATTCAGTTTATCTGGACGGACAGTCTGTCAATGGCGCCACTCTTGCTGGCGGCGGGCGTGGTGGATCTGGTTACACCCACGCCGTGGGGACGGGCGCGGGAGATGCCGACCAATCGGCAGGTCAATCTGGAGAATGAACTTGAGCTGGCGGTAAATTCGCTCGATTTCAACGTGACCCGCGGACCGTTGAGCGATGTGCGGGTGCGGCAGGCACTGGCCCTCGCAATGAACCGGGCGCAGCCAATCCAAAAATATGATCCTGGACACATGGTCCCGGCTTGGTCCTGGGTGCCAAGCATGCCCGGTCGCGAGGGGCTGGTTTTGTTGAAAGAGGATGCCGTTGAAGCGCGGCGATTGCTCGCGGCGGCTGGTTATCCGGGCGGGGAAGGGTTTCCGGTCTTGCGCATCGCCCTGCCATTATGGATGGGCGGAGATCCTTTTCCGTCGGCGTGGAGCGAGCAATGGTTTAAGGAGTTGGGGGTCAGAACGTACATTGCCTATGAGTCACCAGCGCAACAGGCGACGCGCATGCGGGCCGGGGAATACGACGTGCTATGCAACGCGTTTGTCGCCACCGTGCCGGATGCGGGTGACCTGCTCGGCACTTTTTTGTGGCCGCCGGAACTGAGCGGCACGAAATGGACCGATAAAGATGTCGTGGCCCTGCTCGTCGCGGCCAATAGCAAGACGGGCAGTGAACGTCTTGCCGCACTTGACCAGGCCGAGCGCAGGATCATGGCCGCAGTGCCGTCCGTCCCCGTGATGTTTGAACGGCGCCAAACCATGCTGGCAGGTGAGGTAAAAGGCTGGTACCCTGACCCGCTTGCTCGACAGTCTTTAAAGCGGCTGTGGCTGGATATCCCTTCCGTTTCTGCCCCTGCAACTGGAACCCGGTTATGAACAGTCTTAACGGCAAAGAAGCTTCTCCGCTCTGGCGCAACTGGCGGCTATGGTTTCTGATCTGGCTGGCCGTAACCTGCGGGCTGGCGGCAGTCCTGGTATGGGATGGCTGGCCCTGGTTGCGGGGCGAGCCTCAGGTTGCTTTTCGCGACACCATGCTGAATCAATGGCCTCTCGCGGTGATTTGGTGGCTGCTCGTGCCCGTCGCGCTCTGGTTGCAGAATAACCTGACGATGATCGATCGTCGCTGGCCGTGGACCCTGGGCCTGCATGCATTCATGGCGGCGGTTATCAGCGCACTTTTTGTCATTCTGCAGGCTACCCGGATGGTGCTGGCCAATCATTTGCCCGCATCGTTCCTGCCCGTCGTCATCAATGATCTGCGCTGGATGGGGGGGTGGAGCTACACCCCGGCCCTGGTCTACCTGCTGCTGATTTTCGCGCTCTACGCCTTCAGCTTTTACCGGGAATGGCGGGCCGGCCAGGAGCTGACCTCGGAATTGCAGGTGGACAACGCCCGGCTCGAAACCCGGCTGGTGCGGGCCAGCCTCGATGCGTTGAAAATGCAACTGCATCCTCACTTCCTGTTCAACACACTCAATTCCATCACCAGCCTGATCCGCAACAACCGGACGCGGGAAGCAGAGGACGTAGTGGCCGGCCTGGGTGAGCTGCTGCGGCGTTCTCTTGAACACCGCCAGGACGCCGTCGAAACCCTGGAACACGAGATTGAGTTCTTGCGCCAGTATTTTGAAATCGAGAGCATTCGCTTTCAGGATCGACTCAAGGTCGAGTTCGCCATCGCGCCCAGCTGTCTGCAGGCGCTGGTACCCAGCCTCATGCTCCAGCCGCTGGCGGAAAATGCCATGAAACACGGCATCTCCCGCGATCCGGCGGCACGACTTCTGCGCATCAGTGCGGAACGTGACGGTACCCGGCTGATCCTCACGGTCTATAACGACGGCCCGCCGCTGCCGAAGGATGAAGCAGCCCTCCGCAATGGCATTGGCATCCAGAACACCTGCGCCCGCCTGCAAATGCTTTACGGTGACGAGGCCAGGTTGCGGCTGCGCGATCAGCCGGCACGTGGCGTCCGGGCCGAAATCATCCTGCCTTTTAAAACCGCCAACACCCCATGAATGCCCCTCCCGCCACAATCCGGACCATGATCGTTGATGATGAAGTGTTGGCCCGGCAAAATGTCGAGGCGCTGCTGCGTGACGACTCGGAAATCACAATCGTCGCCCAATGTGGCAATGGAACCCAGGCAACCGAGGCCATCAAGAAGTACCAGCCGGATCTGCTCTTCCTTGATGTGCAGATGCCCGGGATGACCGGATTCGAGGTACTGGCCAAGCTGCCGGTCGAGAGGCTGCCCCAAGTGGTCTTTGTGACCGCTTACGACCAGTTCGCCTTGCAGGCCTTTGAAGTGCAGGCGGTCGACTATGTCCTCAAGCCGTTTAACCGGGCCCGCTTCGCCGAAGCTTTGGGACGGGCCAAGGCCGCCGTGCGCAAACACGACCACAAGGATTTTTCCCGCCGCCTTGACGAAATAATGTCTGCTCTGCAAAAATTACGCGACGGTGCGGTGAATAAGGGCGGCACTCCTGCAATCAAAGCCCACGAAGGGGAGGATCGTCTGTTCATCCGGTGCGACGGAGAAATCCACGCCTTGTCACCCGATGACATCCTGTGGGTCGAGTCGGATGGCGATTATGTGCGCCTGCACGCGACCGACAAATCACTCTTTGTGCGGATGTCACTCCACCGGATGATGGAGAAACTTGACCCGACGCATTTTGTACGCATCCACCGCTCGACCATTGTGAATCTCAAGCATATGCGCAAAGCCAGCCCGTCGCTCTATGGGGAATACGCGGTGGAGCTGACGAACGGCACGAGACTCAAGGTCAGTCGCACTTTCGTGCACGACCTCAAGGCGCACATTTGATTTTTCAGCTTGGTCGCGCCCCGATGGCGGATCAGTTGCCGGACCATGCGTCTGGCATCACCGGGTTGTAGGTCTGTCGCACGGAAATTGAGCATCCCCCGCCGGCCACGCATCAACGCGTGTCATAAGAGAGGGCAGTGTCCTGCCTTGCTCGCACCAACACCCGTAAACGCATGAACACAACACACGCATCTGCCGCGTGGTCGCGCCTTTTGGCGTTGGCCGCGCTCGCTCTGTTCGCGGCGCACGCCGCTTCCGCCCAGTCCAACGCCACCAGTGATAACAGCACCGATACCTTGAAACTGGAAAAGATCACCGTCACCGGTTCCTTTCTTCCGGTTTCCGCCAGTGTCAGTGCCAGTCCGGTGGTGACCATTGAGCGGAGTGATATCGGCCAGTCGGGCGCAACTGATCCTCTGCGCCTGCTGAGGCAGCTCACACCGTTTTTTGCGGGCAGCGGCAACATCGGGACCGAGACCAACAATGGCTACGCGGGTGAATCCAATGTCTCGCTGCGCAATCTCGTGACCTTGGTTCTGCTCAACGGCCAGCGGGTCACCTATTCGCCGTTCAGCAGTACCTCCGGCGGCACACCCGGGGTGGATCTGAACACAATCCCGACCGCGATGATCGACCGAATCGAAATCCTTAAGGACGGTGCGTCCACCATTTATGGCTCCGACGCGATCGGTGGAGTGGTAAATGTCATCCTGAAGAAAGACTACAACGGCTTTGAAGCTGGGGTGCGCTACGGCTCGACCAAGAACGGGGATTACAAGACCCGCGAAAGCTATATCATGGGAGGCGCTTCTGGCAGCGGCTATTCATTCACGGTTGCCGCGCAGCATTTCGAAAACATTCCCCTGCTCACAACTTCGCGGCCGCTGACGACGCTGACCCCCAGCGAGGAAGCGGCGATGGGCTTTAATCTGACCAGCGCCGTGTTCAGCAGCCGCTATCCGGGGCGCGTCGGCAGTGACGTGCTGGCCGGCTCGACCCTGATCGCAATCGGCGCTCCCGGGTTCAACGCGGCGATCACTTCGCCGGGCATCAAGAGCAGCCCGTCCGATCCCGCCAAGACCTTGGCCCAGCTTGTGGCCGCGGGAATCTACATCCCCATCAGCTCGACCCCGGCCGGGATCGCCGCCGGTAGCGCCGCGGCGTTGAATACCACTCTCTTTGGCAATCCGCTGATCGAAAACACCAAGCGCAATCAGTTTGTCGCCAATGGCTCCAAGGAACTCTTCGGCCGGAATCTCGAGGTCTTCGGTGATTTCCTTTTTTCCCAGACAACCAACGGCGGCAGCGGCCTAGCGCCGGCACCGATTGTTGGAGTCGGCGCGGGGGGCGGCAACTCCCTGTTTATTCCGGCGAACAATCCATATAATGTCTTCAACATCGATTTCCCCAGTCTCGGCGCGCCCGCCGCCTACTCGCGGTTGATCGAGATTGGTCCGCGCAGCAGCATCAACGAGACCAACACTTGGCGCTTTGTCGGCGGCCTCCGTGGCGTGATCAACGACAGGTACAGTTGGGAAGCCACCTACAATTACTCCCGGGCCAGCATTGTTCAGCGCATCCTGGGTGGCGCCAATGGCGCCAACATGAACGCCGCCTTCATCCCGTTGATCGATCCGGTCACGGGCGGCTACGTCTATAACGCCGCCGGCAAGCCGTTGTCGACCCTGACCGACGCCACGGGCAACAACCTGCCGGTCTATAATTATTTCGCCCTCCCGGGATTTAATGACCCGGCCACCATTGACGCCATCCGCACCACGCTTTTCCAGAACGGTGATTCCTCCCTGCGCAATATCCAGGCCATCCTCAAGGGGAAACCTTTCGAGCTACCGGCCGGTGACGTCAACTTTGCACTCGGCGTGGAAACCCGCAAGGAAGAGATCAGCAACTCGGTGGATGCGCTCTACGCCAACGCCCTCGCGCTCGGCTACAATGCCGCCAAGGCCTTCTCCGGCGGCGCGCGCAGCACCAAGGGAGCCTTTCTCGAAGTCGGCGCGCCTGTGACGTCGGCCAGCGAAAACATCCCCGGCCTGCATACGCTTGAGCTGAATCTGGCGGACCGTTACGAGCAGATCAAGCCCGGTGGTAATGCCAACTCCCCTAAAGTGGGGGTCCGCTGGCTACCCGTCGATGACAGTTTTGCCATTCGTGGGACCTATGCAGATGGATTTATCGCCCCGTCAATCTTCAGTCTCTTCGGGCCGGCCGCCGGGAATTCCCCGACGTTTTCAATTCTTCAGGGCGATGGCCGGGCCGGGCCGGGCGGATCCCTCGGCCACACCATCATCATCCAGGGCAACTCGAACCAGCTCAGCAACCCGAACCTGCCGGCTTCAAAATCCAAGTCGTACACCGCGGGCATTGTTTATTCACCCAAGCAGGTCAAGGGCCTGTCCTTCACCATCGACTATTACCGGATCAGTCAGGACCAGGTGGGCAGTATCGACTACACCGCGATCGCCACTGACTTGAACGCCAAGGGATCGGGCTCGGTTTATGCGGGAGGCTTTTCATTCGCCGATGGAACGAGGCTTACCGGCACTGCGCCGAATCAAGTCACCTCGACCAACTTCGGCACGATTACCGTGGTGGGCACACCTGCAGGCGACCAATGGACCAACGGAATGGACCTTGCGGTGGATTACAAATTCTCGACCGTCAGCATGGGGCGTTTCGACCTTGGAGCCTCCGCGAATGTGTTGTTCAACTACAAATTCCGGGCAACGCCAGACGCGCCCTATTATCAGTACGCCCGCAATTTTACCGATGGGACAAACAGCGCCGGTGGCACAAACGGATTGCTGCCAGGCTATATAATCAAGCCTTACGTCAGCCATGTGTATGGTCCATTGGCGACATCGTTGTTCTTCACCTACGTCGCGCCAACCAACACCACGGGTGGCGTGGGCTTTACCACCGGCAGCACCGATCCTGATCGAATCGATGGGAAACCGTACACCATCCCGGGTTACTTCACGGCTGATCTGGCATTCACTTACACGGTGCCGAGCTACGGCCATGATTGGGCCCGCAACCTTACGGTCACGGTCGGTGCCAACAACCTGTTCAACAAGCAGGCACCGTATGTACCTGTCGACGGCAATCCCCCGGGCGAGAACAACACGGTGGAAGCCCAGTATGATATCATCGGCCGTTTCGTGTTCATCGAGCTGAAGAAAGCCTTCTGAAAACAGCGGAGTGTTTTCTTGGCCCCTGTACGTACAACAACGGCAGCCTTCCAGCGGCTGCCGTTGTTCATTTGCGGGTCCCAGCACGTTGGTCGCTGGTTGGATTTTATCTGAGGACGTCAGCGTGAAACAATTCTGCTGGAATCTCTGTTTTATTCTTCTTCTGGGGAGCAAGGGCCTTGCTGCTGTTCCCCCGGAACCTCCGATGCCGCCCGAATTGCACGTTCTCGATTTCTGGGTGGGGGAGTGGGAGGTATTCCTGGTGACCGGACCGAAGGATGGCGACAACCGCATCGCAAAACTTCTCGGCGGCTTTGCTCTGCAGGAAAGCTGGACCGGGACCGACGGGCATGAAGGCAAAAGCTGGTTTTACTTTTATCGCCCGGAGAAACGCTGGAAACAAATCTGGGTGACCGATGGCGGATTCGTGAAGGAGAAGGCGCTGGTGGAAGGTCAGGCGGAGGGCGGCGTACGCTTCCGCGGTGAGATTCCACTTGGAGATGGCCGCGAACTGCTGGATCAAACCACCCTGACGCCGCTGCCTGACGGCCGGGTGCGACAAGTCATTGAGCAATCCCTTGATGGCGGCGTTACCTGGCAGACCGGCTACGATGCTTACTACGTTCGCAGGGTTAAAAAGCCTTGAGACCGTATAAATCATTTTTCTTATGAAGATGCCCCAAAGTCTCAATCTCGTGGGAGCACTAATCAGCATGACGGCGAGCCTGTGCGCCCAGCCCACCACGCTGCCGTCATTGCCCCCCGAGTCACGGCAGTTTGATTTTTGGATTGGCGAGTGGGCCGTGACCACGCCGGACGGCAAACCTGCCGGCACCAATAGAATCGAAGCAATCGCAGGCGGTGCTGGTCTGCTGGAGAACTGGGCGGATGCCGATGGCAGCAGTGGCAAGAGCCTGAACGCCTACAATGCGGCTAAAAAGCAGTGGCAACAAACTTGGGTCGGTAGCAATGGTGGCATATTGGAACTGTCCGGCACATTGGTGAATGGCCACATGGTGTTGACGGGCGAACACGCCGCAGGCGGACGTCGCGTCATGGAGCGAATCACCTGGACGCCAAATCCTGATGGTACAGTCCGCCAGCATTGGGAACAATCGACTGACGGAGGCAACACCTGGCAGACCGCCTTCGACGGCCATTACCGGAAAAAGAAATAGGGTTGCCCCGGGTCGCATGCCCGCAGCGCGGAAGAGGACGTTAGGTCAGACGGTTTTGCCAATTCGGGTCCGGGCGAGCGTGCCGCCGACCTGTGCAGGTCGTCGCGAAAATTTGCAGGCTCGCGGCGTCGGCGGAACCAATGGTCGAATTGCCCTCGTATGATCGCGGTGATGGCCCAGTGTTTGCACATGGACTGCCCCTCGCGTTTGCGCCCCAGATTTGCGCCTTTGCTGCTCCTTGGGTTGGTCGGAATTGGCCTGCTGGATCAGCTGTTCGCCCAATCGGCTCCGGGCGAAACCGCCTCGCCGAAGATACCTCCCCGTCCTGATCCGATTGAGGGCCGGTGGACTGGTACCGTTACTGCTCCGCAGGGCACGGTGGCGGAAATTGGCTTCGAGTTTTTTCGGGCAAAGGAAGGCGTCCTGATCTTCAAACTGAACTTTCCCGCCATGTTCACCTATGCCGTGACATTCGACATTCCGGTGGAGACTGACGGCCTCGGTAATTATGCCATTACGCCGGCTTTCAACACCAGTCTGCACCTCGCGGGCGATGAGCTCACCGGTACATTCGCTCTCGGCCGGCTGCCGATCCATCTCAGGCGTGGCGGCGAGTTTTCCCCGGCACCGCCGGCACCTCAATATCCCGCCGCCCCCAAACTCTTGTGGACGCATCCGCTGGGCGCCCCCACGTGGGCGCCGCCGGTCGTGCACGAGGGAGTGATTTATGTGGGCACTAGTGACGGCAAATTCCACGCCGTGCGGGCCGCCGACGGCCGCACGGCGTGGACGTGGGCCGGCATGAACCGCATCGACGGCCAGGCGGTTGTTTCCGGCGACAGTGTGTACTTTCTCGACGATAAAGTGAACCTGGTCGCGCTCAGCCTGACGGACGGCACGCTGCGCTGGCGCACCGCGCTTCACGATGAGAAACTGGCGGGTAAACCCGTCCCGGACAACCCGACCTTCAATCATCGCACGGCGGTTCCGTTGCTGCACGACGGAGTGCTTTATGCCGGATCGAGCGACGGGGGCCTCTATGCAATCGATGCCGCGACCGGAGCCAAATGCTGGCGGCACGAAGCCCGGGCGCCGATCTTCTCCGGGGTCGGACTACACGGTCATGACACACTCATGTTCGGCACAATGGACGGTTCTGTGGTGCTGCTTGACCGCCGGACCCGAAATGAAGTCCTGCGCGTCAAGACTGGTGGTGGCGTGGTGACCACGCCGGTTCTGGTGGGCGACCGTCTCATTGCCGGCAGCCGCGACTACATGCTTTACGGCTTCAATGTGGCAGATGGAACGGTGGCGTGGAAATTCTCCTACTGGTTTTCGTGGATCGAATCCACCCCCGTGGTGCGCGACAACCTGATCTATGTCGGTGCTTCCGATTACAGCCGGGTCACAGTCCTTGATCCCACCACCGGCCGGGTCCATTGGGCCACGGAAGTGCATGGCATGAACTGGGGGTCCCCGCTGGTCACCGATGAGCGCGTGTTTACGGGCACCGCTTCGCAGAACATCCGCGGTACCGCCATCAATCATGTCGGTGGCATTGTGGCGCTCAACCGAGCCACCGGCGCAGTGCTCTGGCGGTTGCCCGCCCCCCCGGCGGCTGAGGGACAGTTTGGCGGCTACGCCGGCACGCTCGCCCTCGCCGGCGACAAGGTCATTGCCGCCGGCTTTGACGGGAATCTGATCGCGTTGCCGGTAAATTAATCCAGCGGCGAAGCATGAGGGCAGCTTGTGCTAGGGGCGAATCACCTGATGACCTGCCGCTTCGAGAGTGCGCAGAGCATCGTCAAGCCGGCCGGCTTTCACCAGTATATAGTCGGTGTCGAACGTGCTGACAGCGAGCAGACTGATGCCGGCGCGGGCCAGGGGTTCCGTCACGGACGCGAGCACCCCCACGGCGCCAAAATCAAACGGCCCGGTGAATTTTAACAGCCGCCAGCCCTTTTCGGCCTGAATGGTGGCGGGTACCTGCGCAGCCGGGCAGATGATGGAAAGCTCATCGGCGGTGCGAGTGACGGAACTGAAAACGGCGGAGCCGGCCCAAAGGGGGACCGGCTCGCTCGGCAGCAGCCGGCACACCGAGAAATCCTCCGCCAAGAGGCCGAGAACCAATCCGGGCATCAGAAGAGCTTTCCGGCGACAACGCCCACAGCCGTGATCGGGCCGGAGTCTCCCAGGCCATCGATGGCACGGTCGGCTTTTTTCATCGTTGATTGCACGCTCAGGTAAAGACTGTCGTCGGAAATCAGCTTACCCAAGGTGCCTTTGCCGCTGTTGAGTTTGTCGGAGACCTCGCGCAGGTTGTTCATGGAAACCTTGAGGCTGCTGGCGGTCGCATCATCGTAGAGCAACAGGCCGAGCGTGCCTTTCCCGCTTTTTACGTCGGCTACAATGCCCTTGGCGTCGCCCATGAAAGTGCGCGCATCGGCCGCGGCCGCCTTGATTTCCCCGACGGAGGCCAGGAGTTCGTCGTGCAATTTCGGGTCATTGATGAGGCGGCCAAGGGTGCCATCCCCATTTTTCATCTTGGTGGTGATGTCCTGCAGATTGCTGATGGTCTCAGTGAGCTTGGGGCCGTTGTCGGTCACGAGTTTGTCGAGGCGCTGGAAGATGTTCCCGTTCTCGCCGCCGCCACCCATGGATTTGCCGATGTCTCCGACGACCTGCTCGAGTTTGGAACCCAGACTGCCGAGCTGGCTGATAACCTCGCTCATGTCGACCGTGGGCTTGGTCTTGATCTCGTCCTGATCCTTGAGCAACGGTCCGCCGGGGGTGCCGAAGGTGACGCCAAGGTAATTGCTGCCGAGCAGGCTGGATTGCTCAACGCTGGCGACGGCATCGCTGGGAATCTTAATGCCCGGTTCGATGCTCAGCAGCGCTTCAACGCGATGATCGGCCAGGCGGGTCAGGGCGACTGCGCCGACTTTGACCCCGGCCATGCGCACTTCGTCACCGGTCTTGAGGCCCTTGAGGTTGGCGAAGCCGGCCACAAGGGAGTAACCCTCCTTTTTGAAAAGCCGCCCGCCGTTGAGCGACTCGAACGTGATCCAGGCAAGGGCGAGACCGAGGAGAAAGAAGAGGCCTACGCGGATGGTTTGAGATGTATTATTCATGGCTGTTTTCCAGTTGTTTGAAACGGGGATTCTTCAGGTCGATGACCGGGTTGAAAAAATTGGCGATGACCGGATCACTGGGCTGCTTGAAATCGGCGGGCTTGCCGGTGGCCCGGATGCGGCCATCCATGATAATGGCGATGCGGTCGGCGATATTGAGCGCGAGGTCGCGGTCGTGGGTGACAACGAGGCTGGTTACGGCGGTCTGCTCGCGCAGCGTGGCGATTATCTCAATGAGGGTGGCCGACATTACGGGGTCGAGTTCGGAAGTGGGCTCATCGTAGAGGAGCAGCTGCGGCTCCATCACGAGCGCGCGGGCGATGGCGACGCGTTTCTTCATGCCTCCCGAGAGTTCGGAGGGAAAGTCGTAGGCGGATTTTTCGAGCGACAGGATCTGGAGCGCGTGCATCACGCGGTCGCGGATGCCGGCTTCATTGCACTGCCGGTGTTCACGCGGGTAAAGCGCCAGGTTGTCGTAAACGGAAAGCGAGTTGAACAAGGCACCGGCTTGGAAAACAAGGGCCAGTCGGACCTTGTCCCGGGTGGCGGGATCGGCGGCATCGTATTCGCCGATCCGCACCTCGCCACTGGTGGGAGTCTCCAGCCCGGCGATTTGTTTGAGCAAAACGCTTTTGCCCGAACCACTGGGGCCCATGATCACAAAAATCTCGCCTGGTTTCACCTCAAAGTTGATGTCATGCAGTACGGTGGTGTGACCGTATTTCTTGGTGAGGTTGGCAACGGTGACGCCGAAGGTCTTGCCGACAAAGGGGGTGGCGGTAAAGGTGGAGGTCATGGCGACATGAGAAGGGCTTTGGTGACGAAATAATCGAGCACCAGGATGAGGATGAGCGAAGTGACCACGGCCTTGGTGACGGAAGCACCAATCTCGCGCGGGCCACCGCGGGTGCTGAGGCCGATGTAGCAGCACACGAGCACGATGACGAAACCGAAGAACTCGGCCTTGATCAGGCCGTCGACGACATCGCGCGGTTTCATGTAAAGCTTGAGCGCGGTGAAGTAGGCTTCGGAGTCGACGGAAATGGAATGAGTGTACTGGCAGACGAGGGCGCCGCCATACCAGCCGCAGAGGTTGGCAATAATGGCCAGCACCGGCATCATCACGAGCACAGCGGCAAGACGCGGCAGCACCAGCATGCGCTCCGGCGGGATATTCATGGTGA
>Ga0265320_10001255_pt1 | contig 18614 bp, 15 predicted proteins | sample 4827metaG_FD_202087 | JGI IMG/M metagenome (GOLD analysis project Ga0265320, IMG submission 202087) | Rhizosphere microbial communities from Carex aquatilis grown in University of Washington, Seatle, WA, United States - 4-8-27 metaG | ecosystem: Host-associated > Plants > Roots > Rhizosphere >...
GAAATGCGTAGGTGGCTGTCACGCGAGGATGTTTGACAGTCGAAGGGTCCGTCTGCAAACACACATCATGTTCCTGCCGTGCCTGAAGGGGGCATTTCCGGCTTGATGGTCAACGACCCGCCCACCGGCCAAGAAGGGGCCGTCCAGCCCCGCCGCGTACTCGTCGTCGACGACGAGTACGGCCCCCGCGAGTCCATTGCGTACACGCTGGCGACGTCCTTTTCCGTCGAGACGGCCGAGAGGGCCGCCGAGGCGCTCAAGAAGATCAAGGACCAGGACTACCATGTCGTCGTGCTCGACATCAGGATGCCCGAGATGGACGGCATCAAGGCGCTCGAGGAGCTGCGCAAGATAGACCCGTACGTCTCCGTCATAATACTCACGGGCTACGGGATGCTCTCCACGGCGCAGCAGGCCATGGTCGGCGGGGCCAACCAGTACATGCGCAAGCCCCCGGACGTGGCCGAGCTGATCGACGCGGTGCGCCACCAGGCGGAGGCGGCGCAGCTGCGGCGCGTCCAGGCCAAGATGGCGAGCGACGCCATCGCGCTCAGCGGGGCGCTGAAGCAGGAGATCGACGCGAACCAGCCGCAGATCTGGCAGGCGAGGGCGTCCGTCGAGCTCGTCCATGACCTGAACAACCCCCTGACGGTCGTCATCGGCTACTCGGCGCTGATGGTCGAGGAGGCGCAGAAGCTTGCGCAGCAGGGCCCCGAGATCGGCAAGCGGATTTCCGACTACGCCGCCATCGTCGGGAAGGCGGCCGAGTACTGCCACCATCTCTCGGAGAATTGGCGGACGGCGGCCAAGAAGACCGCCGAGTTCGCCCTAATAGACCTTGTCGCGATCGCCTACGAGGTGAAGCACGTGATCTTCTTCGGCAACCCCGCGATCCAGATCGTGGGCCTGCCGGAGGCCTGGATCAAGGGCTCGAAGTACGAGATGATGAGGATCTTTCAGAACGTCCTGAAGAACGCCATAGAGGCCGGGGCGACCCGGGTCGTGGCGGAGTTTGCGATGAAGGGTGGCAAGTTGGCGGTTTCCGTCGCGGACGACGGCCCGGGCATGGACCAGGACCGGATCCACCGCGTCATGCACGGCGGATTTACCAGCAAGGAGAACGGAACCGGCCTTGGCCTGAGCATCTGCCGACACCTCACGGGCGCCCACGGTGGCGAGTTTGGCATCGATTCAAAGATCGGGGCTGGCACGACGGTGAGGTTCGCGTTTCCCGCGTCACCCAGGAAATGACCGGCATCCCTGAATGAGGCGGCGCCGAGTAAAGATAACCGGAATCGGACCAGTCACCCCAGCAGGAATCGGCCGCGAATCGTTCTGGAAGGGAATTCAGGAGCCCGTCAGCCGCGTGGCGGTCCTCAAGCCGTTCTACGAGGGCTCCGGGACGTTCACCGGGGCGGAGGTGAAGCAGCTCCGGATGGACAACTACGACCTGTCGATTCCCGCAAAGCGCATACCGAGGCACACCCAGCTTGCCATCGTCGGGGCGGACCTGGCGCTCAAGGACGCGGGGCTCGAGTTCGGGGATCTCAGGGACCACCCGGGGGTCGTGATGATCGGCGCGGCGCTCATGGATTTCGGCGTCATCAACAAGGCCGTCGAGCTCATCGTGCGCCGGGGCCTCGTGAACGCCATCCCGTCGTCGATCTTCACGACGTCGATCAGCGCCGTCTCCGGCGTGATCTGCGAGCTGATCGGCGGAAGCGTGCGCTCGATGGCGCTGCAGTCCGTGTGCTGCTCCGGAATGGACGCGATCGGGCACAGCGCGGAGCTGATCGCGAGCGGGGACGTCGACTACGCCGTCTGCGGGGGCACTGAGGCGCCCCTGTATTTCCACCCGCTCTACGAGCTCAAGCTCGCGGGGCTCTCGCCGGGCAACCCGGACCACCCCGAGCGCCAGTGCAGGCCCTTCGACCTCTGGAGGACGACCGGCGCGATCGGCGAGGGCGCGTGCGTCCTCCTCCTCGAGGCCGAGGAGAGCCCCAGGCCTGGATACGCCTTCATAACCGGCTATTCGTACATGACCGACTCCAAGGGCAGGCTCTGCGAGGGCCTCGGCAAGTCGATCAGCCTGGCGCTCGCGAACGCCTGCCTGAGGCCGGCCGACGTGGAATGCATCAACGCCTGCGGACCGGGCCACAGGCAGATCGACGCCGCGGAGACGGCCGCCCTGAGGGGCGTCTTCGGCCAGCGCCTCGGCTCTATCCCCACGTATTCCATAAAGGGGGCGATCGGCAATCCCCTCGGCGCGGCGGGCGCGATCCAGGTGGGATGCTCCGCCCTGGGGCTCCGGGACGGTGTCGTCCCGCCGACGGTGAACTGGCAGTTTCCGGACCCCGAGTGCGCGCTCAACCTGAGCGCCAGCGCGCGCTACATCACCCACTCGGTGGCCGTGGTCGACGCCCACGGCATGGCGGGATCAAACGCATGTTTAGTGATCCAAAGATAGGCAACCAGTCCGCGCTCCTCGCCGTGGCCGCGACCGTCATCGTCGGCATCGTGTCGCTGTGGGCGAACCCCCGCCGGAACATCAACCAGAGGTTCTTCCTGGTCTCGCTGCACGTCTCCATCTGGCTTCTGCTCCTGTATGTCGCCGTCAGCAGCGAGGGGCGCACGTCGTGGCTCAGGCTGACGGCCGCCGTGGGCGCCGGGATCTGCATACCGATCTGGCTCCTCAAGGAGGCGATACTGCACGAGGACGAGTCGTTCCGGCACGTGCTCCTGCGCGGAAAGTACTGGATCCTCGCGGTCGGCGCCCTGGCCGTCCTCTGCAACACCGGCTTCTTCATCCCTCCGGAATCGACCGCGACGGCGCCCGTGTTCGGCGCGGGCTACTACATCTTCATCACCGGCATCGTAAGCCTCTACCTCATCCTAAGCTGGGAGGCCATCGTCCAGGTCCGGGCGCAGACCGGCATCAGCCGGCTGGAGATGCAGATCTTCCTCCTTGGCGGGAGCGTCTCCGCGGTGGCCATCCTGGCCCTGATGACGCTGCGCACGCTCCTGGGCTACCCGTGGCTCATCCGGCTCCAGCCGCTCGTCATCATTGCGCTCTACACGACGGTGGTCATCGCGATAACGACCTCGCGGATCTTCGACGCGAGGCAGCTCGTGCTGTTCTGTGCGCGCAAGCTCACGCTGTTCGCGCTCTTCTCGACGGCGCTCTACTTCCTGATCCTCGGGTTCGGGTACCTTCTGCCGGTGCCGCTCGCGTTCTTCGTCTCGACGGGGGTGGCCCTGGGGTTCTCCGGGTGGCTGGGGCGGCATCTGGAGGTCATGTTCAGCCCCTACCGCAGGGACACGTCGGCGCGGCAGGCCGCCTACGCCGCGGCCCGAAGGGAGAACCGCCCGGAGATCCTGGAGCGGATCTTCCTGACGATCCTCAAGGGGTGGTCCCATTCGGACAACGCGCTCATCCTGAGCGGCGCGCAGGACAAGCTTGAGGGCGGCGGAGTCGACGTCGACAAGAGCACGAGCGAGATGACGCTGCTCAGGTCGCTCCGCTGGGTGACGCCCGAGCGGCTCCTCCGCGAGCGATGGTCCCCCGAGCGGGGCAGGCTGCGGGATTTTCTGAGTGCGCATCACCTGGGGGCGGCCGTCATCGAGGAGGGCCCGTCGTTGACGCTCGTGGTCGGCGTCGGGGTCCCGATCTCCCGCCAGCCGGTGACCTACCCGCAGATCTCCCAGCTGGTGGAGCTCACGTCCATAATCGAGGGCGCCCTCACGAGGGCCCAGCTCTCGGCAAAGGCCCAGCGGGCCGAGCAGCTCGCCACCGTGGGCCTGCTCGGGGCGAGCTTCGCCCATGAGATTCGCAATCCGCTCGTGTCGATCAAGACGTTCGCGCAGCTCCTGCCGACCCATTACGGGGACCCCGCGTTCCGGTCCAAGTTCTTCAGGCTGATCGGCGACGAGGTGAACCGGATCGACACGCTGATGCAGCAGCTGCTGGACCTCGCGGCCCCGCGGGCCTACGCGTCCGAGCCCGTGGAGCTCCACAAGGTCCTCCGTTCGAGCCTTGAGCTTGCCGACGGGCTTGCGGACGACAAGAGGGTGAGGATCATCACCGAGTTCAACGCCTGCCCGGACAGGGTGCTGACCGACCCGTCGGCCGCAAAGCAGGTGGTCCTCAACCTCTGCTTCAACGCGATCAACGCGACGGAGGAGATGCCGCGGGACCGCTGGATAAGGATTGCCACCCGCAACATCCCGAACGCCGTGGAGATGACGGTGACGGACAGCGGGCCGGGGATCGCGCCCGAGATACGCACGAAGCTGTTCCAGCCGTTCCAGACGACGAAGTCGTCCGGTTTTGGCCTTGGACTTGCGATCTGCAGCGACATTCTCGCAGGCCTTGGAACACCGATCAGCGTTGATTCGTCCGTAGACGGCGAGGGCGCTACCTTCCGAGTGACTTTCCCATGCCCGCCATCGTAGCCCTCATCACCTCCGACGCCGCCCTGGCCGACTCATGGGAGCGCCAGCTCCCGCCCGGGAGGACCGTGCTCAGGCTCGGCTCCTTCGCCCTGCCGGGCTTCACGTCCTCGGGGTTTGCGGCTGTCGTGATACTCGACGCGGCTGCGGAGCGCCAGCTTCCCCCGGTCCTCGAGCGCTGCCCGACGATCTACGTGGGCGAGCCGAGCAGCCATCCCTTCGAGCAGGCGCGCATGTCGGGCCGCGCCCGAGTCTGCCTCTCCTACGACGACAGCCGAAAGCGCCTCAACGAATTCATGCCGCTCGTCGAGGAGGTTGCCGAGAAACACTCGATGCTCAACCTTTTGATGGAAAAGGTGATGCGCCTGGATCCGGCCCGGCAGTCCTCGCGGTCCGCGGCGCCGTTCGCCCCCGCGGACGGGTCGTCCGAGCTCTGGGACTTCCTCGAGGGCGCCATCGAGAACCTCGAAAGCAGGGAGCGGCTGGTCGCGGAGTTCCGGCGCGCCGCGCGCCAGATGCTCCACACCTCGCACTCGACCTTCTTCTTCCGCGAGGGCGACACGTTCAGGGCCGACCGGGGGGCCCTGTCCTTTCCCGCCGGCGACGCAATCGTCGAGTTCTTTGAGAAGCACCCGATCGTCGTCGACGGCTCGATCTGGGAGGGTGCGGCCGACCCGAAGGAGGAGCTTGCCGTGCGCAACCGGATCCTCGAGTGGTCCGCGAGGCTCATCATCCCCGTTCACGAGAACGGCCGGCTGCTCGGGCTGATCGTCGCCGGGGTCCGGGACGACGGGCAGGCCTTCGACGACCAGGACAGGACGCGCGCCGTGTACTTTGCGCGCCTCTTCCGCCAGTTCTTCTTCAAGTCGGCGGAGTTCGGCCGCCTGAGCGCGCTCTCCAAGCAGGTCGGCCTCGGCGCGAGGTACCTTCCGCACACGCTCCTGCTCGGGGCCGGCGAGGATGCGCCGGGACACGTGCCCGCGGTCGTGCGGGACCTGGTGGGGCGCGTCCGGCGCACGCGCGCGGGCTGCCGCGTCGACCCGTCCGAAGGCCAGCCGTTCAGGGCCAGCGCGGGGATGGTCGAGGAGACCGGGGGCGTCTGGGCCTCATGGGAGGAGGCGAGCGCGGATATGCGCGGAGCGAGCGAGCGCCGCATGGCGGACCGCAGGGAGCTGCTTCGCGAGCTCGGCCTCACGCTCAGCCACGAGTTCGGGAACTCCCTCGTGTCCCTGGCTCTTCTCAAGCAGCTCCCGGCGCAAGGGACCATTCCTGGGCCCCTGCTCGACACCCTGCGTTCCGAGATCTCCCGGCTTGAGAAGCTGAACCACAACATCGGGCTCATGCAGACCCTGCACGAGGCGGTGCCGGCCAGCGTCGACATCCGGGACGTCGTGCGCGCGGTCGGCCACGCGTGCGGAGTCAAGGTCGAGACGGGGCCCGAGACCGTGACCATGTCCGTCGCGAAGAGCCTGGTCGAGTTCGCTCTTCGCATGCTCATCGAGACGGTCTCCGAGAACCGTGCCGGCGGCACGGCCCAGGGCCTGAAGCTGCAGGTAAGGTCCACGGGCTCCGGCCCCGACCACACGGCCCTGATATCGCTGGAAGGCACGGGCCTCGAGCTCGAGGGCATCCTGCCCGAGCCGACCGAGAGCGGGGTCCCGAACCAGGGGCGCCTGGGCGTCCTGATGGCCAAGGAGATTCTGCGGATGCATCACGGCGACATTCATGCCGGACCGGGATTGGATGGCACGGAGATCCTGATCTCGCTCCGAGGCCTCTGACGGGGCCCCGAAACCGACGCTGTTCCCCGTGGCCCTGGAAAACCTTGACGAGATCGTTGCCGGCTGGGCGGCCAGGACGCCTTCGGTGAGCGGCCTGACCCTTTTTGGCTCGCGCGCGCGAAGCGCCCCGTCCGCGCGGCCCGACGCCCGGTCGGACTGGGATTTTCAGATAATCTCGTCGGCTCCGGCGATGTTCGCCGACCGGACGTGGGCCGAGTCCCTGCCGGGCGCGAAGCTGCTCGTATATGCGCCGAGAATGACGCGATTCGGGAAGGTTCCGAAGGTGAATGCGTTGTTCGAGGGCGCGGAGGCGGACTTCGTCATCCTTCCGGCCCGCACCCTTTGGGCGGCAAAGCTCCTCGTCTCGCTCGGATTCCACCGAAGGGAGGGCTTTCTGCGGCGCGGCCTGAGGGACCTGTCGATCGTGATACGCCCGGGCTGGAGGTTCCTGAAGGGCTCGGAGAAATGGGACGCCTTCTACAGGCGCGTCGTGGCCGAGGTGGACGACGCCCGCCTGGGCGACGCCGCGGCCGTGAATCTGGCCAACACCTTCGTGTGCGACTACATTTGGACGGTGCGCAAGGTGGACCGGGGCGAATTGATAGCGGCCCAGCGGATGCTGCACAGAGAACTGGCCGAGACAAACCTGCGGCTGCTGCACGAGCTGAGGCTGCGCCGGGGCGAGCGATCGTATCCGGAGGGGCGCCGCATCGAGCAGCTTACCGCGGGACCCGGGATGCCGGGTATCGCGCCGAACGCCCGCTGCGACGGGCCGGAGCTGCGGGCGGCGGCGGCCGCAGCGGCCGCCATCCTTAGGGAGCTCATGGCTTCACTGGTGGGCGCGTCGTGGCGGTGGCCCGGATCGGTGGAATAGAGAGAGCCGCGCTGCGGGTCGGAAAGAGAGGGACGCGCAAGTCGTTGGCAAGTGGGCCCGCGGCCGCCCGGCTCCCTTGATCGACTTGCGTTTTCCGCGAACAAATTCATTATAAACCTCTTCCATGACTCAGAAATGCCGTCCGACAATAACATCGAGCAACAGACCGTTAAGATAGAAAAGGCCTTGCGCGATGCGAAGGCCCTGATGTTGAAGAAGGTGAAGGGCGTGCCCTTCAACGAATTCGACGTGCGCGGCCACCTCTACGACCTCGCGCACAAGGTCGCCCCCAACGCGCGGCACGCCGAGATTGACACGATCAGGAGATGGGTGGAGCCCAAGATGGGGGAGCGGTCAATGGACGTCTCCGCGGGGAGCGGGTTCCTGACGAAGTTCCTTTATGAATGGACGTCGGTGCCCGCGATCGCGGTGGACCCGAGCCACTCGCAGCTGATGGCACTGCGAAGGAACGCGCCGCATTCCACGATACTGCACGGGTATCCGGACGATCCCCGGACATTTGTGAAGTTTCCGGACGGGTGCGTGGATTTTGCGACCAGCCTCGGTGCCATCCACCATGTGGTGAACCAGCACGAGATGCTCCGCAATGTTTCCAGGGTCCTCCGAAAGGGGGGCCGATTCGTCTTTGCCGACGTCTGCGCCGACACGGCGCTGGCACGCCATTTTGACGAGATCGTGACGCAGAAGTGCCTGACCGGGCACACGGCCCAGTGGCTGAGCGAACGCCGGGTCCTGGAGCTGACGAGGGGCCTTCCGTTCTCGGTCAAGCAAATGGGGATCGAGAGCGTCTTCATGAAGTTCGCCTCAGAGGGGGAGATGTACCTTTTCTTCAAGGGCCTCCACGCCTACGACCGGCCGATGGACGAGGTCGTCGGGGACCTGAACAGGGTGCTGGGGCGGGCCGACAGGAACGGCTCGGTCGTGCTCAACTGGCCGCTCCTCTTCGTGAACCTGGAGAGGACCTGAAGGGGACGGGGCGCGCACCCGCGCCTAGCTCGACTGGAATATCTCCGCGATGGTGTCCTCCAGCGGGACATCCTCGATCGTTATGTCGGCGACCGGGCCGGCGGCGAGCACCTCCTGGGCGACCGCCACGATCTCATCGCTTGAGACCCGGAGCGTGAAGGTCCCGTCGGCCCCGCGCTTCGTCTCGCCGAACCGGGAGCGCCATGACTCGGGGAACGCCGAGTCCTTCGGGACGAACCGCACGATCTTCCTCCTGCTTTCGGATCCGGACTCGAGCCGGTCGAGCGCGCCGTCATAGATCTTCCGCCCCTTGTGGATGACAATGACGCGCTCACAGAGCTCCTTGATGTCGGCCATGTAGTGGCTCGTGAGGATTATCGTGACCTTGTGCCTGCGGTTGTAGTCGCGAAGGAAGAGCCGGACGGCCCGCTGGGACACCACGTCGAGCCCGATCGTCGGCTCGTCCAGGAAGAGCACCCTCGGCCGGTGGATCAGCGCGGCTATGAGCTCCATCTTCATCCGCTCGCCGAGCGACAGCTCGCGGACCATCACGTTGAGCTTGTCGGCCACGCCCAGCAGCTCGACCAGCTCGTCGAGGGTCCTCTTGTAGTCGTCCGCCTGCAGGCCGTAGATGGCCTTCAGAAGGGTGAACGACTCGATCGCGGGCAGGTCCCACCAGAGCTGGTTCTTCTGCCCGAGGACAAGGGCGAATATGCGCCTGTACGCGTTCTCCCTACGCGTCGGGTCGAAGCCGGCGACCCTCGCGGTCCCCGACGTGGGGAATATCAGGCCGGAAAGCATCTTGAGCGTCGTCGTCTTTCCGGCGCCGTTCGGCCCGAGAAAGCCGACAAACTCTCCCTCCGCGATGGAGAACGTGACGTCCTTCGCCGCCGCGGTCTCGTCGTATGTCCGGCTGAAAAGACCCTTAACGCCGCCCCAGAACCCGGGCTGCTTCCTGTAGGTTCGGAAGATCCGCGTGAGGTTTTGAACTTCGATCACGTTGCCAAGACGAAAGCACAAAACCGGCGTCAGATCGAACCCAGCTTGGAGAAATCAAGGACCGTGTGGCTAATGAAGCCCGCCTCGAGGGCGGCGCGGTCGGTGAGGGGCGCCTGCGGCGACGTGTCCTCTCCTATCTTGAACACGAAGCTGTGCGTGCCGTCCTCCGCCTGGGGGCTGAAGAGCCCGGGAAACATGACCCGGGCCGGCACGGTGCGGCGCACCTGGGACTGCGCCGTGCAGGGGAAGGGGAAGTTCAGGTTGTGGACGATGAAGCTGAGCGCCGGCGTGTGGGCGGCCAGGGCGGGGGCGATCTGCGCGCCGTGCCTTGCGGAGGCCCGCAGGAGCGAGAGGAGCCCGGGGTCCGGGCGGCCCCCCTTCGCCTTGAGGCCGTCGTACATCTCGACCGAGAGGCTCTGCGACAGGGCCACGGCGGGAAGCCCGTGGAGCGCGCCCTCGCACGCCGCGGCGACCGTCCCGCTGCCGAGTATGAACCCCAGGCCCGCGTTCAGCCCGACGTTTATCCCGCTGAGCACCGCTTCCGGCCTGCAGGGAAGCAGGTGGTCGATGGCAATGTTGACGCTGTCGCTCGGAGTGCCGTCAACCACCCATGTCGGGCACCCCAGGCCGCAGTCGGCCTTCGTGGAATGCACCGGCCGGTGGCGGGACTTTGACGCCCCGGTCCAGCTCTGCTCGACCTTCGGCGCCACGACAAAGACCTCGTGGCCCGCGGCGACGAGCTCGCGGGCCAGCTCATGGAGAAAGACGGACTCGATTCCGTCGTCGTTCGTTACGAGCAGCCTCACCCGTCAGGATTGAACGGGCTCCGTCGCGGGGGCGCCTTCGCCCTGCTTCTGAGACTCCATTTCCTTCATGGCGGCCTTGCGGGACAGGCGGACCTTTCCCGAGCGCTCGTCGACTCCGATGCACTTCACCCAGATCACGTCGCCCATCTTGACGACGTCCTCGGTGCGGCGCACGCGGAAGTCGGCCAGCTCCGAGATGTGCACGAGCCCCTCCTTGCCGGGGGTGCATTCGACGAAGCAGCCGAAGTCTTTGATTCCCGTCACCCGGCCGTGGTAGAGCTTGCCGATCTCGATCGGCGCGCCGCCGCCGCCGCCGCCCCCGCCAGCCCCGCCGCACAGGCCGTCTATCTCCTGAATGGCGCGGGCCATGGCCTCGCTGTTGTTCGAGTAGATGAAGACCTTGCCGGAGTCGTCCTCGGCGATGTCGATCTGGGCGCCGGTCGTCTCGGTGATGCGGCGGATGGTCTTGCCGCCGGGCCCGATGAGGAGCCCGATCTTCTCGGGGTCGATCTGGATCGTCTGGATGCGCGGCGCGTACTTGCTCAGGTCGGCGCGGGGAGCGGGCATGACCGCGAGCATCTTGCGCAGGATCTCGATGCGCGCGTCGCGGGCCTGGTGGATCGCGGCCTTGGCGATCTCGATCGGCAGGCCGTTGATCTTCAGGTCGAGCTGGAATCCCGTGATGCCCTTGGTCGTCCCGGCGAGCTTGAAGTCCATGTCGCCGAAGTGGTCCTCCTCGCCGAGGATGTCGGTGATCGTGACCCACTTCGTGATGGAGCCGTCGGGAGCGTTTTCCGTCATCAGGCCGCAGGAGATGCCGGCCACCGGCGCGATGATCGGCACGCCGGCGTCCATGAGGGACAGGCAGCCGCCGCAGATGGACGCCATCGAGGTCGAGCCGTTGGAGGCCATGATCTCGGACACCACGCGGATGGAGTAGGGGAACGCGTCCTCCGGGGGGAGGACAGGCACGAGCGAGCGCTCGGCGAGCGCCCCGTGGCCGACCTCGCGGCGGCCGGGCGCGCCGAAGCGGCCGGTCTCCCCGACCGAGAAGGGCGGGAAGTTGTAATGGAGCATGAAGCTCTTGGACGTCGCCCCGCCCGTCAGGCCGTCCATGTCCTGGGCCTCCTTCGTCGGGCCGAGCGTCGTGATCACGAGGCCCTGGGTGTCGCCGCGCTCAAAGATCGCGCTGCCATGGACCATGGGGAGGACGCCGACCTCGCACCCGATGGCCCGGAGGGTCTTGGCGTCGCGGCCGTCGGAGCGGACGCCGCGCTCGAGGACCGTCCTCCTGTACGCCTTGTACTGGAGGTCCTCGAAGACGACGTTCAGGTCGACATCCGTGAACTTTCCCTCGCCGAGCTCGGCGGTGAGGGCGGCCTTGGTCTCCTCCTTGATCGCCTTCATGTTGGCGCCCCGGACCGCCTTCTCCTTGCCGAAGATGGCGTCGGGGATCTTGGGGCCCGCGACGCGCTCGATGATCGCGCGCGCCTCGGGCGTGGCGCCGACCAGCGGGAAGGAGGCCTTCGGCTTGCCGGCGACGGCGACCAGGTCCTTGATCGCCTTGATGATCGGCTGGATCGCCTTGTGGGCGAACTCGAGCGCCTCGATGAAGCGGTCCTCGGGCAGCTGGTCCGCGCTGCCCTCGATCATCAGCATGTCCTTCTCGTTGCCGACGTAGATCAGGTCGAGGGACGAAGAGAACATCTGCTCGATGGTCGGGTTGGCCACGAACTGGCCGTCGATGAGGCCGACGCGCGAGGCCGCGATCGGGCCGTTCCACGGGATGTCGGAGATCGCGAGGGCGGCGCTGGCGCCGTTCACCATCGCAATGTCGGACTCGTTCTTCTGGTCGGCCGAGAGGAGGATGCCGATCACCTGGACCTCGTTCAGGAAGCCCTCCGGAAAGAGCGGGCGGCAGGGGCGGTCGCAGAGGCGCGACGTGAGGATTTCCTTCTCCGTCGGGCGGCCCTCGCGCTTGAAGTAGCCGCCTGGAAAGCGCCCCGCGGCGTGGTATTTCTCACGGTAGTCGACCGTGAGCGGGAACCAGTCCTGCCCGGGCTTGGTTGTCGCGGCCACGGTTGCGGCGACAAAGACGTTTGTCTCGCCCACGGTGACGTTGACGGCGCCGTTGGCGAGTTTTGCGAGCGAGCCCGTGGAGAACTTGATCCCGTATTCCGGGACGGTGACGATATGTTTCTGATTCATGTCTTGGGTTTCTGATTGTTAGTGGTCGGGCCCCGATGCATGTCTGGAATGCGGAGCGGGGCTTTTGGATTTGGCAGGCCGCGCGGCGCGCGGGCCGTGCGGGCTTTCGTCGGTCTCGCTACAAGACCCGAGAGATTTCCGTTTGGCGCCCCCGGGGCTTCGGGGGCTTGCCGAGGCGGCAAACGGAAATGTCCCGGTATTGTGTCGAGTGCCTTAACGACAACAGGCGACCCGCGGATCGGGTCGCCTGTTTGGCGAAAGCGTTATTTGCGCAGGTTCAGCTTCTGCAGCAATTCATTGTATTTTGGCAGATTGTGCTGCTTGAGGTAATCGAGCAGCTTGCGGCGTCGGCTCGCCATCTGCAGCAGTCCGCGGCGGGAGTGGAAGTCCTTCCTGTGGGTGCGCAGGTGCTCGGTCAGGTGGTTGATGCGCGCGGTGAGCAGGGCGATTTGCACCTCGCTCGAACCGGTGTCCTTGTCGTGGGTCTTGTATTCTGCGATGATCTCTGGCTTGGCAGCTGTAGGCATTGTTATATAGTTGAGTTGCATGACTATAGAGGACCCTTTCAGGCCCCGTGCCGCCCGCACCACCAAGGGGTAACCTCGGCTTAGCCGGCGTCACCGTTCCAATCCGGCGGGATGCCGGACCAGTCATGGCAGGTCCCCCAACTGTCGGGAACCCACTGACGCAAGGGAATAACTTCAAAAACCCCGGACCAAGGCGCAAGGCCAAAATTGAAGGAGGCCGGCTCAGCCCTGGGAGAGGTGAAGCTGTTTGATCGAGCCGCAGCCGGGCACCCTGCGGATCCTCTCGATGATCTCGGCGCGGTTCAGAAAAAGCTCGTTCCGGACGACGGCGTGCGTGGCGTGGACGACGAGCCGCCCCCTCTCGTCGATCCTCACGGCGTTCGAGTAGGAGGCGTTGGCAGGGCCCACGATCTCGGGCCATCTCTCGCGGATCGACTGCTCGGCGGTCGGCCGGCCGATCCCGTGCTTGGCCCTCAGGGAGTCGACAAGCTCGACGAACGCGCGCGAGGGATGCCTTCGTATGCCCCTTGGGTCCTCCGACGGGACCCTGCGGAGCGATGCGATCAAGTCCTCGGCCACTCGGCTGAATCTGTGGGGCTCGTCCGGCATGCGTCACCCGGATGATGCGCGCGACAGGGTCGCCTTCAAGGCGGCAAAGACCTGGTCGACCGTGAGCCTGCGAACGCAGTAGGTGCGGTACGAATCGCCGGGCACGCACGCAGCCGGCTCGACGCACGGGGTGCAAGGCAGCGCCGGAGCAAGCTGCGTGTGGCCCGCGCCGTGGGGCCTGAAGAGGACGGGATTCTGAGAGCCGTAGAGCGCGACGACAGGGGTTCCGACCGCGGCGGCCACGTGCATCGGGCCGCTGTCATGGCACAGCAGCGCGGTGCACGAGCGCGCGAGCGCGGCAAGCCGGGGCAGCGTGGGAGGATCGCCGATCGACAGCACGTGGGTCTTGGCCTTGCCGCGGATCCCGGCCAAAAGCCCGCGCTCGGCGGCGCCCCCGACGAGCACGACCTGGACCCCGAGTTCATCCTGCACCCTGTCGCACACGGCCGCGAACCGCTCGGCGGGCCAGATCCTGCTCGGACTGCGGCTGCCCGGATGAACGAGGAGCGTCATGCCCTGGGCGCCGACAATGCGCCGCCAATCGGCGACATCGGAATCGCGGGGGACCAGCCGGACCTCGCGGGTCGAGACGGGCACGCCCGCGGGGCGGAGCGCGGACAGGTAGTATTCGCTGATGGGCTGGTTCTCGTGCACGGACGCCGGCTCGTAGGCGACGTCGGAATAGAGGCCCCGCAGCCTCACGGGGTGGGCGCCGTGATGGAGGGCCACCCGGAAGGCGGCCCCGCTCAGCCGCGCGATGAGCGCCGTCTTCTCGGTGTTGTCGAGGTCGAGAACATGGGTGAAGCCGACCCGCCGGAGCCTTGCGAGGAAGCCGGGCCACGCGGACAGGCCCCCGGGCAGGGCCATCGCCTCGTCGACATCGGGATTGAGCGCGAGGATTCCCGCGTACGCCGGCTCGACGAGGGCGGCGAGGTGCGCCCCGGGCCAGTGGAGCCTAAGGTTCCGGAAGAGGGAGCCGAGGAGGACCACGTCGCCCAGGTAGCGGCGCCGGATGACGAGGACCCTCGCGTGCTGCGGCATGGCGGCCATCGGGAGACTCCCCCCTTCAGACCGCCTCGGTCCTCTGGCGGTCGTACAGGTTCTGGTAGAGCCTGTTGCCCGAATAGAGCTGGGCGTGGTCGCCCTGCGCCACGATGGAGCCCCTGTCGAAGACGAGGATGAGCGAGGCGTCGCGTATCGTGCTGAACCTGTGCGCGATGATGATGACGGTCTTGCCGACGACGAGCCTGCGCAGGGCGTCCTGGATCATCTGCTCGCTGTGGGAGTCGAGGGCCGAGGTGGCCTCGTCAAGGATCAGGATGGGGGCGTTCCTGAGGAACGCACGGGCGACGGCCAGGCGCTGCTTCTGGCCGCCCGAGAGCCTGGCGCCCCGCTCCCCGACGACGGTGTCGTAGCCCTGGGGGAACGAGAGGATGAATTCGTCGGCGTGGGCGTTGCGGGCCGCGGCCCGGACCTCCTCGGGGGTGGCGTCCAGGCGCCCGAGGAGCAGGTTGTTGTGCACCGTGTCGTTGAAGAGCACGGGATCCTGGGAGACCAGGGCGATGTTGCCCCTCAGGTCGCAAAGCCTCATCTGGCGCACGTCGATCCCGTCGATCGCGACCCTGCCCCCGTCCACGTCGAAGAAACGCGGCACGAGGTTGGCGAACGTCGTCTTTCCCGCGCCGCTCGGGCCCACCAGGGCGCAGACCGTTCCCGCGGGGATCACGGCCGACACGGCGGTCAGCACCGGCTCCTCCGACTTGTAGGCGAAGGTCACGGCCTCGAAAGCGATGTCGCCCCTGACCCGGCCGACCTTCGCGGGATCGGCGGGATCCCTGATCGTCACCGGCTCGTTGAACACCACCTCGAGGCGGTTCAGGGCGGCCTCGCCCCTCTTCATCTCGTTGTTGATGCCGCCCAGCTTCTTGATCGGGTCGTAGCTTATGTAGACGGCCGTGATGATCGTCAGGAAGTCCTCGAACTTCACGTGCCCGCGGTACGCGTAGACGAACACGATCGCCATCCCGAACGCCGAAAGGATCTCGATGGCCGGGGTCAGCGCCTGGGCGTACTTCGCCACCTTGATCTGGACCCGGATCAGGGCGGACGTCTCGGCGGCGAACGCCGCGGCCTGGCGCTCCTCGAGTCCGAACGCGCGAACCTCCTTCGCCGCGCCCAGGTTCTCGCTCAGGCTGTTGGTCACGGAGCCCATCTGCGTCTGCATCTGGTAGGCGCGTTTGACCAGCTTCTTGCCGACGTAGCGGATGGGGAAGACGCACAGCGGGATTATAGCCAGGCTGGCGAGCATCAGGCCGACGCCCTCCTGGCGGGCCGTGATCCAGATGATGGAGCCCAGGGCGAACAGGAGGGTCGCGGGCTGCTTCATCCCGTCGTTTGCGATGGTCGTCAGGGTGGTCTGCAGCTGGTTCGTGTCCGCCAGGCCGCGCGAGATGATGTCCCCCGTCGTCTGGCGCTGAAGGAACGAGAGGGGCAGGACCTGGAGCTTGCGGAAATAGTCGAGCCGGAGCGCCTCGAGTATGCGCACGCCGGCGACCTGGATCAGGTAGCTGTTCAGGTAGCCCGCGATGCCGCGAAAGGTGAAGACGATCGGGAGCCACATGGCGACCGCAAGGATCTGCCACCCGGGCAGGGGCGGGAAGCTCGGGTCGAACACCCGGGGGAAGATGTAGTGCTGCATGAGCGGCAGCCCCAGGCCCGTCGCGGCGCCGTAGACGATCCCGCAGAATATGGCCCCCGCGAGGATCCGGCGCACCGGCCTGAGGTAGGAGAAGTAGGGCTTGAATCTGCGGAGCATGGTGGGGGCGAGGGAGCGTCTAGTCCTTCGAGGCCCGGACGTCGAGGGCGTCCCGGAGCCCGTCGCCAAGGAGGTTGAGCGAGAGCAGGGTCAGGAAGAAGAGGGCTCCCGGGAAGACCAGGAGCCACCAGAACTCCTCCATCTTCTCGGAACCGTCCTTGATGAGCACGCCCCACGAGCTCATGGGGGCCTGGACCCCGAGCCCGAGGAAGCTGAGGAAGGACTCGAGAAGCATGACCGCGGGGATCGTGAGGCTCGTGTAGACGATGACGGGGCCGAGGACGTTCGGGATCACGTGCCGGAAAATGATCCTCCTGCGGCCAAGCCCCAGCGCCCGCGCCGCCTCGATGAACTCCATGCGCTTGATGGAGAGCACCTGGCCCCGGACGATGCGGGCCATCGTGAGCCATTCCACGGCCCCGATCGCGAAGAACAGCAGGAATATGTTCCGGCCGAAGAACACCATGAGCAGGATGACGAAGATCGCGAAGGGCAGGGCGTAGAGGATGTCGACCACCCGCATCATGAACGCGTCCACCTTCCCCCCGAAGTAGCCCGCGACGGCGCCGTAGGTGACGCCGATCGCCAGGGCGACGAACGTCGCCACCACGCCGACCATGATGGAGATCCGCCCGCCGTAGAGCGTGCGCGCAAGGAGGTCCCGCCCGAGGGTGTCCGTCCCGAGCCAGTGCTGCATCGAGGGCGGCGCGGCACCGAGGTCCAGGTTCTGCTCCTCGTAGGACTGGGAGAAGATCGGGCCCGCCGCGCAGGCGAGCGCCAGGAGGACGAGGAGGATCGCGCCCGCGAACGCGGCCCGGTTGCGCCGCAGCCTGTGCCAGGCGTCGCTCCAGAGGGAATGGCCGCGCTCGGTCTCGTCGGGCTTCACTCGAACTTCAATTTGGGGTTGAGCCACACCTGGACGACGTCGACCACCAGGTTCATCCCTATCAGGAAGCCCGCGTAGAGGACGACCGTACCCAGGACCAGCGTGTAGTCGCGGTTGAACGCCGAGTTGACGAACTCCCGGCCGATGCCGGGCACCTGGAAGATCGTCTCGATGACGAAGGAGCCGGTGACGATCCCGGCTATCGCCGGGCCTAGGAAGGAAACGACGGGGGAGAGGCCCCCGCGCAGGGCGTGCTTGAGGAGGACCCGCGTCTCGCTCGCGCCCTTGGCCCGGGCGGTCCTGATGTAGTCCTGGCTGAGCACCTCGAGCATGCCGCCGCGCGTCAGCCGCGCCACGTAGGCGGCGTAGACCGAGCCCAGGGTCAGGCTCGGCAGCACGCGGTCGACCGGGCCGTACCAGCCCGACGCGTTGAACCAGCCGAAATGGATGGCGAACACCAGGATCAGGAGCGGGCCCATGACGAAGGTGGGGATGCAGATCCCGATCATGGAGGCCGACGAGCAGAGGTAGTCCACCCACGTGTTGCGCCTCACGGCGGCGAGCAGCCCCAGCGGAAGCCCGACGCCGAGGGCGACCCCGAGCGACCAGAGCCCGAGCTCGATCGAGACCGGGAGCTTCTCCGCGATGATCTCGTTGACCGAGCGGGTCGGATACTTGAACGAGGGCCCCAGGTCGCCGCGCAGGATGCTGCCGCAGTAGTCGAGGTACTGCCTGTAGAGGGGCTTGTTCAGGCCGTAGTGGGCCTCGAGGTTCCTCATGATCTCCGGCGTCACGGCCCGCTCGGCGGTGAACGGGCCGCCCGGCACGAAGCGGATCATGAAGAACGTCGCCGTGATGATGACCCAGACCACGGGTATCGTCTGAAGGAGGCGCTGCGCGACGAATCGGATCATCGGGGCTGTCGGTCCGCGGGCGGCCCTGGGTGGGACACGGTGCTCCGCGCGCTCTGCGTCATGATCTTTGGGGAGGGCGCCGGATCAAGGGGTCAGCGGGACCCGCCCGCCACCATCGCGTCGCGTCGCTCCTTGAATTCGCACCCGGGCTTCCACTCGGGCCACGCGTCGCCGTTGGCGAGCTGGAGCCCCATCCGGAAGAGCACGCCGGCGTCCTGGGCTGCGCCGCGCAGGTCCCACCAGGGCTTAATCTCGTCGCTCACCTTGTGGTAGTCTGCCCTGACGAATTCGTCGCGGCGGTCCCGGCCGTAGCCGGCGGGCTGCCCGATGATGTCGGTCCCGCTGCTGGTGTAGAAGGCGGGGACGCCCACCTTCGCGAATTCAAAGTGGTCCGAGCGGTAAAAGCTGCCCTTCTCGGGCTGGGTGTCGGGCACGAGGATGCGCCCGCGCTCCTCCAGGATAAAGGCGGCAAGGTCGTCGAGCGTCGAGTTCCCGTAGCCGACGACCTCCAGGTCGTGGGACAGCCCGGCGGTCTGCATGCCGTCGATGTTGATGTCGGCCAGGGTCTTCGTGAGGGGGTAGAGGGGATGCTGCGCATAGAACTCGGAGCCCAGGAGGCCCTGCTCCTCGCCGGTGACGATCAGGAAGATCATGGAGCGCTTCGGCCTTTCGGCCGCGGGAAGCCGGGCGTACGTCCGCGCGATCTCGAGCACCCCGGCGCACCCGGAGGCGTTGTCGAGCGCGCCGTTGTAGATCTGG
>Ga0265320_10001256_pt1 | contig 18602 bp, 20 predicted proteins | sample 4827metaG_FD_202087 | JGI IMG/M metagenome (GOLD analysis project Ga0265320, IMG submission 202087) | Rhizosphere microbial communities from Carex aquatilis grown in University of Washington, Seatle, WA, United States - 4-8-27 metaG | ecosystem: Host-associated > Plants > Roots > Rhizosphere >...
CGCCTGCACGGTGACCTGACCGGACTCGAGCCAGAACGTGCCCGCGTGAGACGGCGCCGACGGCGGCAGAACCAGATCGTTGGACTTGTCGGCCCCGAAGCGGTTCGACCCCGGATGGAGCCAGAACAGCCCCGCGACGCTGAGCCAGCCACCGTCGGACGTGAGCCGTTCTTCCCGTTGCCGGCGAAAGGCCTCGACCTCACGACGGTAGCTCTCGGAACCGACGCGCACTTGCTGCGCGAGGATCATCCATGCGGCAATCGAACCGATCGATGCGAGGCTCACGCCCTCGCATTATCCTCGACCGACGGCGCGGTCGCTCACCAATACGTCTCGACCGGCCGGATCTCGACGGCGCCGCCCAGCCGGGCGGCCGGGATGCGCGCGGCCAGCGCGATGGCGGCCTCCATGCTCTCGGCTTCATACACCGAGAACCCACCGCCCGGCTCCATGCCCGGCGTCTTGTTGAGCTCCGCGTACTCCGCGTAGATCGCCTTCTGTTGCGCTTCCGACAGCGCCTTCCAGCGATCCGTACCGGACAGCGGCGTGCTCCCCTGATAGATGAGCAGTGCGAATTTCATGTCCGTTCCTCCCTTGCCCAGATGACGAACGGGGAGGAACGAACGCGACCGATCCGGCGGCCCCTTTCACGTGGAGCTGGCCGGGAGCCTCAGGCCATGATGCGGTCGAGTCGCAGGAGCTGAAATATCGCCAGCGGCTGGCCCTTCAAGCCGGTCACGCTCATCCGCCCGCCCTGCGCCAGGACGCGTTTATAAAGAGAGACGACCGCGCCGATGCCGGAGCTATCTATCAAACGGAGAGCCGACATGTCGATCGCGACCGGCGATCTCTGATCGGTCACGATTGCGTCCAGCGCAGGCCGCGTCGCCGGAGCGGAGTTCGCGTCAAAGGCGCCGGTGAGCCGCACGAGCGTCGCTTGAGCGGTGTCCTCTCGGCTGAATCCGGTCAGGTCCAAGGTCACGGGGTCAAGGTCAATCGAGGCAGGACGAGCGCTGGCGATGGAAATGGAAACGGTAGCAGAAGTCATGAATGGGTATGCTTTCTGGTCTATACGGTTCGAGACTCGGTCTTCGCGGTTCGAGGCTGGTTGTGGTGGTGGAGATGTAAGGATCATCTGCGCCACACACAGCCCGGTATTTGCGACGGACCGCCGTGTGATTTCCTCATGGAGGTCCCGTCGAGCGACGCCCACAGTAGTCGGCGCACGATTTCCCTCTTGATTGAGCGGGAGACGCGTTCGTTCCAGGAAGGAAACAGTCATCATGGCGGCCAAGAACATCGTATTTTCCGACGGCGCTCGCCGGAGCATCGCCAACGGGCTCAACGTCCTGGCCGACACCGTCAAGGTGACCCTGGGCCCGCGCGGCCGCAACGTGCTCATCGAAAAGTCATGGGGATCTCCCACGGTGACGAAGGACGGAGTCACGGTCGCCAGGGAGATTGAGCTCGAGGACAGACTGGCCAACCTCGGCGCTCAGATGGTCAAGGAGGTCGCGTCCAAGACCTCGGACGTCGCGGGCGACGGCACCACGACGGCGACCGTCCTGGCGCAAGCCATCTACGCCGAGGGCAGCAAGCTGGTGACCGCGGGGCACAACCCGATCGACATCAAGCGCGGGATCGATGCGGCCGTCGAGAAGATCGTCGAGAACCTCAAGGAGCAAGCGAAGCCGACCAAGGGCCGGACCGAGATCGCCCAGGTGGGCACGATCAGCGCCAACGGCGACCACGTGATCGGCGACATCCTGGCGGACGCCATGGAGAAGGTCGGCAAGGAAGGCGTCGTCACCGTCGAAGAAGCGAAATCGATGGAGACCACCCTGGAGGTCGTCGAGGGCATGCAGTTCGATCGCGGCTACATCTCGCCGTACTTCGTCACCGACGCCGAGCGCATGGAGGCCGTGCTCGAGGACTCCTTCGTCCTCCTGTACGAAAAGAGACTGTCGAGCATGCAGGACCTCCTGCCGTTGCTGGAGCAGGTCGCGAAGGCCGGCAAGCCGCTCTTCATCATCGCCGAGGACGTCGACGGCGAGGCGCTGGCCACGCTGGTCGTGAACAAGCTGCGCGGCACGCTGCAGATCTGCGCCGTCAAGGCGCCCGGCTTTGGCGATCGCCGCAAGGACATGCTCAACGACATCGCGGCGCTCGTGGGCGGGCAAGCGATCACCGAGGACCTGGGCCTCAAGCTGGAAGGCGTGGACCTCAAGAGCCTCGGGCGCGCCAAGCGCATCACGGTGAGCAAGGACAACACCACCATCGTCGAGGGCACCGGCAAGAAGCCGGCGGTCCAGGCGCGCGTCGAGCAGCTGCGGGTCCAGGTCGAGGACACGACGTCCGACTACGACCGCGAGAAGCTGCAAGAGCGGCTGGCGAAGCTGGTCGGGGGCGTCGCCATCGTGAAGGTCGGCGCCGCAACCGAATCGGAGATGCGCGAGAAGAAGGCCCGGGTCGAGGACGCGCTGCACGCGACGCGCGCGGCGATCGAAGAGGGGATCGTGCCGGGCGGCGGAGTCGCGCTGATCCGCGCGGCGGCCTCGCTGGCCACCCTCAAGTTCCGCGACGATCGACAGTACGGCGTCAACATCATCCGCCGCGCCATCGAAGAACCTTTGCGCCAGATCGCAGCCAACGCCGGGTGCGAAGCATCAATCGTCGTGGAGAGAGTGAAGAATGGAAAGGGCGCGTTCGGCTTCAACGCGGCGACGGAGGAGTACGAGGATCTGATCAAGGCCGGCGTGATCGATCCGACCAAGGTGGTACGCGCCGCGCTTCAGAACGCCGCTTCCGTGGCGTCGCTGATGCTGAGCACCGAGGCGCTCGTCACCGAGCTGCCCCGGAAGACGTCAGGCGCCCCAAGCTCGACGGACGGCTGACGCGCGGCTGATCGCGAACGCGATCGCGAGCGCGAGGACCGCAACGGCGTGGCGCGGCAGGACGGTCAGCGCCACGCCGAATGCCAGAACTCCGGAGCCGACGATCGCGACGGCCTCGCCCAGCGCGGGCATGCGCTGGCTCATCGCGCGCGGCTGCGGCGCGTTCTGTCTGATGCCGACGGCCTTCAGCTTTCGAATCTTGTAAGCCATGGCTCGTTGCTGGTCGCTCGGGGCGTGGCGGTCAACCATTGTCGACCGTCGGCGCACACGCCACCTGATCGTTTGCGGGAGCTGACGAGGTGATCACAAGCGGCGCGCCGTCGATCACGTCGGCCGGCGCGATGGCGGGATCGCCCGTGGTTGCCAATTTTTCCTTCGGGCCCCGGTGGTTCAAGTCCCTGACACCCTGGGCCGTCATCTTGTGCGGTGATTCCATGCGATCAGTCTAGGCAACCGCGCCGGGCGCAACCAGCCGGTGCTTTCGACTCATCCTGTTCGAAAAGCCGAGGTATCCGACGTATGGTCGCCTGATGGAATGGCTGAACTACCACCACCTTCTCTACTTCTGGATGGTCGCGAAGGAAGGCAGCATCGTGCGGGCCAGCAAGGAGCTGCGCCTGGCGCATCCGACCATCAGCGGACAGATCCACCGGCTGGAGGAGGTCCTGGGCGAGAAGCTGTTCGTGCGGAGCGGGAGAGCCCTGGCCCTGACCGACGTCGGCCAGATGGCGTATCGATACGCCAACGACATCTTCGCGCTGGGAGGCGAGCTGATGGACGCGGTCAAGGGGCGCGCCGGAGGCCGTCCGATGCGTCTCGTGGTCGGTGTGTCGGACGTGCTCGCGAAGTCGATCGTTCATCGCATGCTGGAGCCGGCGTTTCGTCTCGGCGACCAGGTCCGCATCGTCTGTCGAGAGGATCGGTCGATGGATGCCTTCATGGCCGATCTCGCGGTGCACGCGGTCGACGTGGTCCTGGCCGATGCCCCGGCCGGTACGTCCACGTCGGTGCGGGCCTTCAGTCACCTCCTCGGCGAGTGCGGCGCGGTCGTCATGGCTGCACCGGCGCTCGCGCAGAAGTTGCGAAAGGGGTTCCCGGATTCGCTGGACGGCGCGCCGTTCCTGCTGCCGAGCGCCACCTCGACGCTGCGGCGTGCCCTGGACGGCTGGTTCGATGGACGCAACATACGGCCAAAGATCGTCGCGGAGTTCGACGACGCCGCCCTGGCAACCGTGATCGGCGAGACGGGTCTCGGGGCATTCGTCGCACCCGCCGTGGTCGAGGAAGAGATCCGCCGGCGATACAAGGTCCGCCTGGTCGGACGCCTCAATGACCTCCGGCAGCGCTTTTACGCGATCTCCGTTGAACGCAAGATCAGACACCCGGCGGTCGCAGCGATCTGCGAGGCCGCACGCACCCACATCTTCACGTGATCGACGGTGACGACCTCACCTCGGTCGCGATGGCGTTGACTCAAATAAGCGACGTGTTGAGCCGGATCTTCCACATCGTCACGTATCGATCCGAGTCGTATACCAGCCCACAGGGTCAGCCTTTGAAAGTCCGAATCCACGACGGAGGTGTCCCGATCGACAACCGGTTGCGGGCCCATGTGCAGCGAAGGTTGGATTACGCCTTGAGCGGGTTCGCCGGACGGGTGCGGGACGTCGTCGTGCGGCTGTCGAACGACGAGCCGGCGCGCTCGCCTCGCCTCAATCGCTGCGATATCAACGTGAGCCTGCTCCCGCGCCATGTTCGGGTCGCGGACACCGGCGCGAGCCCATTCATCGCCGTCGCGAACGCGTCGGATGGGCTGGTGCGCGCGGTCAGTCGGGCGCTCGCACGCGAGCAGAACTGGGCGGCCGGCGGTCCTCCTCCTCCACCGCCGAAGAACAAACGCCGTTGAACGGGGGACCTTGAGAAAGACAGCCGTGAGTCACTTCGTCGTTTGGCTCGATAGCAATGAGGCGCGAATCTTCACCTTCGGAGGGGATTCGGTCACCGAAACCTCCGTCCATTCGCTGCGAGAAAATCATCCCCACCGCCATCCCAAGGACGGGCTCACCAGAGTTCACGAGCACCCGGACGACGACGCTCGTTACTTCATTGACGTCGCCGGCGCGCTCACCGGAGAAGGGCGCATCCTGATCGTCGGCCCGGGCGCCGCGAAGCTGCACTTCCTGAGACACGCGCAGGCCCACAATCCCGCGCTCGAGGCGCGCGTCGCTGGCATCGAGACCGTCGATCATCCGACGGACCGTCAGATTATCGCCTACGCCCGTCAATACTTCGCGCGCGAGCTGTCGCCCGCGCGTTGAGACGCCCGCCGGCCTCAGTCCCGTGACAGGCGGCGATCCCGGACGGGCACGGCGGACGACAGGGCCGCCGGCGCAGACCACAGGACCTGGCCATTTTCGCCCACGAAATCCAGCCCGAGATCGACGGGAGGGGTCACGCTCGCGCGCGCGTTCGCGGCCACACGGTTGCCGCTGCCGTCGATGTACCGCGTGCGAACGACGGCTCCGAGACCGCGCCAGCGCCACTGCAGCGTCACCTGGTTTGGATAGGTCGTCTCGATGGTTGCCTTGAGCGCGACGGGCATGTCGGGCAGGCGCCATCCACACAGAGTGGCGTAGTCGGTGGCCCAGCAGGTGAACCGCGAAGAGCGGCCGCCGGTGATCTGGAACCCGGGCTCGAGCCTTTGCGGACACGACGGCGCGATGGTCGCGTGTGACAGCGGATCGCCCGCCTCGGAGCTCTTGCCGAGGACCAGGCGAAACTCGTTCGAGACGTAGACGAGCTGGTGCGCGCAGGAGTCGGTGGCGACGCCGCTGGCCTGCGTGGTGACCACCATCGACTTCAGGCGCTGGCGTTGTCCCTCGAAGGCGGTGATCAAGCGCCGGTCCGCCTTGAGGCGATTCTCCAGTTGTTGGGTTTGATAGAGCCTGCCCTTGCTTTGCTCCATCTCCGAAGCGACCGCAGGGTCGAGCCTCGCCGCATAGGCCACGACGTCTCCGGTCGCGAGCGCCGCGTAGAGCGGCCAGTCCTTGATCGCGTGCGCGCCTCCGGCAGAGCCTGTCGCCGTGCCCGCTGAAGGCGGGAAGCTCTTCGAAAATGAGGCGTCGTAGTCGACGGGCGGGCGGTCGGCCAGCACGGACGAAGAGCAAAGAAGCGCCGACGTGAGGATTCCGGCCGGTAGCGCCATCAGGAGCCATGTTCGGTTCCTCCGAGGCCGACGGTGGAACCGGGCTTTGAGACCGGTGATGACGTTCATGAGATGCTCCTCGGGGTAGTCATGGGAGCCAGCGCCGCGCTCGACCATTAGGTAACTCGGAGCTCAAGGTGCGGAAAAAGCGTGGTTTGTGACCGGAGACGAGCCACAGCCTCCGTCGGTTTTTCCGAGGGATCCCAGCGCAACTTCGGCATCGTTTCTCGCGAGGGCCAGCGCTACGATCATCGTGAACTTTTGACCGGGGAGGAAGACCGGCCGATCTGAGGGGAGACGTCATGGATCCTCCGTGTGAGCCCGCCGGGACGAAAGATGCGCCCATCCTGGACACAGCTGACTCGACGGTCGTGCGTCGACTGCGCGGGAGATACCACCGAGCATTTCAGATCCTGCGCGGGTTCGGTCCGCGTCGACGCTCGTCGAGGCGCAAGGTGATGCGTTGTCTCGGCCGTGCGCGCGCCGGGCGATGACCTCGGTCCCGCTGAGCTCGATCGGGGGCAGTGGCGGAACGGCCGGCCACAGTTTCCGTCGAGGCGCTCGACCATCAGGTAACTCGGAGCTCGAGGTTCGAAAAAAGCGACGTCCAATTGACGAAGCTGACCTTGTGCGACGCGCGTGCGCGGCGTACAACCATGTGCGGTCGCCGTCTGCGGAGTGGGCTGCTGCGAGAATGGCCAGCCTTGCGACCTGGTGTGTACCCCGCTGAAAGCAGGACACCCATGGGCGTTTCGGAATCCGATCAGACGAAGGCACGGCAACGCCTCGAGGCCGCGCAGCTGGGCTTGCGCCAGCTCGACGCGACCGCGCTGGCGGGCGGCGCCGCGATAGCGGCCGGCGTGGTGCGCGGCGCGCTCACGATCGTGAAGAACGATCTCGACGGCGCCGTCAGCCTCCTGTCGGGCCCCGGCGAGATCGCACGCGTTGGCTGCCCATTCTGCGGGCGGATGGTGATGCCGGCCGCGACGTTGTGTGGCTTCTGCTGGCGCGTGCTCAGACCCACGACAGCGGGGTAGACCGCCGTGAACTCCGACCTTCGCATCGCCTTCCTGGGCACGTATCCGCCGCGTCGCTGCGGAATCGCGACGTTCACGCGCGACCTCGCGGCCGGCATGAGCGCCGCCAGCGCGCGCGTGAAACCCCTGGTCGTCGCCGTGACCGACGAAGCGGGTCCCTACAAGTACCCCGAGGAGGTCGAGTACGAGATCCGCCAGGGGGTGAAGGGCGATTACGCCCGCGCCGCCGAGCTCATCAACTACAAGGACGTCCGCTGGGTCTCGCTGCAGCACGAGTACGGCATCTTCGGCGGCGACGACGGCTCCTACGTCCTCGATTTCCTGAGCGCGTTGCGCGTCCCCGCGGCCGTCACGCTGCACACCGTGCTCGACAACCCTTCCGAGTCGCAACGAACCATCGTTCAACGCATGGCCAGGGCGGCCGTCCTGGTCGTCATGAGCGTGGTCGCCGAGGATCTCCTGGCGCGCCGGTACGACGTGCGAGGCCCACGCGTCCATGTCATCCCGCACGGCATCCCTGACATGGCGCCTCGCGATCAGGAGACGCTGAAGGCCGGATTCGGCATCGCCGGCCAGCGCATGGTGCTGACGTTCGGTCTTCTCGGGCCGAACAAGGGCATCGAGACAGTGATCCGTGCTCTTCCAGCCGTCATCGCCGCCTGTCCCGATCTGGTCTACTTCGTCGTCGGGGCGACTCACCCCGCCGTCGTACGCCAGTACGGCGAGGCCTACCGGACCACGCTCGAGCGCGAGGCGGAGAAGCTGGGCGTCCGCGACCACGTCGTGTTCCGCGACCAGTACGTCACGACGCCGGAGCTCTGCCGCTACCTGCAGGCCGCCGACGTCTTCGTGAGCCCGTACTTGAACGAGGCGCAGGTGACCAGCGGAGCGCTGTCGTACGCGATGGGCGCCGGCGCGGCGGTCATCTCGACGCCCTACTGGCACGCGCGCGAGCTGCTCGCCGACGGACGCGGCGCGCTCTTTCCCTTCGGGGACAGCGTCGCCCTCGCGCGGACGCTGGTCTCGCTGCTGGAGCTACCCGCGGAGCTGCGCCGCGTGAGAACACAGGGCTACGACTACACCCGAGGGTTCACCTGGCCGCGCATTGGAGCCCGCTACCTGGCGCTCGGAGAGACGCTGTCCCCCCTGACGCCCAAGGTGGCCCGCCGTCCCAAGGCGCCGCGCGCGAGCAGCCTTCCTGACCTGCGGCTCGATCACCTGCTGCGCATGACCGACGACACGGGCGTGATCCAGCACGCGACCTTCAGCGTCCCGGCTCGCGACAGCGGCTACTGCGTCGACGACAACGCGCGCGCGCTGATCGTCGCGTTGCACGCGGATCGCCTCACGGGCTCGCGCGACACGAAGCGCCTGGTGTCGACCTATCTCGCGTTTCTCCATGCGGCGCAGACGGAGGACGGGCGGTTCAGGAACTTCCTCAGCTACGGCCGCGTCTTCAACGCCGAAGAGCCGTCTGAGGATTGCACGGGCCGCGCCCTCTGGGCGCTGGGCACCGCCGTTCAGCTGGCGCCCGACGAGGGCCAGCGACTGCTGGCCCGCCAGATGTTCGAGCGCTCGCTCGCGGGCGTGAAGGAGTTCGGTCCGCGCGGGACCGCGCTCACGATGCTCGGCCTCACGACTTTCGTCGGCGCCCACCCCGAGGTCGCGCCCGCCCTCGAGCTGCTGCGCGCGCTGGCCGCGCGCCTCTGCGCCCGGTACCGGGCGCAAGCCACCTCGGACTGGCGCTGGTTCGAGCCGGCCCTCACCTACGACAACGCGCTCATTCCTCTGGCGTTGTGGCGTGCGTACCGGGTCACGAAGGATGCGGCCAGCCGTGAAGTCGCGGGTGAGACGCTCGCCTTCCTCGAAGAGAGCTCCTTTCGCGACGATCGCCTGGTCCTCGTCGGCAACGCGGGCTGGCACTCGCGCGGAGGCGTACGGGCCGAAGCCGACGAGCAGCCCACCGACGCCGCCGCGTTCGTGCTGGCGTTCCACGGCGCCTTTCTCGCGACCGGCGACCATCGCTACCTGCGGCGCATGCGCGAGGCGTTCACCTGGTTCCTGGGCGCCAACCGGCTCGACGTCTCGGTGTACGACCCGGCCACCGCTGGGTGCCGCGACGGTCTGGGCGCCGTCGCGCCGAACTTGAATCAAGGAGCGGAGAGCACGATCGCGTTTCTCTTGTCGCTCATCGAAATGCTCGAACTGGCCGGCGAAGGTCTGGAGTACGCGGAAACATGATCACTCGAACCACTCACTTGCTACGCAACGACCCGAGCCGCGTGATCGCGAAGCCGTACCTGCCCGGCGAAGAGGTCGCCAACGACACGACCATCACGCGCGCCGGCTTGTTGCTGGCGCGTATCGCCGCGCTCTCGGAGGAGGAGGTGGCCGTCATTCTCGAGCAGACGCGCGAGCAATTTGGCGCGCGTCACCGGAACCTCGACAGCCTCCTCGAGCGCCACTTCGAGCTGGTCGAGCACCTCGCGGGTGGCGCGGTGTTGTCGCGCGCGCGCCGCCTGCTCATCGGCGCCTACTTCACCAACGAATACTCCGTCGAGGGCGCCGCGCTCTTCAATCCATCCATCGTGCCGGCGCCCGATCAGACCGGCGTGCGCCCAGGTACGCGAAAGTTCATCATGAGCCTGCGCGCGGTCGGCGAGGGGCACATCTCGTCGATCGAGTTCAGGACCGGCGTGATCGACGCGGCCAGCCGGATCACCTTCGACGCGCTCGGAACCACGCTGGTCACGGGCGATCGCGCACCGCCGCCCTCGTACGACAAGCATCAGTTCGCTGCCAAGGTCATCGAGCTCGGCGGCGCGAGCGCGCTCACCCAGGCCGTGCTGGACCGGCTGCCCGAGTTCTTCACACTCGCGGAGCTCGAGGCGTCTCTCAGCGTGCTCGAGCACGCCGGGCCGCACGCGGTGAGCTTCGAGACCGTGAACCTGCTGCGCGCGCTCGCGACCTCGAACTATGTGACCACCTTCCCCCCCGACTCGGTGCTGTCGGAGCGGGTGATCTTTCCGGCCGGCCCGCACGAGACCCGCGGCATGGAGGATGCGCGCTTCGTGCTCTTCACCGAGGACGACGGCCGAACCACCTACTACGCCACCTACACGGCGTTCGACGGCTTCGAGATCCTGCCGCAGCTGATCCAGACCGACGACTTCGTCACCTTCCGCATCACGACTCTCAACGGCCCGGCGGCGCAAAACAAGGGCATGGCGCTGTTCCCGCGCCGGATCCGCGGGCGGTACGTCATGCTTTCGCGCCGCGACCGCGAGAACCTGCACCTCGCGACCTCGATGAACGTCCGGCATTGGTCGGATGTCGTCGAGCTCCACCGCCCGAGCCGCCCGTGGGAGCTGTTGCAAATCGGAAACTGCGGGTCGCCCATCGAGACGGACGCGGGCTGGCTGGTGATCACCCACGGCGTCGGTCCCATGCGCCGCTACGTGCTCGGCGCCCTGCTGCTCGACCTCGAGGATCCGCGGCGCGTGGTGGGCTGCCTCCGCGAACCCCTGCTCGCGCCGGAAGGCGCGGAACGCGAGGGTTACGTCCCCAACGTCGTCTACTCGTGCGGCATCATGAAAAATGGCGACGACATCGTACTGCCCTACGGACAGTCCGACGCCGCCGTGGGCATCGCCACCATCTCGATCCCCGAGCTGGTAGCCAGGCTGACACCGCCATCAGCGGGCTGACGCTTCGAGCCGCGCGCCTCTCGACGTCAGCCGTCTGTGACCAATACCTGACAAACACGTTACCAATACATGACAGCGGGTATTGACGTTCGTAGTACCGTTGGTTTGCGCCGGCCCCCCTCTTGAAGGCAACCCACCCAGAGGGCTCGATGGTCCGTCGATGCGAAAGCGGTCCTTGCCATGCTTGTCTCGTCGTTTCTCCCCCCCCCCAGTCATCAGCAACTCCTGCGCGAGCTGCACCGAGAGCTCGATCAGCGCGGGCTGTTCGCGCCGTCGCGCTTCTGGACGCGCAAGCTGCTCGTCTGGATCCCCGTCTTTGTGATCTCTTACATCGGGATGATGGTCCTTCCCTGGGGACCGGCCCGCCTGCTGCTGGCGCCGCTGACCGCGATGGCGCTGCTGACCATGGGGTTCGCCGGGCACGACGCCGGTCATAACGCGCTGTCGCGGACCCGCTGGGTGAATGACCTGTGGGGACAGGTGGCCATGACCCTGCTCTGCGGCATGAGCTTCGGTTCATGGCGCGCGCGGCACAACCAGCACCACGCCAAGTGCCAGGACGTCGACGGCGATCCGGACATGCACTTCGGTGTGCTCTTCTCGGTGTATCCGAACTCGGCCAACTGGGGGACACCGCTCGGGCGCTTCTTCCTCCGTATCCAGAAATGGGCGTTCTGGCCACTGTCATCGCTCTACTGGATCACGCTCGGGTACGACGGCATCCGGGACCTGTTCCAGCGTCCGCAGGACACCAAGATCGATCGCTTCTTGATCCCACTTCACTGGCTGATTCTGCTGGTGGGTCCCGGCTTGCTGTTCGGTTGGTCGAGGGCCGTCCCCGCCTTCTTGTGCATGTCGTGTCTCTCCTCCCTGATGACGGCCTCGGTCTTCATTCCGAACCACATCGGCATGCGCCGACTGGCGAGTGGCCAGAAGCTGAGCTACCTCGAGCAGCAGGTGACGACGAGCCGGAACATCGACAATCCCCGCGTGCTCGATTTCTATTACGGCGGGCTGAACTCGCAGATCGAGCATCATCTCTTCCCGCGCGTGCCTCACCATCGCTATCGAGCCATGCGCCCGCTGGTGCGTGCTTTTTGCGACAAGCACGGGCTCACCTATCAACAGACCAGCCTCTACCGCGCGCTCGCGTCGGTGGGCAATCACCTCGGCAGCATGACCGCCGCCTATCGCTCGACGGTGAAGCGCGTCTGAGCGGTCAGCCGCCCCACTCCGGATCCGGCAGCTCCCGGAACGTGGCGCGGACGCCTTCGATCCATCTCTTGCCGAGCGTGCCAAAGTAGGCGTCGCCTTGCTCGAATCGGCGGCGCATTCGCACCCGGAAAGAGTCGCGCTCGTAGCAGATCAGATCGATCGGCATTCCCACCGACAGGTTGCAGCGCATCGTCGAGTCGAACGAGACCAGCACGCATTTGGCGGCGTCGCTCATCTTGACCGTCGAGTCGATGACCTGGTCGAGGATCGGCTTGCCGTACTTTGTCTCGCCGGTCTGGAAAAACCGCGTATCGGCGCCGGCCTCGATGAAGTTGCCTTCGGCGTAGATGCGGAAGAGCCGCATGCCGTCGCCCTTGATCTGGCCACCAAGAATGAACGACGCGTTGAAGGTCAGGTCGTTGCGTTCCAGGTGCTCCTTGTCGCGCTGCTCGATGGCGCGCATGGCGTCGGAGACGACGCACGCGACATCGAACATCGTGCGCGCGTTGAAGAGATTCGGCCGCCCCTCTTCGACCGCGGCCTTCTGCGTGAGCACGCTGATGACGGCCTGGGTCCCGGCCAGGCTCCCCGAGCTCAGCAAGACCAGCACGCGATCTCCCGGGCGCTCGACGACGGTCATCTTGCAGAACGTGGCGAAGTCGTCGACGCCCGCGTGGGTGCGCGAGTCCGATCCGAAGACGATCCCGTCGTTCAACAGGACCCCGACACAGTAGGTCAGGCGGCGACCTCGTCGGTCCATACGCGGAACGTGGTCAAGGTGTTGGGTCCAAAGGTCGTCGTGATCGCGACGTCGGCGGCATCACGGCCGCGCGCGATCAGGATGCGCCCGATGCGCGGGACGTTGTTGCGTGGATCGAACGTATGCCAGGCCCCTCCGAGGTACGCCTCGAACCATCCTGCAAAATCCATCGGCGACGGGTCCTTCGGTCGGCCGATGTCGCCCAGATAGCCTGTGCAGTAGCGGGCGGGGATGTTCATGCAACGGCACAGGGTGATGGCCAGGTGGGCGAAGTCGCGGCACACGCCCTTGCGTTCGTGGAAGACCTCCCAGGCGGTCTTGGTGGGGCTGGCGAATTCGTAACCGAACTGGATGTGATCGTGAACGAAGTCGCAGATGGCCTGCACCCGGCCCCACCCGAGCGGCGTGCCGGAGAATCGGTCCCACGCGATCTGCGACAGCTTGTCGGTTTCGCAGTAGCGACTGCCCAGCAGGAACACCAGCGTCTCCTCCGGCAGGTGCTGGACCAGGTGCTGAACCGCGAAGGGCACGGCCACTTCCAGCGCCCCGCTGTCGTTGACGATCGCGTCGCTGGTCACGGTGAAGGACCCCGCGGGCGCCACCAGGCGCGTACACCAGTTCCCGAATCCGTCCCTGTACGCGACGGCCGGGACCGAGGGCGTCGTCGTCATGTGGTCGGGGTGAGCGAGATCCGACACCCGACTGTAATGGACGTTGAGGGTCAGGATCATGGGTGTGGCCTGCGGAAGCTGATAGTTAAGCTCGTACCCGACGCGGATTAGCATGGTGGAATGTTCCTCTGGGGAGCAGCTTAAGGAACAGCGCCGCGTGCGACCAGTCGGTCGTTCCGACGCATCCTGCCCGAAAAACCGACCTATCCGGGGCGCTCGATCGGCTCAGGACGCGGCCGGGCGGCGCCGGACCATGAGCACCGGCGTCGAAATCTGGACCGGCTCGCCGGCCCGATTGAACGCCGTCGCCCGGATCTTGACGATCCCGAGCTCCGGGCGCGACCGTGAGGCGCGCAGCTCCAGGACCTCACCCTCGACGTGCAGCACGTCGCCCGGGCGCACGGGTCGGGGCCAGCGAATCTCTTCGACGCCGGCGCCGATCGTGCCGCCCGCGGGCCGAAGATCGCTCTCGACGATCAAGCGCATGACGATCGCGGCGGTGTGCCAGCCGCTGGCTGCCAGACCGGCGAACAAGCTCTCGCCGGCCGCGGCCTCGTCGAGGTGAAAGGGTTGCGGATCGAACGCGGCGGCGAACGACTTGATTTGCTCGGCGGTCACCGTGGCTGTCGCCGAACGAAACCGCTGGCCGACAGCGAAGTCTTCGAAGAATCGTTCTGCCATGGCCCCTCGATAGGCGGATTCCGCCGCCCGCGGCTCACGCTGGCACAGATCGCATTTGATGGAAAGCTTGCCGGCATCCGTGCAGACCGTGCCCAGAACCGATGCCGCCAGGACCTCGGTCCATCGAGGTGCGCGTCGTTCCGCCACAGGCGGAGTTCGTGTCGACGATCAGCCAGCCGTCTCCGGGGGAATCCTCGGCCGGACGGGCAGCGCGCCGCTCCAGCTGCTGACGGCCCTCGAGCGACGGCACGCGGGACGGCGGCGCCTGCTTCGGCTCATGCCCTGGCTGACGGGGTTCGTCGTCTGCGGGACGATCGGTTTCGAGGCGGCGTCGATGATCGCCGCCGGCCGATTCGACATCTCGGACGCGTTCGGGACGCTCGCGGTCTGCGGCATGACGATCGCGCTGGTCTGGTGGACCGTGAAACGCGTCGGCAATCTGATCGAGCGAGAGTTGCGCGAGGCCACCGAAGCGCGACGGCTGTTGGCGGAGGGGATGACAAGGGATGACACCTTGTAGTCGGCGTGTGTTACCTCGAGGCCCCGGGCCCGCTTTGTCCCACCTTCCGATGCCCGAGGGGACCTGATCGCGAACGGCCCGGCCCAGATCGTCAACTCGCATCCTGCGCTGACGCTCTCGCGTTCTCGGCGAGGACGTCATCACAACCGCGAGTCGGGCGCGCCGGCGATGCCCGCCACGATCTGGGCGACCAGGCCACCCAGGCGCTCCCGCTCGGAGCTCGGCAGGACGCCGACCAGCTTCGCGACCTCGGCGGCTGCCTCGGCCTCGATGACGCGCGAGAGCTTGCGGCCACGCGCCGTGACGCGAATGTTGGAGCCGCGCCCATCGTCCGGTGACGGGACCCGCTCGACAAGGCCGCGCTTCTCCGCGCGATCCACCAGGCCGCTCAGGCTCGACTTCTCGAGCTCGAGGTATCGCGCAAGCTGCAACATGGCTGGCTCACGGTCGCGCAGTATGCCGAGCAGGCGCACCTGGACGATCGACAGGTCATGCTCCGCCGCTATGCGCGCGAGCGTGCCTTGCAGCTTGAACGACAGCTGAAACAGGCCGTCAACCAAGCCTGGGTCCTGGTGTTTTGCGGGCATGTGTCTTTCCGATGGCACTAGTTCGTGGAACGAACCATATTGGTTCGTATCGCGAACCAAGGAGCTTGCCATGAAAGCCGCTGTCGTTCGAGGCCCCCAGCAGCCCCCACGCTACGAGACCTTCGCCTCGCCCGAAGACCGCGACGGCGGCGTGATCGTCGACGTCCTCGCGGCGGCGCTGTCGCCGCGTGTGCGGTCGGGCGCCGCCGGCCAACACTACACGAGCAAGGGCGTCTTCCCCTTGGTTCCGGGTCTCGACGGCGTCGGACGGTTGCGCGACGGACAGCGCGTCTACTTCCTGGCCGCGGACGAGGCGCTGGGCACCATGGCAGAACAGACGGTCGCTGATCCACGGCTCGCGTTGCCGCTTCCCGACGGGGTCCGTAGCTCGGTCGTCGCGGCGGCGATGATCCCCGCGATCTCGTCGTGGGTCGCCCTCGCGAAGCGCGCGACGCTGCAGCCCGGCCAGAGTGTTCTCGTCCTCGGCGCGACTGGAGCCGCGGGGCAGCTGGCCGTTCAGATCGCCAAGTATCTGCGCGCCGGCCGCGTCGTCGCCGCGGGCCGCAATCGAGAGGCCCTCGATCGCCTACAAACGCTCGGCGCCGATGCCGTGGTAGGCCTCACCGGGACGAAGGTGGACGGGGACACCGTCGCCGCAGCCGCCAGCGAGGTCGACATCGTCCTCGACTACCTGTGGGGGCCCATCACCACGGAGATCATGCCGGCGCTCTGCCGGCGCCGCGAAGCCGAGTCAGGGGCGCTGCACTGGGTGCTCATCGGCTCGGCCGCCGGCGACGACATCTCGCTCTCGTCGATCCTCTTGCGAAAGCGGAATCTCCACGTCCTCGGCAGCGGCCAGGGCGCCACGAGCACGGCCGACATGTTCTCCGTCTCGCGCGACGTCGTGGCCGCATTCGCCGCCGGCGCGCTTCAGGTTCAGGTCCGCGAGGTCCCGCTCGCGGACGTCGAACGGCAGTGGTCCGCACAACTCCCCTCGGGTGAGCGCCTCGTCTTCGTCACATAGGTCGCCGAGTCCTCGACCATGAGGAGCCGCAGGGTCCGGGTCATGACGCGCCAGTGCTCTTGGGCGGCGGCTCGTTGAGGAGAAGCCAGAACAGGCCCACAGTCTTGGCCGCCTCGGCAAACTCGGAGAAATCTACCGGCTTTCGCACGTAGGCATTCGCCCCGAGGGAGTAGCCGCGCGCAACGTCCTCGTGCTCCTTCGAGGCCGTGAGGATCACGACGGGGAGACACTTGGTGCGCTCGTCCGCGCGGACTCTCCGAAGGACCTCGAGGCCGTCGATCCGCGGAAGCTTCAAGTCCAGCAGCATGACGGTTGGGAGGGCCGTCGTGTCGCGCCCTTCGAACTTGCCGGTCCCGAAGAGATAGTCGAGGGCCTCGGCGCCATCACGGACGACGACGATCTCATTCGAGACTCCGGACTTCTTGAAGGCGCGAACGGTCAGTTTTTCGTCGGAGAGATTGTCCTCGACCAACAACAAGACCTTGTTCATATGAGTCTCCCCGCTGCTCTCGGACAAAGAGTGAAATAGACGGCGGCGCCACGGCCAACCTGACCGTCCGCCCAGATGCGGCCGCTGTGCCGCTGGATGATTCGTCGAGCTGTCGCGAGCCCGATGCCAAGTCCTTGGAATTCCCCGTCGGTATGAAGTCTGCCGAAAGGAGCAAAGAGCTTTTCGGCGTGTGCCATGTCGAACCCGGCGCCATTGTCGCGCACGAACAACACGCGTTCTCCGTCGACCTCCGTGTCCCCGATCTCGATGCGAGCCGACTCCGTTTGCGCGGTGAACTTCCAAGCGTTGCCGAGCAGGACTTCGAACAGCGTTCGCGCCAGCGCCGGATCGACGTCGGCGCGCAGACTCTCCTGCACCACGAGATCGACGGAGGGCCTGCCTTCAACAGCCGCGAGCTGACTCGCCACGACGCGTGCGAGGGCGCTCAAGTCCACACGCGTCCGCCCGAACGCGCTGCGCATGACGCGCGACATCGACACGAGCGCATCGATGAGCGTCGCCATCTTGGCGGCGTTCCGGTGGATCTCGCGAAGACAGTCCTGAGCGTCGGCGCTGAAGCTGTCCTGGTGTTCGCTCAGCAGGATCTCGGCGAAGCCGCCCATTCCGCGCAGCGGCGCCCGAAGATCGTGAACGACCGAATAGCTGAACGATTCGAGCTCGGCGTTCGTCATCTTGAGCTCGGCCGTGCGCTCGCCGACACGGCGTTCGAGATCCTCGTTCAACACCTTGATCGCCTTTTCGCTCTCGCGCACGGTGTCTTCGGAACGCTTGCGGCGGCGACCCTCGCGCCGCAGGCGCACGATCACGGTGGCCATGAGAGTCACGCTGAGGCCGGCACCGATGCCTTCGCTCACCTCGGTACGAAGAACACTCTCGGCCGTTCGCCGCTCGCGTTCGACGAGAAGCCGTCGTTCTTCGGCCGCGAAATCGCCCATCCTCAAGACGAGCTCGTCATAGGCGCTCGTCCCTTCCCTCGTCGCCTGGGCCTCCCGGTCGGGCTGGAAGCCGTGCGCGCGACGATAGGTGATCACGGCATCCCGGCGGACGATCGTCTTCTCGAGCAACGGCTCGAGTCCGTCCAACCGTCGCTGCTGGCCTGGGTTGTCGGACGTGAGGGCGCGGACGCGCCGTGTGGCGCTGCGCAGGTCTCGTGTCGCAGTCGAATAGCGAGCGAGTTGGTCGCTGTCGCCCGTCAGAGAAAAGCCGCGTCGCGCGCTCATGGTCACGGAGACGTCGAGCGCCAGCTCGTCGAGCGCTTCGATGACCTGGTGAGAGTGCTCGACCCAGGCGGAGTTGCCGACGACGAGAAGCGTCGACCTGGCTCCCAGTCCGAGAACGAGCCCCAGGATCCCGAGGGCGACCCACGGGCCGAGGGAATCGACGTGCCTCGCCAGGTCGGCAGACCCAACGCGCATCACGGTCGTACCCTCCTCGCGCCGGGAAGAATGAAGAAGAATGCCGCGCCCTCCCCGACCTTCCCCTCGGCCCAGATGCGCCCCCCGTGACGATGAATGATCCGTTGCACCGTGGCGAGGCCAATGCCCGTGCCAGGGAACTCGGCCATCGTGTGAAGCCTCTGAAAGGGGGAGAACAGCTTCTCCGCATGCGCCATGTCGAACCCGGCGCCATTGTCGCGAAGGAAGAACGTCAAGGCGCCGTCTCTCTCGAGCGCTCCAAACTCGATGCGCGCGACGGGCACGTGGGTGGTGAATTTCCAGGCGTTGCCGACGAGGTTGTCGAAGAGCGCGTGCGCGAGCTGGGGGTCCATCTCGGCCGAAAGGTGATCCTCG
>Ga0265320_10001257_pt1 | contig 18587 bp, 15 predicted proteins | sample 4827metaG_FD_202087 | JGI IMG/M metagenome (GOLD analysis project Ga0265320, IMG submission 202087) | Rhizosphere microbial communities from Carex aquatilis grown in University of Washington, Seatle, WA, United States - 4-8-27 metaG | ecosystem: Host-associated > Plants > Roots > Rhizosphere >...
TCATCGACCCGAGCCTGACCGACTACCAGCACGTGCATCCGGATGCCACGGCCACGCCGGGCGAATGGACCTTTCATTTCACGCCGCGATTCGGCGGAACGTACCGGATCTTCGCCGACTTCACGCCTGTAGCGACGGGGCTCGGGCTTTATGCCAACACGGAGCTGGCGGTGATAGGGGATGGTCCCACGGCGGCGTCACTTGCGGAGGCGCGGCGCCTGTCCTGGACCTACGAGCGCGACGGTTATCGCTTCGAATTGCAGCCCGGCGCCCAGCCGTTGCGTGTGCGCCAGCCCATCGATCTTAAATTCAGTGCGAGCCGGCCGGATGGCGGCGCAGTGCAGCTTGAACCGCTGATGGGCGCTTATGCGCACCTGGTGGCCTTCGACGAAGGGCGCAGCGGTTTTGCCCACCTGCATCCGGTGGAGACGGATTTGTCGAAGCGGCCCGATCCTTTGCATCCGGCGCTGTCGTTCAAGATCATGATCCCGCGTGCCGGGCGCTATGTGATCTGGGCGCAGCTCAACCTCGGGGGGCGCGAGGTGTTTGCGCCGTTCTGGTTCGACGTGGTGCCTTAACGAGGACGCGTGCCTTGGGATCGTTTCGACTTGTAGCAGCCGAGGTAACGAGGCTGGGTCGCAAGACCGCTCGGTTGGGGATGCGACGTCCCCGTCGCATCGGGCCGCGACCGGGAGGTCGCGGCTCCAACCAGCAAAAGCCTCGTTACCTCGACTGCTACATCGTAGGGCGGCGCTACTGCCGCTCCACCGTGGCGTTGAGTTGGTAGTCGATGAAGATCTCGACATTGATGTCGTCGAGCTGATGCACGGAGATGGGATTGTTCAGGCCCTCGATTACCACCGTGCGGGCTCCGAAGCTGCGCTGGGCGCCATGGGCTTGTTCGCCGATCAGGTCGAGCAGGCGGTCGCGGTACTGTTCCGCGCTGTCGACGGCGAGGTTGATCGAGACAACCTGCATCTCGGCCCCGGGCGCGACTTCCAGGCTGGCGACGAATTGACGGAGCAGCCGGGTGTCGTTGAACACGTCGGCACTGGTGCCGTTGACCAGCGGGCAAAGCACCCGGACGCTCGTCTGCAGCACGGCGTTGTTGTAGGTGGATTTGCTGGTGATCGAGCTGGCGTTGCCGGCGAGGTGCAGGGGGCCGTCGTGAAATTGGAAGCGCGAGGACCGTTCCGCCGCGGCACGCAGGGTGCCGAGGGTCTGCTGGACCGCCTGGGTCTGGCGGTCGATCTCCTTGAGCGTGCTGCGGATGACCACGGTCGCGCACAGGTAGTCGGCGGTCTGGACCAGGCTCACGGCCGGGGCCGCCTTGGGGCTGTCGGAGGGCAGGGTGATGACGGCCGAACTGATGCTGGCGAACGCGGGGGCACCCGAGAGCAACAGGAGGATGGGGCGGAGCAGGTTCAGTTTCATGAGGGAAGCGGTTCCGAGAAAAGACGCCAGCCGGTGTCCCGCGGTTCCCCGCAGAAGCTAGAAACGCAGGTGTTTTACGGTGAGGCCCTTGTTGATCAGCTGCTTCAGGGCGTCGATGCCGATGCGCAGATGATCCGAGACGAAGGTCTCGTCGACCTTCCGGTCGCTCTCGGCGGTCTTGATGCCCTCGGGCACCATCGGCTGGTCGGACACGAGCAGTAATGCCCCGGTCGGGATCTCGTTGAAGAAGCCGGTCATGAAGATTGTCGCGGTCTCCATGTCGACCGCCATGACGCGGATCTTCTTCAGGTATTTCTTGAAAACCTCGTCGTGCTCCCAGACGCGGCGGTTCGTCGTGTAGACGGTGCCGGTCCAGTAATCGCGGGCGTGGTCGCGGATGGTGGTCGAGATGGCCTTTTGGAGGGCAAACGACGGCAGCGCGGGCACCTCGGACGGGAAATAGTCGTTGCTCGTGCCCTCGCCGCGGATCGCGGCGATGGGCAGGATCAGGTCGCCGATCTCTGCGCGGTGCTTGATGCCGCCGCATTTGCCGAGGAAGAGCACGGCCTTCGGCTTGATCGCGCTGAGGAGGTCCATCACGGTCGCGGCGGTGGCGCTGCCCATGCCGAAGTTGATGATGGTGATGTCGCCGGCCGTGGCACTGGGCATCGGCTTGTCCTTGCCCAGCACCGGCACGCGGTGCCACTGGGCGAAGAGCTTCACATACTGGTGAAAATTGGTCAGCAGGATGTACCCGCCGAACTTGTCGAGGGGAACACCGGTGTAGCGCGGCAGCCAGTTGGTGACGATTTCGCGGCGGTTGTTCATGGGAAACAGCTAGTCCATGGGACCCGCGAAAGACACGAAAAAGTTTGGGGTCATCCGGTCCGGCTGCGGGAACGGAAACTCCGGCGAATCAAGTGCCGGCCAGGGCGTTAGCCGTATTCAGGTGCTCGTCGCCGGTGTACTTCTGCGACTGCTCGTCGGCGTGGTAGCTCGAGCGGACGAGCGCGCCGCTTTCCACGACGCCGAGGCCGGCGGCGAGACCGAAGTCCTTCCAGTGAACGAACTCCTCCGGCGGCACCCAGCGGGCGATCGGGAGGTGCTGCGGCGTGGGTTGGAGATACTGGCCGATGGTGAGGATGTCCGTCCGGTCGGACGCGATGTCACGGATGGTCTGCTCGATCTCCGCCTGCTCCTCGCCGAGGCCGAGCATGATGCCGGTCTTGGTGACGAATCCACGGCTCTTGGCGTGCTGCAGCACGCTGCGCGAACGGTCATAGCGGGCCTGCACGCGCACCGGCTTTTGCAGGCGTTCGACCGTCTCGAGGTTGTGGTTGTAGATGTCGGGCTTGGCGTCGAGGACGGTGTCGACGAGTTCCAGCTGGCCCTTGAAATCCGGCACGAGCACCTCGATCGCGGTCTGCGGATTGCGATGGCGGACGGCGCGGATGGTCGCGGCCCAGACGCCGGCGCCGCCGTCCTTCAGCTCGTCGCGCGCGACGCTGGTGATGACGCAGTGCTTGAGGCCCATCTTGGCGACGGCCTCGGCCACGCGCGCGGGCTCGCCGAGGTCGAGCTCGGTCGGCCGCCCGGTCTGCACCGCGCAGAAGTTGCAGGAGCGCGTGCAGATGTTGCCAAGGATCATCACCGTGGCGGTGCCGCGCGACCAACATTCGCCGAGATTCGGGCACTGCGCACTCTGGCAGACGGTGTGGAGCTTGTGGTCATCCACGAGCTTGCGCACGGCGGCATAGCCGGGCCCGGAGGGCAGCTTGGCACGGAGCCAGGAGGGTTTGCGCTTGGTGTCCATCGATGGTCTGGGAAAAGGGGAATCAACCACGGATTACACGGATGCACACGGATAATTTTCGCAAATGCCCGGGGCTCATGAGGTCATTCATCCGTGTTTATCCGTGGAATCCGCGGTCAAAAATTCGGGCAGCAGTCTCCAAAATTCCGCCGCCAGCGCGGATTTCACTTCGGCTGGATCCATGGTGCGGCCCAGCTCCGCCTGCATCGACGTCACCGTGCCCTCGTCGGCGCCGATGCCGCAGGGCACGATGCCTTGGAAATGGGACAGGTCGGGATTCACGTTGAGGGCGAAGCCGTGGTAGGTGACCCAGCGCCGCACGGCCACGCCGAGGGCGGCGATCTTGCGCGACCCGAGCCAGATGCCGGTCTTGGCCTCGCGCCGGGCAGCCGCGAGGCCAAGCGAGCCGAGGCTGTCAATCAGCACCTGCTCGAGGAATCGCAGGTAAGCGTGCAGGTCCTGGCGCGGTGCAAGCGAGATGATGGGATAGCCCACGATCTGGCCCGGGCCGTGATAGGTGATGTCGCCGCCGCGGTTGGTCTTCACCACGTCGATGCGCTCGTGTGCGAGGCGTTCCGGGCTCCACACGAGGTTGGCGTCGGCTCCGCGGCGGAGGCCGAGCGTGAAAACCGGGTCGTGCTCGGTGAACACCAGCGTGTCGCCGATCTCGCCCGCGATCCGGCGGGCGACAAGCGCCTCCTGGCGCTGCCGTGCGTCCTCGTACGGCGTGCGGCCCCAGTCCAGCGTCACGGGCAGTCGACCGGACTGGGCGGGGGCGGGCAGGATGGCGTGGCCGGAAGGCATGGGCGCTTATTTTTATCGGTGTGTCCCGCGATGCAACCTTCGGCACACGATTGCCGATGGCCGGGGGCGCCTGGATTTCCCTGCTGGGGTCGCACAATCGTGCTCGTACTTCGTTCTCTTTCTCGTTCTCGCCCTGAATGAAGTGGAGAACGAGGAACGATTATGAGAACGAGAACGATTGGTTGGGGCCGGGCTAAAAAAAGCGGCCGTGGCCCGGCCCAGTTTCCGTTTGCCCCGTGCGCCGGTGCGCGCCACGGTGCGCGGTTCCATGAGCGACCCTCTCCCTGACATCTCCCACGACCAGCATGCGGTCCGCCGGCAGAAGCTGGCCGACCTGCGGGCTGCGGGGTTCGACCCTTTCCGGGCGAACTTTGCGACGACACATTTCTCGGGGGACGCGTTGAAAGCATACGTCGAGGGCCAGGAAAACACCGTCGGCGTCGCCGTGGCGGGCCGGCTCGTCGTCATCCGCGACATGGGCAAGAGCCAGTTCGTGAAGATCCTCGACCAGCAGGGGCAGATCCAGCTCTACGTGAAGAAGGATGTCGTCGGCGAGGAGGCCTACGCCGCCTTCAAGAAGCTCGACCTTGGCGACATCCTCGGGGCCAAGGGCACACTCTTCAAGACTAAGACCGGCGAGGTCACGGTGCGGGTCGACAGCTACACCCTCGTTGCGAAGGCACTGCGCCCGCTACCGGAGAAGTGGCACGGCCTGGCCGACCCGGAGCAGGTCTACCGGCAGCGCTACCTCGACCTGATCGTGAACGAGGAGTCGCGGAAGCGGCTGATGCTGCGGCCGCGGATCGTCTCGCACATCCGCCGGTTCCTCGAGGACCGGCAATTCATCGAGGTCGAGACGCCCGTGCTGCAGAACGTGGCCGGCGGCGCGGCGGCGCGGCCTTTCAGTACGCACCACAATGCGTTGGGAGTGGATTTCTTCCTCCGCATCTCGCTCGAACTTTACCTCAAGCGCCTGCTCGTCGGCGGCTACGACCGGGTGTTCGAGATCGGCCGCAATTTCCGGAACGAAGGCGTCTCCCGCAAGCACAACCCCGAGTTCACCATGCTCGAGGTCTACCAGGCCTACAGCGACCACCGCGGAATGATGACCCTGATCAAGGACCTGCTCACGAGCCTCTGCCGCGACGTGCTCGGCACAACCAAGATCAAGCATCCGGCCAGCGGCCAGGAGATCGACTTTGCCGGCGAGTGGCGCGAGGTGACTTACAAGGATTTGATCCGCGCGGAGACCGGCGATCCGGGCTGGTTCAACCTTTCCAAGGCCGAAAAGGTCGTGCGCGCCGAGGCGATGGGTCTCTCGATCAACCCGGCTTGGGAGGACTTCGAGGTGACGAACGAGATCTTCTCCAAGAAAATCGAGCCCACGCTGATCCAGCCGACCTTCGTGCTGAACCTGCCGAAGGAGCTGTGCCCGCTGGCGAAGATCAACCAGGAGGATCCGACCACGCTCGACGTCTTCGAGCTGACGATCGGCGGCATGGAAGTGGCGCCGGCCTATTCGGAGCAGAACGACCCCGACGTGCAGCGCCAGATGTTCGAGGCGCAGGCGGGCGAGGACAAGCAGAGCATCGACCAGGACTTCCTTACCGCGCTCGAGCACGGTATGCCCCCGGCTGGCGGCATGGGGGTAGGCATCGACCGCCTCTGCATCCTGCTGACCGGCGCCGAGAGCATCCGCGACGTGATCCTGTTCCCGCAGCTGCGGCCGGGCGGCAGTACATGAGTTTTTGGCCACGGAGGCACGGAGGACACCGAGTGAAGCCACCCAGGTTTGAATTCTTTGTGCTCTCCGTGCCTTTGTGGTTCAAATAGAGCAATGCCCTGGTACCTCTACCTCGCCCTGAAGCAGCTCTTTCCGAGCGGGCGGAAGTTTCCGTTCTTCACGGCGATCTCGGTCCTCGGCGTCGCGCTGGGCGTGGCCGTGCTGATCATCTCGACGAGTGTGATGGGCGGGTTCGGCCACCAGATCCGGCTGATGACGGTCGACACGCAGGGCGACGTGCAGGTGCGCGCGGACGGTTTCATCAACAATTCCGAGGAGGTCCAGGCCCTGCTCGCGCGCATCCCGGGAGTCGTGGCCACGACGCCTTACGCCCAGGGCATGGTGGGCGTCCTGCACGACTCGAAGGCGCAGTATCCCGGCATCCAGGGCATCGATCCGGCCCGGATCGGCCGGGTCGTGCCGCTGCAACGCTACCTCACGCCGGCCAATGCGCTGGACGACCTTGACGACGACTCCGTCATCCTCAGCAAGCAGCTCGCCGGCCTGCTCGGGGCGCAGGTCGGGGACAAGGTCGAGGTGTACTCGCCGCTCCTCATCGAAAAGCTCAAGAAGGACAATCTGCTCCTGCCGCGGGAGCTGCGGGTCGTCGGGATCTTCGAGTTCGGTCACCAGGCGCTCGACAGCACGGTGGTCCTCGTGACCCTGCGCACGATGCAGGACCTCTACGGCCTCGGCAGTGCGATCCACGGGATCAACGTCAAGATCCAGGCGGGCCTCGATGCCGACGAAGCGGCCGCGCGCATCAATGCGGCGCTGCCGCCGGCGCTGCACCTCTATGCGGTGTCGTGGATGGACATCAACCACGACTTCCTCTTCGTCCTGCAGTTCGAGCGGAACATGCTGTTTTTCCTGCTCACGTTTATCATCGTCGTGGCCGCGTTCTCCGTGACCAGCTCGCTGCTGATCTCGGTCGTGCGGAAAACCCGCGAGATCGGCCTCCTCGGCGCGCTCGGCGGCCAGCCGTGGCAGGTGGCCGCGTGCTTCTGCTTCCAGGGCTTCATCATCGGGGCCGCCGGCACCGTCCTCGGCCTCGGCCTCGGCTTCGGCGTCCTCGCGATCCGCGACGACATCGTGCACCTCTTCACGCGTCTCACCGGCAGCGAGGCGGCGATGCTGCGGTTCTACCAGTTCAGCCACCTGCCTTCCTACCCGGATCCCGCCTATATCGGTGCGACCGTCGTGTGCTCGATCGTCATCTCGACGCTGGCCGGCCTGCTCCCTGCATGGCGGGCCGCGCGGCTGCAACCTGTGGAGGCGCTGCGCAATGAGTGAGGCCATTGTCACGGCCCGCGGGCTCGCCAAATCCTATCTCAGCGGTGACCGCCGCATCGACGTGCTGAGGGGCATCGATCTCGACATTGCCGCCGGCGAGAGCGTCAGCATCCGGGGCGAGTCCGGCTCGGGCAAGTCGACCCTGCTCAACCTGCTTGCCGGCCTTGACGCACCCGATGCAGGCACGCTCGCGTGGGGCGACCAGCCGGCCGCGGCCGCGCGCCGCGCTCAGTTCCTTGGCATGGTCTTCCAGTCGTTTTATCTCATTCCCGAGATCGACGCGCTGGCGAACATCCTGATGGCGTCGCGCATCATCCGCGCCCCGAGTGAGACCGAGCGGGCGCGGGCGCGGGAGCTGCTGGCAAGCGTCGGTCTGGCGGAACGGGCGAAGCACCTCCCGGCCCAGCTCTCCGGCGGCGAGCGCCAGCGCGTGGCCCTGGCCCGCGCCCTCATGAACGCACCGAAGCTTATTCTGGCGGACGAACCGACCGGGAACCTCGATGAGCACACGGGCGACGCCGTCATCGATCTGCTGCTGGGACTCTGCGCCGAGACGCGGACCACGCTCGTGCTCGTGACCCACAACGCCGCCTACGCCGCGCGCACGGCCCGCCAGTTGTTCCTGCGGGACGGCGTTTTTCGATGAGACCGGATCAAAGGGTCCGGACGGACGCCGAAACATTCCCCGGAATTCATTCTGTCCATTCCGTGCATTCTGTCTAAATCCAGCCCATGCCTGCCCTGAAAATAAAATGCGGCGTGGCCGGAGTGGGCTCGCTCGGCCAGCATCATGCGCGCATCTATGACTCGCTGCCCGGTGCCGAGCTGGCGGGCATCTTCGAGACGAGCGATGCGCGCGCGGCCGAGATCTGCGCCAAGTTCAACTGCCGCCGCTTTGCGACCCTGGCGGAGCTCGGTGCGGCGTGCGACGCGGTCTCGGTGGTGGTGCCGACCGACCGTCATGCGGAGGTGGCCCTGCCGCTGCTGGCGAAGGGCTGCCACCTGCTGATCGAAAAACCGCTCTGCGCGTCGCTTGAGGAGGCGGAGCAGGTGCTCGAGGCCGCCCGCGCGAACCGCTGCCTCGTGCAGGTCGGCCATATCGAGCACTTCAACCCGGTGATGAGCTTCCTGGAGAAGCAGATCGACGAGCCGCGCTACATCACGGCCGAACGGCTCGCGCCCTACCAGCCGCGCGGCACCGAGGTGGGCGTCGTGCTCGACCTGATGATCCACGACATCGGGATCGTGCTCGCGCTGGTGAAGTCGCCCATCGTGAAGATCGACAGCGTCGGCGTGACCGTGCTCTCGAAAAGCGAGGACATCGCCAACGCGCGCATCCAGTTTGAAAATGGCTGCGTGGCCAACCTCAGCGCGAGCCGCATGAGCACGAAGAAGGCGCGCGAGATCCGCATCTTCCAGTCCGACGCCTACCTCTCGCTCGATTTCATGAACCAGGCCGGGCACCTCGTGAAGAAGAGCGACATCCTCGCCTACGGGTTGAAAATGAAGATCGGCCTGGTGAAGGCCGGCGACCTCAGCGCGATCCCCGTGAAGGAAATCCCCATCGAGAAGGGTGAGCCGCTGGCCCTGGAGCTGGCGCATTTTGTCGAGAGCGTGGCCAAGGCCAAGCAGCCCAAGGTCGGCGCGGCGCTCGGCAAGAGCGCGCTCGAGGTGGCGATCACGATCACCGAGCAGATCCGCGCGGCGCAGCGATGAAGAACCGTTTCAGGCAATCACCAGTGTGTGCAGGGCCGGTCTCGGGGCCGCCCTTTCAGGCCGCGCAGGGCGGGTCAACGAGCCGGCCGGCATTTGACCTCCGTCCGTTGGCCTGAGACGTCATGCCCGCCGCCCCGCCATTCCGGCTGCCACCGCCCACTGCGGGTCGCGTTGACTTGCTGGTCGTCGCTGGCGAGCACTCGGGCGACGAGCACGCCGCGCGGATGGTGCGAGACCTCCGCGCGCGCGATCCGGGCCTGAAGGTCGCCGCGCTCGGCGGGCCGCAGCTCGCCGCGGCGGGTGCGCAGTTGCTCCACGACCTGACGGCCTCGTCGGTTGTCGGCTTGGTCGAGGTCCTGAAGAACTATTCCTTTTTCCGCGCCCTGTTCGGCGAAACGCTCCGCTGGATCGGCGAGCATCGGCCGCGCGCGGTGTGCTTCGTTGACTATCCCGGGCTCAACCTCCGCCTGGCTGCCGCCCTGCGTGAACGCGGCCTGTCCGTGAAAGGCGGGGGAAAGATCAAGGCCCTCTATTACATCTCGCCGCAGATCTGGGCGTGGAAGGCCGGCCGGCGCTTCGCCATGGCCCGCGACCTCGACGCCTTGGCGGTGATTTTCCCCTTCGAGGTGAAGTGCTACGCGGACACAGCGCTGCCCGTGGAGTTCGTGGGGCATCCATTCCTCGCGCCCGGGCACGATGCGCCGGTCAGCCACGATCCGGCCGGTCCGGTCCTGCTGCTTCCCGGCAGCCGCAAGCAGGCCGTCGCGCGGATCTTTCCCGTGCTGCTGGCGGGATTCCGTGCGCTGGGCGAGCGGGACGCCGTGGTGCTTTATCCGAGCGACGACATCCTCGCGGTGCTCCGGTCGGCCCGCCCGCCCGCCGGCGTGCGGCTGGAAAAAACCGGCGGGCCCGTCGCCGCCGCCGCCGTGCTCACCTCGAGCGGAACCATGTCGATGCACTGCGCCCTCGCCGGCATCCCTGGAGCCATCGCCTACCGCGCCCATCCGCTGACCTACCTCATAGGACGCTGGCTCGTGAAGGTGCCGTACCTCGGCATCGCGAACCTGCTGCTGGACGAGCCGATGTATCCCGAATTCATCCAAGGCGCCGCGACCCCGGCGGCGCTTGCCGCGGAATTGCGCGCCTGCCTGCACGACCCCGCGCGGCTGGCGCGCACCGCGGTGCAGGCGGCAAGGTTGCGCACGTCGCTGGCCGTGCCGGCCAACGGCACTGCGGCGGACTGGGTGGTGAGGCATAGTACCTAAGGGAAAGGAGTTGGCGTCGCGGCAGCATTCATGATGCTTTGGCCGCTGAATGCAGACCGAGGGCACTACCCCCCCACGCCATGGAAGGCGCAGCCGCGCGCTGGCGGTCCTGATGCTGCTGGCCGGACTCGGGCTTTCCCTCGGCGGATACTGGTACGCCGGGCACGAAGGCGGTCCGGGATTCGCCGACCTGCGCGCCCGGCTCCTGCCCTGGTTGATCCTGGTGGCGGGCCTCGCATTCACGGTGGTCGGCAGCCTGCTGGTCTGGTCTCTCGCCTCGGCCCGGGCCCGGGCGCTGGGGCAGGCCGACACCGTGACCGCCAGCCTGCGACGCTCCGAGGCCCAGGCGCGGCGCCTCGCGCTGGTGGCCAGTCATGCGGCCAGCTCGGTTGTGCTGACGGATGCCGACTGGAGGATCGAGTGGATTAACGACAGTTTCACGCGGCTCTTCGGTTATACGCCGGCGGAAACGATCGGCCGGCGACCAAGCGAGCTCTTGCACGGGCCGGGAACCGACCCCGCGACGCTGGCCGCCATTAATGCCCGCTGCGACGCCGGCCAGCCGTTCAAGGGCGAGATCCTGAACTACGCGAAGGACGGACACACCTGCTGGGTCGAACTCGACATCCAGCCCCTGCGGGACGAGCAGGGCGGGATCACGGGCTTCATGGCGATGCAGCTCGACATGACCGAGCGCAAGCGCTTCCAGGAGGAACTGGCGCGCAAGGAGGCGCAGTTCCGCTTCATCTTCGAGTCGGTTCCCGTCGGGCTCTCCTGGGTGGTGCCGGGAAAGGACGAGACCCGCATCGTCAATGCCGAGCACGTGCGCGTGACCGGCGTCAGTGCCGAGGAGGCGAAGCAGCCCGGGATCTTTGTCGAGCGCTCGCACCCCGACGACCGGCCGCGGCAGGCGGAACTCGTGCAGAAGGTCATGGCGGGCGAGATCGACGCGTTCACCCTGGACAAGCGCTACGTTCATCCCGACGGCACCGCTTCCTGGGTGCGGCTGTCGCGCCGGATGTTCCGGGATGCGGCCGGCGCGTTGACGGAGCTTAACGCCCTGGTTGACATCACGGAGCTCAAGCGCGCGCAGGAAGCGATGGTGGCGCAGGAGGCGCGCTTCCGTTTCATTTTCGAGCTGGTGCCGGTCGGGCTCTCCTGGTTCGAGGTCGGCCGGCAGCGCGAGACCCACATCGTCAACTCGGCGCACGCCCGCATCACCGGGGTGCCGATCGAGCGGTGCCGCGAACCCGAGGCCTACAGCCAGGCCACGCATCCCGAGGACCAGGCGCGGCAGATGGAGCTGACGAAGCGGCTTCACCTTGGCGGCAGCGATCATTTCACGATGGAGAAGCGCTACCTCCACGCCGACGGTGAAATGGTGTGGGTGGTGCTGACCGTCCGCCTGCTCCGGGATCCCGCCAGCGGCCAGATGCAGCAGGTCGCCACGCTGGTCGATGTCACCGAGCTCAAGCACCAGGCGGATGAGCTTCGCACCGCCATGGAAATCGCCGAGCGGGCCAGCCTCGCGAAGAGCCAGTTCCTGGCCATGATGAGCCACGAGATCCGCACGCCGATGAACGGCGTCATCGGCATGACGTCGCTGCTGCTCGACACCCCCTTGTCCAAGGAGCAGCAGGAATACGTCGAGACCATCCGGCAGAGCGGCGACTCGCTCCTGACCATCATCAACGACATCCTCGACTTCTCGAAGATCGAGTCGGGGCGGCTGGAGTTCGAAAACAGCGATTTCGGCCTGCGGGAGTGCGTCGAGGGCGCGCTGGACCTGCTGGCCCCGAAGGTGGCCGAGAAGCGCCTCGACCTCCTCTACGAGATCGCGGACAGCGTGCCGGCGGTGGTGCGGGGCGACACGACCCGGCTGCGCCAGATCCTCGTCAACCTGCTGGGCAACGCGGTCAAGTTCACCGCGGCCGGCGAGATCGTGCTCACTGTGGGGGCGACGCCGAAGGAGAACGACCGGCTGGAGCTGGCCTTCGCGGTGCGGGACACGGGCATCGGCATTCCCCCGGAAGGCATGCAGCGGCTGTTCCAGTCGTTCTCGCAGGTCGACGCCTCGACCACGCGCCGCTTCGGGGGCACCGGCCTCGGCCTGGCCATCAGCAAGCGCCTCGCCGAGCTCATGGGTGGAACCATGTGGGTGGAAAGCGAGGTCGGGCGCGGCTCGATCTTTCACTTCACGATGATCGTCGAGACCGTGGCCAGCAAGCCGCGGGCCTACCTCACGGCCGGCAAGACCAACCTCGCGGGCAAGCGCCTGCTGCTCGTCGACGACAACGCGACCAACCGCCGCATCCTCACCACGCTCACCGCCGGCTGGGGCATGACGTCGCGCGCGGCTTCGACGGGCACCGAGGCCCTCGTCTGGCTCCGCGAGAGCCAGCCATTCGACGCCGCCATCCTCGACATGCAGATGCCGGAGATGGACGGCTTGACGCTCGCCCGGGAAATCCGCCGCCTGCGCCCGTCGCCCCAGCTCCCCATCGTGCTGCTGTCCTCGCTGGGCAAGCGGGAACTCGTTTCCGATCCCTCGCTGTTCGCGGCGTTCCTTACGAAGCCGGCCAAGCCCTCGCAGATCTTCGATGTGCTGGTGACGCTGCTGAAGGACGAGGCGGCGACCCGCAAGGCCACGGCCCACCCATTCCCGGCGTTGGCGCCGATGCCCGGCGCGGCGGTCCGCAACGAGCGGATTCTCCTGGCCGAGGACAACGCCGTGAACCAGCGGGTGGCGCTGATGATGCTCGGCAAGCTCGGCTATCGCGCCGACGTGGCCGCGGACGGCTACGAGGCGGTCGACGCAAGCCGCCGGCAACCCTACGATGTCATCCTGATGGACGTGCAGATGCCCGGCATGGACGGACTGGAGGCCACGCGGCTGCTCCAGCAGGAGTGGTCCGGCCGCAGCGACCGTCCCTGGGTCATCGCCGTCACGGCCAACGCGATGGAAGGCGACCGTGAAAAGTGCTTTGCCGCGGGCATGGACGACTACATCAGCAAGCCGATCAAGCTTGAGGAACTCGCGGTCTCGCTCGAGCGCGGCCGGGCCCGCCGGCAAAAGGCATAGGGGCGGAAGGGCGCGGCCCGCCTCGATGCCATTGAATGATGACTGCCTACGCCGGCGAGACCTTGTCGGGCGTGGAAAGTCTGTCGGGCGAGCCGCCTGCACCGGGCCGTGACAGGAGGCCGATCTGCGGCTCGACCTGCTGCCACAACGCGGCGGCCCGCTCGGTGAGCAGCGCCCGGCACTTGCTGATCTCGGCCTCGCGCGCCGCGCGGTTGCGCTCGGCGATCTTCGCGAGATCGTCGAGATTGTAGAGGAACACATTCTGCAGCCCGGCGACCGCCGGGTCGATGTCGCGGGGCAGGGCGAGATCGATGAAGAACAGCGGACGATCCGGGCGTTTCCTCATGGCCGCCGTGGTGGCGCCGTGCGACACGACCAGGTCCGGCGCGGAGGTCGAACCGACGACCACGTCGAAGTCCGCCAGCTTCGCCTCGCGGTGCTCGAAGGGCAGGGCGCCCGCCCCCAGCGAGGTGGCGAGTTCCATGGCTCGTTCCAGCCGCCGGCTGGCGACCGTGAGGCCGGTGGCGCCGCGGCCCTGGAAAGCCTTGGCGGTTTTTTCACCGATTTCGCCCGCGCCGAGCAGCAGGACGCGGGTGCCGGTCAGGTCGCCGAAGATATTGACCGCGAGATCGACCGCCACGTTGGCCACGCTGACCCGGCCCTCGGTGATGGCGGAGTGCGTCCGGGCCATTTTCGCAGCCTGGAAGGTCTTCTGGAAAACCCGGTTGAGCACCGGCCCGGCCGAGCGCCGTGCTTGGGCGGCGGCGTAGGCTTCCTTCACCTGGCCGAAGATTTCGGTTTCGCCCAGCATCTGGGAGTCCAAGCCCGAGGCGACCTCGAACAGGTGCTGCACGGCGTGACGGCCGCGTAGGCTGAGGCGGAACTTCTCGAACTCCTCGACGGTGAAACGCTGCCGGGCGCAGAAGGCCGCCTGGACGCAGACCGCGGCCTCGGCGGTCTCGGCGACGCCGTAAAATTCGATGCGGTTGCATGTGCTCACGAGTGCGAATTCCCGTAGCCCCGGCATGGTCCCCAGCTCTGCGTGCAACGAGGCGGCCGCTTCCGCGCCGAGCGAGAGCTTTTCACGCACCTCGATCGGCGCGGTGTGGTGGGTGGCCCCGATGACAAACAGGCCCGGCTCGTTCATGATTTCACCACGGCGGTGGCGGCGGGACTGGCGGGGTGCCGGCTGGCATTGACGGCCCAGAGCGAAAGCAAGGCGGCGGCGAAGAGGACCAGGCAGGTCCAGGCAAACCGGCCCGCCAGCAGCTTCCGGCCGAGCCGCAGCCCCAGCACCACGGCGGCTGCGGCCCAGACTGCGACCGTGGCGAGGATTTTCAGGACGTCGACCGACTCGGTCTTGCGCAGCCACCAGGCGGCCCCGACCGCCAGCGAAATGGTGAGGATGGTCACGCCGGCCCCCAGCAGGCGTACGCCGATGTGATCGAGGTCGAGGATCGAGGGCAGGAAAGAGAACCAGCCGCCGACCCGCTTGGATTTCAGCGAGTAATTCCTCAGGAGGAACATCAGTGAAGTCAGCGCCAGGAGGGCGAAGACCCCGTAGCTGAACAACGCGAGGGCGGCGTGGAACTCGATCCACGGGTTGCCGCCGAAAATCCCCGTCCGCCGCGTGGCGTCCCACGACGGAATGGCCAGAGAGACGATGGACAGGGCGGCAGTCAGGCAGGCCGTGAAATACCCCAGCATGCTCGAGCGGAAGGTCACGCCGATCACCAGGTAGAGCGTGGTGGCGGACCAGGCGGTGAACTGCAGGATCTCAAAGTAATTGCCCAGCGGGCAGCCGCCCACCGCCCGGCCGCGCAGGAACAGCCCCATCAGCTGGCAGGTGTAACCCACCACCATCAGCAGGTAGTTGAAAACCGACGAATGCGGCCGCCCGCGCACCTGGGCAAAGGTGCCGGTGAGAAAGACCACGAGGTAGAACTCCGCGGCGATCCAGAGCCACTGGCGGTCGGTGAGGGCGGAAGACATGCGAAGGGCGATGCTACCCGACCGGCTTCTCGGAGCAAGCCTGCGGCGCGGGGGCAGTCGTACATTTTGCGGTTTTGATCCCCATTTCCGAATCGAGCTGTAGCCGGCCTCGCTGAGGCCGGGCCGGGGTCGCCGACCCCGGCTACAACAAAGCGTATCATTAACAACCGCGCGGGGTGACTGAGCCGTTGAGACTGTAGGGGACAAGCCGCTTTACGCCGCGATGATTGGTCCGGCGTGACGACCTTTCGCGGCGTAAAGCCGCCCCTGCAACGAAGCGTTAGGTCCGCCGGATAACCGGCACCAGGTAGTCCAGTTCGCAATCCTGGCCGCCGTCGCGGAACCGGTCGTCGTAACGCTCGAGTTCCGGGCCGCGTTCGTTCCGCCGGTAATCGGAGCGCGGCATCCAGGCGCCGTAGATGTAGTTGATGGTCTCGCTCAACCGCGAGATCGGGCCGCGGTGGGTGAAGTGGGCGTAGGTCAGTGCCGGAATTTTCCATCGGACCATGCCGGCGGGCACCCGGGCGCGGGGCTTTGCGTTCACGCCGGCGAGGTAGACCAGCTCGTCGTCCCGCCGGCGCTGCTTTTCCGGCAGGCACCGGCAGGCGCCGTAGGAGAAGCGGTCGAGCGGCGGATCGAGCTCCGCCCGGTGCGCCGTCAGCGCGTGCCAGAGCGGCGGGATCACCTGGAAATTGTTCGCGTCGGGTGACATCGCGCTGATGAAGCGCGCCTCGAATCCGATCAGCGTGAGCGGCTCCAGATTGACGATGACCGGCTTCATGGCTGCCTGGCGGGCGAGGTGCCGCAGTTTTTCCCGCGTGAGCTGCGGGCGGGCGAGCCCCTCGATGAAATGCCGGCGGCCGCGCACTTCCCCGGGATTGAGGTGGAACAGACCCTTGAACGCGCGGGTGAAGGCCTCGTGCGACTCGAACTGAAAATCGAGCGCCACGTCGAGGATCCGCCGGCGGGTGGTGCGCAGTTCCTCCGCGGCGGCCGTGAGACGGCGTCGACGGATATAGAAGCCGGCCGGCTCGCCGACGACCGCGGCGAAAATACGTTGGAAGTGCCAGAACGAATAACCGGCGCGGCGGGCAAGGTGCCCGATGGAGATGGGCTGGCGGAGGTTCTTTTCGATCGTGTCGATCGCACGTTGGATGTGGGCGAGGTTTTCCATGTTTTCACGGTGCCAGCCTAGCACGGCGGATTCTGCGCGGGCTTGATGATTTGTGCGAAACTTCAGCCGGCGTGCGCGACCCAGAACCGGCACTCGTCCGAAAAATCCCTTACTGCGCGCGATTCCTCGCCGAGTTCGCGCCGCATGGCGTCGAACCCGTGCCGCCAGCCGGTGGCGGCGAGGTCGGCCAGGATTTCGGCGCGGGCGGGCAGGTGCATGAAGGTCCGGCCGGCCTGATCCTCGAAGTAGCGGTCGCCAAACTCCACCAGTCGCGGATCCTGCGCGCCGCGGGTCCAGCGCAGCGCCTCGAGCCGCCACATTGCGCGCTCGGCCGGGGAATGGTCGCGGTCGTGCGTCGTGAACAGCAGCGGCGCCCCCGCCCGGCAGGCGCGGCGCAGTCCGTCGAGCGCCGCGCGGCGGTTTTCGCGACCGGGAATCTGCATCAGCCCATTGAACATGAACAGCGCGCCGTCGAACCATCCGCCCATTCCGCCCGCGGTCTCGCCGCGCCCCTCCGGCCCAACGACCGCCGCTCTGCCCGCGGCCGGGCATGGTGTAGTGTCAACTAATAGCTGACACTCGCCGAGGCGGGTGGCGTCAGCATGGAGGAAGGTGATGGCGTCGGGGCCGGTGTCGGCGCCGCGCTCGGCGGCGAGGCTGCGGGCCTGGTCGACGAGTTCGTCGGCGAAGTCGAAGGCGGTGAGGCGCCGGTAGCCGAGCGCCCAGAGGCCGAGCGTCACCCGGCCGGCGCCGCAGCCGGCCTCGAGGAGGCGGGCGGTTCGGTCGGGAAAATGCCGTTCGATGAGCAGGCGCTCCGACGCCCAAAGGCCGAGCTCGTGCGCGGCGCGGGTGTAGTGCACGACGGCCGGCAGGTCGTTGAAATCGGCGCGGACCGTTTCCGGGGAGATTTTTCTTGCGGGAGGCACCGGGGGGAACGGAAAACGGCGGAAATGGAGTCTCTGTTTCCTCCGTTGCCTCCTGTGGAAATCAGGATTTCCGCTTCCAGGCGGCGATGAACATGCCGTTGGCGTTCAGGTCCTGCGGCCAGAGGAAGACCGAGGACGGAGGACGGAGAGCGGAGGACGGGGCGGCGGCCTTGTCTGAATCGCTGTGATCTTTGGCGTTCCGTGCCCTGTCCTCCGTCTTCGATCCGCCGAAATCCACCGGCACCGGCTCAAATTCCGGATGCGCGGCAGTGAAGGCCTCGGCGACGGCGGTGGTCTCGCTTCGGGTGAGGGTGCAGACCGCGTAGACGAGCCGGCCGCCGGGCTTGAGTGAGCCGCAGACGTTGGTCAACAGCACGCGCTGCATGCCGGCGAGCTCGCGGACATCGTCCGGCGTGGTCGTCCAGCGCGCGTGCGGGTTGCGCTGCCACGTTCCGACGCCGCTGCACGGGGCGTCGACGAGAATGCCGTCAAACTTGGTCTTGGTCGGGAGCCTGGAGCCGCCATCCCAGAAATCGGTGCGGTAGTTGAAGAGCTTCGCCCGGGCGGCGCGGCGCTTGAGCGTATCCAAGCGCCGGGCGTTGCGGTCGGTCGCCCAGACGACACCCTTGTTCTGCATGAGGTCGGCCAGGTGCAGCGTCTTGCCGCCTTCGCCGGCGCAGGCGTCCCACCAGGTTTCGCCCGGTTTGGGTGCGGCGGCGAGTCCCACCAGCTGGGAAGCGAGGTCCTGGATCTCGAACTCGCCAGTCCGGAACTGCTCGGTCTTGAAAAGGTCCTGCAGGCCGGTGAAGCGGAGGGCGTCGGCGGAGCGGGGCGTGGGCTCGCACGCGAAGAGGGATTTCGCGAGGGCCGGGCCCTGGCCGGGGCGGGCGCGGATCCAGAGCGCGGGATCGCGCTGGATTTGACGTAGGTAATCGGCCTTCGCCGAATCGCCGGCGGTGGCGGGGAAACTGAGTTCGCCCCAGAGCCAGGCCGGGACGGCGCGCACGGCGAGGGCCTCCGGCTTGATCGACTTGGGATCGGCGGTGAAGCGCTCGTGAAGGGCGACGGCCTGCTCGAGGCGTTTTTGCGGAGAGGCCTTGGCGTCCAGCCAGGACAGCCAGCGGAAATAGACGAAGACCGTGTGGCTGATGACCCGCTTGGCGGGCGGCTGGAGGTAGCGGTGTTCCTCAAAATAGAAACGCAGCGCGGTGTCGGCGCGCTGGTCGGAGGAAATGGCCGCGAGGACGCCCGCGGCGTGGTTGAGCATGGCTTGGTCGGGCATCGGTCACCACGAAACACACGAAA
>Ga0265320_10001258_pt1 | contig 18579 bp, 15 predicted proteins | sample 4827metaG_FD_202087 | JGI IMG/M metagenome (GOLD analysis project Ga0265320, IMG submission 202087) | Rhizosphere microbial communities from Carex aquatilis grown in University of Washington, Seatle, WA, United States - 4-8-27 metaG | ecosystem: Host-associated > Plants > Roots > Rhizosphere >...
AGGTCCGGCACACGGCCCAGGTCCATCTCGATGAGGGCGACGCTGAAGTCGTGCTGCAGCAGGCGCTGCTGGATGAGCTCGGTCGGCGGCAGCTCTGCCAGCGTCACGTGCAGGCCCAGGCTGGTCCACGCGCCCACGACCGCCCGGGCCACGGCGTTGAGGGCGGGGTTGGCGCTCGCCTCGACGGTCACGACCTCGAACGTCACCACGCCCTTGACGCCGGGCGCGGTCCACCCACCCGGCCCATGCTTCCAGCCGGCCGCAGTGAGAGCCGCCGCGGCAGCGGTCGTGCTGAAGGGCGGCGCGGTGGCCGTGGGTCGGGGCAGCCCCACCGTCGAGGGCGGGAACGGCGTGGTGGCCACCGTCGCGGCCCCGTGGAAGACCGTCTGCACCAGGGCGGGCCGGTCGATGGCCCGCAGCAGGGCAGCGCGCACGCGGGCGTCCCTGAACAGAGGCTGGCCGACCCGGACGTTCATCACCGCGGCCATGAGCATGGCCTGCGGGTAGTCGAGGGCGCGCGACCCTGCCTGCGCCACGATGGAGGCGGCATCGTCGGGCAGGAGCCCGTCGGCGCTGTCGAGATCGCCGTCGCGGTAGGCCGCGGCCAGGGCGGCGGCGTCGGGATACAGCTGGAACGTGATGGCCGGCACGGCACCCGCCGCGATCGTGGCGGCCTGCCCCGCAGCCTGGTGCGGGGCCAGGACCAGGTGGACCGTATCGCCATCCCGCCCGGCCACCTGGTACGGCCCATCGCCGACCGGCTGCGACTCGAAGCCCAGGGCTGGCAGCTCGCCCACAGGCGTGGCCTCCAGGAGATGGGCCGGCACCACGGGCTGGGTCGTCACGTCGAGGAACGAGGCCGCGGCGTCCTTGAGGGCCATGACGACCGTGCCCGCGTCGGGCGTCGTCACCGTGACGCCACGCCACGCGGCGCCGTTGGGCCCGTCGTAGGCCGGGTCCTGGAGCACGCGGATGGTGTAGGCCACATCGGCCGCGGTGACCGGCTGGCCGTCGGCCCAGGCCGCGTCCGTCCGCAGGTGGAAGGTGTACGTGTGCCCGTTGCTCGTGACCTGCCAGCTCGACGCCAGGTCGCCCACGAGGGCCCCGCCGGCGCCCGCACGCGTCAGGCCGCGGAAGACCAGGGCGTCGATGTCACGCTCCGCCGGCAGCGCGGCGTAGAGCGGGTCCAGGGTGTCCAGGAGCCCCACCACGCCAAGGCGGAGGCCGGCTGGCGCCGCACCACTCGGGGCGGGCGTCGGCGAGGCCGAGGGGTGATCGGTCGCGGGCGGGGCGGCCACCTGCGCCGCGAGAAGGAGGCTCAGGAGCAGGATGCCCGAGCCGACGACCATGCGGTCCCGGCGGCTCGGCCAGGCGGCCGGTGCCGGCGGGAGGCGGGGAGCGCTAGGCGCCAGTGGTCGCCGGCAACGTCAGCGCGTAGGCGGCGAAGGAGAAGACGATCCACACGACCGTGATGATGATCGTGAAGCGGTACAGGATCTTCTCGATGCCGCGACGGCTGCGGTAGACCGCCGAGTCGCCACCGAAGGCCGAGCCCATGCCCGCCCCGCGCGACTGGAGCAGGATCGAGGCCACGACCCCGAGGCTCAGTGCGATCTGCCCGAGGGCAAGGAACGGGTCCACGGCTCTGACGATCCTCCGATGGTTGAAGCCCGCGCAGGATAGCACGGGCCTCGGCTCAACCCGCGGCGGGCGGCTCCAGGAGGTCGCGGCCTGTCATGCCGGGCGCCGGATCAAGGCCGACCCGCGCGAGCAGCGTCGGCGCCACGTCGGCGAGCACGCCATCCCGCAACCGAGCGCCGCGCACGCAGCGCCCGGCCAGGAGCAGCGGCACGGGGTTGAGCGAATGAGCGGTCAGGGGATGCCCGGCGGCATCGCTCATCTCATCGGCGTTGCCGTGGTCGGCGGTGATGGCGAGGAGCGCCCCCCGGTCGGGCTCCGCCGCATCGAGGGCCAGGACCGCCTGAGCCACCCGGCCGACGGCCACGTCGAGCGCCTCCACGGCCGTGACCGCGGCGGCGAAGTGGCCGGTGTGACCGACCATGTCGGCGTTGGCGAAGTTGGCCACGAGGAAGTCGAAACGGCCGGTAGCCAGGGCCGCCAGCAGCGCGTCGGCGATCTCCGCGGCGCGCATGGCCGGTTCCAGGTCGTAGGTGGCGACGTGCGCGCTGGGGACCAGTTCGCGCTCCTCGCCGGGCCACGCGGCCTCCGTGCCGCCGTTGAAGAAGTACGTCACGTGGGCGTACTTCTCCGTTTCCGCCACGTGGAACTGGCGCCAGCCAAGCTCGGAGAAGCGCTCGGCGAGGCTGGGCACGACGAGCGGTGGGAAGGCCACCGCCACGGCCAGGCCGCCCTCGTACTCGGTCAGCGTGGTCACCAGGAGGTCGGCTGGCCGAGCGCCCCGGTCGAACCCCTCGAAGGTCTCGTCAACCAGCGCGTGGGTCAGCTGGCGGGCGCGGTCGGCGCGGAAGTTCATGTACACCACGGCGTCGCCGTCGCGCACCCGCCCGTCGACGCCTCCGATGACCGTGGGCTGGACGAACTCGTCATCCTCGCCGCGGGCGTAGGCCTCCTCGATGGCGGCCACAGGGTCGGCCGCCGGGAGTCCCTCGCCGTGGACGATCGCGTCATAGCCGCGGCCAGTGCGGTCCCAGCGGTGGTCGCGGTCCATGGTGAAGTAGCGGCCCGCGACGGTCCCCACGCGTGCCGTCGGGCAGGCCTCCGCGAGGCGCCCCAGGAGGTCGCGCATGAAGCCCGCCGCCGAGCGCGGTGGCGTGTCGCGGCCGTCGAGGATGGCGTGCACCACCACGTCGCGCACGCCGTTGCGACCGGCCAGCTCGGCCATCGCCACCAGGTGGCGGTCGATGGCGTGGACGCCCCCCGGGCCGATCAGGCTCACCAGGTGGAGGCGACGCCCAGGTCCAGCCGCGCGGCGGCAGGCGGCCAGCAGGACCTCGTTGGCGGCGAAGGAGCCGTCGGCGATCGCGGCGTCGATACGGGGCAGATCCTGGAGCACGGGCCGGCCGGCGCCCAGGTTCAGGTGGCCGACCTCGCTGTTGCCCATCTGGCCTGCCGGCAGCCCGACCGCCTCGCCGGAGGCCTCCAAGCGGCTGTGGGGCCACGCCTCCAGGAGCGCGCGCCAGGCGGGCATCCTCGCCGCGGCGATGGCGTCCGCCTCCGGCCGGCTGCCGATGCCGAAGCCGTCGAGCACGAGCAGGACGATCGGACGGGGACGCCCCTCGGTCACGAGGTGGCGGCGCGTGCGTGCGCTGTGAGCGCGGCGCGCGCGACGATGCCGGCCATCTCCTCCACCTTGAGGCTGGCCCCGCCGACCAGGGCGCCGTCGAGCTCGGGCTCGGCCATGAAGGCGTCGATGGTGGCGCTCGTGACGCTCCCGCCGTAGAGCACCGGTACGGCCTCGGCGGCCGTCCGCGGCCAGCCCCACCCGATCAGGGTGGCGCGGATCACCCGTGCGATGGCGGCCGCATCGGCGCCCCGGGCGGTGCGCCCGGTGCCGATGGCCCACACCGGCTCATACGCGACGACGAGGCGGGAGGCCAGTCCCGTGCCGTGACCGGACCCGCCCGGGGAGACGGCCGCGAAGCTGGCCCAGGCGCCGTCGAGCTGGTCGCGCACGACCGCGTCGGCCCGGCCGGCATCACGATCCTCCAGCCCCTCCCCTACGCAGAGGATGGGCCGCAGGCCGGCCTCCAGGCAGCGCCGCAGCTTCTGCCCGATCTGGGCGTCGGTCTCGCCGGCGTCCCGGCGGCGCTCGGAGTGGCCCACGATGGCCCACGTGGCGAGCCCGGCCAGCATGGCCGCGGCGACCTCCCCCGTGTAGGCCCCGGCGGCCTCGTGGTGCACGTTCTGGGCGCCGACGGCGACGTCGCGGCCGGCCAGCGCGTCACGCACGGCGGCGAGGGCCACGAACGGTGGACAGATGACCCGTACCACGGCCGCCTGTGCCGTCGCGTCGGCGAGGGCGGTGGCGAGGCTCCCGGCATCGGCCGGCGTGGTGTGCATCTTCCAGTTGCCGGCGATGATCACTGGTCGCATCGGGCCCATCATGGCAGCGCGGCCGGTTATGCGCCGCCCGCCACCTCGGCGAGGGCCACGAGGCGCTCCAGCGCCCGCTGGACGGCCGGCCGCGAGAGGCCCGTTTCGGCCGCCAGCTCGGCCAGGGAGGCCTCCGGTGAGGCCCGGCGGGCCTGGGCGACGGTCCGGACCTGCGCGGCCTGGGTGGCGAGCCGGCCCACGCCGTCCACCAGCTCGATGGCCCGCACCTGGCGCGTGGCGGCCGCCGCCACGCGGCCCAGGTTCGCCGTCTCGGCGTTGAGGGCGCGGTTGAGCTGGCCGCGCAGGGAGCGCGCGACGAGTCGGCTCTCGAGCTCCAGCACGGCCGCGGACGCCCCGGCCGACCCGAGGAAGCGCACGATCGTCTCCGTCCGTTTCCACGTCACCACGCCGGCGCCCCGCCGGACGCGCCATGCGGCGGGCAGGTCGACCGCCGCCAGACGGGCGGCCAGGCCCTCCGCCTCCGCCGCGGGGACCACGAACTCGAGGTGCTGACGCCCCGCCGCGAGGCTCAGCGAGCCGCGAGCCAGGAACAGGCCCCGCAGGTAGGCCATGCGGCAGTGAGCGGCCGCCCCGTCCCATGTGAAGTCGACCCGCGGGCCATGCTCCAGGCGCACCGCCAGGCGGGCCACGGCGGCCGTGGGCGCTTCGCCCCGGGCGGCCGGACCAAGGCCCTCGCGCTCCGCCGCGCGGCAGCAGGCACGCGTGGGTTCCACGGCCGCCAGCTCTCCTCGTAGCGCTGCCACGAGGTCGCGCGAAGGACGATCCCGCGTCCGATGCGGCGCCGGCACGCCCCTCAGGCGCTCCGGGCCACGCCCGCCGGGGTGGCGAAGGCGCCGGCCTCGAGCAGCGCCAGGAGGGCCGTGGAGAGGTGGTCGGGGTCGTGGTGATGGCCGTTGCGATGGTCCACCACGTCGGCCAGGACGAGCCGCGGGCGATCCTCACTGGTGGCGGTCACGTCCACCCTGACCGGCGCGACCGGCCAGCCCTCGGGGGCCCGCGTCTCTGGCGTGTCGTTCGCCACGACGACATCGACCGCGCCGAGGATGCCGTGGGCGTCCAGCGCCCGGAGGTGGTCGGAGAGGGCGAACCCCTCCGTCTCGCCCTGCTGGGTGGCCACGTTGACGACGTACGCGCGCACCGCCCGGGTCGCCAGGAGCGCGTTGCGGATCTCGGGGATGAGCAGGTTGGGCAGGAGGCTGGTGTAGAGACTGCCCGGGCCCAGCACGACCAGGTCGGCGCTGCTGATGGCCTCGGTGGCTTCGGCCGTGGCGTGGACGTCCGCCGGGGTGATCCACACGCGCCGGATGCCGCGGGCGGCGCCGATGAGCGACTGCCCGTCCAGGCGCGACCCGTCGGCCAGCTCGGCGTGCAGGGTGAGGGGCACGGGCGCCCCAGGCACGACCTGGCCCCGTACGGCGAGGACGCGGTTGGACTGCCGCACCCCCTCCTCGAAGTCGCCCTCGATGTCGCTGAGGGCGGCGATGAGGAGGTTTCCGAAGGCGTGGCCGGTGACCCGCTCCGAGCCCGACGGGGTGCTGGGGAAGCGGTACTGCAGGAGGCGCGTCATGACCGGCTCGGCGTCGGCCAGGGCGGCGATGCAGTTGCGGATGTCGCCCACCGGGGCGATGCCCAGCTCGTGGCGCAGGCGGCCGGACGAGCCGCCGTCGTCGGCCATGGCGACCACCGCGGTGATGTTGCTGGTGTAGGCCTTCAGGCCGCGAAGCAGGGTCGACAGGCCGGTCCCCCCGCCGATGGCCACGACCCGCGGGCCGCGGGCCAACGACCGCTTCTGGTAGATCAGCTCGACGAGCGGCTCACGACGCTGCTGGAACGGCGCCAGGACCGCCCGCAGGAGGCCCCACAGGCCGACGGCGAAGATGAGCACGCCGCCCCCCACGAGGACGACCGGCCGGACCGCCACCGGCAGGAATTGGAGGGTCAGCCACCACAGCACGGGCGCCTGGGAGGGATCGTCGGGGGCCAGGTCGCGGTAGACCTGGCGCAGGATGAGCGCGCCCGCGAAGGCCACCAGGGCCTCGCCGACGAACACCGCCACCAGCCAGCGCTTGAGGCCCATGCCAGGGCGCAGCCAGCGCCGGTAGCGGCCCCAGCGGGTCTCGGGCGCGGTCACGCCTTGTCCAGCTCGCGGTGCCAGACGCTCACCGGACCGTATCCCGCCGCCCGCAGGTCCTCCGCCATGGCCTCGGCGATGGTGATCGAGCGGTGGTAGCCGCCCGTGCAGCCGATGGCGATCGTGAGCCGGTTCTTGCCTTCGCTCTCGTAGGCCGGGATGGCGAAGGCAAGGAAGTCGTGGGTGAAGGCCAGGAACCGCTGCGCCGCGGGCTGGCCCAGGACGAAGGTTCGCACGGGCTCGGCCAGGCCCGACTGGGCGCGCAGCTCGGGCTCGTAGTACGGGTTGACCATGAACCGCACATCGAAGACCAGGTCGGCCTCCAGCGGCAGGCCGTACTTGTAGCCGAAGCTGATGAGCTGGATGGCGATGCGGTCACCCTCCTCGTCGGGCTGGAGGGTGGCGAAGATGCGCTCGCGCAGCTGCCGGCCCGACAGGTCGGACGTGTCGATGACCACGTCGGCCTGGTCGTGCACCTCCTGCAGCATCGCCCGCTCGGCGGCGATGGAGGCGGCGATCGAGCCGTGGCCTTCCAGGGGGTGGCGGTGGCGGGTCTCGCTGTAGCGCCGGATGAGGACCTCGTCGCGGGCATCCAGGAACAGCACCTGCGGGACGATCGAGCGGCCCTCCAGGGCGCCCATCACCGCGCCGAAGGCGACGGCCGCATCGCCCGAACGGACATCCAGCACGAGGGCGACCCGGGCGAAGCGTTCGGGGTCGGAGGCCACGAGCTCGGCCATCTCCGGCAGCAGCTCCGCGGGCAGATTGTCGACGACGAGGTAGCCCAGGTCCTCGAACAGCTTGCTGGTGGCCGTCTTGCCGGCGCCCGAAAGGCCGCTGATGACGGCCACGTGCTGCCGTCGCGCTGACTCGGCCGGCTCAGCCACCGCCGGCCCGACGCGCGTCGTCGGCCGCGGCCCGCGCCGCCTGGCGGTCCGAGCGGGCCAGGAGCTGGATGGTGATCTCGAAGAGGATGTACATCGTGATGCTCATGATGGTGGGGCTGACGGGGTCGCCGCCGGGCGTGATGATCACGGCGAAGATGACGATGGCGAGGATGGCGTAGCGGCGGTTGCGCCGCAGCAGCTCCAGGGGCAGCACGTGCAGGCGCACGAGCAGGACCAGGATCATGGGGAACTCCATGACCACCCCGAAGGCCAGGAAGAGCAGCGTCACGAAGCCGAAGTACGACTCGAGCGTCCAGGCGTTGATGCTGATGCCCGGCGTCGTGAAGCCCTCCAGGAAGGCGATGGCGAACGGCAGCACGAAGTAGGCCACCACGAGGCCCACGGCGAAGAAGACGCCGGCGAGGGGGATCCAGGGACGCGCCACCGCCCGTTCGCGGGCCGTCAGGCCCGGTGCGATGAAACGCCATAGCTCGAACAGGAAGACCGGCAGGGCGATGGCGAAGCCGACGATGAAGGCCAGCTTGAGCTGGATGAAGAAGCCACCCCCGACGGTGATGATCTGGAGCGGCTGATGGATGGGCGCGGCCAGCAGGGTCAGCACGCGACCGCCGAAGACGTAGCCGATGGCCGAGCCGATGACGAGGGCCACGGCGGAGACGAAGAGGCGCCGCCGGAGCTCCGACAGGTGGTCGATCAGGCTCATCACGGCGCCCTCCGGCTCCACGGCCGGGGACGGCGTCAGGGCGGGCGCGCCGAGCGACCCGCCGGGCGGGACGTCGCGCAGTTCGATCTCGGCCATCGCGGCGCGCGCGGGCCGGCTACGCGCCGGGGCCGCTCGGCTCGGAGGGCCCCGCCGGCTCCGCGGGGGCGGCAGGGGCGGCCGCGGGCACGCTCGCGGCTACGGCCGGCGCGGGCTGCGGCGGCGCGGGCGGCGCGACCGTCGGACTGGTGGCGGCCGTTGGCGCGGCGCCGATCTTCACCGCGTCGGTGGTCTCGCTGATGGCGTGGCGGAACTCGCGGAGCGAGCGGCCCAGTGACTGGCCCATCTCCGGCAGGCGCTTCGGGCCGAGCACGATAAGCGCCACGACCAGGACGATGATGAGCTCCGGGGCACCGATGTCAGGCATGTGATGAAAGATCCTCCAGCGGCGTCCGCTGCGGCAGGTCGACATCGTAGCACCGCAGGCGCGTCGCCCAGTCCGCGGCGGCCGCTTCGACGGCGGCTCCCGGGTCACCCACGCCGAGTGCCGCGGCGGCGATGCCGCGCGAGACGTTGATCAGGACACCCCGCCCCGACGCGCCCGCCAGCGGCCCGTCGGTGGCCGCCGCCAGGTCACGCACGGTGGCGGCGTCGCCGCCCTGCGCCCCCACCCCAGGCACGAGGAATGGCAGGCCGGGGGCGATGCGGCGGACGGCCGCCAGCTCGGCCGGCGCGGTCGCCCCGACGACCAGGCCGACCGTCGCGTACGTGGCCTGCCAGAGCATCGCCAGCCGCGCCACCCGCAGATAGAGCGGCTCGCCCGGGGCAGCACTCGCGGGGTCAGGGCCGACGGCCAGGTCCTGCAGCTCCCCGGCGCCCGGGTTCGAGGTGCGGCAGAGGACGTACACGCACCGTCCCGTCCGCTCCAGCAGGGGCGCCAGGGCCATGGCCCCGACGTACGGGGCGACGGTCACGGCGTGGGCGCCAAGGCCGTCGAACAGGGCCGCCGCGTGATGGGCCGTCGTGCTGCCGATGTCGCCGCGCTTGGCATCGGCGATGAACGGCACATCGGCGGGCAGGCTCGCTCGCACCCGCTCCAACGCGGCCAGGCCGGCCGACCCAAAGGCCTCGAAAAAAGCCAGATTCGCCTTCACGGCCGCGGCGTACGGCAGCGCCGCATCGAGCAGCAGGCGGCTGAACCGCTCGGCCCCTGACGCGTCGGCGGCAAAGCCGCGCGGGAAGGCCGCCGGATCCGGGTCCAGACCCAGGCACAGGAGCGTCCCCGTGCGGCGCACGCGCGCCTCGAGGAGTGCCGCGTAGTCCTCTTCCGGCCCGTCGGGCCGACCGACCGCCGGGGTCACGGCCCGCTTGGCGACGGCCCGTTCGACGCTGGGGCGCTGGCCGGAGGCGCGGTGGGCACCGGCGTGGGCAGCTCCGACGCCGGGATGAACCAGGCCGGCCGCGAGGTCCCGTCGAGCAGGCTCGACTCGGTCAGGGCGATGATCTGGGCTGTGGCGAACGGGCTGCCCGGGCCCAGGACGGCCAGGTCCAGGTCGATGCCGGTCCCCTGCGCGTGGAGGAACGCGACGGCGGTGCCGTCCGGCGACCACGTCGGGGAGAAGGACGCGCCGTCGTTGGTCAGGCGGGCGACCTCCGCGCCGGTCGAGGCGCTGAGGATGACCACATCGCGGCCCTTGCCGTCGGTCTTCTCGGCGGCGATCCACTTGCCGTCGGGTGACCAGGACGGGCGGGCGTAACCGGCGGCACTGAGGAACCGCATCCGCTTGGTGGCCACGGTGTAGATGGCGATGCGCGGATCACCGACCGCGCCCGAGCGCTGGTTGTAGGTGAAGGCGACCAGCCTGCCATCGGGACTCCAGGCCGGATCGTTGTGGCCGAGCGGATTGAATTGGGCGAGGGTCGGCACCGAGGGCGTTCCGCCCCCGGCCGGCAGGAACCCGAGGTGCGGACCAAGGAACAGCCCGAACGGGGTGGGGTAGTTCGTGATGAGGGCGATCGTCTTGCCGTCGGGGCTGACGTCCGGCTGGAGGTACCAGTCGAAGAAGTGGGTCCCCCCGGTGAAGGTGAGGAGGCCGCTCTTGATGACCTTGGCGCCGCTGCCATCGGCCGCCATGCGGGTGATCACCGGGTAGTACAGGTCATATCGGCCGCCGATCTGCGGCGGGGTCAGCGAGTCCAGCACGCGGGTCTCGAGGTAGTAGATCGAGCTCCCGCCAGGCCCCCAGGTGGGCTCTGACTCGGTGCCTCCGGACGTCAGGCGCTGGACGCTCTGGGCCGTGAGGGACCAGATGTCGCCGTTCTTGGCGAACAGGATGGTGCCCTTCATCTGGTAGCCCAGGGCCGCCGACGGCGGCGGCGTGAAGACGACCGACGGGTTGACCGTCGGCTGCGGGGTCGGATGCCCCGGGGCCACGTTCGTGACGAGGTCGAGGCGGCCCAGGACGAGGACCAGGCTGAGCCCGAAGGCCAGGACGAGGCCGGCAGTGGCGATGACCGGGCCGAACGGGAAGGGCGGCCGGCCGTAGCCGCGGGTGGGGGGCCGGGAGGCGGGCAGGCTCATCCGACCAGCGGCCCCGCTGCCACGGCTGCGACGCGCTCGGCCGCCGCCGTCGCGCCCGCCAGGCGGGCGAGGTGCCCGGCCGGCGCCACGTCCCGCACCTCCAGCTGGAGCGTCTCGAAGCCGCCGAACCGGCGGCTGTCCAGGCGCGCGGCGACATCGATGACGTCGCCCTCGGCCAGGCTGACGGCGAGGTCATCGCGCCCGAAGGCGATGCCATCGAGCACTTCGCGGCCCCGGCGCAGCACAAGGGAGGTGTGGCCGCCGGCGGCCGCCCGGACCCGGCCGACAGTCAGGCCGCGGATGCCCACCAGGGCGTCAGGGTCCCCCGGCGCGATGGGCCCGAGGGGGTCGAAGTCGCGCAAGAGACGGTAGTCGACCTCACTGGCATCGACGGCCAGGTCAAGGAGCAACGTCTTGGCACCAGCGGCCGCGGGCGGCGCGTCGCCGGCGGCGATGGTGAGGAGCGGCAGGAGACGCTCCCGCAGGGCGGGGTAGGCCGCGGCCGCGAACTGGCAGCCGGCGGCTTGCGGGTGGCCGCCGTGGCGCTCGAGGAGATCCGCGCACGCCTCGAAGGCCGCCGCCAGCTGGCTGCCCGCCGGGCCCCGGCCCGAGGCGCGCCAGGGCTCGGCGCCGGTGGCGATCACGATGGCCGGGGCTCCCCGGTCTTCCGCGAGGCGGCCGGCGACCAGGCCGATGATGCCGACCGGCCATGCCCCGCTGATGATCACCGGTCCGGGCGGCAGGTCGGCGACCGCGGTGTGCGCCTCGTCGAGGACCGTCGCGGTCAGGTCGCGCCGCTCACGATTGGACGCCTCGAGCCGCGCCGCGAGCACGTCGGCGGACGCCGCGTCCGTCGCCAGCAGCAGGTTCGCCGCGGTGGCCACATCGCCCATCCGGCCGCCGGCGTTCAGGCGCGGCGCGAGCCCGAAGCCGATGCGCTCCAGGTCCACCCGCTGGGGCGCCACGCCGGCCGCGCCGAGCAGGGCCGCGATGCCGGGCCGGGGGGAGGTGCGCAAGCGTGCCAACCCCAGGCGGGCGATGGCGAGGTTCTCGCCGGCGATGGGGGCCACGTCGGCGATCGTGCCGATGATGGCCAGGTCGGCCAGGTCCAGGGCGGCGGCCGGGCCGCCGGGCTCATCGGCCAGCAGCAGCTGGGCCACCTTGAAGGCGACGCCGCTGCCGGCGAGGCGGTCGTCGGGGTAGACACTGTCGTCCCGATGCGGGTTGACCAGCGCCACCGCGGCGGGTGGGACCGGCGGCACGTGATGGTGGTCGGTGACGATGACGTCGATGCCCTGCGACGCCGCAAGGGCGACCTCGGCGACGCTGCTCGAACCCGTGTCCACGGTGATGATCAGGCTGCGCCCTTCGGCGGCGGCGTGCTCGATGGCGGCCACGGAAAGGCCGTGGCCCTCCGCCTCGCGCGCCGGCACATGCCAGCCCACGTCCAGGCCCAGCCGGCGGAGCGCGGTCACCAGGATGGCCAGGCCCGTCAGCCCATCGGCGTCGAAGTCGCCCAGCACGAGCACGCGCTCGTGGGCCGCCCGCGCCCGGGCGATGCGGGCCTGGAGCGCGGCGGCGTCGGGCAGGTCCCGGGGATCGTGCAAGGCGGCCCGGGGATCGCCGAGGTGCGCCGCGAGATCGACGGGCCGACCCACCCCGCGACCGGCCAGCAGCCGCGTGGCGCGTTCGGAGAGCCCGGCGATGCGGGCGGCTTCCGCCAGCTCCGGCGACACGGTCGCGGCCGGGCGGACGATCCATTCGAAGGCGGGCCGAGGTCCTTGCATCGGGCCAGCCTGCTCCATGGCGGTTGGCGGCGCCTTACCGGTCAGCGGCCGGCACGCACGAGGGCCGCCGCGCGGGCCCGCCGCCGATCGTCCCAGGCGTGCCATACGACGAGCAGCGGGCTGGCGTTGAAGATCGACGAGTAGGTCCCCGAGACGATCCCGATGAGCAGCGCCAGGACGAAGACGCGGATCGATTCGCCCCCGAAGAGGAGCAGCGCGGTGAGCGTGATGATGACCGTCAGGGACGTGTTGATGGAGCGGCCCATGGTCTGCAACAGGCTGTGGTTGACGATCGCGTCGAACGGCTCGCCGGCGTGGCGGGCGCGATTCTCACGGATGCGGTCGAAGACCACGATCGTGTCGTGCACGCTGAAGCCGATGACGGTCAGGACCGCGGTCACGAACAGGGCGTCCACCTGCAAGCCAAGGAGCGTGCCCAGGATGGCGAACGTGCCGACCACGACGATGACGTCGTGCAGCAGGGCGATGAGCGCCGTCGCGCCCATGCGGAAGTCATGGAAGCGGAGGGTGATCCAGGCGAGGATGCCGATCGACCCCAGGATGATCAGGTAGAAGGCCTGCTGGATCAGGTCGCTGCTGACGATGCCGCTGATGGAGTTGCGGCTGATCTCCCCATCGATCGGCCCGAAACGCGCCTGCAGCGCCGTGGCGAGGGCCCCCAGCTGGCCACCGGTGGGCGGCTGATAGCTGGCCGAGATGCCGGTCGAGGGGCTGGGTGAGGGGCTGGGGCTCGGCGAGGGCGACGGGGATGGGCTTGGACTGGGACTGGGGGTCGGACTCGGCGTGGGGCTGGGGCTGGGCGAGGGCGACGGCGAGCCCGAGGCGCTGGCCGACCCGCTGGGGCTCGGCGTAGGGGTCGGACTGGGCGACGCTGTCGGGCTGGCGGATGCCGTCGCCGACGCGGAGGTCGACGGGCTCGCGGATGCCGATGGCGGCGGCGTGGGGGTGGGCTCGGGGGTCTGCAGGCCCACGACGGGCAGGCGCATGAGGATGTACGTCAGCCCGTTCTGCGTGCTCGTCGTGACCGAGGAGTCGCTGAGGCCCTGCGCGTCGAGGACCTGCTTCACTTGGTCGGTGGTCGGCGTGCCGTTCTTGAAGTGGATCTCCCACACCGTGCCGCCGGTGTAGTCGATGGAGAACTGGATGCCGACCTTGCCCGCCGTGAGGGGCGTGAGGAGGATGAAGATCAGGCCCGGGATGGTGATGAGTCCGCTGAAGAGGAAGAACCAGCGGCGGCGGCCGATCAGGTCAAACACGCGCACCAGCCGGGCGGGCCCGACGGGCCGGGGCCGTCGTCACGAACTCGTCCTCGTGCACGCCGAAGAGGCGCGCCTGGCGCGCCCACGGCTGGCGCACGACCCAGCGCAGCACGGTGCGGCTGAGGGAGATGGCGGTGAACATCGACACGAGAACGCCGATGATCAGCACGAGGGCGAAGCCGCGGATGGTGGATGAGCCGACCAGGTAGAGGATGGAGGCCGTGATGAGGCTCGAGACGTTCGAGTCCAGGATGGAGTTCCAGGCCCGGTTGAAGCCCGCCTCGATGGCCTGCGTGACCGGCTTGCCGGACCGCAGCTCCTCCTTGGTGCGCTCGAAGATCAGGATGTTGGCGTCCACCGCCATGCCCACCGAGAGCACGAAGCCGGCGATGCCGGCGAGCGTGAGCGTGACCGGGATGAGACGGAACAAGGCGTACACCACCACCGCGTAGTAGAGCAGGGCGATGCAGGCCACGAGGCCCGGCAGGCGGTAGTAGACGAGCATGAAGAAGAAGACCAGCAGGATGCCGATCGCCCCGGCGAGCAGCGTCTGGCGCAGGAAGTCGGCGCCCAGCGTGGCGCTCACCTGTGACTCGCTGATCTCGCGCAGCTGGACCGGCAGGGCACCGTACTTGAGGACGGTCACCAGGTTGTTCATGTCGGCGACGGTGAAGTCGCCACTGATCTGGCCTGAGCCGTTGGGGATCGCCCCGATGATGACGGGGGCCGAGACGACGCTGCCGTCCAGGACGATGGCGAAGTAGTGGCCGATGTTGTTGGCGGTGTACGTGGCGAACTTGGAAGCGGCGTCCGACTTGAGCTTGAACTGCACGACCCGCTGGTTCGTCGAGGGGTCGATGCCGGGGGCCACCCCGCTGGGGTCGATCTGGTCACCGCTGAACAGCACCGGCAGGGTCGGGTCGATGGCCTCGCCCTGCTGCGGCACCGCTTTCGTGCCGGTCGTGGGGGTCGAGCCGCCGGTGCCGTACGTGGCGGCCGGAAGGTCCACGAAGTCCAGGCGGCCGGTCGTGCCCACGAGCTTGCGGATCTCGTCCGGATCGGCCGCCCCCGGGACCTCGACGATGACCTTGTCGGCGCCCAGGATCTGCACCAGCGGCTCAGAGACGCCGGTCGAGTTGACGCGGTTCTCGATGATCGTCTGGATCGTGCTCATGTCGCCGGGTCCCGGCCCCGCGCCGTTGGTGGTGACGGCCTGGTACTCCACCGAGATGCCACCCTGGAGGTCGAGCCCGAGCCGGGTCTCGATCTTGACGTCGCCATTGGTGCCCGGGCGTGACAGGTTGGGCACGAAATCGAGGGCGAGCGCGGCCAGGCCGACGGCCACGATGAGGAAGGGGAAGAGACGGCGCATCGGCCGGGACTATATCAGGGGCGGGGTGCTCAGGCGTCCAGGGTCGCCTTGATGGTGGCCGCCAGACGTGGGCCGATGCCGGGCACCGCCGCCACCTGCGACGCCGTGGCCTCGCGGATGCCACGTGCCGAACCGAAGACCCGCAGCAGGGCGCGCTTGCGCGCCGGGCCGATGCCGGGCAGGTCGTCGAGCACCGAGCGGACCTGGGCCTTGGCCCGCAGCTGGCGGTGGTAGGTGATGGCGAAGCGGTGCGCCTCGTCGCGCAGGCGCTGCACGAGGTAGAGGGCCGGGGAGCTTGGTGGGAGCAGCACCGGATCGGACCGGTGGGGCAGGAACAGCTCCTCGCGCTCCTTGGCCAGGCCGGCCAGCGGCAGGTCGTGCAGGCCGAGCGCGTCAAGGACCTCGCGGGCGGCGCTCACCTGGCCCTTGCCCCCGTCGATGATGACGAGGTCCGGCAGGCGCCACCGCGCCTCCTCCACGGCCCCTTCTTCCAGGCGCAGGGCGTGGCCGAAGCGCCGCCGCAGGACCTCCTGGTGGCTGGCGAAGTCGTTGGGGCCCTGGACGCTCCGGACCCGGAAGCGCCGGTACTCGCCGCTCCGTGGCCGGCCGTCCTCGAAGACGACCATGCTGCCGACCGTGTTGCTGCCCTGGATGTTGCTGATGTCGTAGCACTCGATGCGGGTCGGCGGGGCGGCCAGGCCGAGGGCCTCGGCCAGCTCCTCCAGGGCGGCCAGCGTCTTCCCCGCGTCGGCCAGCCAGCGAGCCTGCTCGCGGGCGAGCGTCTCGGCCGCGTTGCGCGCGGCGAGTTCCAGGAGCTGGCGGTTGCGGCCCCGCTGCGGCACGGCCAGCTCGACGCGCCCGCCTCGCCGCTCGCCGAGCATCGTCGCCAACTCGTCCGCCTCCACCGGCTGGACCGGCGTGAGGACGCGCCGCGGCACGGAACCGGCGGTGGCGTAGTACTGCTTGATGAATGCGCCGATGACGGTCGCGTCCGTCTCGCCGGCCACGTCAGTGAGCAGGAACACGTCGCGGCCCACGAGCTTGCCCTCGCGCACCACGAAGAGCTGCACCGCGGCGTCGTTGGCCTCGCGGGCGAGGCCCATCAGGTCCGCCTCCGCGTCACTCCTGGCGGCCATCTTCTGGCTTTCCATCGTGCGCTCGATCGAGCGCAGCTTGTCGCGCAGCGCGGCCGCCCGCTCGTAGGCCATGCCCGCGCTGGCGGCGGCCATCTCCTGGCGCAGCGCCCGCGCCAGGAGCTCCTGGCGCCCCTCCAGGAAGAGCATCACCTGCTCGATGTCGCTGGCATACGCCTCACGGGAGATGGCCTCGATGCACGGGCCCTGGCAGCGCTTGATGTGGTACAGCAGACAGGGCCGGGCCAGGGCCCGCTGGCCCTCGTGGATGTCGATGGTGCAGGTGCGGAACGGGAAGAGCCGCCGGATGAGGTTCATCGCCTCGTCGACGCTGGTGGCCGAGGCGTACGGCCCGAAGTAGCGGCTCCCGTCGGCCGGCAGCTTGCGGGTCCGCTCGATGCGCGGGAAGTCGTCGGCCAGGGTGACCTTGATGAAGGGGTAGCTCTTGTCGTCCTTGAGGCGGACGTTGAAGCGCGGCTGGTAGCGCTTGATGAGGTTGGCTTCGAGCAGGAGGGCCTCGCTGACCGTGTCGGTCAGGGTGTACTCGACGTCGGCCACCCGATCGAGCGAGGACTCGATGCGCAGGGGCGGCTCGGCGGCCCCGCGCCGCTGCCAGTAGCTGCGCACGCGGTGCCGCAGACTCTGGGCCTTGCCGACATAGAGCACCGTCCCCCGCGCGTCGCGCATGAGGTAGACGCCAGGGTGATCGGGCAGCTTGGCCAGCGTGGCGGCGAGTGCCCCGGCGGGCGCGGTCACGGCCGGCGGCCCGGTCCGGCCCCCCACGCGGCAAGGGCGAGGCTGCCGCCGACCAGGAGGATGAAGGCGATGTCGCGGATCCCCTCCGGGACGGGGTACGGGTCGGCCGGCGCCGCGGTCGGCGTGGCGCCGAGATCGTCCGGCGGGGTCGCGGTGTCCTGCCCGAGGTCGGACGTGTCGGTGGCGGTCGCGTCGGAGGTCGTCGGTGGGCCGACGTGGAGCGGCGCCTGGACGATCTCCTCGGCCGTGTCATAGACGATCACGTCGTAGTCGCCGTCGGCCGTGTCGGCGGGGATGATGACCGTCGCGTGGAAGCCGCCGGCGCTGGTTGCCTGGGCGGACCCCAGCTGCACGCTCGTGCCCGGCCCGGCCAGCAGGATGGGCACCTGGCCCGGTCCGCCGAGGCCGGCTGCCGTGACCGTGATGGTGTCGCCCGGGTCGGCCACCGAGGCGCTCAGCGTGACGGTGGCCGAGCTGCTGGCGGCGGCCACCGGCGCCGCGAGGACCAGCCCGACCAGGAGGGCGGCCCCCGCGGCCCGCCGCGCTGCCCGGGCCGCCGAGATGCCGCTCATCGAGCCGATGATAGCCTCCGATCCGCGCTCGGGCCGCAACTGGCGGCCAAGCGCTGACGAGCACCATGGCCGTCCTATGCCCACCTTCGGCCGGCTGCTCGAGCTGCTCGGGTCCCTGGCGGCGGACCAGCAGGCGGCCACGACCGCGCCGCCGGGGCCCCTCCTGTGCGTCGCCCCGGCGGGCAGCGGCAAGACCACGACGCTGGTGGCCCGCCTCGCGTGGCGCCTCGCCCATGGGACCGCGCCCGATCGCACGTGCGCGGTGACGTTCAACCGCCGCGCGGCGACGAACCTGCGGGCGCGCCTCGCGCCGCTGCTGGCCGAGCAGGGCCTGGCTCCGGACGCCGTCCGGGTGCGGACCTTCCACGCTCTCGGCCGCGAGATCCTTTCCGACGCCGGCCGCCCCGACCGGCAGGTAGTGGATCGGCAGGCAGTGCTCCGGCACATGACCGGGGGCCGGCTGGCCCCGGCGTCGTTGCGACGACTCGACGACGCCATCGGGCGGGCCAAGCTGGATCCGGGCGCCAGGACCGTGCCACGCGGCTCGCTGGGCGCGTACCAGCGGGTGCTTGCCGAGGCCGGCGCGATCGACCACGACGACCTCATCAGCGAAGCCATCGGGCTGCTGACGAGCGAACCGGCCCTGCGCGACCGATGGCGCGAGCGATGCGCCGCCCTGCTGGTCGATGAGGTCCAGGACCTGGACCACGCCCAGTGGCGCCTCGCGCGGCTGCTGTCGAGCCCACGCGACGACCTGTTCCTGGTCGGCGACGACGACCAGACCATCTACGCGTGGCGTCTCGCCGACGCGCGCCGGATGCTGGGCCTGGCGGCGGAGCTGCCGGGGGTGCGACGGATCGACCTCCACACGAACTATCGCTGCCCGGCGGCGGTCGTCGAGCGAGCCGCCCAGCTCGTGGCCCACAACCAGGAGCGGCTGGCCAAGCACGTCCGGGCCGGGCCGGACGGCGGTGGCGCCTTGATCCTCGTGGCGGATCCCGGCGATGACGTGGCCCGGGCCCGTCAGCTGCTCGGTCGATGGGCGCACGAGCTCCGTACTGCGCCGCTCGCTGGGCCCTCGCACGCCATCCTGGCCCGCACGACGGCCGAGCTCGCGCCGTACGCCGCGATCGCCCTGGAGCTGGGCCTCCCCTACTGGGCCGAGCGCGACGATCTTTCGTTCGACCCGGGCGACCGGTCGTCGATCCCCGGCTGGGCCTTCGGGTTGCCGTTGGAGGGCACGGCGACCTCGCCGCCGGCGCTG
>Ga0265320_10001259_pt1 | contig 18562 bp, 10 predicted proteins | sample 4827metaG_FD_202087 | JGI IMG/M metagenome (GOLD analysis project Ga0265320, IMG submission 202087) | Rhizosphere microbial communities from Carex aquatilis grown in University of Washington, Seatle, WA, United States - 4-8-27 metaG | ecosystem: Host-associated > Plants > Roots > Rhizosphere >...
AGGTTGGATGTTGTTCAGGAACGTAAGCCAGAAATCGGTGCCCTTGCTTGAGCGGGTCGCCGTGAGCCGGTCCGGAGGGGCAGCAAGCACGTCCACTCTAAGCAAGTCGCTGCGGGTGCCGCCGACATAATCAGCCAGCAACCTGAGGGTATAGCTTCCCGGTTCGCTGAACTGAGCCGTGGTTATCAAGGCATTGGGATCGGAGAATTGCACGTCGCCGGGCCCGTCGAGCATTGACCAGGTCACATTGGTTTGGGCATCGGCAACCGGCGTTGGGATGGCCACCGTTCCGACCAGGAATGCGGCGCCAGGCAGGCTGATGATCTGGTCCGGACCGGCATCAACAGAGAAATCCCCGTTTTCATCCACCACCCAGATCGAGACGTCGGTGGAAACGGAAGTAGCCCCGTGGTCATCGGTTGCCGTTGCCGACAAAATATGCCTTCCCAGGGTAGCCCCGGTCCAAGTGGTGGCAAAGGGCGGTCCGGCCAGCTCGGCAAATTGCAAGCCATCGGCCAATAGGGTGACATTGGTCAGTTGGCCGTCTGAATCCACGGCGGTCGCCTCCACCGCGATGGCTTGACCGAATTGAAACTGGCTCGCATTCACAGGTACGACAATGGAAACCTTGGGCGGATTGTTTGGCGACGCAATGACGGTAATCGGAATCGTTTTCGCATCCTTGAAATCGACGCCCAGACCGTTGTTTCCCAGGTCATCCACCGCGATATTGAGCAAATCGGCGCCTGAAAAGCCGGAAGAATTGAGATACTTTAAACCGACCAGGGCGGCGTTGAGGTCGGCCAGCGTTCCCCGGACAACCAGAGTGGAAGTGCCGTTTGCTCCAGCCTGCCAGTCGAGTACATCGCCCCGACCCAAGGTGAGTGTACCGCTTGAAACCGACAAGGAAAGCTCCAGCACTCCAAGGCCAACGTCGTCATCAACAATCGAGATTAACCGTTTAGTGCCAAACGCCAACGGCATGTTGTAAGGAGTGGATTGTCCGCCAGGCACATTCAGGTGCATCGGAGCATGCGCCTCGACATAAACCGGTACTGGATTGCTGGATTGATGAGAGCCATCCCAAGCCACAACTCTGAAAGCTTCAACTTGACCGACTGCATCGGAGGGGGGCGTCCAAGCCACGCTTTCACCAGGAGAGATCAGGCTTGTTCCAAATTCCAATGGGTGCCCATCCTTGGTCAAAGTGCCGCTCGTCAAAGATTCCACCTTGTATGACACCCCGTAACTGATATCGGAACTCCAAAACAAGGAGTCATAGGTGATGGGAAAGGGAGTCCCCCGCACTGCACCGGCAAACGGAGACACATAGGTCAGACGAGGCAGCACCGTGATGGGCACAACCTTGGAATCAATAGACCCCGAACCAGCCGGATTTTCCACCATCAGGACGATGGTATCAATGCCCACAAAAGCAGGATTTCCGAGGTAGGTCAGTCCGTTCAAAGCTGAATTCAAGTCGTTTTGGGAACCGGAAACAGCCACGCTGCTGGTTCCATCTACTCCGGAAATCACAATCAATCCGTTCGTAGAGCCAAGAGTCAAAGTCCCGTTCGTAACTGACAAAGAAAGGGTGAGAGACCCCGCCGTGCTGCCGCGGACCGTGATCTGTCGTTCTCCTTCAAACGCTAGTGGCACATCCTGAAGCGTTTCCTGATCCCCAGGCACATTCAATTGCAGTGCGTTCGAACCCGCATGCACGTCAATGGTAACCGTTGCCGGGGCTGAATCCAGTCGGCCATCATTCGCTTTGAAGGTAAAGTTGTCGGGACCATTGTGGCCCGTTGCGGGATTGTAGATATAACTATTGAGAGTCAAGGGTTGAAGGTTGAGCGTGCCGTGCGACGGTTGGGTTGTGATCGCAAAACTCAGGGCGTCGCCGTCCGCGTCCGTCCCCGTCAGCGTGATGGTCACCGGCGTATTCTCGTCGGTCGCCACCAATTGCTGCCTGGCCACTGGCGCGTCATTCACCGGCAGGATGGTTAGAGAAACCGTGGCGGGAGCGGAATTGGCCTGGCCGTCGTTGGCCACGAACGTGAAGCTGTCGCTCCCATTGTAATCGGGCGCCGGGGTGTAAAACAAAAATGGCGGCGTACCCGTCAGCGTGCCGTGCGCCGGCGGCGCCATTACCGAGTACGTAAGCGAGTCCCCGTCCACGTCCGCAGCCTGCAATACGACGTTGGTTGATATATCCTCCAACAGAGTCAATTGCCGCGGATTCGCCACCGGCGGGTCGTTCACCGGCACGACCTGCACAACGACGGTCGCTGGTGATGAGGTCAGCGCGCCGTCGAACGTGGTGAAGGTGAAACTGTCGCTGCCGTTGTAATTGGCCGTCGGGGTGTAGAGGTACTGGTTTAGGGTTGAGGGTTGAAGACTAAGCGTGCCGTGTCCTGGCGGCGTCACGATGGTATACGTCAGCCGATCGTTTTCCACGTCGTTGCCGGCCAGGATCACGTTGACCGCTGCATCCTCCTGCGTGTTGGTGGATTGATTGTAAGCCGTTGGCGCATCATTCACCGGAGTGATTGTGATGGATACCGTGGCCGGAGCCGAGTTCGTCTGGCCGTCATTGGCAATGAAGATGAAGCTGTCGAGGCCGTTGTGATTGGTGGCTGGCTGGTAAATCAGGTTGGGCGCGGTACCGGAGAGTGTGCCATTCGTTGGCAGCGTCACGATCGCAAAGGTTAGCGCGTCCCCATCCACATCTGTGGCCTTGAGGGCTACCGGCATCGACGTGTCCTCCTCGGTGGTCACCGCTGCGGCCTGGGCCACCGGGGCGTCGTTCACTGGCGTGATGACCAGGTTCACCATGGCGGGCATGGAATTCGTCTTCCCGTCGTTCACCATAAACGTGAAACTGTCGGTGCCATGGTAGTCGGCTGCCGGCGAATAGATTAGTTGCGGCGGGCTGCCGTACAATGCGCCATGGACGGGTGGGGTGACCACGGTGAAACTCAAGAAGTCGCCTTCCACATCGGTTCCCGTCAGCACGATGTTGGTGGCTGTGTCTTCCAGCGTCGTGAGCGTTTGCGGGCCTGCCACCGGCGCATCGTTCACCTGTCGGATGATTAGCGCCATAGTCGCCGGATCCGAGTACAGCCAGCCGTCAAAAGCGTCAAATGTGAAGCTGTCGTTGCCATTATAATTGGTCGCCGGGGTATAAATCAGATCCGGGGGCGTGCCGCTAAGCACGCCGTGCTGGGGCTGGGTCAACAAGGCGAACACCAGGCCGTCGCCCTCCACATCAACAGCGCTCAGAGTGATGGCCACGGGCGTGTCTTCATCCGTCGTCACCGCTTTCCCGGCGGCTACGGGCGCGTCATCCACCACATTTACCGTAATCGACACCGTCGCGAGCACTGAGTTCGTCTGCCCGTCGTTGGCCGTGAAGGTAAAACTGTCATGACCGTCATAATTGGTCGCCGGCAGATAAACCAGATTCGGCGCCACACCGCTGAGCGTGCCGTTCGTTGGAGAAGTAACAACCCGGAACGTGAGCGGGTTGTTCTCCACGTCCGTACCGGTGAGGGTAATGGGCAGGGCCGTATCTTCCGGTGTGCTCAGGTTTTGTGCCAGCACCACCGGCGCATCGTTCACTGGCGTCACCGTAATCGAAATCGTTGCGGCAGCCGAATCAGCCTGTCCGTCGTTGACCTTGAAGGAGAAGCTGTCCGCGCCGTTGAAATTAGTGGCGGGATGGTACACCAGATTCGGCGCTGTTCCCGTCAGAACTCCATGTGCTGGCTGGCTCAACAGCGTGTAAAGCAACGCGGCGCCCTCAGGATCACTGCCGGCCAGGGTGATGTTCAACAGAGACTCCTCGGCCACCGAGAGATTTTGACCGTTGGCCACCGGCGGTTGGTTGGCCGAAGCGCCGGACCGGATGACGCCGCCGCCATTGACCGTGAGCCGATCGGATTGCACCGTGCCGACCAGCAGGCCGTTGTTATCGATGATAACCGTGCCCGCCGGCACAGTCAGATTCCCGTGGAGGGTGCAGGCGCTGTTGATGGTGAACCCGCCGCTGGCTACCTGGAGCTGGAGCCAGGACGAATGATTGGTCGATCCCAGAATGCCGTTGGCGGAAAAGCCGTTGGCCACCTTCAGGATGATGGGGCCGATGACATCCAGGCGGCAGCCGCTATTTAAGTTCAGGTTTTGGAAATTATAGCTGGCGGGCTGGGTCGCGCCGGAAACGCCCAGCGTGAAACCGCTGCCGCTGCCGGCGGTAAAGGTGCCGTAAGTTCCGGCCGGCACGGACACCTGTCCCACGTTGGCATTAAGCGTGAGGTCGCGGAGGGTGCTGGCACTGCCGTAGGATTGGCCTGGACTGCTCAAGGTCACGTTGCGCGTACCGGCGGGTTGCGGGGGAGCCGGAACGGTAGGCAAGGTGACCGGGTTGATCCGGGTACGAACGTAACCGAGCGAACAGCCGCTGTTCAACGTCAGATGATAGCCGCTAGGCGAACTGCTGCCGCTCCCCACAATTGTCCCGCTGTAGCTGGGCTGCCCGTTGAGCACCAGGCTCGGCACGCCCGGCAGATACAGGTCGCCGGTCAGGACGAACCCGCTGTTGACCAGTGCGTCCTCGCCCAACAACTGTTGCAGCGAGCCTTCAATCCGGCCGTTCAATCCCGGCGCATGACGCACCGTGGCTGCCAGATTGGTCTGTGCCGCCTGGGCGCGCACCAGAAGCATTGAAGTTGCTATTGCTAACCAAAAGAAAATCCATCCCGGAAGACACCGCCAGTTGCTACTTTTCATAAATTTCCAGCTATCATCCCACTGACATTCTGATGAGTTAACTAACCCCGGGGACACCATTTAAATGCTACACGTTATCCAATTTGCACAACGCTCGTACTGCAGATGGTTACCAGTCTAACACAGGCGGGACGACAGCTACACAAGTGTTTGTCCCTTGAGGGTAGTATTCATGTCGGATAATTCAATCCAGTAGACGCAATTATAAATTAATGACGGACAAAATGGACGGCCTAATTCCCGTGGAGCCTGTGGAGCAGGTGCGCCGGCTTGGACGCGTGTTGGTCGCCGGCCGAACCCGGCAATGCGCATCACCTGAAACCGCCTGGTCAGGGATTACAGCTTTTAAGGTGTATCTGATGCCGCCCGTACAGGTGCTGGACAAAACCCACGGTCTTGGTAAGCGTGCCCAGCGCACCGTTGGTGGCCGAAGTGGAAAATCCGGGGACGACCTTGCACAAATGGTGATAATGTTGATGAATCTGATCGCAACTGTCCCCCGCCACCAAACGAATGCGTTCTTTCAACGGCGACCCCTTGAACTCATCCTTCTCAGCCGCCGCCCGGGGCATCTTGCCCGTCCGGCTGGCAATATCATTCACCGCGGTTTCGAGGATGGTGCGACAAAGCGACTGCACCGCGGAAAATTGCCCCAGCGCATAACATTGCCGCGCCTCATCCAGGAAACAACGCAGGTCGAACGGCATCGGGAACCGGGCAACCAGCGCACTCACCTCGGCAAAACGGGCGCCATACTCGGCCGGCTTGATCCATGAATACATGATCTCGGCGCCAACTTTATCAAAGTCCCCTGCCCCGGCCAGGTCATTGCCGCCGGGAACCGGCTTCACGGCGGAATCGTCCGGGTCAACCGCCGGACGGTCCAGCAACCGGGTGCGCAACTGCTCGACCGTCCGCACCTCTGACGTCAGCGCATCCAGCCAGGCATCAACGTTGCCGGGTTCAAGAAGAGGCTGTGAATTTTTCTGGTGGCCAACCGACTCGGCAGCCAACGCTTCGATGCTCATGGTATCTGACGAACCAAAATTAATTAACCCAAGACTGTCTGATTGGTCGCGACTCTACGCCGACCGCCGTCCCTGTCCATGACAAGTTATTCACGTTGAAGCACATTCTATTCACATCCGAACGACGGAGCCCTTCCGGTTGATCTGGAGACGATCAACCTGCGCAATGGGCTGTGGCCATGGTTCGTTCAATAGAGCTTGCCGTTTGGTTGAGGTGGAATAGAATGTTCCGGTGCCGTTTCAACGCGGCACGCCACAGGTCACAATGTTGGTTGCCTCGGTAGCTCAATTGGCAGAGCAGTTGACTCTTAATCAATTGGTTGAAGGTTCAAGTCCTTCCCGGGGCACCACTCTTTTTATCCTGTGTTTGCAATGGTTCCGTGAGTTTCTAGGCAAACCGCACCCGGAAGGTTATTTTCAGTTGTGCCATTTGACCGCGAACAAGTGAAAACGAAGGTGGCGGAACTCGCTACCCAAGGGGTGTTCATCGGCACATCATCCTGGAAATATGAGGGCTGGTTTGGACAACTTTACAACCCCGCGCGTTATCAGTATCGTGGAAAGGTGGCCAAGGCACGGTTTGAGCGCAATTGCCTGAGCGAGTATGCCGAGGTGTTCAAGACCGTCTGCGTCGATGCTGCATATTATACATTTCCATCGCAAAAATATCTCGAAGGCTTGACCGCGCAGGTTCCGGCAGATTTCCAGTTCGCTTTCAAGGTCACTGATGAAATCATGGTAAAGAAATTCCCAAATCTGGCTCGATTTGGTCATCGTGCGGGTCATCCGAACGAACATTTTCTTAACGCGAAATTGTTTGCGGATGCGTTCCTTCGACCATGCGATTCACATCGAAGCAATATCGGCCTCTTGATGTTCGAGTTCTCCCGGTTCTACCCGAGCGACTATGAGCAGGGCCGGGAATTCGTGGCTGACCTGGACAGGTTTCTCAGCCAACTTCCCAAAAGCTGGCCCTATGCTGTGGAAGTGCGGAACAAACACTGGTTGGAGCCCGATTATTTTGCCTGCCTTGCCCGCCATAACGTCGCGCACGTCTTTAATTCCTGGAACGCCATGCCTCCGGTGGACGAACAGATGGCGATCACAGGCAGTCGAACCAGTCCCGATCTCTGCGCTGCACGATTTCTACTGAAGCCCGGCCGCAGTTACGAGGAAGCGGTGAAAACGTTCAAGCCTTACGACCGCGTGAAGGAAGTGTATCCCGAGGCGCGCGTTGCGGGCAAAAAGCTAGTCGCCGAAACCATGAAGACCTTGAACAAGCAAAAGGCCTTCATTTACGTCAACAACCGGCTCGAGGGCAATGCATTGGAGACAATAAACGCGATGCTGGAGGAAGCTGATTGAACCGGCCTGTCAAAGCAAGTCGAGTTGGCGCCGTGTTTCCGCAGGCAATTGTTTCCGTGCAAACTCGCCCACGATTTCCAAGTGTGAATTAATCACGTTTCGTTCGAAAAGGTGGGTGCGTTCGCAAACGTGCGTTCCGAGCCACAAAACGAAATCCTGGGGTGGCCCCCAGAAGAGTGCGTCCAGTGCGTCAGCGACTTCCCCAACAGTATGGCAACACTGAAACGCAACCATGGGAGGAAGCTCACCGGACAGCCATCCCAATGGAACATCGGAAAGTGGGCGGCCCGGATTGATTGCCAGCCACAATAATCGGACGAGCGAACAATACAACCCGTTGGCGCTACCATTGAGCGGGCCGAAACGCCGCCAGTCCGTTTCGGGGGTTTCCACCACGCCAAGGTCCATTCGCTGGTCCGCGAGCCGCCAGACGATGAATCTGGCTTTTCCTGGCCATACCCCGGCCCGGTTGAACCTGGGTTTGAGAGAGCGCAGCAGTTTAGATTCGTGTTTCAGAGCGGCCGCTTCATTTGGGCAGAATTGGAATTCGATCCGGTCCACCTCCCGTATCATCCGGAGATGACGGCGCGGCATCCGGTCTGGGTTGGCCACCCGGTAATTATTGAGCCGTTGCTTCAGGTCCTTTGCCTTGCCGACGTAGAGCACCTTGTCGCTGGCATCCTTCATCAGATACACGCCGGGGCGACGTGGAGCCTTGCGAAAGAATTTCCGGCCCAACCGCTGGTCGAGCGGTCGCGGATCTGGAATGAGTAACATCTGGCCCATGCCGACTGGTTTTTCTAATCCAGTCCCTCCCCGATTTCCAGCCCAACCGAAAATGTTCGCAGTTGACAGCCTGACGGTTCGGAATACTGTATATTTATACAGTATGATTGAATTGACCCGCAGACAACAGCAAATCCTTGATTTTATCCTGAAATGGCAACAGACGGAGGGCACCACCCCGACCTACCAGGAAATTGCCGATCAGTTTGGTTTTCGCAGCCTGAATTCCGTTACAGAGCATGTGCGACTGCTGCGCCAGAAGGGGTGTCTCAAATCTGATTCCGGCAAGGCGCGTTCGCTTCGTGTTATTTCGCCGCTGGCGAAGTTGCGGAACCGGCTTGTGGACATCCCGCTGTTCGGTTCGATTCCTGCGGGTTTGCCACAGACTCGCGAGCAGGATGCGGAGGGGTGTATTTCGGTGGACGTGGAGACTGTAGGCTACAAACCGACACGAAATGCCTTCGCATTGCGCGTGACGGGCGATTCGATGATTGGCCGGCACGTTCTCGATGGCGATTTTGTCGTTTTGGAACACGGACCGGAACCGCGTAACGGTCAAATTGTCGCTGCGCTGATTGACGGGGCCAGCACGCTCAAGACGTTCGTATTGAAAGGTGGTAAGCCGTTTCTCAAGGCTGAGAACCCGAAATATCCTGATCTCATTCCCGCCCAGGAATTGATGATCCAGGGTGTACTCAAAGCCCTCATCCGACGGGCAAAGGAGTAACGCGCCCGGACAGCGGTTGTCCTACCCGGTTTGATAGAAGTTGTGCCATGCGGACAATCGTTCATCTCGACGCCGATGCGTTCTTCGCGTCCGTTGAACAAGCTGCCGATTCCCGGTTGCGGGGCAAACCCATGGCGGTGGGCGGTGAAAGTCGCGGCATTATCGCCTCCGCCTCCTACGAAGCCCGCAAGTTCGGCATTTATACGCCCATGCCCACCGCCCGGGCGCGCAAGCTCTGCCCGAAGCTCATCGTTTTGCCCGGCGATTACGAACGCTACGAGCAGTTCTCCAACTGGATGTTCGGTTATGCCTACGACTTCACGCCAAATGTGGAGCAGACTTCAATCGACGAAGGCTATTTTGACATCACCGCCAATCGGAGCAAACCATCCATTGAAATTGCACTAACGATCAGCAAGGCCATCCGGCAATCACTGAAAATCACCGTCAGCGAAGGTCTTGGCTCAAACAAGCTGGTCAGTCAGATCGCCTCCAAGCTGAACAAGCCAGCCGCGTTTCAAACTGTGCCGACCGGGCTGGAACGGCAGTTCCTGCATCCGCTGCCAAACCGCTGGCTGCCTGGGATCGGGCCGAAAACCGCTGTGCGGTTGAACGCTGCTGGACTTGCTGACATCGGCCAGATCGCCGCAACGCCGGTTGATCTGCTTGCATTGCTCCTGGGCAACCAGGCGCCCGTTATGCGGCAGTTCGCCAATGGCATCGACGAACGCCCGTTGATCCCGGCAAGCCAGCCGCAGAAGTCGTACAGCCAGCAGGAAACATTCAATGAGGACGTGACGGACGAGGAATATGTCGAAGCTGTGCTCCGACGCATGGCTGACCGACTGTTTGCCACGGTGCGTCAGGAGGGCCGGAGTGTGCGGACGCTGACCGTCAAGGTGCGCTACAACGACCGCGATGAAAACCAACGAGCCGAAAGCCTGAGAGAGCCGACAGACTTGGAAACAGATGTTTACGGGCGTTTGCACGGGCTACTGCGTGAAGCCTGGCAACGGCGAGTGAGCTTACGCATGGTGTCTCTGAAACTGTCACACGTGTATGACGGGGTGTTCCGCAGCGAACTGCCGCTTGAAACTAATGCCCGTAACCACGAAGCACGCGAGCGGCTGGCCTCGGTGCTGGACGATCTTCGACGGAACAAGGGATGGTCGGTCATTCTGCGCGGACATGACCTGCGATTGCGTGATGCGCCAAGAGACATCGTCAACGAGCGTCCGAAACCATCCGCCAAACTCCAGTTCATCATTCAAAGGCGAACCAGTGCGCCGCCTAGCGCCGCGACCTTCGTTCCGCTGCGCGTTCACAGCCACTACTCGTTTCTTGATTCCACGCTTTCACCGACTGCCATTGTGGATCTAGCCAAACAGCACGGTTTGCCAGCTGTTGCCTTGGCGGACATGGGCAACCTGCACGGCGCCGTTGAGTTTGTGTTGGCCGCGAAGCGGGCGGGCATCAAGCCGATTCTTGGCGCGGAGCTATGCGTCGGTGACAAAGCACTGCTGCTCTACGTTGAGTCGGCTCGTGGGTATCACAACCTTTGCCGACTATTGTCACGCCATGCGGAACAATCCTCAGCCCGGGACGACGAAGCCTCAGTTGCGGCACAGCAACGCCGGTCATTCCAGCACCAGGAACTTGAGGGATTCACCGAAGGATTAATCGCCGTCAGCGGGGACGTGTGCTTGGCGGAAATGTTTCCAGGCCGGTTCTACCGGATGGCGACGAAACGACACCTCACCTGGCCTTCGGCCACCCTCTCCCCATCCGATGCGGAGAGGGAATTTCCTGTCGTGGCGTGTCCAGTCATCCGTTATGCCACACCGCGAGACCGGCAGAAATATGACATCGTCCAAAGCATCCGCACCCTGACCCTGTTGCGCGAGGAACACCCGGAAAAACGTCAGGACGGGCGGCTCCATTTTCGTAGTCCTGCTGAAATGACCGCGGTCTGCCGGGAACACCTAGACTGGCTGCGTTACACGCTGGAAATTGCGGAACGGTGCGATTTCGATCTCCCGTTTGATAAACCTCAGTTCCCAGCCTTCACTCCGCCAGACGGATCTCCACCAAGTGAATTTCTGCACTGTCTAGTGTTAAGGGGCCTGCAGGAGCGTTACGGTGCACGTGCCGGCCAATTCCGGCCACAAGTGATGGAGGAACTCTCCATCATCAGTGACGTCGGTTACGAGGAATATTTCCTGATTACCTGGGATTTCCTCCAGGACTGTCGGAAGCGTGGCATTGATTGGATAACACGCGGAAGCGCGGCTGATTCGTTGGTCTGTTATTGCCTGGGCATCAGCAGCGTGTGCCCGATCCGGTTCGATCTTTATTTCCGTAGGTTTTTGAACAAGGACCGCATGGCGCTCAACAAGCTACCGGACATTGACATTGACTTTGCGCACGACTCGAAAGACGACGTGGTGAAGCTGGTTTTCGAGAAATACGGCCGGGACCATTGTGCCGTGGTCGGAGGCTTCTCGACCTTCCAAGCCCGGAGCGCGTTCGCGGAAGTGGCCAAGGTGATGGGTGTGGCGGAACGCGAAGTGAGGAGGTTCACCGACCATTTTCCATGGAGTTTTGGCGGCGGTTGGGTCCCGGCCGAGCACACGCCCAGCGGCGGGGCCAAGTTGATTGATTTACTCCGGGCCAGTCCCGAAAACCGGGACTTGCCGCTGGATGAGGAACCTTACCGGACGGCGCTGCAAATGGCCGAATTCCTCGACGGCGTGCCGCGCTACCCGAAAATGCACCCGTGTGGCCTGGTGCTCTCGCGCCAGCCCATGCACGAGTTAACGCCAACGTTCATCGCCAACAAGGGCTACGCTACCACGCACTTTGACATGGACGCGGTGGAGGCCATCGGGTTGGTGAAGATGGACATCCTCGCCCAAGGGGGCTTGGCAGCCATGCGCGATGTGAAGGGGATGCTCAGCCAACGTGGAATTGAGGTGGACCTGGAACGGTGTATTGCCCGGGACAAATCCGATGGCCAGCTGGTACTGGGTGACCCGCAAGCACCCGAACCCTGGCAGGATCCGCAGGTATGGGAAATGATCGCCGGTGGTGGGGCGCGGGCGGTGCATCATATCGAATCCCCCGCCATGACCAGCCTTTGCCGCCAATGCAACGTGCGGGAAATTGACGGCCTTGTTGCCATTGTGAGCGTCATCCGGCCCGGAGCAGCCAACGAAGGCAAGAAACTGGCCTTCACGCGCCGTTATCAGGGCTTGGAGCCGGTTGTCTATCCACATCCATCGCTAGAAGCCTGCTTGCGGAGCACGTATGGGCTGGTGGTTTACGAAGAACATATCCTCCAGCTCAGTGAAGCCTTTGCCGGACTGGCACCGGGCCGGGCGGACGTGCTGCGGCGTGCCTTAAACAAACAGAACCGGCGGGTCATTGAGAAAATACAAGGTGAGTTCGTCCAATCGGCGCTATCACGTGGCCATTCGCCCGAAAAGATCGCTGAAGTGTGGGGGCTGGTCACCGGCTTTGCCGGTTACGCCTTCTGCAAGGCACATTCGACGGCGTATGGCGTTGAGGCATATCAGTCTGCCTGGCTCAAGAAATATTTCCCGGCCGAGTTCATGGCGGCGGTCTTGTCGAACGGCAAGGGCTTCTATCATCCCATCGTTTACGTGATGGAATGTCACCGGCTCGGGCTGAAACTGCTGCCGCCATCAATCAATAAGCCCGGGCCACTATTCCAGCCGGCCGGTCAAGCCATCCAGGCGCCGGTTCGTTACGTCAAGGGGCTCACCACCCGGACCAGCGATCGGATTCTGACCGAACATGAACGCGAACCGTTTCAATCGCTGGCTGACTTTTACCGTCGGATTGCGGCATCGCCTGAAGAAATGGAATCGCTGCTGCGCGTGGGGGCTTTCGATGAATTTGGCCGGACGCGCACCGCGCAATTTTGGGAATGCCAATTTCTCCAACGCGCCTTTGGACATGCGGACAGCGGGCGGCAGGGCCTGCTGCTACCGCCGGCCGACATGGACCACTTGCCGGAAGTGACGCTCAAAGAACCGACCCGACGCGAACGTTTAGAAGCAGAAGATGAACTGTTGGGCTTTCCTGCGAGCGGCCATCCGCTGGAACTGCATGATCACATTGCCTGGGACACCTACTGCCCTGTGGCAAGACTGGCCGAGCATGTCGGCGAAACGGTGGTGACATGCGGGCTGATCGTTGAACAACGCACCCATCACCAGATCACGGGCGAGCCGATGAAATTCCTCACCCTGGCCGACTGGACGGGCATGGTGGAGACGGAACTGTTCGCTCAAACCTACAGGAGCTACGGGCTGGCGACCGTGCGGTACCCGGTACTGGAAGTCACCGCCACGGTCGAACCATTCGAGAATAGGAAGGGCTTTTCGTTGCGTGTGCTGCGGGCGGGAAAACCGCGTACGATGCGAACCGCGGAAGCTTGGCCAGTGGCGCGCACAGTGTTGATGCAGGCCTGACTTTCAATAACAATTATCCATGCAAATTTGAAAGCGACAGCGGCAGGTCTTAATTTCGTTGTCCGGGAGCAGAACACCAGCCCCCCGCGTTTTGCTTCGGGTCAATCCGTGAAATCCCTCTCCCGGCCCCTGTCCCATTACAAATGGACTCGGCGGCGGCAGGCAACTATGTTAAGTTCTTTCCAGCGAGCCGCCGAAGTGACGGGTCGCCTCAAAGTCCAAAGAAAAGGAAATTTATGGCACAGGCAATCATGGACCCGGAAAAGGTGCGGCGATTTGCCGACGAGCTGAACCGGTTCAACACCGACCTCGAAAACCGGCTGGTGATGCTCCAGGCCCGTTTCACCGCGCTGGGCGACACCTGGCAGGACCAGGAACACGAAAAATTCGCCGAGGAATTCCGGACGGCGATGAAAGCGCTCAAGAAATTTGTCGAGCTATCCAAGGAACATACGCCCTACCTGTTGCGCAAAGCCCAGCGCATCGAGGAGTACCTCCACCAACGTTGACCTTTCATGGCCGAACGCGCCCAAGTCACCTCCTTCGAAGCCGTGGAATCCTTCCGGGCCGACCTGATTGTGTACGTGGCCAAGGCGCGCGCCGCCCTGGAGGAGACTACCGATGACGTCGTGCGCACCCGGCTCTGGGTGCAAAACGACCAGCGCCGGACCTGGGAAAATGAATTGCGCGTCCGCTACCGGAAACTGGAGGAGGCACGAGCGGAATTGTTCAGCGCCCAGCTTTCAAAATTCCATGAATCAACCGCCTTATGCCTCATGGCCATGCAACGGGCCGAACGCTCCAACCGCGAGGCCGAGGCCAAAATTACCGTCCTGAAAAAATGGGACCGGGAACTCGAGAACCGCACCGACCCCCTGACCAAACAGGTCAACCAGTTCCACGGATTCCTGGCCACCGACATGAAACGCGCGATCGCCTACCTGGAGCAGGTGGTGAAGGCCCTGGAAGCGTACGCCGGCGTTCCCACCCCCGGCGCAGCCACGGCGGCGGCCCCGACGGAAACCATGCCGGCCGGCGAAGGGGAAAAGCAGCCATGAACCTCGGTGGAAGCAAAAACCGGCTGGTCGCCATCACAAAAGAGCTTTCCAAGCGCTGGGAGGACACCAAAAATCACTGGCGCGACGCGAAAGCACAGGAATTTGAACAACGTTACCTGAATGAACTGTTCGCGAGCGTGGACAAGACCGTCACGGTGATGGAAAAGCTGGATGAAGTTTTGAACAAAGTCAGGAAAGATTGTGAATAGGCATTTGGGAGCCAACGAAATGCTCGCGCTTTTGGCCCGGCTCAAAAGCGCCCTCCAGGATTTTGCTGCCCGCGAGGAAAAACTCGCCGGCGAATTCCGCACCCGCATCGCCGCGGAAAACAAGGCCCATGAAGCCGCCGACCAGGCCCAATCCGCCAAACTGGCCGAAAGTCTCGCCGACGCCGAGGCGGCCTTCGAAAGCGAAAGAAAAAAACGCCAGACCCGATTCGAACGCCGCAAAGCCCGCATCACCCAGGCCCACCTCGCCTGCAACCGGCAGATCGAGGACGGGAACGACCGCACCGGCCGCCGGAAACAAGGCCTGCAACGCAGCGCGATGGATGCCGAACGTCAGCGGGATGAGGAACTGACCGGCAATACCGCCCGCTTCAATAACTTCAAAATCCGGCTGGCTGAAAGCCGCGCCGTTTTCATCCCGCTGGAAAAATTGGCGCGCAGCGCCTTCCGCGGCTACGGCGCCTTCCGCCGTCTCCTTTCCGCGCGCCGGCAGTGGCCGGAACCGCAGTTGTTCCCGCACGAAAAACAGTTGTTCGAAGAATTCCACCGGCTGGAGACCGAAACCCGGGACGAGCTCGGCCGTTTCGATAAGATCCTGCTGCCGCGGATTTTCAAGTACCTGCCGTTCTGGCTGCTGACCCTTTTCCTGTTGCTGGCATTGGGCGGCTGGTTTCTCCTCCAGCCTTCCCTGGAAACAGGCTTCAGTTCCTGCCGGGTACCGGCCATCACCCTGGCCGCGGTTTGGGTGGTGCTATTCGTGATTCATCAACTGGGCAAACGCCCGGCGGCACCCCGGGCCCGGTCGATTGCCGCCAGCCTGGCCCGGGCCCGCCGTCTCCATGACGCCTCCCGGGAACAGGCCGAGGCGCACTATCAACACGAACAGGAACGCATCCAGAGGGAGTATGAGACCACCAGCTTCAGCGTCACCCAACAATGGAAGGAGTCCCTCAAGGAAAACATGAACACCCGCGGCGCCCGGGCGCAAGCCGTGGACGAAAAAGGGTCCCGCGCCCTGCTGACCAATGAACTGGATCATCGCGCCAAACTCAAGGCCATTCAGACCAGCCGCGCGGAAAACGTGGCCCGCCTGAAACAGCAAGGCGAGGCCGAGGCAAAAGAACTGGACGGCGTTCACGCGGAGAGAATGTCGCGCATCGAAGCCGAACAGCAGGCCCGCTGGCAGGAATTGGAAACGGAATGGAAGAATTGCATCTCGCCCATCCACGAAACCCTCCGCGCCGCCAACGCTGCGGCGGAGGAATTGTTTCCCGGCTGGCTGTCGCCGACCTGGAAGCAGTGGACGCCGCCGGCGGATTTTAAAAATGTGGCCAAATTCGGGCGCCTGGACGTGGACGTCGCAAAATTTGCCGAGGCCCTGCCGAAAGACCAGCGCCTGGCCCTGCCCTTCCCCAACACTTTTTCCGCCCCGCTCCTGCTCAAATATCCCGGCCAGGGCTCCATCCTCTTTGAATCAGCCAAACTGGGCGGCGACGAGGCCATTGCCGCCATCAACAACATCATCTTCCGCCTGCTTTCCACCCATCCGCCCGGCAAACTCAACTTCACCATTTTCGATCCCGTCGGCCTGGGCCAGAATTTCGCCGGCCTCATGCACCTGGCTGATTACGAGGAAACCCACATCAACAGCCGAATCTGGACCCAATCCGGCCAGCTCGAAGAGAAACTTGCCGAGCTGAACGAACACATGGAGAAGGTCATCCAGATGTATCTCCGCAACGAATACGAAACCATCGCCGAATACAACGCCCAGGCCGGCACCATCGCCGAAAAATATCACGTGCTGGTCATTGCCGATTTCCCGGTGAACTTCAGTGAGACGGCCGGCCGACGGCTCATCAACATCGCCACCAGCGGCGCGCGTTGCGGCGTGTTCACGCTCATCCATTGGGACCGGCGCCATGCCTTGCCTCAGGGCTTCGTGGCCGATGAACTCCGCAAGAACAGCATCTGCCTCACCCGCACCGACACGGCTTTCCGGCTGGAAAACAATCAGCCGGCGGGCGCCCGCCTGGCGCTCGATACCCCGCCATCGCCGGAATTTGTGACGGATTTTCTCCACCGCGTGGGCGAAAGCGGCCGCGATTCCAACCGCGTCGAGGTGCCCTTCGAGCAGATTGCCCCCAGGCCGGAAAAGTTCTGGACGGAGGAAACGACCGAGGAACTCACCGTGCCCATCGGCCGGTCCGGCGCGACCAAGCTGCAACGCCTCGAAATCGGCAAAGGCACCCGCCAGCACGCCCTGGTGGCCGGCAAAACCGGTTCCGGCAAGTCCACCCTCTTCCACGTCATCATCACCAACCTCGCCCTCTGGTGCAGCCCGGAGCAGGTCGAGTTTTATCTCGTGGACTTCAAAAAAGGCGTCGAGTTCAAATGTTACGGCACCCGCCGGCTGCCGCACGCGAAGGTGGTGGCCATCGAAAGCGACCGGGAGTTCGGATTGAGCGTGTTGCAGCGCGTGGACGAGGAGTTGCGCCGTCGTGGCGACCTGTTCCGTAAAGCGGGCGTGCAGGATGTCGCCGGTTACAAACGCGCCGGCGGTACCGAGCCCATGCCCCGTTCGCTCCTCATCATTGATGAGTTCCAGGAGTTTTTCACCGAGGAAGACCGTGTCTCACAATCCGCCGCTGTCCTGCTCGACCGCATCGTCCGGCAGGGCCGCGCCTTCGGCATCCACGTGTTGCTCGGGTCCCAGACGCTCGGCGGCGCCTACACCCTCGCCCGCGCCACCATCGGCCAGATGGTCATCCGCATCGCCCTCATGTGCAATGAAGCCGACGCCTACCTGATCATGGACCAGGACAACCCGGCCCCGCGCCTGCTCACCCGCCCCGGCGAAGGCATTTACAATGACACAGCAGGTTCCATCGAGGGCAACAGCCCGTTCCAGACCGTGTGGCTGCCCGAAGAAGTGCGCGACCGTTTTCTCGCCCAGGTCCGCCAGCGCGCCGACCAGACCCAAAAACCGTACCCGGGACCGTTTGTGTTTGAAGGCAATGCGGCGGCCGACGTGAAAGAAAACCTCCTCCTGCGCTCAATTCTGGACGCAAAGTCCGTGGCGCCGGCGGCCCAGGCGCGGATCTGGCTGGGCGCACCGAATTCCATCAAGGGACCGACCGAAGCCGTCCTCCAAAGGCAAAGCGGCAGCAATCTCCTGATTGTCGGACAAAGCGAGGAGCGCTCCGTGACGTTGGCCGCCATCGCGCTCGTGTCGCTCGCCGCCCAGTATCCAAAAAATTCCGCGCGGTTCATCCTGCTCGACAGCACGCCGCCCGGCTTCCCCCAACGCGAATTTCTGCAGCGCATCATCCAGGCCATCCCGCACGAAATCATCCAGGCCAACAACAGCAACCTCGCTGAAATCATGGGCGGCCTGGCGGAAGATTTGAAACGCGACGATAAAACAGGCCAGGCGCGGGAGACATTCGTGCTGATTCACGGCCTGCAGAATTACAAGAAACTCCGGCAGGAGGATGAGTTCAGCTTCTCCAGCAGTGACGCTAGCGGCGCCGTCAACCCCGCTGCCGTGCTCATGAACCTTATCAGCGAAGGCCCGGCCAACGGGTTCCACGTCATCGCCACCTGCGACACGTACAACAACACGAACCGTTTCCTGGGCCGGAAGACCCTGACCGAATTTGAGATGCGCGTGCTTTTCCAGATGAGTGCCAGCGACTCCGCCAGCCTGATAGACGCCCCCGATGCCGGCACGCTCGGTTTGCATCGGGCGCTCTATTACAATGATCGCGAAGGGTACATTGAGACGTTCCGGCCCTACGCGCTGCCCGGCAACGACTGGATCGAGGAAGTGGCGCTGCAGCTCAAACGGTTGTTGGGGTAATCCACCGAAGGTCCCGTTCCCGGTTTTTAGTTCGAATCCGCGCTGGACTTGAGCCGGAGCCGGATGGTTTCGGCCAACGCGGTGTTGCCCTGAGCCATAGCCAGGGTCAGGGCCTGCTGATAAAAGGTTCCGGCTTCAGCCGATTTCCCCTGCTGGACGAGGACGTTGCCTAAATTAAAATAGGGCTCCGCCGCATCCGGTTTGAGTTGAATCACCCGCTGGTAT
>Ga0265320_10001262_pt1 | contig 18547 bp, 12 predicted proteins | sample 4827metaG_FD_202087 | JGI IMG/M metagenome (GOLD analysis project Ga0265320, IMG submission 202087) | Rhizosphere microbial communities from Carex aquatilis grown in University of Washington, Seatle, WA, United States - 4-8-27 metaG | ecosystem: Host-associated > Plants > Roots > Rhizosphere >...
TTGGTTTTAGCCCGGGAGCATGCCACAAACCGGTCCGGTGCACCATGGGCCGATCGGGCATGGGCCGGTCGGCCCGGGTGCTGTCCGCTTTACTTCGCGCGGTCCGGCCGCCAAGTTCCCCGTGTGGAAAAAATCCTCGTGATCGACGACGACGCCCTGATGCGCGGCCAGATGGTTGCGCTGCTGTCCGCCGAGGGTTACCAGACAGTCGAGGCCCGCAACGGCCGCGAGGGCATTGAGCTGGCGAAGCAGGAAATGCCCGCGCTCGTGCTTTGCGACATCACGATGCCGGAGATAAACGGCCACCGCGTGCTGGAATCGTTGCGCGGGAATGCGGCCACGGCACACCTGGCCTTTGTTTTCCTCACCGGCTGGGGCGAAAGCGCGGATTTACGGACGGGCATGAACCTGGGCGCCGACGACTATCTGGTAAAACCCGTGGCACCGGACGAACTGCTTGCCGCCGTGCGGGCGCGGTTGCGCCGACGGCGACAGGCCGGCAAAGGCCACCCGGCCTCGGTGGCTGATGCCACACCGGAGGCTCTGGCGGCCGCCCTGGGCCTGACGCCGCGCGAAGCCGAGCTCCTTTCCTGGGTGGTGCAGGGCAAGACCAACCCCGAGATCGGCATAATTCTCGGCATCCAGTTGACGACGGTGAAGAAGCACCTCGAAAGCATTTTTATGAAACTTGGGGTGGAAAATCGCACGACCGCGGTCACCTTCGCTTTGGAAAAAATCACCCCGGCCTCGTAAGTTGCGGGCTCACGGTTCGCGGATTACCAGCGTCTGGTTGATCGCCTCGGGCCGGAGTTCCTGTCGTTGCCCCGAAGGCCAGTGAATCACGATTTTGCGGACGCGGGCATCTTCGCCCAACCCGAATGTGAGCACGGCTTCCGACTGGGCCATGAAACTCATCGCCGGGGCCATCGTCTGCACGAGAATACGGCGCGGGGTATGCACCTCGACGCGGGCGCCGCCCGCCTCGGGCTGGCTGTGGGTGGCGACCAGTTTTATTCGGAGCCACGGCAGTCCACCGTGCTGGTCGTTGCGCAGCACCAACGCGGGTCCGTTGTTTTGGACAATGATGATGTCACTGTCTCCGTCGCCATCGATGTCTGCTGCGGCAATGCCACGGGCCACGATTGGTTTCGCCCAAGCCCCGCCCTCGCCGCCGGTGGCGGGCGTGGCAATCCAGCTGCCGTTGCGATTCACAAACAACTGTGGCGCGGCCTGGAAGTCCCGGCCTTGCTCAAATTTGTTCGCATCCGGCTCCGCCCGGCCGTTGCCGGTGAACAAGGCGAAATGGCCGTCACACTCGTAGTCAAACAGCGCGCCAGCCAGTTTGCCGCGCAGGTGAAGTTGCGATTCGTCGCGACTGGGCGGCTCAATAGCCCCGGCAGACTGGAACGCCGCCAGGCGTTCGTCCGCGTTCGAGGCCTGCGCAAAGGGAAAAAGGCTGGCCGACGCCAGACCGGCCGCGCCCTCGTGGCGATTGTCCGAGCTGGCAACCCATTTTCGAAAAGTGCCGTCCCCCTGGTTGAGGAAAAGCGCGTTTTCGGCGGTGTGGTATGAAAACAACAGATCAAGTTTGCCATCGCCATTGGCATCAACCGGAACGACCGCGAGGGCTTTGGCCACGGGCAGGCCCGTCATTGGATCGAGGTTGCGCAGGCCGGCCGCCCCGGGGACCAGCACAAATTTACCATGGCCCAAGTTGTGATAAACCGAGGGCGGAACGCCGACGAAGCCGGTCGGCGCACCATAAGAACGGCCGACATCGGCAATGGTGAAGGCCATGGCAAGACTCACCTCCTGTGGCCAGCGTGCATAGTGTGCAACGACCAGATCAAGCAAGCCGTCACCGTCGTAATCGATCCACGTCGCCCCCGTGCTCCACGTGTGGTCATCACCGGCCACATCGGCGGCGAGTGTCACATCCTCGAAAGTGCCATCGCCCCGATTGTGAAAGAGATGATTCCCACCGATGCATGTGACAAATATGTCCGGGAAACCATCGTTGTCGTAATCGCCGACTGCCGCCGCCATACCCTGCGTGATTAGGTCCAGGCCGGCGGCACGGGAAACGTCGGTGAAGTGCCCCTTCCCATCGTTATGATACAGGGCGCAGGCTGAAGCGTGGGTCCACGGCCCCATCTCTTCCCACGGCCAAGCGGTCCCGTTGACAAAGAAAAGGTCCGGATGCCCGTCACGATCGTAGTCGAGCACGGCCACGGCCCCACCCAGCGTGGTCGGCGGTTCCTGCAAACCCTGGTGATGGATGAAGTGAATTCCCGCTTCCTCGGTGATATTCGTGAACCGGGCGGCCGGCACGGGTTGCACCGGGCCCGTGACCGGAAAAAACCAGGCAAAAGCCACGCTCAATACAATGGCGGCAACCACCAGCGTCAGCACCACGGGCAACAGCGGCGACACGGCGGCGCTTCCCGCCGGACCGACGTGGGAGCGGCCAGGGTCGGTACTTGCAGGAAGGGCACCGGGTTTTGCCATAAAAAATCCGAAAGGGACGTGGACAGTATTGCTTGTCCATCCTAGATACATCGCAAATCATTTAGCGCGATGTCTGCCGTCCGCCCGTTTTCCCATCTGCTGTCCCGTCTGGGGGCCGTCAGCGCCTTCTGGACGCTGGTTGGGCTGGCCTTTGCGAGCCAGTTTTACCTGTCGAGCACGTTGTTGGGCCGTACGGTCACCTGGGGGCAGGCGATCAGCTATTCGCTGGCGGACTGGTATGTCTATGCGATCCTCTCCTGGCCCAGCCTGCTTTTGGCGCGGCGTTATCCGCCCGAGGGTGGCGCGCTGTGGCGCACGGCCGGAATTCACCTGGTGGCGGCCTTGGTTTTTTCCCTGGTCTATGTGGTGTTGCGCACCCTCGTGGACCAGGTGCACGGCCTTCTCATCGATGAACCGGTGACCTTCCTCGGGGTTTTCCGTCAACTGTTCAAGAATACGTTTCCGTTCAACCTGCTGATTTACGGCGTGATCATTTCCGCCGGCCACGCCATCGACTACTACCGCAAATACCACGAGCGCACCGTGCACACCTTGGAACTGGAAAAGCATCTCGCCGAGGCGCGGTTGCAGGCGCTTTTGCGCCAGCTCAAGCCCCACTTCCTTTTCAACACGCTCAACGGCATTGCCTCGCTCATGCACAGTGATGTGGAGGCGGCCGATCGCATGCTGGTGCGCTTGAGCGAACTCCTGCGCCTCACGATGAGTCATCCGGGCCAGCCCCTCACCCGGCTGCGCGAGGAAATCGCCTTCATTGAAAAATACCTGGAAATCGAACGCATCCGCTTTCGCGACCGCCTGTCGGTCACCCTGGAGATCGACCCGGCCGCGCTGGAAACCGAAGTGCCCAGCCTCATCCTCCAGCCCTTGGTGGAAAACGCCATCCGCCATGGCATCGAGCCCCACGCCCGCCCCGGCCGGATCGAGCTGACCGCACGCTGCAAGCCCGGCTTCGTGGAACTGGCGGTGCATGACAACGGAGCCGGCCAGCCCGCCGGCGGTTTTGCCCGCGTGGGCATCGGCCTGGGCAACACCCGCGCCCGGCTGAGCGAACTCTACGGCGACCGCCACCGCTTCGAGCTGGCCAACCATCCGGACGGTGGCCTAGTGGTGCGCGTGACCATTCCCGTTCCCCTGACACCATGACCAAGCTTCGTGCCCTCATTGTCGACGATGAACCGCTCGCCCGCGAACGCCTGCGCGCCCTGCTGCGTGACGAACCGTCGGTCGAAATCACCGGCGAATGCGGCAGCGGCACCGAGGCCATTGCCACAATCCAGCGCACGCCCCTCGACCTGGTTTTTCTCGACATGCAAATGCCCGGCTGCGACGGGTTGCAGGTGCTGGCCGGGCTGCCGGTGGAGAACCGGCCCGCGGTGATTTTCGTCACGGCCCACGAGCGCTTTGCCCTCGATGCGTTCGAGGTCCAGGCCATCGACTACCTGCTGAAGCCATTCGACCGTGAGCGATTCCAGACCGCGCTGCGCCGCGCGGAGGAATTCCTGCGCGCCCGGCGCGCTGGGCAGCTGGGGGAAAAACTTGAAAGCCTCCTCGCCGACGCCTCCCCGCCGGGCAAAAAAAGCGAGCGGCTGACCGTAAAGGCCGACGGCCGGCTCGTGTTCCTCAAGTCCGATGAAATCGTGTGGGTCGAGGCGGCGGACAATTACGTGGTCATGCATCTGGTGACCGGCCGCCTGATGTTGCGCGAGACGATGGCGGCCATTGAAGCGCGTCTGGGCACGGTCAGTTTTGCGCGGGTCAATCGCTCGGCCTTGGTGCACCTCGACCAGATCAAGGAACTGCAGCCTACCTTGCATGGTGATTACACCGTGCTGCTGCGCAACGGCACCAAGCTGCCGTTAAGCCGCAACCTGCGGGGGCAACTGGACAAATTCACGGGCGAAAAACTGGGCTAGCCGGGGAATCTGTTCCGGCAGGCCACCCCGTTTATCCCGGCAACTGGTCCCTGTCCGTCTGCTGCTGGCCCCAGAGAGGTTTACTGAAAGAGGGAAGAGGTCATACCTTAACCCCAGTCAATAGGGTTGGCCCCGGCGAGTGAAGTCACTCCCGGGGCCGTGTATTTACAGAGGATGATGCGGCGAAACAGCAACCGGAGGAAGCGCGGCAACGTTGGATAAGCACATTACATTTACCAGTCTCTGCGGATGGATGCGATACCATGATGAAACTGCGTGTTCTGATTGTTGATGACGAACCCCTCGCGCGGGAACGGCTGCGCAATTTTCTACACAAAGAGCCTTCCGTGGAAATCGCCGGTGAGTGTGGTGACGGGCTGGAGGCCGTGACGACGATCCGTCGCGGACACCTTGACATTATATTCCTGGACGTGCAAATGCCCGGTTGCGACGGACTGCAGGTGGTTGCGGAGATTTCGGCCGACCAACGCCCGGCCATTGTCTTTGTCACGGCCCACGAACATTTCGCGGTGGAAGCTTTTGGCGTGCAGGCCATCGACTTTCTCCTCAAGCCTTTTGATCGGGCGCGCTTCCAGCAGGCGCTGCAGCGCGCGCGCGAACATATCCGCACTCGGCGGGCAGACGACCTTGGTACCCGGATGGAAACCCTGCTGGCTGCCATGCCGGGACGAAAGCCCGAAAGGTTGGCTGTCAAGGCCGACGGGCGTGTGGTTTTTCTCCGGCCTGATGAAATCGTGTGGGTGGAGGCGGCGAACAATTACTCCACACTGCATCTGGTCGACGGCAAACGGTTGATGTTGCGGGAAACCCTTTCCGCGGTTGAGCGGCGGCTGGGGACGGTCAAATTCGTGCGCGTCAATCGCTCGGCCGTCGTGCAGATTGATCAGGTGCAGGAGCTGCAACAGGCCCAATACGGCGACTACCTAGTCGTGCTCCGAACCGGCCAGCGTCTGCCGCTCAGTCGCAATCTGCAGGGCCGGTTGGAAAAATTCGCGCCCGGCGAATTGTAGGCGGCTTTCGCGATGGTTTCACCATCAGTGCGCAGCACGACACCGCGAATTTTCAGCGCTTGGTCCCGTAACAATTTCCAAAGCGGCCCCGCCTGGCAATCTCATGGTTCATGCCCATGCCCACGCACCCATGGCCCCCGGCTGTTTCGCGGCTGGATGACTCGCCATCCTTATTGGCGGAGAAATGCGCGGATTTTCATCGGCGGGCCTTCATCCGCTCGGCCCTGTGGGGATCGTTCGGTCTGGCGATTGGAATGAAGTGGCCTGTCCAGTTGATGGCCGGTGTGACCAAAAATCCTGAATTTTGTTCACCAGGGGCTGCGCCGACGCCGGAGCAGGCCGCGAGAACCGCCGCGGCTCTGCTCCGCCAACCCGAGAGCACGCGTCGGATGGTCGCGCTGCTGCAAAGGATCACGCGCGAAGCCGATCCGTTGCGCAATCAGTTCCGCAATGCGGAACAGGTAATGCTGCTGCGCTCGGTGGCGGCACGGACCACCGCGACCCAACAACTTTTCAGCATCAGGATGCAACTAGCCTGGCAGTTGTTGTCCGCTGGCAAACCCGAGGAGGCGCTGGCGGAATACGAGGTCGTCAAGCAGATGATGCAGACGAACAATGTCCCACCGGCGGACCAGCGGGAGCCGGACTGGCTGGAATTCAAGGCCATGTGTTGGCTGCGGATGGGCGAGCAGGAAAATTGCCTCAATGATCATAACGCGGACTCGTGCCTGTTTCCCATTCGAAACGGCGGAGTGCACAAGCTGCAGCGCGGATCGCGTGGCGCCGTGACCGTGCTGAAGGAATTGCTCACAAAATATCCCGGCGAGTTGCGCGCCCGCTGGCTGCTGAACATCGCCTACATGACGCTCGGCGAATATCCCGACAAGGTGCCGCCCCAGTGGCTGATCGACCCGAAACTTTTCACGTCAGACTACGACATCAAGCACTTCCCCGACGTGGCCAACCGGGTGGGGCTGGACGTGGAAGGCCTTGCGGGAGGCGTCGTTTTGGAGGATTTCGACAACGATGGGTTCCTTGACGTGATGGTATCGGGATGGGGCGTCAACAGCCAGCTGCGACTCTTCCATAACAACGGCGACGGCACTTTCACCGAGCGCACCGAGGAAGCCGGCCTCCTCGGCCTAACCGGCGGGCTCAATCTGATCCATGGCGACTATAACAATGATGGGTTGATGGATGTGCTGGTGTTGCGAGGCGCCTGGCTCGGGACCGAGGGGCATTATCCGTGCTCATTGCTCCGCAACAACGGCGACTTCACCTTCACTGACGTAACGGAAGAAGCGGGCCTCCTGCGGTTTCGTCCCACGAATTCGGCGGTCTGGTTTGACTACAATAATGATGGCTGGCTGGATCTCTTTATTGCGAATGAGTCAAAGGGCAGGGATGAGAACCCCTGCGAGCTCTTCCGCAACAACGGCGATGGTACCTTTACCGAGTGCGCGTCTGAGCACGGCGTGGACTTCGTGGGTTTCTTCAAGGGCGTTGTAAGTGCCGATTTCAACAACGACGGCCGGCCCGACCTCTTGCTCTCGCGGCTGGACGGCCCTAAAGTCCTGCTTCGTAACGATGGCCCGGCGGCTGCCGACAAATCAGCCCGGGCGCGCTGGCGGTTCACTGATGTGGCGGAAGCGGCGGGAGTGACCGACCCGCCAAGCAGTTTCACCTGCTGGTTCTGGGATTACGACAACGACGGGTGGCCAGACATCCTCCTCCAAGGTTACGGCATCCAGGATGTGGGCGATGTTGCCGCCGATTATCTTGGCCTCCCGAGCAGCGGCCAGCGCCCCAAGCTTTTCCGCAACAACGGCGACGGCACCTTTACCGACGTCACCAGGGAATGTGGACTGAACAAGGTGCTGCAGACGATGGGGGCCAACTTTGGCGATCTCGACAACGATGGCTGGCTCGACTTCTACGCGGGCACAGGCAGTCCGGGTCTCGATGTGCTCATTCCCAACCGGATGTTTCGCAACAACGGCGGCAGGCAATTCCAGGAGGTGACAGCCTCGGGCGGCTTCGGTCAGTTGCAAAAAGGCCACGGGATTGCCTTCGGCGATATCAACAACAGCGGAACCCAGGACATCTATTCGGTGGTTGGCGGCGCGGTCGAGACCGACTTCGCCCACAGTCAGCTTTTCGCAAATCCTGGCCATGGCAATAACTGGCTCAAACTGAAGCTTGAGGGAGTGAAGACAAACCGCGCGGCCATCGGGGCGCGGATCAAGGTGGTCGTGGAGGCCAACGAAGGAGAGCGCGTAATCCATCGCATTGTCGGCAGCGGCGGCAGTTTCGGCGCCTCGCCGATGCGACAGGAAATCGGGCTGGGGCAAGCCCGGATCATCAAACGCGTCGAAATTTTTTGGCCGGTCAGCGGGATTACCCAGATGGTGACTGGATTGAAGCTTAATAAATTCTACCACGTTCGGGAAGGCACAGACACTCCAACCCTGGTTGAGCTTAAGAGCTTTCCTTGGCCGGCCGCGAGGCAGCCGGCATGAAACCGACCATTTCTCCATCCGCGCCCGAGAAGGGACCTCATTGTTGCCTTCGTCCGCCGCGGTTCCAAAACGGGCCGGGCATCACGCTGTCCGTCCGCTTGATCGGTTTGGCGATGTTGTTGCTCTCTACAATAGGGGCGATAGTGGCAGAGCCCACCGCACCCAGCGCCGAACCGCTCGCGGCGATCACCGAGCCTTATCCGCCCGCGGCGTTTGCCGCCATCGGTTCGTCCTTTGCCCAGAGCAGCCACCTGCCCGAACTGGGATGGGACGAGGCGCAGATTGCGGCTTTCATCGAAGGGGTGCGCGCTGCGTTTCGCGGCAAGGGGTACCCTTTTGATGATACCGCCCGGCTGGTCAGCGCGGAAATGGGCCGGCGGGTTCAGCAAATCGTTGCGCGTGAAAAACAGCAGACTTCCGACACATTTGCCCAACCGGGCCGGCTCGAACAATACATGAAGGAGACACGCAAACGCCTTGGTCTCCAACAATCGGACAGCGGTTTGGGCTACCGCATCGAACCAGGCCGGGGCGGGATCAGGCCACGTCCCGGCGATACGATTGTCATCACCAGTATTGCGACTGCCGCCGATGGCACCACCAAGCTGCCCCAGTTGACAACCCCGGAACGGGTTCGCGTAAAAATGGCGGATTTGTTGCCTGGATTCATGGAAGGATTGCAGATGATGACGATCGACAGTCATGCCATATTTGTTCTGCCACCCACCCTGTCTTTTGGTGAGGGGGAATGGCCGCAAGGCGTGGATCGCGGCACGCCTCTCGTTTTCTGGGTCACTCTGCACGAAGTAATCAGTGCGCCAGTCTCACCCTAGACGCCGCCAGGTGAACAGGGGGCAGGCCGGGCTCAATTCGCCCCAAACTGGCGGCAATTCGCCCCTATGATGTTTTCAGGCCACGAGGATTTACCCAACTTCCGCCCGCTCTCCTGTTCGCTGCACGCAAGCGAATCAACCCGGTCCACGTTATCCCTCCGCATGAAACTACCCCGCATGTTTATGGTGGCGCTTGCCGCCATTTCCTTCACCGGTCCGCTCGCCTTCGGCGACAACGCCGTCCTTTATTGGAATAATCAGGCTCTCGATGCCACCCGGCTGGCGCGTAATCCGCCCCCGATGTCTTCGTTTTTTTTCGCGACCTTCCACGCGGCGATTTTTGATGCAGTCAATGGCATCACCCGCACCCACCACGGCTGGCTGGTCAACGATCCCGCGCCCGCCGGGGCCAACATGGATGCGGCCATCGCGGGCGCAGCGCACACCACAATGGTTGCCCTTTGGAGCGCGACCTCCAATCCGCACAATCTGCAGGTTGCTTATGAAAAGGCGCTCCTAGCGATTCCCGATGGCCAGGCCAAGACCGAGGGCATCGCCTGGGGAGAGCACGTCGCCCAGCTCATCCTCGAAAAAATTGGGAAGGCCGGCTATAACAAACCGGTCCCCGGGAAGTATTCCAGCACCGAACCGGGCAAGTGGCGGGAGACTCCCTCCCAGTTCCGCCCACCTCTGCTGCCTTTCTGGGGCCGGGTCACGCCTTTCGTCCTGACCTCGCAGGATCAGTTCCGTTGCCCGCCACCCGAGTCGCTGGGCTCGGAAGCTTATGCCGCGGAACTCGCTTTCGTTGCCAAGAGGGGTGTGCGGGATAACGCCGACCGCACCGAATACGAAACCCTGAGCACACCGTTCTGGAATGATGATCTTGGCACCAGCACTCCGCCCGGTCACTGGAACATGATCGCGGAAGACCTGGCCCGGCGGAAAAATATTTCCGTGCCCGAGTCCGCCCGGCTGTTCGCGCTGCTCAACTTCGCGCAGGCCGATTCCGCCATTTCGTGCTGGGAAACGAAATACTATTACAATGTGTGGCGTCCCGAGACGGCGTTGCGCGAGATCAACCCCCAGCTGAACCCGAAGGCCGAGGCTATTCCGGATTTCATCCCCAATATGCCTTCGCCGCCGTTTCCGGCTTATACGTCCGGACACAGCACGTTTTCCGGAGCGGGGGCGCGGCTTCTGGCGGTGTTCTTCGGCACCGACGAAATCGAGTTCTCCGTCACCTCCGATGCTCTGCCGGGCGCCGTGCGCACCTTCAAGAAGCTTTCGGATGCCCAGAAGGAGGCCGGCATGAGCCGGGTGGTGGGCGGCATCCACACGATGTCGGACAATCTCGAGGGCCAGAAGGCCGGGGTGAAGATTGCCGACTGGACCCTCGAACACGCGCTGCTTCCGCTGAAATAAGTTCCTCTTTTTCTCCTGTTCAGTCAGTGCCATGAAATTTGTATCTGCAGTCCAGGCCTCTGACGAGACGACGGACGCATCGATTCCGTTGATTCTCCGGATTGGCGTGGCCGGCTGTTTCCTCGGTCACGGAGCCTTTGGCCTAATCACCAAGGCTGCGTGGGTGCCGTATTTTGCGGTCGGAGGAGTCAGCGAGCCATGGGCCTGGCGGCTCATGCCATGGATTGGCACGATGGACATCACGGTCGCCGCGCTTGCCCTGGCGTGGCCATGCCGCGCCGTCTTTGTCTGGGCCATGGTGTGGGGGCTTTGGACGGCACTGCTCCGTCCGCTTTCCGGTGAATCATGCTGGGAATTCTGGGAACGGGCGGGCAATTACGGTGTGCCTTTGGCCCTTGTCGCGGTCGTGGGCTGGCGCGGCGCCCTGCTGACCCGGCTGCCGGCCCGCTGGCCGGAATTCGGCGATGGTGTTCGCAGACGGCTCGGGTGGACCTTGCGTCTCGTTACAGTCACTCTCCTGGCTGGTCACGCTGGCTGCACGCTGCTGGAGGCCCACCCGTCTTTCGCGCGCAATTTTTCGGCGGTCTGGCCGCACGGGCCCGCCAGCGTCATTCCCACTGCCGGGGTAATTGATCTTGCACTCGCCGCCGGCGTTCTCTTCCGCCCCACGGTCGCGTTGCTTATCGGTGTTTGCCTGTGGAAACTCGCCACCGAAAGCCTTTTTCTGGCGGCGGGCTCGCCTGCTTGGGAAGTGGTTGAGCGGTTCGGCAGCTATACCGCACCGCTCGCCCTCGCCCTCCTGCTTTTCCGCCAGCGGCCGGACCCGGCATACGGTTCCCCTCCACCGCAGCGCGCCAGCCTTTGAAACCATACCACGCAAACCCCATGTTTAAATTCACGCTCTCCACCGCCGTGTTGTTTTGCGCCACGGCACTGGCCTTCGCGGCCGACTACACCGCCACGCCCCTGCAGCCCCGCATGGCCGCCCCGGCGGGAACCAAGCCCTTTCAGATTCTCACCCCGGCCGACACCGGCGTGAACGTGCCCAATGTCTTCAACGACCCCCGGATGTGGGGCAACCGCTTTCGCGAGCTCACCCTCGGCGCGGTCGAGACGGGCATTGCGGTCGGCGATTTCTTCCATGACGGCCGGCTGGGTATTTTCGCCATCTCGAAAAACGGGCCCTGCGCGCTTTACCGCCAGACCGCCCCGTTCAAGTTCGTTGACGTTGCCGCTGCGGCGGGCGTGGCGTGTGATGAACCAGGCTCGAGCAAGACCGGGGCCACCGTGGTGGACATCAACCAGGACGGCTGGCCCGACATTTACGTCTGCCGCTACGACGCCCCGAATCTTCTCTTCATCAACAATCACGACGGCACCTTCACGGAAAGCGCCAAAGCCTACGGTCTCGATATCAACGACGCCTCGGTGCATGCTTCGTTCGCGGACTACGACCGCGACGGCTTCATCGATTGTTACCTCGTAACGAACATCCTCGATTTCTCCAAAGCCCCGCAGGGCCGCCGGGACTATCTGCTCCATAACAACGGCAACGGTACCTTCACCGATGTCACCACCAAGGCCGGCATCTGGGGCCTCACCCAAGGGCACACCGCCATCTGGGTGGATATCAATCATGATGGCTGGCCCGATCTCTACGTGGCCAATGATTTCGAGACGCCGGACCGCCTTTATTTGAACAAGGGCGACGGCACCTTCACCGACGTGGTGGACGAGCGGCTCCCGCACGTCACCTATTTCTCGATGACGGCGGATTCGGGCGACATTAACAACGATGGCCTGATCGATTTTCTCGTCACCGATATGCGTGACCGCAATCACGCGCAGTTCATGACCGGCATGGAGGAGATCGGCCGCGGTCTGTGGGATATGGAGCGCGTGACCGAACTCATCCCGCAATACATGTGGAACGCGGTCTACCTGAACACCGGCACGGACCACTTTGCGGAAGTGGCGCACCTCACGGGGATGGATGCGACCGGCTGGACGTTCGGCGCCCGCCTCGGCGACCTCGATAACGACGGCCGGCTCGATGTTTTCTATACCTGCGGAATGATCCGCAACTTCATCGATGCCGACATCGTCGACAAACAGAATGTTGCGCCCACCCTCACCGCCCGCGCCAACGTCTGGAAAAATGCCGCGCCGCGCCACGAGACCACGCTGGCCTATCGCAATCTCGGCGACCTGAAATTCGAGGATGTTTCGAAGGAATGGGGCCTCGACCACGATGGCGTGAGCTTTGGCTGCGCCCTCGCTGACCTCGATGGCGACGGCAACCTAGACTTGGTATTTGCGAACTACAACGAGCCCCCGACCATTGTCCGCAACTACACCGCCACCGGTCACCGGGTAATGATCAAGCTCGCGGGCCGGGTGCCCAATCTCGACGGCATCGGGGCCGAGCTGCACATCGAGACCGCCTCCGGGGTGCAGATGCGCCAGCTCTATACCGAGCGCGGGATCGTGGCCAGCGAGCCGCCGCTCATCCACTTTGGCCTCGGCAACGACACGGTGATCAAGAAACTCACCGTCAACTGGCCGCGCGGTGAGGTTCAGGTGCTGGAAAATCTCCCCGCCGACCAGCTGCTCACCATCAGCGAACCGCCGCTGGCGGAAGGGACGAAACCGGCGCCCGCAAGCATCAGAACCCCGGCTCGCTCTGACGCACTGTTTGCTGAATCCGCGGCCAGCCGGGGCCTCAAGCACAGCAACACGCTGCGGCCCTTCGACGAGTTCACCCGCCAGCGGCTTCTGCCGCGCCGGCTCAACGGTCTCGGCCCCGTGCTCGCCGTGGCCGATGTGAATGGCGACGGAATCGACGACATCTTTGTAACTGGTACCACCGGGCAGGCGGGCGAACTTTTCCTCGGCCAGCCCGACGGCAGTTTCAAACCCGCCCCCGAACAGCCGTGGGCCACGACAACCGAATCCGATGACGTGGGCGCGCTGTTTGTCGATATCAACGGCGACAAACATCCCGATCTCATTCTCGTGGGCGGCGGCGTCGAACACGCTCGCGGTGATTCCCTGCTCAACGCCCGCGTTTATCTCAACGACGGCCACGGGAAGTTCACCTTGGCGCCTGCCGGCACATTGCCGGCCACCGGCGAAAGCATGGCCGCGATTGCTGCGGCTGATTTCAACCACGACGGCAAAGTTGACCTCTTCATCGGTGGACGTGTCGTGCCCGGCAAATACCCGGAAACGCCGCGCAGCTTTCTCTACCGCAATGTGGGTGGCAAGTTTGTCGATGTGACCGACGAACTCGCCCCCGGTCTGCGCAATGTTGGCATGGTCACCGCGGCCGTGTGGGCCGATATCGATGGCGACAAACGCCCCGACCTGATCGTTGCCACCGAATGGGGGCCGGTTACCTACTGGCACAATACGGGCAAGGGATTCGAGAATCTCACGGCCAAATCCGGGCTCGCCGCCTACACCGGCTGGTGGAGTGCGCTGGCCGTGGCCGACGTCAACGGCGACGGTCGGCTGGACATCATTGCGGGCAACGTCGGCCTCAATACAAAGTACCGGGCCTCCGCCGCCGAGCCGACCGTGCTTTTCGCCGGGGACTTTGATGGAAGCGGGAAGGACCAGCTCATCGAGGCCCAATACGAAAGCGGCAAACTCTACCCCGTCCGTGGCCGCAGCAAGCTGGCCTATGCGTTCCCGTGGCTGCCAAAGAAATTCCCCACCTATGCCGCCTATTCGCAGGCGACGGTGGAGGACATTTTCGGCGCCGATCATCTCGCCAAGGTGCGCAAACTGGCGGCCACCGAACTCGCCAGTGGCGTTTTCGTGAACCGCGGGGACGGTACGTTTGAATTTCAGCCCCTGCCGCGGCTGGCCCAGATCGCGCCGATCAATGCGATTGTGGCCCGCGACCTTGATGGCGATGGCAAGTTCGACCTTTTTTGTGCCGGTAATAATTTTGGACCCGAGCCCAACACCGGCCGCTTCGACGGCGGCCTCGGCGTACTGCTGAAGGGCGACGGCAAAGGTGGATTCACCGCGCTTTCGCCCGCCCAATCCGGGCTGATTGTCGTCGGCGATGCCCGGTCCGCCGCGATCATCATGCCCGCAGGTGGCAAGCGTCCCGCCATCGCCGTGTCGCGTTGCGATGGTCCCGTGCTACTTTTCACGCCCTCAAAAAACTAGGACAATAACTGTTTCCACGACCAGCTATTCTCTGCCTGCCGCAGCCAGTTTGTCGCCAATCCAACCGTCTGCTTCATGAGCCCGGTTCATTGCCTTCATGAATTGTTTGCGGAACCAGAATCGCCGCATCCGCCCCCGGCGGCATGATCCGTGCAGACCCGGGGAGTGACCACGCCTTTCCTCCATGCAAACCACCAAATCCACGATCCTGTTATTCCTCCTATCGGCGGCCTCCGCTTGGGCCCAGTATGTGCCCCCGTCACCCGCCATTCCGGTCCCTGGCGCAATTGACGATTATCTCCGGGCAAAGGACCCGGCGTTCAAGACCTGGGACTTCGGCATCAACGAGCGCATGCGCTCTGAAAACAAATCCGCGGCGGGCACGACCCATGCCGGGTCCAATTTTGATTTCGCCTCGGCGCCGCCAACCACCAACACCAACGATTACTGGCTTTCCCGGCTCATGCTCCGCGCCGGGTATACGGACGATTGGTTCTCGGCGGTCGTCGAGACGCGCTCAAGTTATTCCATTGGCGACAACCGATGGAATGCGACAGCCGCGGGCAAGGGCCTGACCGAAAACGACGGGCCGATGCAATTGGAGCTGGGCTACCTGCAGTTTGGCAATCTGAAGAAATTTCCTCTGCTCGTGAAGGTGGGCCGGCAGGAGCTGGTTTACGGTGATCAGCGCCTCGTGGGCAGTGCATACTGGTTAAATACGCCGCACACCTTCGATGCGCTCAAGGTGAGGTATCAGGATTCGTTCTTCGGCGTCGACCTGTTTGCCTCCAACCTCGTGTATACCCGCAGCGACCACTTCAACGAATCCAACTCGCAAGACACGTTGTCGGGCGCGTATTTTGATTTTCCGGGTCTGTCGAAGGACGCCGTGGTGGAAACCTACCTCCTGGCGCGCAATGTGGCGCGCGGAATCGTCACCGACAACTGGTCCCAGGTGCCCGCACCTTTCCGGTTTACCGCCCCGCAGGACATTTACACCCTTGGTTACCGGACCAAATCCAAGCCGGGTAAATTCGGTCCGTGGGATTACGGCATCGAGCTCATGTGGCAATTCGGCGATCGCACGGCGGTTTTCCCCGCGACCCCCGTGGCAGCGGCCAAAATTGCCCCGCGCCTGAGCCAGAGTGCCTGGGCCTTTGTGCTGCAGGGAGGCTATACCTGGACCGCCAGTCCTTATAAGCCGCGTGTGGCGCTCATCATCAGCGGCGCTTCGGGTGACAGCAACTCCACCGACACGGACAGCGGGACATTCCAGAACCTGCTGCCCTCTAACCACGGGCTCTACGGTGCCATGGATTTGTCCAGCCTGCAGAACATCGTGGACTACCGCCTGTCGGCAACCATGAAGCCTAGTTCCAAGACGAGCCTGGCGCTCGATGTGCATCAACAGTTTCTCGAGAAGACCAGCGATTATTGGTATAATGTCGCCGGCGTACCGCGGAACACCCCCGGAGCAACGCCCGGCAGTGGTAAAGGTTTTAATATCAATCCAGGCTACAGTTCCAACCTGGGCCAGGAAGTCGATTTCATCGCTGGCTGGACGGCGACGAAGGGCTTGCTGCTCGAAATCGGGCTCGGACATTTCTTCCGGGGTGAGTACGTGAAGGAATCATTCAGTGCCGTCGGCTCAAAGGACTCCAACTACTGCTACGTCCAGGCGACGCTGAACCTTTAGTTTTGTTGGGCAAGGGATCGCCCCGGCTGGGCCAACCGGGGCGAACATTCAAGCACGATGGCGGCGGCTGGCATTGGCCAGCCAGCTTCCGCCGCCGGCTATTCCTGTCCGGAGGAAAGCATCATCTCGGCGGGGGTGGGCGGAATTTGCTGCTCGATGCGCTCGCGCACCGTGCGGAGGCTCTCGCTCACGAGGGCTCCCATGGTCTCGCAACGGAGAAAACGGTCGACCTGGAAGTGCGCGGCAAGGCCTTCACGCAGGGACCGGATGTTGCCCTCCGGGGCGAGGGTGTCCTCGTGCATGGCGGAAAGGAGCACTTTGAGGCGGGCGGCAGACAGCTCGGCTCGCTGCAGCACCAGCGTCTGCTCCTCGCGCTGGTATTGGTAGGCGGTCTTGGGGTGGAGGTGCTTGTTGCAAAACTCCACCAGCCGGACGTTCTCCTTGAAGAATTGCGGCAGGTAGAAATTTTTCCGGCCGTTGTAGGATTGCTGGTCAAAATCCATGGCGCGGATGCGCACCTGCCAGCCCTCGAAGTCCGGGGTGAGGACGATGACGAAATTGTAGCTCCGCATGTCGCCCAGCAGGCGCACGAAGCAGCGCTCGTTGAACTTGATGAGCTCCTTGGCAATGCGGATGGGCTTGAGTTCCTTGCGCTCGAGCCACTGGTCGATGAAAATGTCGCCCGGCACTCCGGCGATATGTTCCTCGACGAGCGTATCGCCGTGGGTGAGGAAGTTGAGCCGGTTGGGCGAGAGCAGGTGCTCCAGCTCGAGGCCGTAAACGCGCGAGGCGTCGGCCTTCTTGACGTAGAAGTAGTCGGGATTGTCGTTGTAGGCGTTGACAATGCGGAGGCGGAACGGCGTGGAGTTGCCGAAGCTGCAGAAGTCGATGCGGTCGATGTAGAGATGCTCCATGACGGAGAAATCGCCGTCGACCCGCAACAAGGCGTAAAGCCGCTTCAAATCCTCGTTGAGCGCAGAAATTTCATCCGATCGATAGACGACCGTTTCCCACAGGGTGGGGCGGCCCTCGGCGTCAGCGAGTGGGAAGGCCTCGTGAAAATGGCGCAACCGCTCGTAGGTGACCGGGAGCGCCCGTTCGCGGCGGTAATGTTGCAGATAACCGCGCAACGGCCCGCCGATGGGGTAGCTGGGCTTTTTCAGGGTGCGTTTCTGCGCGGGGTTCGCCGGCTCGGCCATGGGGGCAGCTTGGCTGGCGGCGGGCGCGAGGCAATGCGCGACTCGTCGATGGCCGACTCGAATTAGCTTCAGCCCAGCAGTCGCTCGGCCAGCACAATGAGTTGGGCGCGCAATGGCTGGCTGCGCCGGGCAAAATCGCGTTGATGTATTTCGTATTCGGTCCGGCCTTCCGGTGTTTCGATCTGGATGGGTGCGAAACCGAGTTTGGAGAAATCGTAGGGACTGGCCCGCATGTCGATCTCGCGGATGTCGTGCGCCAGGGCGAAACAGTCGGCGGTCAGCTCACTGGGAGTGAACGGCGCAAATTTGAACGCCCATTTGTAGAGATCCATGTTCGCATGGAGACAGCCGCGTTGTTCAAACTGCGGCGCTTCAACCCGGGTGGGCTGCAGTTTGTTAAGCGGCCGGGCCGGCGCGGTGAAAAAGCGGAAGGCGTCAAAATGAGAGCAGCACACCGGCTGGGCCTCGACCAGGCGCGCCAGCTCATCCGGCGGGAAGCGCAACGGCCATTGGTTGTGGCGCACCTCTTCCGGCGTCTGCCGGTATACCATGGCCCACTCGTGCAGGCCGTAGCAGGCGAACTGCGGCGGCCGCTCCGCGGTGACACGCAGCAGGTTTAGCACCCACCCAAGGCTCTCGCGCCGGTGCGGTTCCAGCGCGGCAACGTTCAGGGCGACGCCGCCAGTCGTTTCGTGATACTCCGGCCAGCGCAGAAACTCCCGAGCGCTGCCGCCTTGTAGGACAACGTCGGGTCCTGGATGCCAGCGCCGCAGCCAGCTCGGGCGGAAACGATAGTATTCGAAAAGGAAATCGTAGACGGGGTGTTTTTCGCCCCGGGCCGCCCGGGCCTGATGCGGTCCGGTCCAAGCCAGCACACGCTGCTCGTGCAGCCGGCGTTGTTTCTGCCAGTCAGGCTCCGAGAGGATGGTGCCAGGCTTGTGGGAGCTTGCTTGCAAGCGGGAAGTCTCAGTCAGGATCATCTGGGAACTGACGCTTACATTTTGCCGAGCAACCGGCGCACGCCCTCGATCGGCGGAATGTCCATGAAGCGCAGTTCCACCGGCCAGTGCAGTTTGCTGGCCAGCGAGCGGAGGGCGAAGGCAGCGGGCACGCTGTTCAAAATCCGGCCGCTCACGCCGCAGGGCAATGCCGCCACGGGCGGCGGAAAAAGCCGGTGGATCACCTGGTCCGCCAGCCGCGCGAGGTCGGTGATCGAATCAGCC
>Ga0265320_10001263_pt1 | contig 18545 bp, 7 predicted proteins | sample 4827metaG_FD_202087 | JGI IMG/M metagenome (GOLD analysis project Ga0265320, IMG submission 202087) | Rhizosphere microbial communities from Carex aquatilis grown in University of Washington, Seatle, WA, United States - 4-8-27 metaG | ecosystem: Host-associated > Plants > Roots > Rhizosphere >...
GACGTAATCCAGCAGGTCAGCCCCGATGGAACTGGCAAAGTTCCGGACGTCCTGCGCAGCGGCATTGCCACTGACCCAACTGAGCGTGGTTGAGCCGTCCACGTTGCCGGGATCATTGGCGGACATAAAATAACCTGCAATGTGCCAGTAAGCTCCCGTCCCGCTGTTCTGCTGCACCACATTCGCTCCGGCGCAGGAGTTATACATGTCCACCTGGCAGTTTAATTCGCCTCCCAACGCCGCGGCCGCCGTCGGTGAATAGCTTTGCGCGATCTCAACCGTATAACCAGTCCGGTTGAACTGCTGGGCCTGACCCGGATTCGCCAGCAGCCCCACCCACAATATTACCGCAAGCAGCGAGACCGCAGGCTCACGCAAAATATAATTATTGGGGTGTTTCACGATTGTTCTTGCAGGTCATTTAAATTGCGCTCATGGGTTTCCACATGCCTTGGCGCTGTAAGTCTGCGGATCAAATTTCTTGACCACGATCTCGCCCGGCTCCCGCGCCTCGGCTTGCAGGTAGATCTGATCCTGCGGTGAAACCACCGTGAAGGCTTCCCGGCCATTGATGAAGGCCACCGTTACCATCGAGTCCGGCCGGTCCGGTAATTTCCCATAGAACAACCCCCTGTCTCCACCGCTCTCAAAATCCGTCTTCGTCACCACCACCGGCACTTCCTCACCGTCCAGCCCGGGCAATGTCAACTGTTGGATGCCCTGGCCTGATTGCGACGACTGCTGCGCCTGCAGGGTGAACCCTTCCGGATGATAGACCAGTTGGCGCCGGTAAATCTTGCCGTTCTCATCCACCATCCGCTGGTATTCCAACTCGTTGTGGGCCAGTTGCCGGATGACATTGGTGTCCTTGCCATCCTCCGCCGTCCAGGCATAGACAGCGTTTGATTGCACCACTTTGAAAGGATGCGGTTGGAACCAGGAAAACGCCGGCACCGGCAATCTGCCGGCGGCACTCAAAGCTGAAGGATGAATGGGAGCGGGCGGAACGACGGTGGCCGAGGCTGGTTTGGCAACCGAAACCTGCGGCGCGGAAGAGTTCGTTGGGGCAGCGGATATGGCTTCATGGCCCCGGTCCGGCCGCGCAACCAACCAAACCCATGCCATGGCGATGACAAGCGCCGTCACGCTCAACCAGCGGATGAAAACGAATTTTGACGCCTTGGATTCCCGTTTCATCATTGGGTTGGTTTTTTCCGCATAACGACGTTTGGCATTTCCATACTCACGGATAAACCAGCCGGAAAAAAACGTTGCTCTGCGTCGGATCGAACGGCACCCCGATCTGGTTCGTGGAGACTGAATTTGAAACCGGCGTCCAACCGCCGGGCGTGCCAAGGTCCGTGGTCTTCATGAGCAACTCCCAGCCGGTGTGGTCGGCCGGCCAGTCAAATTGCAGGCCCAGGCCACTGGCATCGATACTGAAATTCAAGGGCAAAACCGTGGTGGACGCGGGGCGACCGATAACTTCATTGGAATAACTGGATTCCTCGCCGAGGATGTTCAGCGCCGTGACCACGTAGTAATAGGCCGTGCCGTTCTGCACCGCGCCATCGAGGCAAGAATGGTTCGTTGTGGCGTTGACAATCTTCGTGTAAGGCCCGCCGGAACTGGTGCTGCGATAGACGTTGTAAAAGGAACCGTTGCCCGTCCAGTTCAACGTGGCGCTCTGGTCTGAGTAGGAGATGGACAGGCCAGGTGGCGCGGCTGTGGCAATGGCGATGGGTTGATAGGGTTTGATCAAACGCCACCGGGTATTATTGTTGGTCGTCGAGGCATTGACCGTGTTGAACGTGATGGACGGAGCGGTTCCGGAGCCGTTGAGGTTGTGGGCCGCGTTGGGGTTGCCGAGGTAATAGTAACCCTTGCTGTCCGGACCAGTGAACGTCCATTCCACCGCGGGTCCGACGGTTCCCACAGGAGCCAGGTCCAGAGAAATGACCAGATCGCGGAGGCGCCGGCCATCACTCAGGGAAATGACGTACCAACGGTTGGTCGTCGGAGCCGGCAGGAGCGCCCATTCGGTCGTGGCATTTCTGACGTAGATGGTGGACGCCCGGGGGGCGCTGACCGAATTGCTCGAGGTCAACCGGAAGCTGGTGGCCAGATTCTGAATCAAGTAGGGCGTGCGGGCGTGCAACGCGCGGTCGGCATCCCAGGTTGCGTAAAGCTCACCGTAAGGGGCAAGCGTTGCCGCATCGGCCAAAAAGAAGTTGCCACGATAACCATTGTTCACCCACGGGCTCGCGCTGTTCGTGCCGCTGAAGGGGAAGATGCCATATCGCTTCAGCCAGTCCTGGTCCTCTGCCATCCACATGAACTCGGCGAGAAAATTATAGTCGTCATTTTCCGACCAGGACTGGGTATTGCTCCAGTCCACCGGCGAAAATTCCGTGAGCCACACCGGACGGCCCCACGTCGTGTAAACCGCGCTGAGATTATTGATCAGCGCGGCGGCATTGGGCTGGATGTACTGATGCACGGCCGTGTAGTCCACGCGATAACCGTTGTTGGTAATCAGGCTGAAAAAGTTATAGGCCCACGCGTCAAAGGTGTTTTGCATTGCGGGGCTGACCAGCGGGACCCCCAGGGCTTGCAGTTGCGGCCACAGGCTGATGGCCTGGTTGGTGGTCATGTTCGCCTGGGAACTGTTGTCGGGTTCATTATAGGTCAGGAGGTAAACGGGCTGCCGGCTGGAACGCCAGCCCACGGCGCGCGACTGGACATCGCTCAAGGGCTCCCAAAACGGCCCCCAGATCATCGGCGCAAAATTCACCTGGGCCGGCAAGGCGGACCCGGTGTTATCGTCGTAGTTGTACGCCCAACTTGTTTGAAACTGCGACCAGTACCCTTCATAGCCCGCGGTTCCTTTCTTGGGAAAATGTGCCTGGTAATTGAATTGCCAGAGCTGAAACGGGCTGGCCGCTGGCGCAGCGAGCGTGACATTGGCCGGGGTGCCATTGTCGGTCTGCAGCACCAGATTGCTGGCGGCATTAAAAATGCGGAAGTAACCGCCACCGGCATCCACCAGGTACCATTGCTGGGCACTTGCGCCCGTGTAGAAGATGCCCAACGGAACCGCGGCGCCCGGCACGGCCTGGTTGTTCTGAGCGCCGATGCAATACCAACCGGACCGCTGGCGCAGGCGGAAGGTGCCGTTCGGGAGATTATAAAGCACTTCAAACTGTTGCTCCATCGCTCCATTGGTGAACACTTCCTGGCTGGCTCCACTGAAACTGGCGACGAGCGGATTGGTGTTGCCCCGGTTGACAATCGTCCAGAAACCGTCGCCAAAAGTGTCAAACACAAACCGGTTCGTCGCAAATCCGGCCACGGTCACACTTTGCGTGACGCTCAAGCCGCCATAGGTCGCGATGATATTCGCCGTCGCCCCAGGAATCATGGCGCTCACCAGGCCGGAAGTGGAAACGACGAGCACATTGGTGTTATCGGAAACCACGGTTGGCGATCCATAGGTGAAGAGGTTCACGTTTGTGACATTGGCAAAATTGCCCGTCACCGCCGCCGGTTGCGTCGAGCCGGCGGACATCAGATTGGTCAACCCCAATTGTACCGAGAGCAAAGCGCCCGGATCGGTGATGATTGAACCGGGACCGGAGGCGGCATCCAGCGCCACCTGTTGGGGGCTCAACGCTCCGTTGTAAATGCGGAACTCGGCGACTTTGAGGGGCGCATAGGGATCGCTCGTGTACAATGACCGGCCGAGGTAGCTGTAAACGTTATTCACCGAGGCCAGCGACACTGTTTCGGCCGTGTTGATTCCCGCCAGCGCGCCATTGGTGTAAACCGCCAGAGAGTGCGCCGGTGGATTGTAGATTGCCACGACATGAAGGTTGGTCCGGCCGGACCAACCGCTGCACGAGGCGTTTTGTTCGGCATTATATCCGGGGTCAACGCCGCTGATGGTGATGCGCGCCGCCTGAGGCGCGCAGAAGATATAATTTTCCCCGGCGCCGCTGCCGTCGGTGTTTCCGAAAGAGAACAAATAGCTGTTTACCGGGAGGCTTCCAAAATCGGCCCAGGCCTCGACCGTTGCCGCCGAGCTGCCGGTGATGAGTCCGCCCGGCAGGTTGAGATAAGTTCCGCTGGCGCCATTCAACACGAGCTGGCCGCCGGTGATGACCGCCCCGCCCTGGACCGTGCCATGGGCGGAGGCGACCAGGTCGGTGGCGACCGTGCTGCCATTCGGCTCATTGAAGAAACTGTAACGATGGGTCAAGGTTTGCGCGGAAACCATCGCCGGGACAAACCAGGCAACCATGATGACCTGAAGCAATTTCATGACTTTGATCCGTTTCGGTCCAAATGACGACTGGCTGTGCATATTATAAAATTCCCGGGCGGGTGGCAGTTCATTTTTGCAATCGGAAAAACTGGACGCTGCCGGAGATTGGCACGGAGACCTGCCATTGGTTGCCGACAATTTGCGGGGCCGGAGAAATCGCCGCCCAGACGCCGGAAGCCAGATTGGTCCGCGACGTCAGGGTGAAACCGGCCGAAACCAACGGCCAGGACAGCGTCAGGTTGATCCCGGACAGGGAGGCGCTGATGGTGGGACTGTCAGAACTCAACAACTGGTTTGGCCCCAAAACCTGGGTGGCCGCAATTTCATCGGCATACAGCACGCCATTGTAGATACGAAATTCATCAAGACTCAGGTCGGGGTACGGGTCGCCATTGTAAAGCGATCGACCGACATAGTTCAAGACGCTGCTCACCGAACTGAAAGGGACCGTCACGGCGCTGTTCAGCGCGGCCAAGGTCCCGTTCGTATAGAGCGCGAGATAGCCTCCCGGCGGATTATAAACTGCCACCACATGGAGGTTAGTATGGTAACTGAAGTCACCCGCCCCGGTGGCATTTTGTTCGCCGGTGTAGCCCGGATCCGCACTGGTGATGGCAATGCGCCCGCCCTGGGGTGCGCAGAAGATATAGTCCATCCCGGAACCCCCGCCATCCGTGTTGCCGAAGCCGTAGAAGAAACAGTTCACCGGCAATTGATCCGGAAAGGTGACCCACGATTCGATGGTTACGGCCGCATAGTTGCTGAGGATCCCCGCCGGCAACTGGACATACTGCAAGCTGGCCGCCGCCAATGATACCTGACCGCCGGCAAATGCGCCGCCATTGGGCAGGCTGCCCTTCCAAGCCAGGCCACCCACCGAGTCGCTCCCATCGGCCGTAAAGCTGTAACGGTGAACCAGCACGGCAGGCTGGCCGCGACTGACAGTAATCACCGCCGAATTCGTATAGAAGGTGCTGCTGTTCCCGCTCACGTAATCGTAGATGCCGGTCAAATTGGCGGTGCCGATTCCCGTGGCGGACAGGATTCCGGCGGCATTCACGGTAAAAACATTGGTGTTGTCGGAACTCAAGCTCAGATTCGGATCGCCGATCACACTGATATGGTTGGCGAGGGTAAAGTTCAGGTAAGCCGCAATCTGAATTGTGCCGTTCAGAATGAGCGGCATGGTTCCCGGATTGACGACAAAACCGGTGAGCGAACCGACGTTGTAATTGGTCTGATCCGGCCCGGCTTGAAAACTGGCGGCAATTTGAAACTTGTCCAGTTCCCCGTCGTAGATGCGGAATTCGTTGATCGAACCGTTCAGCCAGGCGTCACCCGACCACAGGGAATGTCCCAGGAAACTGAAGGCATCATTGATGGAAGCGATGTACTTGCCTCCTGTCAGACCCGAGACCGCCAGAACCCCATTGGTGTACAGACCGAGGAACTGTCGGGTCGGAGCCGGATTAAAGGTGGCCACCAGATGCAGGTTCGTCTGCCCCAGCAGGTTGTTGAGATTGATGCCGGCCTCGTTGCCGCCGGGTGTTGTGTCGGTAACCGCGAGCCTTGCGTTCCCGCCATTGTCGGCGTTGTTCGCGGCCAGAAAAATGTAATTCCCCCCGGAAGAACCTGAAATGTTGCCGAAGTCAAACAGCCGCGCCCAAGCGCCGTTGACCGGATTGAAGGTTGCCCAGGCTTCGAAGGTGACCGCACCGGTGGTGATGTTGGTTGTCGTGATGATGCCCGGCCCCAAATCCACATAATCACCGGACGAACCCACAAGATTAAGTTGGCCATTGGCAATCGAAGCGTTGGCGCTGGCATTGTAGAAGCTGCCGTTGGCGGTGCCGATGGAGTCGTTGGCCGTACCATTGTTGAAGCTATAGCGATGAATCAACCTCGTCGGCGGCGAGGCAACGACCTGCACGGACTGGGTGGCAGCGAGGCCGTTGTAGATGGCGACAATGGCGGTGGTTCCCGGACCGGTACCGATGACCAGGCCGCCGGGGTTCACCACGGCGACACCGGGGTTGGCCGAGGAATAAACCACGGCGTAATTACCGGCCAGGTTGACCGTCTGGCCGGAAATCTGTCCCTGCACCGTGACCGGCGCTTCCTGGCCAACGTTGAGGGGAGAAGCAAATTGAAGCTGCAGATTGGTGACGCTATTGAAGCCGCTGCCCTGCAATTTGAAGATGGAGAGCGAATTGGCCGGAAGGGTGGCGGTGAAATTCGTCCCCGCGTTATTGATGGCATTGGTACTCGGAAAAACAAAGGTCGGCGCGGCAAATGAATTTGTGTCGTTCGCGTTGCCGGAAAGCCGGATGACGGTGGCGCTGGAGGCGATTGACGTCACACCGTTCACCTTGAACGTCGCGGACATGCTGCTGTTGTTGAAATTGACGGCTTTGACAAGAATCTGCCCCGAAGCCTGAACCAGGCTGGAAGAAACATAGAGTGGATTTCCAGACACGCTGACGGTCGTGGGCAACACCACATCGCCACGGTTAAGTCTGAACATCTGTTGCACGTAATACGATGGCGTACCAAAGACGTTGGTGCCATTGAAATAAATGAGGTCTGGATACCAGCTGGGATTATTGAGGTTGCAAAACAACGGAGCATAGCAGGCCAGCTGCACAACGTCCGAGTTGCGTTCCAACCCAGTCATGAATGCCGCTTCCCCGAGCGCATTTTGAAGCGTGGCCGGGAAAGTGGACGGGGGGATGGCGTAGGCTGTGGCATATTCACCGACAAAAACCTTCGGGCCGCTGCGGCTGTAGGTGTCATACTTGGTGGCGTAGGAAGCGAACGTGGAAGCGGAAGTGTAATAGTGCTCGTCCATGATCTCAACCGGCCGGCTGCCCGGAATGCCACCCCACACATTGGCGATGATATGCATGGCCGGATAGTTTGATTTGATGGCGTCATAAAACATGGAATAGTTCGCATCGTAGGCCGAGCCTCCGTTTTCATTGCCGATTTCGATATATTGCAGATTGAACGGCGCCGGGTGCCCGTTCGCGGCACGCATCGCACCCCAGGTGGTGTTGGTATCGCCGTTGGCGTATTGGATGGCGTCCAGGGCTTCCTGCACCCACGGGCCAAGTTGACTGGTGGGAATGGCATTCTGACCCACGTCCATACCGCAGTTGATATCGAACAACGGCAACGTGCCCAGGTCTTCGCACATTTGCAGATATTCGTGATAACCCAGGCCGTTGTCCACCATGTAGCCCCACACATTGCTGCGCGGGGTGCGGTTGGCCGGATCGCCGACGGTGGGTTTCCAGTGATAAGCGTTGGCCAGGCTGGTCCCGTCCACCCAACTACCGCCGGGAAAACGCATGAACGACGGCTCCAAGTTTGCCAGCGCGTTGGCCAGATCCGGACGCAGGCCATTTGTCCGGTTGTTGAAAGTCTGCGCGGGAAACAACGAGACAAAATCCAGATACACCGAACCCGCCTGTGAAATACGCAGTACGAGTCGTGCCGCGGGATCAGTGGCGTTGGGAACCAGTGACAATGCAAAATGTTGCCAGCTCGTCGTCAGCCCGCTGACGGTGCTTTGCGCGTAAACTGTGCTGCTGGTGCTTTCCAATGAAACCGTGATGCTGCCGCTGAAACCAGTCGCGGCGCGCGCGTAAAAACCCAGGTTATAGGTTTTCCCGCTGGCCAGCGGTATGCCGTAGTAACCGTTGTTGGCTGCGCCCAAGCTTCCGGTCCCGCTGGTTATGGTCAGTTTGAGCGATTGCGTGTTGCTCGAACTCAAGGGCATCGAGGTATCGATGCTCCAGGTACCCCTGGCGGTGCCGTTGGTCACCAGCGTCCACTGGGCCGGGGTGGAGGCATCTTCAAACGAGCGATTGCGGATCAACTCCGCATAAATTCCCCCATCGCCCGCCATGCTGATTTCCTCAAAGAAAATGCCGAACAGGTTGGAACTGATGGTTACGGCCGGCTGATTGGCCTGAATCGTGACCGTGCCGGTTTGAGCCAGCGTCGCCAGTGGCCAAGCTGCCAGGCCGAAGCTCAATAAGGTGAATCGAACCATTTTTCTCACAAATTTACATCTAAACTGACCGCGCTGGCCCCATCACTGTGTGTCCTGCACCCGCGCGCCACAAGGCATCAACGCAATTCTCAGCCGAGAGCAACATTTGGGCCGTTCATTTTCAAACAACCCGACGGGCCCGGCATCTAAAAAAACCGCCGCGTGGTCCGGACCTTTCCGAATCCACGCGGCGGCCGTGTCTAACAGTTCTTGTTCGACCAATTACCTGGCCAGCCGGAAGAACTTCGTGCCTCCGGTATTGGGCACCGTGACCTGCCACTGGCTGCCGATAATTTGCGCAGCCGGTGTCGAAATGGTCGTCCAAGCGCCGGAGGTCAGGCTGGCTCTGGATTGGAGCGAGTATGACCCGCCCGCTACCGGCCAGGACACCACCACATTGCTGCCCGAAACCGCGGCACTGAGGCTCACTTTGCTCGCCAATACCTGGGTAGGCCCAAGCGCCTGGGTGGCTTTCACGTCATTGGGCGACAGTACTCCGTTGTAAATGCGGAATTCGGAAATCGAGCCTTGCATGCCAGGATCAGGCCAGAGGTCCGCGCCGACTTTGTTCAACGTCCCCCAAACGCCAGCCATTGAAATGGTGACGTTGTTGAGCAAGGACGCCAAGACGCCGTTGGTGTAGCAGGCCAGATAACCGGCGGGTGGGTTAAAGATGACGACAACATGCATGTTGGTCTGGCCGCGCAGGCTGCCAGCGGTGCCAGACTGATTGTGACCGTTAGCATCGTCGGAGTCAGCAATGCCGAAAACAGTGGAGCCGCCAAGCTGCCCGAGATGAATATCATAGGCAGCGAGGCCGCTGGCGTTCTGGAATCCGAAATCAAACAGGGCTGACCAAAAGCCTTGGGAAGGAGCAAACGTCGCCCAAGCTTCAATCGTGACGGATGGGTCGTTAAAGTTCGTGCCAATGCCATTCACAGCATTGGTGAGGATGCCATCCGGCAACAACAAATAGTCGGGTGCAGGCGCGGTCTGGGCGGTGTTGGGGATCACCAGTTGGCCACCGGTGATGTTGGCGCTGCCTACAAGCGTGCCGTTGGCGGCGGCGACCGTATCCGTGGCCGTCAGACTGCCATCAGGTTCGTTGAAGAAACTGTAACGATGGGCCAGGGTTGGAGGCGCAGCCTGAACCACCGTAACTGACGCCGTGTTGGTTATGCCCTGATAAACCGTGATGATGGACGCCGTGCCGGCATTTTTCCCTGTAACAATGCCACTCGCATAAGCCAGCACGTTTGTGTCGCTAATTGTAACGGTCAATCCCACTGGCGGAATGACGCTATTACCGAGAATATCCCAGCCGGTCAGGCTGGTGTAATTCGCCAGTAATTTCACCGAACCGGACTGGAGGGATTGCAACGTGGCCGGGGCTTGAATTGAGAGTGACAACAATGCGCCCGGACCATTGGTAACGCCAGCCGGAATTGAATTAGGGCCGGCAGCATCGCTGATGGCAACCCCCTGCCCGGTCAGCGCGCCGTTGTAAATGCGAAACTCATCAACATTAACGTCCATGTAGGGATCATTATAAAGCGACTTGGCGATGTAGTTGAGCACGCTGCTCACCTGATTCATCTGCGTGGGCACGGCAAGATTTTTCCCCGCCAGAATGCCATTGGTATATACCGCAATCCATTGTGCCTGCGGGTTGAAGACCGCCGTTATGTGAAGGTTTGTTTGCAGGCTAAGATTACCATAGGTGCCGGCTATGCTTTCTCCCGTATATCCGGGGTCAACCCCCGTAATGCCAATATGTCCCTGGCTCGGCTGGAGATAGATGTAGTTTTCACCGGCGCCGCCACCATCCGTATTGCCAAAACCGAAGAAGAAGCAATTCCCGGGGAGGGCTGTCGGGAAAGTGGCCCAGGCCTCGATGGTGACCGCGGTGTAGTTGCTGATGATCCCTGCGGGGAACTGGACATATTGCAAACTGGCCGCCGCCAACTCCAATTGATTGCCGGCAAAGGTGCCGCTATTCGGCAGCGTGCCATTCCAAGCCGCACCGCCTACTGAATCACTGGCGTCGGAGGTGAAGCTATAACGGTGAGCCAGCACCGACGTGGGTTGAATCACGGAAATGGTCTGCGTGGATGTCAGACTGGAATAACTGGCCACAATGAAGGTGGAGCCCTGCCCGACCGCAGTGATCACGCCATTGGAGTTGACAGTGAGAATACTCGGGTTGCCGGAGGCATAGGTGCACAACCGCGTAATGCTAATGGGAGATGGAAAGAGAGACGCCGTGGCTGACACGCTGGCCGACTCACTGCCGCCCTGAACCAACTGAAAAAACGGAACCTGCAATTGAATGCTCGTCACGGTGCCGGGAGGAGCGATGCTGACGGTGTTTGGACCGGCCAGATCGGTGCCCGCCACCTGCAGACCGTTGAGCGCGCCATTCCAAATGCGAAATTCATTCAGTTCAACATCCATGTAAGAATCGCCAGTGTAGAGCGACCTGGCGATATAGTTAAGCTGGCCGCTGATCGAACTCATTTGCACCGTCACCGCGGTGTTGGCCGAAACCAGCACTCCGTTCGTGTAAAGTTCGACATAGCCCGAAGCAGGGTTATAAACCGAGGTTACATGGACCGTCTGGGCGCTGAGGTCGCCGGCACCACCAGTTCCTTGTTCACCCAGATAGCCGGGATCAACCCCGCTCATGGCGATACGGCCATCACGAGGTTGGCAAAACAGGTAGTTTTCGCCGGCCCCGCCACCATCCGTATTGCCGAAACCATACAGGAAACAAGCGCCGGGCAGGGTTCCGAAGGTGGCCCAACAATCAATCGTCACGGCGGTGTAGTTGCTGAGAATGCCCACCGGCAGTTGGACGTATTGCTGGCTGGATGCCGAAAGGAGCAACTGCCCCGGGACGGTGGCGAAGTCACCGCCATTCGGCAACGTGCCATACCAAGGCGTTCCGCCCACCGAATCCACGACGTTCGTGCCGGTGCCGTCATCGGTGAAACTGTACCGGTTAACCAGCGTTTGAGCTGAAGCCGTCAACTGCATTAGGATCATGACCGCACAACTCCAGAAAAGAGTCATACGACCAATGCGATTTGTTGTTTTCATGTTTTTGCTAGGGAGTTTGGGTTGTGGTTGCGTTAAAGCAGGGAATCAAATCAATTTTACCACCAGAAACTTTCGCCTTTGGCGGATTGCTGTCTCATGTCATCAAATTTGCGCCAGGCAACGTGGCCATCCTTGAATCCAACGTTGCCTCCGGCTGGAAATGCTCCTTTTAAATGCGGGCTCGTGAGAGGCAGATAAAACTCGCCCGCAGCCCCCCCCACTTTGGTGTAATTACAGGTTGGAGCATAACGCGCCGAGACCGGCGTGCTGGCGATACCAAGCGGGTCACAGATCGTCGCACATGCAAACAATTCCCGATCCGAAACGTTTACATAAACAGGGGGAAGCAAGCTATTGACGGGATTTGCAGTCCTTTCCGGTTGCATGGTTGTATTTTGAGCACTTGCCATAAGCACGCAATTCGATCCTGAGAAAGCAAACACATAGCCGCCTTCATGGAAGGGATATGTACGATTCTTGCCAAAATCCCAAAGATTTTTGGGATCACCAGATGAGTCAAGGGTGGTATCGCCAAAATTCTCGAGATCCCCAAAAATTGTCACGCCGGGATCGTAAAACACCTTTTTGGAATTGCCCACGCTTTGAAGCATTTGATCCCCAAGGTCATTAGGAATATCCCAAGGCCAACTGGCGCTGGTGGGCGGATTAAAGGTGGGTAACTTGCCATTATTACCGTTATCCCCCGTATAATTGAAAAGTGCGATTCCGATTTGATGCAGGTTGCTTGCACATTGAACTCGTATGGCCTTGGCCTTGGCCCGAGCCAGCGCCGGTAACAGCAATGCCGCCAGAATCGCGATGATCGCGATGACAACCAGGAGTTCGATCAAGGTGAAAGCATGATTGAAGCCGCATGCACCGGCAGGGCCAATCCGGCGCGGCAAAATAACACCATCATCCGGATCGGCATCATGGGGCTGGTTCAAGCCAGGAATGGTCGGAAATTCCTTCATTTTTGATGCTGCTGCAAACATACGGCTCAACTCAACCGCGTCAAATTCACGAGCAGCGGTTGCCACCGGATTGGTGTATGCGTATTCATGTCTTGTTCTCGCTATCGTGGCTGTTCATACTCTAATGCGAAAAGAGCCTGCCAAGTCCGCCTAAAATCTTCAGCCCCCGTGCCGGAGCAAAGTTGGACGTGCTTAGGGAATTCCGATTACAGGATTAACTAATTGGAATAGAGGGCTTTACAGGTGATGCTTTGTCGATCAAGGCACTGGCTTCGTGCAGAAGAATATTCCCCAACGCCCAGTCAAACCAGTAACCATTGCCATCGCCCTGATCCAAACCTGCCTTGTATTTAATTTCAATCAACTCACGACTTTGTGCCAATTCGGAGTGCGCCTCATTCAAATGGCCGAGTTGATAATGCGACATGGCGAGGATGGCACGGATGGTGGCAACCCGGGCAGGGCTGTCAGCGCCGTAAGCCAGGCATCGTTTGCCCCAGTCAATCGCCTCGGACGAATGCCCCCGGCGATATTCCATCAAGGCCAGTGAGACGCATCGCCACGGGCTCATCCAATCTCCGGTTCCGGGTTTTGGTTCGTTATTGGCAATCGATTTTGCCGCGATTTCAGCCAGGGGAATCAGCATCGCCATGGTGTTTTCGTCGGCGGGCAGCAACAAACTGTTTTTGACCGTGCGCTCGGCAACCAGCGGATCGGTGGTATGCGTAAATTGCTTGATCGCCACCTGACGGAAATGTTCGTAGCCGTCCTTATCGCCCTTTTCCACAAGTGCCACGGCACAACGCGAGTGATCCAGGGTGGAAACCTCCCAGGTTTCCATGCGGTCAACCTTCAAAAGCATGGTGAAGTCTTCCGCCGCCCGCGGCCAGCGGCCACGCAAGGCGGACCAATCGCCCAAGGAGCGGAAAACATTTTCGCCTTCCAGCACCGTTTCCGAAACGGGAATCTTGGCCAGCAATTGATCGGCGGTTTCGAACTGATCCTGATCCATCAGCACCGCCGCCTGGGCCACCCGCTCCCGCGCCTCGGCCTGCTGGCGCAGGATGATCTCGTTGGCCCGGCCGAGCTCCGCTTGCCGGCGGGATTCCCGCTCCTTAAAGAACAGCCAGGTGGAAGTGCCGAGGCCGATGACCAAGGCGACCGTCACCGCCCCGGCAGCAGCGAAAACCACCCGGTTTCGACGAACCAGTTTCTGGAGCCGGTAAAACCGGCTGGGGGGACGGGCAACGATGGGCTCATTGGCCAGGTAGCGTTCAATGTCCATCACCAGCCCGTTGGCCGTCTGATACCGCCGCCGCCGGTCTTTTTCCAATGCCATCATCACAATCCAGTCCAGATCATTTTGCAAAAGCAAAATCAATTTGGGCGGCTCAACGTGGCGATGCAGGGCTGTCGCCGTCAATTCGGCCGCCTGCAGCGCGGTCACCATGGTCGAGGGCCGGCGCGGTTCCTTTTCCCGGAGTGTCCGCCGCATTTCGTCCAGCCCGGACCGCAGCAACTCCTTTTGGTCAAACGGAGTTTTACCCGTCAACAACTCGTATAGCAGCACCCCGAGGCTGTAAATGTCACTCCGCGTGTCCACGTCGAGCGCACTCATTTCCGCCTGCTCGGGGCTCATATAAGCCGGCGTCCCGATCAATTGATGGTAGGAGGTGAAAAGCGTTTTGTCGGTCAAAGGCTCCTCCATTGCCTTGGCAATGCCGAAATCAATCACCTTCGGCGTTGGCACCCCGTCGTAGAGCGTCACCAGGATGTTCGAGGGTTTGATATCCCGGTGAATAATCCCCTTCTGGTGCGCGTGCTGAACCGCGCGGCAGCTCTGAATGAACAAATCGAGGCGCTGCCCGGTGTCGAGGTTGTTCTGGTCACAGTATTCCGTAATCTTTGTCCCCCGCACCAGTTCCATCACGAAATACGGCCGGCCCGTGCCCGTGCTGCCGCCGTCCAGCACCCGGGCAATGTTCGGATGATCCATCATCGCCAAGGCCTGGCGCTCGGCGTCAAACCGGGCGATGACGCTCTTGGTGTCCATCCCCAGCTTGATGATTTTGAGCGCCACCTTCCGGCGAATCGGTTTTTCCTGCGCCGCCATGTAAACCACTCCGCACCCGCCTTCACCGATTTTTTCCAGAAGTTTGTATTGTCCGATCCAGGTGCCGAGCTGCTCATCCACGGCGGAAACCTCCTGCGCCAGGCCCTCGATGGCCGTGAACAGCGCCTCATCCGCCTCCGCCTTCAGGGCCGGACCGCTTTCAACGAAGAATTGCTCGACCTCAACTTGTGCCGCCAGCATTTCCTCCACCGCGGCACGCAACCTGGAATCTCCGTCGCAAGCGCGATCCAGAAAAGCCTTGCGCTCCGATTCGGCAACCTTGAGCGCATCATAGAACAGCGTTTCTTCCCGTTGTATGGTGGCTGTGTCCTTCATGCTGGTACCCATCTAATCATGCGCTTCCGGAACGCCTTTTCCGCCAGGAAAGTTGTGCCCGTGACCGGGAATTTCAAAGTTGCGCATTGATCTTCCGGAATAACCAGTTCTTGGCGCACATCCAATGCCGGTCCACGCTGCGTTCGCCGATGTCCATCGCTTCCGCCACTTCCTTGTTGGTCAACCCGCCGAAATACTTCAGCACCACCACCCTCGCCCGTTCCGGCTGGGTGGCTTCCAGTTGTTCGAGCGCCTCGTTGACCAGCAGGACTTTTTCATCCGGTGTCGTCGCGGCGAGTTCCAATCCTTCGATATTCAGCCGTTCCCTGTCACCGCCATGCTTGAGGCTCGATTTACGGCGTGCCCGCTCAATCAAAATGCGGCGCATGGCCTCGGCCGCGGCGCCGAAAAAGTGAGCGCGGTTTTGCCAGGTCCGGTCACTGTCACTCACGAGGCGAAGCCAGGCTTCGTGGACCAGCGCGGTGGCCTGCAGAGTCTGGTCCGCCGATTCGTGCGCCATTCGGGCCGCTGCCAGGCGTCGCAGTTCCTGATATACCAGTGGCAGCAACTCTGCGGACGCCCGGCTCTGGCCACGCTCCACAGCTTGCAGGAGCAGCGTAATTTCACTCATGCTCTCCATATTATACATGCTCCGCCCCGGTTTGACGATATTGGATTTTTGCGATCAGCGGCGTGTCCGCATCCCAAGCGCGTGTTGCCCAAAGATTCGGAGCGCGGACCGCTGAGTCCGCGCGTTCCCTTTTGCCAGTCACTTGGAATTTTCAAAGATGTTCACAACCCACGGACATGGCTGTCCGCGCTCCGGTTCGATTTGCGCAACCGCCCCTGACACTGCACCCATTTTCTCCCTCGCCTCCCTCAAGGGAAGAGGCACAAGGTTTTCGGTCTCCCCCCGATCTTCTCTCCGCTCGGGCGGGGAGAGGGAGCCGAGGCAGTGCACGGCTGTGCCCTGCGCATGCTTGTTAGCGGCCGCCCAGCCGGGCGGCAACCGTGCGCAGCAATTCTTCGAGCTGAAAGGGTTTGACCAAACTGGCGATCGTGTCCGCATTGGCAAGCGCCTCAAGTTCACCACTCATGAGGACAATGGGCACGGTGGGCGCCTGGGCGCGGAGGAAAGGGATCGTGGCCTGGCCGTTCAGCACCGGCATGTCCGTATCCAGCAGGACGAGGCGAACTTCTCCGGCCTGCCGCTCGAACAGGGCGATGGCGTCGGCGCCGTTCGCAGCCGCGATTACCCGGTATCCTTGCGTGGTGAGTCCGAGCGAAACCATTTCCCGAACCGATTCTTCATCGTCCACAACCAGTATTAATTCGCCGTTGCCGCGAGGCAGTTCGGCCGGGGAAACCCGGTTGGTGTTTTCCATCGGCATGAAGGTTGCGCGGGGCAGGTAGATCTCGAATGTGGCGCCACGGCCGGGCTCGCTTTTCAAGTTCACAAATCCGCCATGCTGGCCGACGATCCGTGACATCGTGGAAAGCCCGAGACCGGTCCCCTGCCCGGCCGGTTTGGTGGTAAAGAAAGGCTCGAAGATGCGCGGCTGGATTTCCAGCGGAATGCCGGTGCCGGTGTCGGACACCAGCAGCATGACGAAGCGGCCCGGCGCGCCGTTTGGAATGCGCGCCGCTTCGTCGGCGCCCAACTCGACGTTGTCCGCGGCCAGGGTGAGTTCGCCGCCGCGCGGCATGGCATCCCGGGCGTTGACGCAGAGATTGAGCAGCACCTGATGCAATTGCGTTGCGTTGCCCAGCACCGTCCAGAGATCGGCAGGCACCAGCGCGGCAACGTTGATGGATTTCGGGAAGGTTTGCCGGGCGATGCGTTCCATTTCGCGCACCAGGCCGCCCGGAGACAGCGGTTCCTTCTCGCTGTTGCGTCCCCGCGAGAACAACAACACCTGGCGCACCATGTCCGCGCCGCGATGCGTGTTCTGCTCCATCACGGACAACATGCGGTGCGTCTCCTCGTCCAGGCGCTGCTTCTGCAATAATTGCAGGCCCATCAGAATCGGCGAGAGCGCGTTGTTCAAATCATGCGCCATGCCGCCGGCCAGCGCGCCGATGCTTTCAATCCGTTGCGCGCGGAAGAACTCCAGTTCCAGCCGTTTCTTTTCCGTCACATCGGTATTGATGAACAGCAGCGAGGTCGGTTCACCCCGTTCGTTCTTGATGAGGGTGCAACGGCTGGCGACGGTGAGCCGGCGGCCATCGCGCGTCATCTGTTCCAGCTCACCCAACCATTCACCCGTGGTGAGCGCAATTTGTCGCGCCCCGGCAACCTGTTTTTCGCCCGAAGCGGCCACCCGCCGCGCCGCGCCATCTTGAAGCTCGGCGGCGCTCCAACCGTAAAGCCGTTCCGCGCTGGGATTGGTGTAAATGATGCGGCCCTGGATGTTCTCGACCAGAATCGCGTCCTGCGCCTTTTCGATGAGCGCGGCCTGTTCGCGGATTTTCAACTCCGCGGCGCGCCGCAGCTCTTCAAACCGCCGTTTCTGCCGATACCATTCCAGCGACTGGTAAAGCACGGAACCGGCCAGCGCGGTGGGGATCTGCACCGCGCCGATGATGAGCCAGGGAAACCAAATCTGCCCGTTGGCCAGCACGAGGGCGGCGACGCCGAACACGCATATTTCCGCGGCCACGCCAACGCCCGCAGCCGGCAGCGGCCGAAAACGAAACAGTCCCCAGCCAAACAAAAAGGAGGACAGGACCAGCACCAGAACCTCGCTCTCCGGTCGCAGGCGGCGCAGCGAATCACCGCGCAGGAGATTGGTCAGTTGCGTGGCATGCACTTCAACCGCAGGCATGAACAGCTCCCGGTCGCCCCACTCCGTGAGCGGGCTGCGAAATTCGTCCTTGCGCTCCAGAAACGTTCCCGCCATCGGCCGCGCCCCGATAAACACAATTTTGCCGCGGAAAAATTCATCGCTGACCTCGTCGGTCCGCAACCCGGTGCTGTAACTGACATGAGGGAGGGTGAGCGGCTTGCCGTAGTAGCGAATCCACCGTGACCCGGGCGGGCCGGTCACCGCACAGCCAAGAAGCCTGGCGGTCGCAAACACCAGACCGGGGTCGCCCAGATCCGGAAAACCGTTGAACTGTTGGCGCACCACGAAATCGTCGTCCATCCTTTCGTTCGCAATGCCCCAGGTTGCGGCAGCGTCACGAAACGGCCTGGCCGGCATGGACAGTTGCAACGAATTGACTCCTTCCACCCGGGGCGTTGCGCGGCTGGAACGGCTGACTTCCGCGGCCAGCACCACATGGCCGTTTGCGCGCATCGCTTCGGTGAATTCGCGGTCCGCCGCCGCATCCGCACCCGGGGCGCTGAAAATGATGTCGAACACGACTGCTTTCGAACCGGCAGCAGTCAGCCGGCGGAGCAAGCGGGCGTGCAAGGCGCGACTCCACGGTTCGGTGGGATTCTGCCTTTCACGCAGGTAAGAATCGAGGTCAAGATAGACGATGACCACCGGGGCGTTGCTGATCGCGGTTTCAGAAATCAAGGCCTGTGACCAATCGTAGCTCGCGCGCACCAACGACGTGCCGGAGCGCGATCCGGGCGACAGCAGCCACGCGCTCAACGCAGCGAGCAGGATCCCGAGGCCGGCTGCCGCCGGCGCG
>Ga0265320_10001267_pt1 | contig 18515 bp, 14 predicted proteins | sample 4827metaG_FD_202087 | JGI IMG/M metagenome (GOLD analysis project Ga0265320, IMG submission 202087) | Rhizosphere microbial communities from Carex aquatilis grown in University of Washington, Seatle, WA, United States - 4-8-27 metaG | ecosystem: Host-associated > Plants > Roots > Rhizosphere >...
TTGAAGGTGCGCGGCCTGGATATCGAGTGGGATCGCAACCTGCCCGATTACTTTTCGAACGCCCTCTCCTGCGAGGATTTTTCGGGAGTCGATCTCGAAGATTTCGCCGCGCGGCAGGCCGCGCCCGACGGGCCGCAGGCGGTGATCCAGCTGCGCAACGGCGCCGGCGTCTCCATCCGCAACAGCGTCGCTCGGCCGGGCGCCGGGACCTTTCTTTCGCTTAGCGGGGTTTCGGGAGCGGGCCTGTTCTCGGAGAATGACATCGCGGCGGCCCGGCGGGCGTTCTACCCCGCCCCGTCCGGCTTCACGCTTTCCGGAAACCGGCTTCCGCCTCAGGCGAAACCTGGAAGATAATGGTTGCTTGCGGAAGTTTGATCTTGATATCCGAGCGTCCAACAGTTAGTATGAGCATTGAACAAAATGCCCGAGATTGATGTGAAGCGGCCGCAGGCCGCCTCGAGCGAGGTGGTTCGGGACATCAACCGGCGTATCGTCCTGAACCTCATACGGACGCGGCAGCCCATCTCGCGCGCCGACCTGGCCCGCGTGTCGGGTCTCCAGCGCAGCACGATCTCGCTGATTGTCGAAGAGCTGATCGAGGAGAACTGGGTTTTGGAAGGCCCCACCGGGCGGCTGCCGCGGGGCCGCCGTCCCACGTTTCTGCGGCTGAATGAGGAGCGCGTCATTATCGGGGTGGATCTGCGGCCGATTCAGACCACGGTCGCGGTGGCGGATGTGAACGGCCGCTTCAGTTTTCAGGAAGCGATGGAGACCCCCGCTGACCCGGGGCGAGCGATGGATGAGCTGGTCCGGCGCATCCAACACGTCGTTCGGCTGTGTCAGGGGAAGAAGATCGAGGGCATCGGAATCAGTCTGCCGGGCCGCTATGACCGGGCCCTGGACCGCCTGCTCTTCGCTCCCAACCTGAAGTGGCGGGACGTCGATATTCGCAATCCCATTGCGGAGGCGACCGGCCTGGAGGTCGAGCTCGAGAACGCCGCCAATGCGTGCGTGCTGGCGGCGGTCTGGTTCGACCGCATGGAATCCTGCCGCAACCTGGCGGCCGTTACGGTCTCGGAGGGCATCGGCACCGGGCTGCTCATCAACGGCCAGCTGGCGCGCGGCCTGAGCAGCATGGCGGGCGAATTCGGACACGTGGCGCTCGACCCGGACGGCCCGCTGTGCGGCTGCGGCAGCCGCGGCTGCTGGGAGGTTTTCGCCTCCAACCGCGCCGCGCTCCGCTACTACCTGGAGACCAACGCGGAGCCCGCCGGCCTGGGCTTTCTCGACCTGCTCCGGCTGGCCGATCAGGGCGATGCGCGGGCGGCGCGGGCTTTGGAGACGCAGGCTCACTACCTGGGCCGAGGGATGCGGATGATTGTCGCGGGCCTGGCGCCGGAGCGCATTGTGGTGGTGGGCGACCTGACGCGTTCCTGGCACCGCTTCGGCCCGGTGATCGAATCCGAAGTGCGGGCGCAGGTGCTCCCGGGCGGGTGCCCGCCGGTGGTGGTGCCGGCGCACGAGGACGGCATGGCCCGCCTGCGCGGTACCATCGCGCTGGTGCTGTGGAACGACTTCGCGCCGGCCCGCGAGACTTCCCCCGACCGCTCCCCCCGCCCCGCGCGAGTGCTGGCCGAAGCCTGAAAAGCTCCCCCGTCCCGGTCTCCGTCCCCCGGTCCCCGTCCCCCGGACCCACTTACCGAACCGCGCGCGTCAGCAAGCGGACTCTTTTCCCCGTGTTTTGACCACTCACAAATAGGGCTTGACACCGCCCCGGCTTCAGTATATAGTTCGATGTTGCAACAAATACTAGGCTTGTGGGGGTCACTAGTTGTTGCTTAGGTCCGAGATGTACGTCCGCTCCGCAACCTCATGCGGAGTGTCCCTATCGTCCGGCTTCCCTCTCCGGAACCAAAATCCAAGATCGTTTATCGCCAGGAGTTATCTCATGTCAGAGACGATGCCTCTTATGCTGATGCGCCGGGCCGCTCGGTCCGTCGCCTCTGTTTCTCTTTTGTGCCTGCTGCTGGGCGTGTTGCTCGTTACTCAACCCGCGGCTGCGCAGGTGCTCTACGGTACTCTCACCGGCACGGTGATGGACCCATCCGGAGCGGCCATACCCGCCGCTCGGGTAGAAGCCACGAACATCGGGACCAACGTCGTAAGTGAGACGAGCACCGACGAGCATGGCTACTACCGTTTCAACGACCTGCAACCTGGGCTTTATAAGGTGGCCCTGAACGCCAAGTCGTTCCGTCCTTACGTCGAAGTTAACGTACAGGTATCCCCGAACGCCGTCCGCCGCGTCGATGTGCAGCTGCAAATCGCGCAGGCTGCCGAGTCGGTGATGGTCACGGCCGATGCCGTGGTTCTGCAAACGGACAAGGCCGATATTCACTCGGAAGTGACGTCACAGGAAGTGCAACAGCTCCCGTACATGGGCGGAGAAGGCAAGAACTTCCAGAGTCTTCTGCTTCTGCGCCCCGGCACCAACACCACCGCGGGAACCGGCGAAGCTAACTCGGAAGCTGGGAATCCGCAGCGCGCCATCACGGTTTTCATGAATGGCGTGTCGTCCCAGGCTAACAATACCAAGCTGGATGGGACCAGCATTGCCTATCCCTGGCTGCCCGTGAACGTCGCCTATGTCCCGCCTGGGGAGGCCATCGAAACTGTCAGCGTAAGTAGCAACGCCTTCGACGCCGAACAGGGCGTGGCGGGCGGCGCGGCTGTCAACGTTACGATCAAATCCGGCACCAACAATCTGCACGGGGTCGGGTTCGAGCGAAACACCAACAACGGCCTGGCCGCGGTTAACAACGAGTTTACCCATCCCGGCAGGCTGGCCAAGAACATCTTCAACCAGTACGGATTCGCCATCGGAGGTCCGATCTGGATCCCCAAAGTGATCGATGGCAAGAACAAGCTGTTCTTCTTCGCGGACTTTCAGGGAACCAAGCGCCGGCAGTATGCGGCCGCTACCAATCTGACCCTGCCCACGGCGGCCATGCGCACGGGAGATTTCAGCGCCACCGGGACGGCGATTTATGACCCTCTCACCGGCAACGCTGACGGCACAGGCCGTACGCAGTTTCCCGGAAATGCCATCCCCACCAATCGAATCTCACAGGCCGCCGGCACGCTGACGGCTCTTCTACCGGCCCTCACCAGGCCCAACGCCTACACGAGCAACTACGACGCCTACGGCACCACCCAGTACAACCGCGACAACTGGGATGCCAAGGTGAGCTACAACCCCTCCTCCCGCTCCATGATCTGGGGCCGCTACAGCGCTTCCCCGATGGACATCGTGGCGCCTCTGGACCTGGGGCCCGCGGGCGGCGATGCCTTTAACGGCGGCAACGCCGGGCATGCTGGTGGCCGCGTGCAGGTTGTGGCCACCGGTTTCAGCTACACGGTATCACCGACGTTTGTGCTCGACGGCAACGCCGGATATACCCGGCAGAACATCGGAGCCAACGGCGACGTGCAGGATGGCGATTTCGGGACCAACGTCCTGCACATCCCGGGCACCAACGGCATCGGTCCCAACTACATGGGAATCCCCGCGTTTCAGATCACCGGGATCAACAACCTGGGCAACGCCGGAACCGGCAGCCCGTTCCAATTCCGCGACAACCAGTACGTCGGCGCCATCAACGCCAGCAAGATGATGGGCGCGCACAATCTGCGGTTCGGCTTCGAGTACGACAAGGCCGCGTTGAACCACTTCCAGCCGCAGGGTGGAACCTTCGGGACGGCGCGAGGCACGTTCGGCTTCGATGGCACGCTGACATCGCTCAAGGGCGGCGTGGCGCCTAACACCGGCACTCCGTCGAACTCGTGGGCGCAGTTCCTGCTCGGCGATCCCTCGCGCGTCGGCAAAGTCACGCAGTTTGCGAATCCGAACGCGCTGCGCTTCTCCACCTGGTCCGCATACGCGCGCGATTCGTGGCAGTTGACCCGGAACCTGACCATCAACTACGGCGTGCGTTGGGAGTACTACCCGATCTACTCGCACGACAACTACGGAGCGGTCCGGTATGATCCCGCATCGCACAACATTCTGGTCGGCGGCGAAGGCGGCGTGCCGTGGGATACCGGTGCCAGCGCCAGCTGGGCGAACTTCGGGCCGCGCTTTGGAGCGGCATATCGCCTGGGCGAAAGAACTGTCATCCGCGGTGGGTATGGCATCACGATCGATCCCGACAACATGCGCAACCAGCGCAACCAGTACCCGTCCATCGTCAATCAGGACTACAGCCCTGCCAACAGCTACCAGTTCATCAACTACGCCGGCGTTGCCGGTTCGGACGGCGCTACGAAGGTGAATCTGACGGATGGCATCCCGACGCCCACCTTCCCGAATATCAGCGTCGGAACGATCAAGCCGTCGACAACCCCGTCACCAACCACCTATCTGCCGACTGTCGGCACCGCGACCTTCCCCGCCAATTTCGACCGCGGATACTACCAGAGCTGGAACCTCTTCGTGCAGCGCGAGATCACGTCATCAACGATGATCGAGGCGGGATATGTCGGCACCCACGGTGTGCATATCGACATGGGCGTCAACGTCAACGGCGCGGCTGCCAACGGCGGCAACGCGGGACGCCTGCTCGCTCCCTACCTCATCACCGACCTGAATATGTACGAGCCGTTCGGCAGTATGACCTACAACGGCCTGCAGACCCAGATCCGGCAGCGCATCGGCAATTCATTCTTTGGAGCCAGCTACACCTACTCCAAGACCATCAACAACATGAATGGCGACAACAACGATGCCACCCTGTGGAGGACTTTCCCCTTGAATGTCGCCGTGGACAAATCCGTGGCGGGCTTCGATCGGACCCAGGTGCTTCAGGTCTACTACGTCTGGGAACTGCCCTTCGGCCACGGACACAAGCTGGTAAGTGAAGGCGTGGGTGCGTGGATCCTGGGCGGCTGGCAACTCTCGAGCGAAATCAGCCGCTTCAGCGGGCTGCCGTTCACGATCGCGAGCGGCGCCAGCGCCAATGCGCCCGGCCAAACCAACAGCGCCATTCAGATCGACTCTACCGTCCAGATTCTCGGCGGACACGATCCGAATCACCCCTATTACGACGGCACCGCCTTTATCAACCCGGCGGCCGGCACGCTGGGAACCACGGGCAGGAACATCCTGCGCGGCCCCGGCCTGTTCAACATCAATCAGAGCATCACCCGCACCTTCGCCTTCAAGGAAGACAAACTCAAGTTCCAACTCGTGGGCGAAGCTTACAACCTGACCAACACGGCAAGCTACAGCAACCCCGGCGGCAGCTGCTGCTGGTCAACGACTAACGGAGTGACCAAGTACAACAACTTCGCGGTCGTCACCAGCACGGCCTCCGTTCCCCGATATCTGCAGGTTGGGGGATATATCCGGTTCTAGCAAGCACACTCCCACAGTGCTGTTCCCGGGTGGAGCGGAATTACGGACCCGCTCCACCCGCTTTTTTTGTTCCCTGACTTCGTGGTACCAAGTGGAAGAGACATGAAGATCCGCGATCTGCGCGCTACCACTGTCACCCTGCCCCTCGAAGCTCCTCTGCGCCACGCCAACGGGTGCCACTGGGGCCGCTTTGTGCGGACCATTGTCGAAGTCGAGACCGACAACGGCCTGGTCGGCCTGGGCGAGATGGGCGGCGGCGGCGAGTCTGCCGAAGCCGTTTTCCGGTCCCTGAAAAGCACGCTCGCCGGCCACGACCCCGCCCGCATCGAGGAGCTGCGCTTCCGCATCGCCAATCCCACGGCATCGCTCTACAACAACCGGACACAGGTGCTGGCGGCGCTGGAGTTCGCCTGCCTCGACATTCTGGGCCAGGCCTGGGGCGTGCCGGTGCACGCCATCCTGGGCGGGAAACTGCGCGACCGCGTGCCGTTCGCTTCCTACTGCTTCTTCCGCTACGCCAACCCCGCCACGGGCGCGGGCGAGGTTCGCACTATTGACCAGGTGGTGGAGACAGCGCGCGCGCTCCAGGCCCGCTGCGGTTTCACGTCGCACAAAATGAAAGGCGGCGTTTTCCCGCCCGACTATGAGCTCCAGGCTTACCGCGCGCTGGCCGCGGCGTTCCCGGACGATCAGGTGCGCTTCGACCCCAACGGCGTCTGGTCCACCGAACAGGCCATCCGCTTCGGACAGGCGATCGAGGGACTTCGCAACGACTACCTGGAGGACCCGGTCTACGGCCTGAACGGAATGCGGCGCACGCGCCAGATGGTCCGGGTGCCGCTCGCCACCAACACCGTGGTGGTGAACTTCGAGCAGCTCGCCGCCAATGTGCTCGACACCGCGGTGGACGTGATCCTGCTGGACACCACGTTCTGGGGCGGCATTCGAGCCTGCGTGAAAGCGGCCGGAGTGTGCGAGACGTTCCAGCTCGGCGTGGCCGTGCACTCCTCCGGCGAATTGGGAATCCAGTTGGCCACCATGCTGCATCTGGGCGCGGTTCTGCCCAACCTGTCGTTCGCCGCCGACGCGCACTACCATCAGCTCACCGACGACGTCATTGAGGGAGGCTTGATGGCCTATCAGGGCGGGGCGATCGCCGTGCCCGATGCTCCCGGCCTCGGCGTGCGGCTGAACCGCGACAAGCTGCGCCAGTACAATGAACTGTATAAGGAGCTGGGAAACTACCCGTACGACCAGGATCCACTGCGGCCCGGCTGGGCGCCTTTGGTGCCCAACGACCGCTGGGCCGATCCTTGCGACGGGCGGGCGCCTGCGCTGGGATGAAACGGCCTCGACATGAGTGTCGAGGCGGCAGGCAGGAGTGCCTGCGCCTCGCGCGTATTGGAAGACAAAATGAAGCACTGCTGCTTTGACCTCGACCGGCGCGTAGCTGTCGTCATCGGTGGAACCTCGGGACTCGGAAGAGCCATCGCGCTGGGACTCGCGAAGCACGGCGCCAACGTGGCCGCGAGCGCCCGCACGGAGCAGGCGGTGGAAGAGACCGCGCTCGAGATCGAGGCGCTCTGCCGCCGCACCATTCGCCAGGTGGTGGACGTGGACTCGCGCCCATCCATCGACACCCTGCGCGACGCCGTCGTCCAGGCCTTCGGCGGCGTGGACATCCTGGTCAACGCGGCCGGGTACACGTTCCGCAAGCCGACGGCGGAGATCAGCGAGCCGGAGTGGGATTCCCTTACCGACACGAACCTGCACGGCGTATTGCGGGCGTGCCAATCGTTCTATCCGCTGCTGAAAGCGAGCGGGCGCGGGCGCGTGATCAACCTGGCCTCGCTCGGTTCCTTCCTCGCCTTTCACGAGGTCGCCGCCTACTGCGCCGCCAAGGCGGGCGTGCTGTCTTTGACCCGCAGCCTGGCCTGCGAGTGGGCCGGCGACGGCATCAGCGTCAATGCCATCGCGCCGGGCGTGTTTCCCACGGAGCTGAACGTGGCGCTGCTCGAGGGCACGGAGCGGGGGCGGGAGATCCTGACCCGCACGCCGATGCGACGCTTCGGACAACCTGAAGAGCTGGTGGGCACGGCCGTGCTACTGGCGTCGGATGCCGCCAGCTTTCTCACCGGCCAGTGCATCGCGGTGGACGGCGGCTACCTGGCGTCGGGAGTGAACTCCTAAAAGCAACAAGACAAGATTTGGCCACGAATGAACACGAATGAACACGAATAAGAAAGGCCGGACTGAGGGAGTAGGTTTCTGGCGCACCTCGCGTTGCGATCTCGCAGCATCCCGCAGGGTCCCGACCCCCTTTCGGATTCGTCATAGTTTTGCCGGGCGCTTTTATTCGTGTGCATTCGTGTTCATTCGTGGCCAGGCCTTTTGTCAGTTGACCACGGCCACGGCCACGGGCTCGGGCTCGGGGAGCGGCTCCGGGCGGACGGGCGCCGGCTCGCGCCGGCTGGTGGCGTACGGTTTCTCGAAGTAGCGGTAGAACAGATAAGCCAGCGGCAGCGTTGCCGCGATGCACAACAGGCTGGCGAACGTCCCCCGCCGCAGCCAAACTCTGACGGTCGCCGTCACCAGCGAAACCAGCGGGACGTGAATCAAGTAGACCGAATACGACATCTTGCCCAGGCCGGTCATCGCGCGCGTGGGCAGCAGGTCCTTCTTCACCAGGGGCTCGACTCCGCTGGCGGCCCAGAGAACCAGGCCGCAGCACAGCGCGAACAGCGTCTGCCTTTCCAGAGTTTCACTCGGATACCGGACGGTGAATCCCAGCGTCGCCGCGATCAGCCCGGCGGCAAGGACTATGCTGGCCGGCGCCGTCCAGCGGCCGAAGAGGCGGGAGGGACGGAGGCCCTTGTCGAGCACGGTATAGAGCAACAGACCGAAGGCGAACATGGCCCAGTACTGCATGAAGAGTCCGGATAGAAATGGACCGCGCCGCCACCACCACACGGCCCCCACTGTGGCCACCGTCAACACGGCCATGAAGCGGCGCTTCCAAAGCACGGCCAGCGCCATCACGAGGTAGAACTGCACCTCGATTGCCAGGCTCCAGTAGACCGAATTCACGGGAGCCCAGGGTTTGTGCGTGGCGCCGGTGGTGGCTAGTCCTTTGGTGAGGGTGACCAGGCCCAGCCAGTCCGGCACTGAAAATGTGTACCAGGGCGGGCTGTCAAGATGGAACCTGCGGGCACGGCACCAGTAGATGGCTGCGCCAAAGAACGGAGCCGCCAGGCAGACCGCGATCGACGCCCAGAAAGGCGGAAAGATACGCCGCAGCCGGCGCTTCAGGAACGAGCCCGCTGTCTGGCCCTTGGCAATGGTGCTGCGGCTGGAGGCCATCATGCAGTAGCCGGAGATGACGAAGAATGCAGGCACTCCGAGCATGCCGCAATCGGCGAACCGCCGGAAGAGGCCTGGATCGATGCCGAACCGCATGTGGTACAGAAAGACCCACAGGGCGGCGAGTCCTCTAGCGATCTCCAGGCTCTTGTTCAGCATGGCGGAGCCAAAGCCAGTCCATTGTAGCGCGAGTGGACGGTCCGCTCCCGGACGGTCGCGGTTCGGTGCTGGTGGGTGAAGCACCGGACGTGGCGGTCAGGGCGCCGACGATCGCGAGTCAGGGGCGGGTCTGGAGACCCGCTGCAGGACTGGAGTCCTGCCCCACGGCTCATGGCTGCCAAGCTAGCCCACGCGCGCGATGGCATCAATCTCGATGCGGGCGTCGCGCGGCAGCCGCGCCACCTCCACGGTCGACCGCGCCGGAGGGTTGGCCGGGAAATAGCGCGCGTACACCTCATTCATGCGCGTGAACTCGCCCAGGTCCTTGAGGTATACCGTGGTCTTGAGCACCTGATCGAGCGAGGAGCCGCAAGCCGCGAGCACGGCCTTCAGGTTTTCCAGCACGCGCGCGGTCTGGGCCGCGATGTCGCCTTCGACAACCTGCCCGGTGGCCGGATCGAGCGGAATCTGGCCGCTCAGATACGCGGTGCCGTTGGACACGATGGCTTGCGAATACGGCCCGATAGCCTGCGGGGCTTGTGCGGTCGCTATGGTGTGCTTCATACCGGGACTGCTTTCTGGATGAGATCCCAGGCCAGTTCCACGTCCTCGCGGCCCGTGCCCAGGTTCCCGATCGCCAGGCGTATCGTGAATTTCCCGTTCAGCACGGTGTGAGAGAGGAACACTTTGCCGGAGGCGTTCACGGAGTCGAGGATGGCCTGGTTCTCCTCGTCGGTGCCTTTGAAGCGGAAGCAGACCACCGAGAGAGGGTTGGGCGCCATGCGCTCGAAGCGCTGATCGCCGCCAACCCAGCCGGAGAACTTCCTGGCCATGGCCACCTGCGAGCGAATGGCCGTGCAGATGCCCTCGCGGCCGAAGTAGCGCATGACGAACCACAGCTTCAGCGCGCGAAAACGGCGGCCCAGCGGAATGGCATAGTCCATCAGGTTGATGGCGCGCGGGTCCTCTTCGGTCTTCAGGTATTCCGGAACCAGCGAGAAGGCGCGGCGCAGGATATCCGGCCGCCGGGTGTAGAAGACGCTGAGATCCATCGGCGTGAAGAGCCACTTGTGCGCATTCATCACCACCGAGTGCGCGCGGTCCACTCCCGCGAACAAGTGGCGGAACTCGGGCACGATGGCGGCACCGCCCGCGTAGGCCGCATCCACGTGTAGCCACAGGCTGTACTTCTCGGCGAGGTCCGCGATGGCGGGCACCGGATCGACGCTGGTGGTGGAGGTGGTGCCCACGGTCGCCACAATGCAGAAGGGGCGCTTACCGGCCGCCAGATCGCGCTGGATGGCCTCCTCGAGCGCGTCCACCCGCATTCTGAAATGCGAGTCCACCGGAATCTTGCGGACGTTGCGGCGTCCGATGCCGAGGGCAATTGCGTCCTTCTCGACGGAGGAGTGCGCCTGCTCGGAAGTGTACAGCGTCAGGTAAGGCCGCCCGCCGTTTTCGCGCGCGTCCGGATCGGCCAGCTCGCGCGCGGCGGCGATGGCGTGCAGAGTGCTCACCGAGGCCGTGTCATAGATGATGCCGAAGAACTCGTCGGGCAGCCCCAGCCATTGCCGCAGCCAGCCCAGCGTCACCTGCTCCAGTTCGGTCAGCGCGGGCGAGGTGGCCCAGTGTATTCCGTTGGTGTTCAGCGCGGCGATCAGCATCTCCGCGATGATGGCCGGCGTGGAGCCGGTGCAGGCGAAGTAGGCCATGAAGCCGGGGTGGTTCCAGTGCGTCACCGCCGGGATGATCAGCTTCTCGAAGTCCTTGAGAATGACATCGAAGGGCTCGCCGTTCGCGGGCGCGGAGAGCGGCAGAGAATCCGTCAGATCGCCGGGCTTCACGCGCGGAAAAACCGGGTAGCGGCGGGGGTCCTCCAGGTACTCGGAAACCCAGTCCACCGCTTCGTGCGCGGCGCTTCGAAAGTCCTCGACGTATTTGCTCATTGGATGGGCCGAAGTACTAGAGTACAGCTTTCAGCTGTCAGCTATCAGCTGTCAGCTCACAAGGTATGACTGCATTCTCTCAACATCTCCGGCAGCCAGGATTTGAACCACTCGGCGAACTGGGCCGGGGCCCTCAGCGGGCGGCTGTCAGCTCTCAGCTTTCAGCTGTCAGCTCTCACGGCAGTCCTTCAACACTTCGGACAACCAGGATTTGAACCAGTCGGCGAAGTGGGCCAGCTTCTGTTTGGCTTCGGGGCCTGGCGGCGCGGCGGGCGGGCCGGGACGTAGGCCGCGCAGGGCCGCGGCTTCCCGAATCGCGACCGGAGCGGGAAACTCGGGGATCCAGGCGACGAATTCCCGCAGGCGACGGTCCAGCGCTTCGGCGCGCTCCTGTTGCCCGGCCAGCAGGGCACGGTCGAGCGCCACGTGCAGCTCAGGAATCGCGGAAGCGATTCCGGAGATCACTCCATCGGCTCCCGCGCGCCGCGCCCGGGCGTACAGGACGTCCTGCCCTGCCATCAGGGTGAACGGGAATCGCTCGCGGGCCGCGCGGAGGGCTTCGAACTCGTCCCAGCTGGCCGTCGAATCCTTGATGCCCTCGAACAACCCGGTAGAGAGCAGTTCGATGGCGAGCGGAGAAGAAATGGCGGTCGTGAAGGACGGGATGTTGTACAGGAAAATGGGCACCGCGCCCTTCAGCGCGTCGGCGAAGTGCAGATAGAAATGGCGCACGTCGTCCTGGCTGTAGCTGAAAAAATAGGGGGGCATGAGGAGCACGCCGGCGGCACCGGCGCTCGCGGCCTCGCGCGCCAGCGACAGCGCGCCCTCCAGGGTCGAGTGGCTCACACCGGCCAGGATCGGCACGCGGCTACGCCGGACGGCCAGCGAGATCAGCCGGCAGCGCTCGATGACGGGGAAGTGGAGGAACTCGCCGGTGGAGCCCATGAGCGCGATGCCATCCACTCCGCCGCGGCCGAGGAAATCCAGCAGATCGAACACTCCGGCCAGATCGATTCCCGGACCCTCGCGCCGGGGCGTAATCGCCGCAGCATACACACCCGAGACGGCATCCATCAGACCCTTCAAGGATACGACACCGGGCGCTGCGATCAAGGCCAACGCATCAACTGGCCCGGGATGGGGTAAATCGGACACTCGACCCACGATGCCACGAACCGTTCACGGTACTGCTCCCAGCGCTACTGAAGCAGACCGGCCCGAACGACAGCGAACTGCGGGAAGGACTCCAAAGCGCGAGCGGCAGACTCGCCAAACAACTGGTCCCTGGGAAAGCCATATCCAACGGCGACCTGGTCCGGGCGGCGTCGGCCGCGGAACTCCGCTAGGGTCGCGACGAGGTGTACATCTACGTTGGCATCAAGCAGCCACATGGAAGGAATCGATGAGTTCGGAGGCAACCTTGAGCAGGGCGTGGACACGGCGGACGCGCTTCTTTTTGGGAGTGAGTATTGACCATTGGTGCGGTGCGGCGAAGGCGCGAACGGCCGTCAGAGCGGCTTCAAGTCGCCGAGCGTGGTGGGGAGAAGTTCGGAGACCGTCGGGTGGATGTGCATGGCTCGCTGCATCACGGTGTAGGGAGCGTGCGCGTACATGAGGTCGAGGACGCAGTGGATCACCTCATCTCCGCCGGTGCCCAGGATGGCCGCGCCGAGGAACTGCTTCGACTCGCCGTCCACGAGCAACTTCATGAAGCCCTGGGTTTCGCCTTTCTCGATGGCCCTGCTGACGCGGGACATAGGGCGCGTGGCCATCAGGACGCGGCGTCCCGAGGCACGGGCTTGCGCCTCCGTCATTCCGGCGCGACCGAGCGGCGGATCGATGTACAGGTTGTAGGCCGTGATACGGTCCGACACACGGCGGGTGTCGTGGTCGAGCAGATTGGCAGCGACGATCTCGAAGTCATTGTAGGAGGTGTGCGTGAATCCTCCGCGGCCGTTGCAGTCCCCCAGGGCCCAGATGCCCGGCACATTGGTGCGCAACTCGTCGTCGACCTGGATGGTTCCGCGAGCGTCATGGGCCACGCCGGCCTTGTCGAGCCCGAGGTCGCCGGTGTTGGGCGTCCGGCCGATGGCCAGCAACACATGCGTGCCCGCGAAATCGGGCCCGTCGCTGGTGCAGTCCGTATGCACCACGATCCCGTCGTCGCGCCGGGCGACCGCGATGCACTTTGCGTTGAGGTAAACCTGGATGCCCTCGCGCTGCAGAATGTCCAACACCGCGGCGGAGATATCTTCGTCCTCGTGGCCCACCAGCCTGGGCCCCATCTCGACAATCGTTACCTCGCTGCCGAAGCGTCTGAAGATCTGTCCGAACTCCAGGCCCACGGCGCCGCCGCCGACGATGACCAGGTGTGGCGGCAAGGTATCCATATCGAGCAGGGATGAATTGGTCAGAAACGGTGTGCCCGGCAGACCGGGCATCGCCGGGATCGCCGCGCGGCCGCCGACATTGATGAAGACCTTGTCCGCCCTGAGCAACTGATCGCCCACGCGCACCTCGTGCGCCGACTCGAATCGGGCATGGCCCTGATAGACCGTGCAGTTCTTCAGGCCTCGAAGCCATGCCTCGATTCCCGTTCTCGACTTGCCGGAGATCTCGTCCTTCCGCGCCTTGGCGCGCTTCATATCGACGCCGACGCGGCCTTCGATGGTCACGCCGAACTCGGCAGAGCGGCGCGCCATGTGGGCCGCGTACGCGCTGGTGACCAAGGTCTTGGTGGGAATGCATCCGGTGTTGATGCAGGTTCCGCCAAAACGGGCCCGTTCGGCAACGGCGACCTTCATGCCGGCGGCGGCCAACCGGGCCGCGAGCGACGGGCCTGCCTGCCCGGTCCCGATGATGATGGCGTCAAATTCGTTGGGCATTGGCCGGTGGCTAGGCGTCGACGAACTGTTGCCCGCCGTCGATGTCGTAGGTCGCGCCGGTGAGGGCGGTGTTGGTCATGATGTGCACGGCGAGCGCGGCGACGTCGGCCGGTTCGACAACGCGCCGGATGGGGAGCGTGGCGCGAAGCTGGCGGCGGCGATTTTCGAGTTCATCGCCGAGGAGCGATGCCGACAACGCCGTGTCAACGAAGCCAGGGGCGATGAGGTTGACCCGGACGGGTGCGAGTTCGAGCGCCAGGTTGGCCGTGAAAGCCGGGAGTGCGGCGGTGACTGTCGAGGCGATCCCGGTTCCGATGCTTGGGCGGCGACCGCCAGTGCCGCCCATAAACAGCAGCGTGCCGGGCGGCCTCACCTTGTGGGCGGCGTTTTGTGCGACCTGGAGCATCAGCAGGAGGTGCTCTTCGAGGGCGAGGCGCGCCTGGGCGAGATCCATGTCCAGCATGCGCCCGTACTGCGGCCGGCCCGCCGTCACCATCACGTGGTCGATCCTGTCCGGAAGGCCTTCGAAGAACCGCTCGAGGCGAGCGGGATCCGTGGCATCAAAGGCCGCGGTGCTCAGCGCGTCGAGCTCGCTGGCGGCGCGCTGGAGGGGCTCGGGATTCCGGCCGGTCAGTATCAGCTTGGCCCCCTCACCGCTTGCCAGCCGGGCCGTTTCGAGCCCGATGCCAGAGCTGCCGCCGATCACGACGAGGGTCTGCCCGAGCAGGCCCGGTTGGCGCTGGATGGGAGAGGCGTTTGCGGCGCTCATTTCGGCAGCTCCGTCCCGGCCTGCTCCGCCGCCATGTAGGCGGCGTACCAGTCGGGCCAGTTCTCGTCGCGCTGCCCGGTGCGCTTTTCGTGCTCGCCGTGGGCGGCCTCCGCACGCCGAAGCGCGCTCGCGAGATCGCTTGCGGAGCCGAACGAAGTCGCGGCCGGGTCGATGCGCCCGGGAAGCCGGGTCGTGATTTCCTGCAGCAGCCAGCCATTGCCATCCGGATCCTTGAACGAAGCGAACGACTGGTAGCTGCTATGGTCGGGGGCCGGACCGCTGACCCGGCGCCGCCCAAACAGGTAGGGCTCGTCCGAGCCAGTGAAGACGCCGGCGGCGTCGTGGAACACCTCGCTGATCTCGACGCCGCGGGCGAGCAACTCGCGACGGGCGGCCTCGATACCGGAGACGATCAGGTACAGGCCCTGAGCCGCCCCGGGCGCCGCCGCCGTGACGTTCTTGCCGAAGATGACCGAGCACGCGGAGCCAGGCGGCGTGAACTGGATCACGCGGAAGCTGTCACCGCCGGCGTAGTCGGCGTCGAGACGCCAACCGAGCCTGGCGTAGAACTCCTTCGCGCGGTCGACATCCGAGACGGGGATGACGATCACCTCGAGCTTCGCGTCGAGTCTCGCGACGCTCGCGTTGGTGGTCTCGTCCTTACTGCGGACTTCGTCAGTGATCACGGCTGCCTCCTTGGTTCTGATTGCGATTACGCCAGAAGAACGTTGCCGAATCTACTAGACCAAGGTGTCGGTCCATCCCCGTGTCGCCGGAACTATTCACCAAATTTATGTCGTCCACGTTTTACATAAATTCCACTTGCATCTGCCCCTGAAACAGGTATACTCAGGCTTTAGGGCTCGACTTGGGCCGGCCGCTCGACGCGTGCCTGCCCGAAACACATCCCCGGAGAGCTTTATGGCTGCCACCGAACTTCTGGCACTACCCGGGGCCAGCCGGTTGTTGGACGAAGCGCCGGACCCCAACGCTGAGCTGGCCCAAAGGTTTCACACCTACATGTTCCTCATGCGGGAAGTCGAGGAACGAATCGAAAAGAAGCTCTACCGGCAGGGCAAAATCGCTGGTGGCGTCTATGTAGGCCGCGGCCAGGAGGCAATCTCCACCGGCGCGGCGCTGGCTGCCGATCCCGAGGACATCCTGTTCCCCTGCCACCGCGACATGGCGGCCTACTTCATCCGCGGCGTCCATCCCAGGCAGATCTTCGCTCAGTACATGGGACGTGTCGGCGGGCTCACGCAGGGCCGCGACGGCAACATGCATATGGGCGACCTGCGGCTGAAGATCGTGGCCATCATCAGCGCCATCGGCGCGGCGATCCCGGTTGCCGCGGGCGCGGCCTTCGCCCAGAAGTACAAGGGCGAGTCCGGTGTCACGCTGTGCTTCTTCGGCGACGGCGCCACCAGCCGCGGCGATTGGCACGAGGGTGTCAACTTCGCCGCCGTCCTGAAGCTGCCGCTGGTCCTGATCTGCAACAACAATCAGTACGCCTACTCGACCCCGCTCGACAAGCAGATGGTCTGCCCCAATATTGCCGACCGCGGTCCCGCCTACGGCATTCCGGCCGAAATCGTGGATGGAAACGACGCGTTCGCGGTCTACGAGGCAACGCACCGCGCCGCCCAGCACGCGCGCGCCGGCCTGGGTCCGTATCTGCTGGAATGCAAGACCTTCCGGATGACCGGCCACGCCGCGCACGACGCCGCCGGATACGTGCCGCAGCAACTGTTCGCCGAGTGGGCGGCCAAGGATCCGATCCTGCGCGTCGAGCAGCTCATGCTTGAAAAAGGCTGGAAGACCCGCGCGGAGATCGACGCCGCCTGCGCCCGCATCCGCCAGGAAGTGGACGAGGCCATTCAGTGGGCCGAGCAGAGCCCCTACCCGGATCCGGCCACCCTTCTGGACAGAGTCTACGAGTAGGCCATGCCGACCACCTATTTAGAAGCCATACGCCAGGGCATCTGGGAAGAGATGGAGCGGGACCCCAACGTCTTCCTGCTCGGCGAGGACATCGGCGCTTACGGGGGCGCCTTCAAGATCACGGCGGGCATGTTGGAGAAGTTCGGCGAACGCCGCGTGGTGGATACTCCGCTGGCCGAAGCGGCCATCGCGGGCGCCGCCATCGGGGCGAGCATGTTCGGCCTACGCCCGGTGGCCGAGATGCAGTTCTCCGACTTCATCACCTGCGCCTTCGACCAGATCGTCAACTTCGCCGCCAAATGCCGCTACCGCTGGAACGCCGGCGTGCCGATGGTCATCCGTGCGCCCTCCGGCGGCGGTAACCGGGGCGGCCCGTTCCACTCGCAGAATCCGGAAGCCTGGTTCACCCACGTACCGGGCCTCAAGGTCATCGCGCCAGCCACCGCCTACGACGCCAAGGGCCTGATCAAATCCGCCATCCGGGACAACGATCCCGTGCTCTATTTCGAGCACAAGGGGCTCTACCGGAGGATCAAGGAAGACCTGCCGGAGGCCGAGTACACCGTACCTATCGGCAAAGCCCGCGTCTTCCGTGAGGGCACGGACGTGTCGATCATCACCTACGGCGCGATGGTTTACACGGCTCAGGAAGCGGCCGAAAAGCTAGCTGCGGAGGGCATCTCCGTCGAGATCGTGGACCTGAGAACGCTGGTTCCACTCGATGAGGAGACGATTCTGGCGAGCGTGCGCAAGACCTCGCGCGCCATCGTCCTGCACGAGGACACTCTGACGGGCGGATTCGGCGGCGAGATTGCCGCGCGCATCACCGAGCGCGCTTTCGATTGCCTGGACGCCCCGGTGGTCCGGATCGCCTCGCCGGACACGCCGATTCCGTACAGCCCGCCGCTCGAGGACGCCTTCCTGCCCAATGCGGACAAGGTGGTCGAGAAAGTCCGCTGGCTCTGCGCCTACTGAACGAGGCTAGGGCCCGGAGGGCGAGGCTTCGCCTTTCGCCCACGGCCCAGCAGGGTGCGCGGGTCAAAGAGGTGCTTGGGACGAAAACGCTGGCGGTCCCACCGGAACCCGGCTTCGAAGTGCACCCCGAGGAAGTAGCCCGTTTCGCGGTACACGCAATAGCGCACCACCCCTTCAAAGTTAGCTTTGGGATGTTCGATGTGCAGCAGAGTCTCCGAGGGCACGGGCGCATCCACCTGCAGGCACGCCCCGGAATTGGAGATATCCTCCAGATTGGCCAGGCCCTTGTGCTTTCGACCGGAGTGATCGATCCACCACACGTCGATCAGGTCGGCACACAGTAAGCGCGGTTCGAAACGCCTGTCCTCCATACTTAACCCATCGGTCCGACACGGCCTTGCGTTTACCGGAAACGGCAGTAGGCCGAACCACATTATGTCCCCGTCCCGAGGCCCGTAAATCACCCAGCCGCCATGCAAACGGCCGGCGCCAGGCTCTCCTGAGTCCAGTGTACTCGGGCCGGAGCGCCGCGCGGAAGGCCGGCAGCCGCGATTCGGGGAGACTTATCCGGAACCGCCGGCACATCATTTTGGGAGGCTTGACCGAAGGATGCCGCTCCCCTCCATTGCGGGGGCCCCCATTGGGGCATTGACCGCAGGTGTCAAGAGTGTGTTACAGTTCTGTGTTCGGAGTCGGTGCGTTCCAAGCGGTCTGACAGATCTTTGATCCTACGTGGATTCTCCCCGGAAGTCGGGAGGCCGGCCTATTCGCATACCCTCTTGCGGCCGATTGACTGAAGGGGTGGTCTGAACGACAAGGTTCAATGAAACAGCCATATTTTATTCTGGTAGTCGCGCACTCCTTACACGGCAGGCTTCGCAGGATTCACGTATCCCAGCGCATTCTCTACGCCGTGTTCGCGCTCGCCGTAGTGGGCCTATTTTCCGTTATCGGCTTCATATCGAGTTACGCGCGCATGGCCTGGAAGGTCGCCAATTATAACGCCCTCCGGCAGGAAATCACCGCGCTGCGCGCCCGCTATCATAACCTCCAGACCGACGCCACCC
>Ga0265320_10001270_pt1 | contig 18454 bp, 13 predicted proteins | sample 4827metaG_FD_202087 | JGI IMG/M metagenome (GOLD analysis project Ga0265320, IMG submission 202087) | Rhizosphere microbial communities from Carex aquatilis grown in University of Washington, Seatle, WA, United States - 4-8-27 metaG | ecosystem: Host-associated > Plants > Roots > Rhizosphere >...
GAAGGCCTCGGCGCTCATGATCGATTTGAATCTGCGCTCGGCCTTCTACACGGCCAGCACGGCGCGCTCGAACGTCGACGTCGCGCGCGAGACCCTGGCCAACCAGAACAAGCACCTCGAGCAGATCCAGTCGTTCGTCGACCTCGGACGCAACCCGACGATCGATCTCCTGCAGGCGCGTGTCGATCAGGCCAACGCCGAGGTGCTGCTCATCAACGCGCAGAACGACTACGCCACGGCGCGCGCCGTTCTCAACCAGACGATGGGCGTCGAGGCGGACATCAACTACGACGTCGAACCAACGGTGAGCGCTCCCATCCCCGGCGAGTCCTCGTCCCTGGACACCCTCGTGGACGAGGCGCTCAAGGCGCGCCCGGAGATCGCCTCTTTGCAAGCGCAGCTGCGTGCGCAACAGATGGCCAACAAATCGGTCTATGGGCGTTACTGGCCCACCTTGCAGGCCCAGGCGAACGGTATCTACTCCGGGCTCGATCTCGATCGCCTGACCTGGCTGGTCAGCGCGGGGCTCGGTCTGCAATGGACGCTCTACGACGGCGGCCAGACGCGGGCGACGCTGCGCGAAGGCGACGCCGAGGTCGCGGCGTTCGCCGCCCAGATCGACAGCCTCCGCCTGCAAGTCCGCGTCGACGTCGAGCAAGCGCGCCTGGCGGTCGCCGCCACCAAGGCGTCGCTGGTCGCGGCCGACCGCTCGCTCATCAACGCGAAGGCGCGCCTCGACCTGGCCGAGCTTCGCTACCGCACCGGCGTCGGCAGCATCATCGAGCTCAGCGACGCCCAGCTCGCCTCGACGACCGCCGCGTTTCAGAAGCTGCAGGCGCAGCTGAAGCTCGACACCGCGCGCGCGCAGCTGACCAAGGCGCTGGCCCGCTAGGATGAACGTCCGCTAGCGCGCCCCCGCGCCGTTCATCACCTCGGCCTGCACGGCGGTCGCCGGGTCGAGCTTGTAAGGATAAGGCGGCGTGAAGACCGCCGTGCCGCGCTCGACCGCGGTGCCGATCGTCTCCTCGAAGATGTTGCCGCGCGCGACCAGCACGCTGGCCGGGCTGGCGTACTTCGTCGACTCGGTCGGGTTCTTCACGCCGACGAAGGCGTTGTTCTCGAGCAGGATGCTCGCGTCGGTGCCGAGGCCCACGCAGTAGTCGTTGCCGCGCGACGAGTAGAGGCTGTTGAACACGTGCACCTGGCCGAAGCGCACCCGCGGCATGCGCTGCGAGACGTTCTCGGCCCACCAGTCGTGGTGGAAGGTGATGCGCAGGTGGCCGGCGTCGGTGGCCATCACGTCGTCGTTGCCGATGAGGTTGCAGAAGCGGTGCCCGGACGGCCGCGGCGCCGAATATGAGAACCGGGTCCAGGAGATCGTGATGTAGTCGGCGCCGTCCGTGATGTCGAGGTTGCCGTCGGAGCCGTCGGAGATGTCGCAGTGGTCGAGCCAGATGTGGTGCGCGCCGTCGGAGATCGTCATCGCGTCCTCACCCTTCTTGCACGGCGAGCGATCGGTGCAGTTGTAGCCGACGATCTTGAGGTGGCGCAGGATCACGTTGGCCGATCCGTTGAGCTCGACGTGGCCGGTGAAGACCACGCCGGGCGCCCCCTCGATGGTCTTGTTCGACGCGATGTCGAGCGAGCCGCTCATCGAGCGCATGATGCGGATGACGTGGGGCTGGTCGCTGCGCGCGAGATCCCAGAGCTGGCCGTCGTCGGTGACTTCCTCGACCGGCAGGTCGCCGCCGCCCGTCGTCGCTTTCACGTCCATCGCCGCGACGGCGGCCCAACCGATGAGGCCGCTCGACGTCGCGCTGGCCGCCGCCGTCGCGGGCGCGACCGCCGCTGGCGCCGCGACGGCGTTCGCCGGCCCGGCGGCGCTGGCCGGCGTCGTGGCGGCGCCACCGGCCGGCTTGGGCGCCCCGGCGCACGCTGCGGTTGCCGCGACAACGACCACCGCCAAACCGCAAACTGGATTTCGATTGGACCTCTTCATGTCTCGTCGCGGCTCATTCTGGCCGAATTCGGCTAACCTGTCGCGCGTCGTTCATTACGCCTCATTCGTCGTGGACGTCGTCGTTGGAGAGGGTTCATGACCATCACGCAAAACGAAAAGGCGGCGCGGTTCCGCGCGCTGCACACGGATCCCGGCACGTTCGTGATTCCGAACCCGTGGGATGCGGGGTCGGCCCGCTTGCTCGCGGCGCTCGGCTTCCGGGCGCTGGCCACGTCGAGCGGCGCGGCGGCGGCGGTACTGGGCCGGCGCGACGGTCAGATCTCGCGCGACGAGGCGATGCACCACGTGTCGACTATCACGGCGGCCACCCACCTGCCGGTCTCTGCGGATCTCGAGAGCGGCTTCGGCGCCGACGCGGCGACCGTCGCCGAGACGATCCGTCGCTGCGCCGAGGCGGGCGCGGTCGGCGGATCGATCGAGGACGCGACCCGCGGCGCCGAGCCATCGAGCGCCGCTTCAATCTTCGATCTCGCGCTCGCCGTGGAACGCGTCGCCGCCGCGGTCGAGGCGGCGCGCGCGCTGCCGTTTCCTTTCACGCTGACCGCGCGCGCCGAAGGCTTCCTGCACGGCCGTGCCGATCTCGACGACGTCATCGCGCGCCTGCAGGCCTTCGAGCGGGCCGGCGCCGACGTTTTGTTCGCGCCGGGGCTGCCGGATCTCGACGCCGTGCGCGCGGTCTGCCGCGCTGTTTCGCGGCCCGTGAATTTCATGATCGCAATCCGCGGGCGATCGTTCTCGGTCGACGAGCTCGCTGCCGCCGGCGTCAAGCGTGTGAGCCTGGCCACGTCGCTGTACCGCGCCGCCATGACCGGCCTGCTTGCCGCCGCGCGTGAGATCCACGACGAGGGTACGTGCCACTACCTGGAAGACACGTTACCGACGCCGGACTTGAATCGACTGATGGCCGACGGCACGGGGTGACGCAATCCTCGGTGCGGACAGCGCGCCATCGCCCCATGGGAAAATCTCCACCGCAGTGAGCCGCGGCTGGCTCAAGCGGACACCAGTGTAGGTATGCGTAGACCATCGCCCTCGTCCGCTCCCCGGTCACTGCTGGTTGTCCCCGTCTCGTTTGTCCTGGCGCTGTCGGGGCTTGCTTGCGTAGCCGGATCGCCCGGCAATAACGAAGGCACCGGCGGCAGCACCACCGGCGGTGGCGCGGGCGGAAGCACCACCGGCGGCGGCGCGGGCGGCAGCACCACCGGCGGCGGCGCGGGCGGCAGCACCACCGGCGGCGGCGCGGGCGGAAGCACCACCGGCGGCAGTCAGGGCGGCTCCACCGGCACCGGCGCGGGTGGATCGACGGGCGCCGGCACCGGCGGGAAAACCGGCGCGGGCGGCTCGACGGTGACCGGCGCGGGCGGCGCGGTCACCGGCGCGGGCGGCGCGGCGCCGCCGTTCACGCCTCCGTTCCCCTGTACCATCCCGACCTGGCCGACGCCGACAGGCTCGCAGGTGACGATCACGTCGACGATGAAGATCAGCGGCACCTACGACGGCAAGATGGCGCTGCACACCGGCAGCGGCAGCGGCGACTTCGGCAAGGATTGCACCGCCGCCGGCACGGGCGCCCAGGGCACGACCACCGCGCTCTTCGAGCTGGCCAACGGCGCGACGATCCAGAACGTCATCATCGGCACCCACGGCGCCGACGGCATCCACTGCGATGGCACCTGCACGATCAAGAACGTGTGGTGGCAGGCGGTCTGCGACGACGCGGTCACCGCGGCCGAGGGCTCGTCCGGTACCGTCACCATCCAGGGCGGCGGCGCGATCGGCGCGCACGACAAGCTGTTCCAGGACAACAGCCACGGCAAGTTCATGATCGACAGCTTCTATGGCCAGAAGCTGGGCAAGATGTACCGCGCGTGCGGCGTCGGCGGCGCCTGCGGCTCGACCAAGGGCAACTTGACGTTGACCAACAGCATCGCAATCGGCGTCAGCGAGGTCGTCGGCATCACCTCGGGCCGCGACACCGCGACGATCTCGAAACTGTGCGTCATCCAGACGCCGGTCATCTGCCAGCCATACGACAGCAGCGACAACAAGCTGGCGACCGACGGCAACGACGGCACCACGTGCAAGTACGCGTGGAACGACGTTCAGGTCATGTTGAACTACAACGTGGCGGGAGTACCGCCGTTCACGACCGCCGCCGAATGCCCGTCGTACTTCAAGTCGACGAGCTCGACAGCAACCGGCACCGCTTGCTTGTCCGATCTGCCCGCATGCATCAAGTACTGCGCACCCGGCGACTACGGGCTCAAGCAGTGCAACTGCGTGAACGGTTCGTACACGTGCAAGGGTTGCGCAAATCCGTCGATGGATCCGGCGAAGAGCGGCCTCGCGCCGACCAACGCCACCACCGCGCCCACTTGCAGCGTCACCAGCAACTCGTCCTGCCCGACCGAGTGGAACTGGTGCATCGACGCCGGTCAGGATTGCGTCTGCGTGTACAAGCCCGGCACGCTGCAGACTGCGAACACCGTCTGGGATTGCGTCAACCCGTGGTTCTAGGTTGATCGGATCGTTGGCTCTCGTTCGACCGAGGGCCGACGATCCGACCCGCTGGGCCGGCTTGTCGGCCGCCTCCTCAGCGAGGTTGTATCGGAAGGAATGCGAGCGTCGTAAGTGTTGGCGGTTTTGCGACCCACGCCTGTTGGGCCGCCCCTCCGTCGCGCGGTGCAGGTAAGACTCCACCGGCCATGTGAGCCGCAGACTGTGGCGATGGACACTAACCGGAGCCAAGTGTCGAGCGACTCCCAAGATACGATCTCCCGCCGCGACTTCAGCAAGGGGTCAGCCAGCTTGTTGCTGGCCGCGGGGATGACTGCCGCGCGCGGCGCGAACGCCGCGACGGAGACGCGGCCGCGCCGCTACGCGATCGTCGGCGTCGGACACCGCTCGTATCTCTATCAGAAAGCGATTCAGACGACCTACGCGGACCACGTGCAGCTGGTCGGCGCCGCCGACGTCAACCAAGGGCGGCTCAACGTCGCGGCCGAGTTCGCGCGCAAACACGGACGCGAACCGCCCAAGACCTATCTCGCCCGCGACTTCGACAAGATGGTCGCCGACACCAAGCCCGAGGTCGTCATCGTCACGACCGTCGATGGATTTCACCACGAGTACATCTGCCGCGCGATGCAGCTCGGCTGTGAGGTGCTCACGGAGAAACCGCTGACGATCGACGCCGACAAGTGCCGGCAGATCCTCGACACGCGGCACTCGACCGGCCGGCGCATCCGGGTGGCGTTCAATTACCGCTACACGCCGGTGCGCACGCAAGTGAAAGAGCTGCTGATGAGCGGTGTCATCGGCGACATCCTGTCGGTCGACTTTCACTGGATGCTCGACACGCACCACGGCGCCGACTATTTCCGCCGCTGGCACAGCCAGAAGAAGTTCTCGGGCGGCCTGATGGTGCACAAGGCGACGCACCACTTCGATCTCGTCAACTGGTGGCTGTCGGCGATCCCGGTCAGCGTGCGCGCGTCCGGCAAGCGCGACTTCTACACGCCAGCGATGGCCAAGCGCCTGGGCCTGACCGGCGCGCACGAGCGTTGCCGCACCTGTCCCGAAAAGACGAAGTGCGCCTTCGAGCTCGACATCTCCAAGGTCGAAGAGTTGCGGACGCTGTATCTCGAGAACGAGCAGTACGACGGCTACTTCCGCGATCGCTGCGTGTTCCGCCCCGACATCGACATCGAGGACACGATGAACCTGGTGGTGAACTACGACAACGACGTGTCGATGTCGTACTCGCTGAACGCGTTCATGGGCTGGGAGGGCTACGTCATCGTGTTCAACGGCACCAAGGGCCGCCTCGAGCACAAGATGGAAGAGGCGGTGATGATCGGCGCCGACGTGAAGACGCCGAGCGGCTCGACGCTGAAAGGCGACGGCACGTACATCCGCGTCTATCCGATGCGCAAGCCCGCCTATCAGGTGACCGCGCGGACCAGCGAAGGCGGCCACGGCGGCGGTGACGAGGTGATGCTCGCCGATCTGTTCGCGCCCAATCGACCGGTCGATCCGTGCATGCGCGCCGCCGACGAACGCGGCGGCGCGTACTCGATCCTGACCGGCATCGCCGCGAACCACTGCTTTCTCACCGGACAGACGACCAAGATCGCGGATCTGGTTCCCAACCTCGGCCGTCCCGATTACCCAACGATGCCGAGCCACCTCGCCACGCTCGGAATGCCACCCAAGGTGTAATTGCCATGCATGTAACTCGCTCGCAGCTCCGCCCGTTCTTCGTCGTGCTCGCGCTCGGTGTCGTCGCGACGCCGTGGTCGCGCGCCGCTGCGCAGGCGCCGCTGCCCAAGGCGATGGGCATTCCTCCCGAGCCGAAGTATCCACCGCCGTGCGCGACGCTGCGGGCGACCAAGACCGCTGTCAACGACACGCTCGCGGCCGCCGACGAGAACCAGCCCGACACCACGCGCATCCAGGAGGCGATCCAGTCGTGCCCGTCGGGCCAGTCGGTCAAGCTGACGACAGACGGCGCCAAGAACGCGTTCTTGACCGGGCCGCTCAAGATGAGCAGCGGCGTGACCCTGTGGGTCGACGCCAAGACCACGCTGTTCGCGTCGCGCAACCCGCGCGACTACGACTCCAACGCCGGCTCACCGAGCTGCGGCACCGACAAGCTCAACGACAGCAACGGGTGCAAGGCGCTGATCCTGGTCGACAAGGTCTCCGACGTCGGCATCGTCGGCGAGGGCGTGATCGACGGCCGCGGTGGCGAGCCGATGATCGGCAGCAACGAGACCTGGTGGGACGTCGCGCAGCACGCCAAGGGCCCGGACCTCAAGCACAGCAACCCGCGCCTCATCGACGTGAGGAAGTCGCGCAACTTCACGATGTACAAGATCAGCCTCTTCAACTCGCCCAAGTTCCACGTGGGCCTGGGCGCCGACGGCTTCACCGTCTGGGGCGTCAAGGTGATCACGCCGTCGCACAAGACCAACAGCGTCGGCCGCGCGCTGAGCGCGCACTACGCGCGCAACACCGACGGCATCGACCCGACGGGCGCGTCGAACGGTTTCATCGGCTACAGCATCATCAGCGTCGGTGACGACCAGATCGCCATCAAGGGCGGCAGCCAGGGCGGCACCACCAACTTGCTCATCGCGCACAACCACTTCGGCACGGGCCACGGCATGTCGATCGGCAGCGAGACCAACAGCGGCGTCAGCCGCATCAACGTCTTCGACCTGTCGATCGACGGCAGCATCGACACCGGCGGCGCGCCGCGCTCGGACCTGAACGGCATCCGCATCAAGTCGGATCCCAGCCGCGGCGGGCTGGTGCAAACCGTGATGTACACCGACGTGTGCATGCGCGATCTGCCGAACCCGATCATCATCACCCCGCACTACAGCAAGGAAGACGGGACGTCGATCCCCGAGTTCAAGAACATCATGCTCAACAACGTCCACGCGCTCTACTCGCCGGGAAAGTCGGTCGACCCGACGGTGACGTTGATGGGCTTCGACGCGGAGAACCTGTCGGTCGTCAGCCTGAACAACGTGGTGATCGACGGGCCAAAGCCGCCCGAGGTCAAGGCGGCGTTCGCGAAGCTGCTGCTCGGGCCGGGGCCGGTCAGCTTCACCGCCAGCGGCAAGAACGTGACTGTCGACAACAAGGTGAACAAGCCCGCGCCGCCGAACCCCTGCACCGGCAAGTTCATCAAGCTGCCCGTGCCCTGACCTCGCGCTCACCGCGCACCATCGAGAGTTGACGCTCGGATCGGTGCTAGGCTCCGCCCGTGCGCCGTCTCGCTGTCGCGTTTGCGCTCTCGTCGCTGTTGACCGCCGCGTGCGGCGGCAACAAGGGCGGCGGTAGCACCCCACCGCCGCCCTCCGCGTTCACCACGCGCACCATCGAGATCGACATCGACGACCACGGCCTGGCCGGGCTGTGGATGGCGAACGCGCCCAATCTGAAGGGGCTGATCGCGCGCGGCACCTTCGCGTTCTCGCGCGTGGTCGTGCCGACGCACAGCAACCAGAACAACATGGCGCTGATCACCGGGCAGTACCCCGACGGCGACAACGTGCCGGCGAACGCCTGGCTCTCGCGCACGCAGGACTTCGGGCCGCCGATCAACCTGCCCGGCGTCTCCATCGGCGACTACACCGACTACAAGAACAACCCGCTGCTCACGCGCGGCGACAGCGTCTACCACGCCGTGCAGCGCGCCGGCGGGCGCACGGCGTACTTCGGACAGCTGCCCCCGTTCGAGGCCGGCGCCGACGAAGTGCACCTGTCGATCATCGGCGCGACCTTCGGCACGGCGACGATCACCGCGCCGTTCGCGATGGGACTGCTCACCGACGTCCTGCACTACCCGGCATCGGTCGTCGCGAGCTATCACCTGGACGGCCCGCCGCCCGCGGGTGAGTCATATCTCACGTTCACGCTGCGCGACGCCGCCGCGTTCATCCGGGCGACGTCGGCGACGGCGCCCATGCCCGACTACATGTTCATCTGGGATTTCATCGCCATCGACGACGATCCCACGTCCTCGTTCGGCGCCGACGGCGACGCCATCGTCCAGGTCGTCGAGGAGTACGACGCCGCGCTCGGCGACGTGCTGGCGGCGCTGCAGGAAAAGTCGCTGCTCGACAGCACCAACATCCTGTTCACGCTCGATCACGGCAAGGTCGACACCCACAACCAGGTCGTGCTCGGCAGCCGCGGCGAGAGCACCGACAGCACCGGTGTCACGACATCCGCCGACGGACAGCTGGGCGCGCTGGTCGCGGCGCAGGGCGCGACGGTCGGCATCACGCCCGCCGACTACGCGCTGCTGAACGAGGACGGCGACGCGCTGATCTACGCGCGCGTGGACGGTGCGGGCACCCCCGCAGGCGCCGCGCGCCAGGCCGAGGTCACGCGCGCGCTGCTGTCGCTCATCCAGTCGGGGCAGATCGCGGGCCTCGACATCACGCGCACCATGACCGCCGACGGAGCCATGGGGACGCGGACCTTCCATGACTTCCGGGGCAACAGCCCGAATACGGCCGACATCCTGGTCTACCCGATCGATGATTGGACGCTGAATCAAGTGGATACCACCAACACGACGCCGGGACCGTTCGTCGACCACGCGCAGTTCCCCTACGGGCGCCACGGTGGCTTCTCCAACGACGAGCTCTACGTGCCGCTGATCCTGGCGGGCCCGGCGTTCAAGCAGGGCGCGCTGGTGCCGCACCCGGTCGAGCATCCCGACGTCGGCGCGACTGCGGTGGCGGCGCTGGGAAAGCCGCGCCTGGCGACCGCGGCGCGCGGGCCGATCCGCGCCGTGCTGGCCGGCGATCCGACCGAGGTGTGGCCCCAGCCGGCCGACATGACCACCGCGCGCCAGATGGTGCTCGACGCCTCTGGCTTCGGCGCCCGCCCGACGCTGGCGGCGGCGCCCGCGACGGCGGCGGTGATCATCGACGTGGGTGGGGTCTACGACGAGGAGATCTTCGACGACGACGCGCTGGCCTCGGCGGCGCAGCCGATGCGCGACCTGGCCGCGACCGGCACGCGGTTCACCGATGCGTGGTGCCGCAGCCGCGACTGGCCGGTCACCGAGTACCAGCTGCTCGCCGGCGGCTACCCGACGGCCACGCCGTTCTTCGCCGCGGCCGAGGACGACCCGACGCAAACGCTGCCGCCCGGCGCGGGCCTTTTAAAGATGCCGGTCGCCTCCCACTTCATCGCCAACCAGCCTGCCTACGATGCCTGGCGCCAGCCGATGGCGTTCGGCGCCGACTCGATCTTCGACGCGGCCCACGCGCTGGGTATGACCACCGCTCTCGTCGGTCAGCCCGACTTTCACACGTTGCACCTGGCGGATGGATCGGTCGACGTCAGCATGCCGACCGATGCCGCCGGCGCGGCCGCGGCGATCGGCGCTCTGCTCGCGCAGCATCCGCATCTGCTGGCGGTGGTCGCGCTCGGCGGGCCGCGCACCGGCGATCGTCACGCGGCGTCCGCCGTCGCCGATCTCGAGACGCTGGCCAGCGCGGTCCCCGCGGTCGCGCGCGCGGCGGGCGGCGCGCTGATCGCGATCACCAGCCGCGGCGCGACGACAATCGATGACCCGATGGCCGACGCCTATGGCGCGGGGACGTCGCGCCACGTGCCGCTCGTGCTGGTGGGCCCCAACGTTCGCGCCGGCGCGTCGAGCGGCCAGCCCGCCGTGCCCGCCGATCTGCCGGCGACGATCCTGTTCGGGCTGGGCGCGCCCGTCGCCACCGACCTCGCGACCGGCACCTGGGCGCAGGGCACGGCCGCCGGCGGCGTGCCGCAGCCGACTCCGCGCTCCGCGACCGAGGGTCACGCGCTGGTGCGCGGCTTCAACATCGTGGCGTCGCCGTAGAGAACCGGCATCGCCTCTAGCGCCCGAGGTCGTTCATGCGATTCGACGACCGGCGCCCGCGGGCGCCTGCGCCGCGGGTCGCGCGCCGCGCGGCCGCGATCGCGGTCGGCGGCACCCCGGCGAGCAATCGGTAACGCCGTGCGCGCGGGCGCAGGGACGGCTGCTCCGCCGCGAGTTGCTGGTAGGCGGCGCGCGACACCGCGCGACGGACGCGCACGAGCTCGTGCCAGATGCGCGCTTCGGCCGCCTCGGCGTCGCGCGCGCCCGCGAGATCGAAGCGCGCCGCCACGGTGACCGCGCGCGCGCCGATCACGCCACCCTCGACCTGGCGCGCCAGCGACCGCAGCACGCCCTTGCCGTAGCGCTCGTAGAAGAACACGGTGTGCGCGGTCGAGAGCGAGCCCGCCCACGGATAGCGGCGCAGCAGCCACCCGGACGACAGCTCGTCGAGCGCATCGTCGACGACCTCGCAGTCGTCATCGGTCTTGGGCGGCACCGCCTCTTCGTAGAACAGCCCCGTCCCCAGCTGGTCGCCTTCGACCTGCCAGACCTGGTCGATGCCGAACCGCTCCGGCCCCTGCGCCACCAGCGCGCCGTGCGTGAGATCGAAATCGCCCACGATGAACGCCGCCACCCGCTCGCGCCGGTCGTCGAGGAACCGCACGGTCTGCAGCGCTTCGTCGGCGGTCTCGGTGGGAAAGCCGGTGAAGCACATCGCCTCGACGGCGATGCCGGCGGCGTCGAGCCGATCGATCACGTCGCCGACGACCTCGACCGGCGCGCCCTTGTCGATGAGGCCGAGCACGCGTGGGCTCGCCGACTCGACGCCCAGCGCACAGGCAACCGCACCGCCGCGACGCAGGACCTCGGCTCGCTCGGCGGTCAGGTACTTCTCGGGCTTGAGGTCGGTCGCCCACGCCAGACCGAGGCCGGCGTCGGCGAGCGCGCTGCTGAGCTTGAGCAGCGTCTTGGGCGCGACCGAGTCCTGCGAGAAGTAGAAGTGCCGCGTGCCGTAACGCTGCGAGAGCCCGCGCAGGTGCGCGACCACCGCGTCGATGCCACGCTCACGATAGGTTGCGGTGCCGACCTCGGCCAGGCCGTAGTGGCAAAACGTGCACTTGCCCCAGTAGCAACCGCGCGTCGGGTCGTACGGCAGCACCAGGCGCGGCGCGAAGTACTTTTCCAGCGCCAGCCCGTCGAAGTCAGGCGCTGGCAGCTCGCGCATGTCCTCGCTGGAGTGGCCGGGCAGATACTTCGCGCCCAGCAGTCGATCGCGGTGGACGACGTTGGGCACGCCGGCGAGCGTGCGAGCGAGGTCGTTGCGCGGCGAGTTCGGCGCCGCCTCGAGCGCGCGCACGAGCGCCAGCAGCGTGTGCTCGCCCTCGAAGACCACCGCCGAGTCGAACGGCCCCAGGGCGCGCGCCAGATCGGGACCGCGCAGCCGGATCAAGAGCTGCGTGATCGCCGGACCGCCCACGGTCACGTGCGCCTCGGGCAGCGCCTGCTTCAGCTTCAATCCAAATGCGTACGCCGGCTGCAGCTGTCCCGGAAAACAGACCGACACGCCAATCACGTCGGGCCGCGCCGCCCGCAGGCGCGGCACCAGGTCTTCCTGAACGTAGCCGTCGAAGGGATCGCGGTCGGGCGCGGCGTCGTGGGCGATCTCCGCGGGCGTCAGCAGCGCGAACGGCGTGCGGTAGGCGGTGAAATCGAGTCGCAGCGGATGATACGCCGCCGAGATCACCCGCAGCGCCGCGTCGATGGTATCGACCGCGCGCGCGTACAGCTCCGGGTCGTAGAAGCGCGCGGGATCGCGCAGGACGGCCACCGCCTCGGCGATGCCGCCCGGGACCGCGCGCGCGTCGCCGAGCGCGCGAAAGAGCGCCGCATAGGTCAGCTGATCCGCGTGCCCGAGCGCTGCGCGCCCGTCCAGGTCCCGCAGCCGCTGCTCGACGCGCTCCGCCAGCGCCGCCAGCGGCTCCGGGCGCAGCAAGCGATCGAACGCCTCTACGTTCGCGTCGATCGGCATCACCTCGACGCCCTGTGCGCGAAGAAATCCGGTGAGCGTCGGCACCGCCAGATAGGGCGCCGTCGGATCGCAGGTTGGCGGATAGATGAGAGCTACGCGCATGTCGCGCCGAAGACTACTAGAGAACGTCTCCAGCATCGAGGACCGCCATCCATGGAACACCCTAGGGTCCCGCGCCGGTGGCGGCTCGCGGGGGCTGCGAAAAAATTACGCAGCGCCCGGCGCGCCGCGGCCACTCGGGCCATGGCGGTGGAGAACGGGACCGTCGCCCAAAATTCCCCAGATTCATTCCGCCGTACAATCGATGTCGCCGCCGTCAATCAACGGAAACTCGCTCTGTAATAACCAATACGAGCGAGAGTTGCGACACCGACAATGACTATACAAACGATTGATCGCGTGCTTAGTATCCCCGCAGGCGACCATGGTGATGGCTGGGGAGCAGGGAAGCGGGGCGTTCCATTTGTTGGCGAAGATGACGTCGCGGCTGGCGTCGATGGCGGATCTGGACGACATCGCCACGCTGGTCTCTGACGAGATCGCCGCGCTGGGCTTCGGCGCCATCTGGATCGCGGTGCTCGACGAGCCGACGGGGAACCTGGTCACGGTCCGCGAGCTGATCGATGGCCGCGACACGACTCAGGAGATGCCGCGCATCTCGATCCTGGACATGCGCCAACCGATCGGCCACGGATTTCGCCAGCGCCGGATGATCAACATTCAGCGCCCGGAATCGTTGCTGATCATCGAGGATCATCCCAAAGGCATCCCCGCGGGGGAGATGGCCTTGCCGCGCGTCATTTTCGATCACCTGCGCGGCCATCCTTTTGCTTGTGGGCCTTTGTTGGGCAGCCGCAATCAGCCGGTGGGCGCGCTGGGATTGAGCTCGTACCGCGGCTGCGAGCCATTGCCGGACGAGTTGTTCGACGACGGCTTGTTGCGCGCGTTCATGAGCCACCTGGGCATCGCCATGGAGCGCGCGCGCTTCCTGCAGCGGCTCGAGCATCTGAACAGCGACCTCGTGCGCACGCAGAACCTGCTGGCGCAGGAGTCGCGGATGCGCGCCGTCGGCGAGCTGGCGGCGGCGGTCGCTCACGACCTCAACAACCTGTCGGGCATCGTGGTCATGGCGCTCAGCTCCGTGAACGGAATCGACGCCCAGAACCAGATGACGATCTCGCGAGCGGAGCGAGCCAACCACGCCATCGGCGAGCTGTCCCGGCGCCTGCAACGGATCGCCCGCAACGGCAGCGACCCCAAGGCGGGCGCGGTCGATTTGCGGCAACTGATCGACGACATCGTGGTCCTGATCCGGCCGATCTGTCGCGAAGATGGAATCCGCCTGTCACTGTCGGCGCCGAGCGAGCCGGTCATTGTTCAAGGCGATCAGACGATGGTTCGACAGGCAGCCATGAACGTCGTTCTCAACGCCCGCGACGCCGTGCGCGGCGTGGCGGCCGAACGGCGCGCCATCGACATCACGATCACGCCGGCGGGCGGCGAGGTTCAGCTCGAGGTGCGCGATCAGGGCCCCGGCGTGCCGCCCGAGCTGGTCGAGGAGATCTTCCACCCGTTCGTCACCACCAAGGATGGCCACGCCGGGCTGGGCCTTGCCACCGTGCAGAGCTCGATGAAGCACTTCGGTGGCCGCGTCGAGAGTGTCGAGCCGCCCGGCGGGCGCGGCGCCTGCTTCCGACTGACCTTCACCGCGTCGCTGGACCGCAGCACCAGCCCGACCGAGGTCGAGGCGCCCAGGGCCAAGCGGCTGCGCATCCTGGTGGTCGACGATGAGCCGGAGTTCGTCGCCGCCGTGCGCGACACGCTGGTGCAGGGCGGCCACGAGGTCGTCGGCGCCGACAACGGTGACGATGCGTTGAACAAGGTCGCCCACGACCTCTTCGACGTGATCCTGATGGATCTCGGCCTGCCCCGGCGCAACGGGCTCGAGGTGGTGCGCGCGATGCGCGGCGAGGGGATCTCGTCGAAGATCGTGCTCATGACCGGCTGGGACGGCGAGGCCGTCGGCGCCGATCCGCGCGTGACCTTCTGCGACACCGTCTTGCAGAAGCCGTTCCGCCGCCGCGAGCTCGAAGGCGTCTTGTCGACGCTGTTCCCGAACTGATCGGTTCGTCAACCCTCACAGCAGGAGGATGGTGAATGGGCAAGCTCAGGGCACGGGTCTTTGCGTTTGGAATTCTGGTCGCGGGATGCCTGGGGTTCTCGGTGGCCGCGGGCGCGTCGCCCGGGCCGGTGCAGTTCAACCTCCAGGACGGCAACACGACGGTCGGCTTTCGTTATGACCCGCCGCACGCGCACCGCGGCGGGCCGTTGCTGATCATGATTCACGGCGCTTCGGACACGCACACGGTCTTCGACTTCTTCCCCGGCTTCCGCGCGGCGCCCGAGCTGGCGGCGCTGGGCTTGCCGGTGCTGGCGCTCGACCGCGTCGGCTACGGCGCCAGCAGCCACCCGAACGGTGACACGCTGAACTACACCACCAGCGCCGGCTACGTCCACGAGGTGATCCAGCAGGTGCGCGGCGGCGCGCTCGGAGACGTGCCGTCGGCGATCGTCCTGCTCGGGCCGTCGGCGGGCGCCGATATCGCGATCGTCGAGGCGGGCACCTACCACGACGTCGACGGGCTGATCGTCTGCTCGAACACGTCGCAGCTGCAACCGGCGATCTTCCAGGTCGACGTCAACGCCTGGTTCGCGCAGGGCGACTACTTCGACTTCGGCGTCGACTTCCGCACGCAGTTCTTCTACGCGGCGCCGTTCGCCATCCCGTTCCTGATCAACCTCGACAACGCGACGCGATCGCTGGTGCCACGCGCGGAGATCCAGAGCGCGCTCACCAACTTCGCGGCGCCGTTCCGCGGGCAGGTCACCGCGCCGGTGCTGCTGATGCAGGCCGACCACGACGCGATCTTCATCCCGCTCGACGATACGGCGCTGTTCTCGTCGTCGCCCGACGTGCACTTCACACTGCTGCACTTCACCGGGCACAAGATCTTCGAGCACCCGGCGGCGCATGCGCTGGCGGTCCTCGACATCGCGGCCTGGATCGCAGAGCGCTTCTGAAGCGCCCCGCGGTCGATTTGACACTCTAATCGTCAGACCCGCCCCTGGGCCAGGCTCTGCAACATGTCCGGCGCCGACGACGCCGCCGCACGCCGGGCATAGAACCACCAGGTCAGCGCCACGCAGGTGACGTAGAAGAGCAAGAAGCCGAGCAACGCCGCCTCGGCGCTGCCGGTCGCCTTGATCGAAGCGCCGAACGAGCGCGGGATCAGGAAGCCGCCGCACGCGCCGATCGCCGAGGTGAACCCGAGCACGGCGGCCGACTCGCGGCGAGCGGTCGCCAGCGCCACGCGCTCGGCCTCGGCGCCCTGACCGTGCACGGCGGCCAGGTGCTGCCGGCGGAAGATGACCGGAATCATGCGGAACGTCGACCCGTTCCCGAAGCCGGTCGTGACGAAGAGGACCAGGAACGCCGCGAGAAAGCCGGGGAACGAGTGCACGTGCACGAAGTGAATCACGCCAAACGTCGCCAGCCCCATCGCCACGAAGTTCCACAACGTCACGCGCGCGCCGCCGATGCGATCGGCCAGCTTGCCGCCGAACGGCCGCGCCACCGATCCGACCAGCGCGCCCAGAAACGCCAGGTTCACCGTCATCTCCGGGAACTGCGTCTTCAGCAGCAACGGAAACGCAGCCGAGTACCCAATGAACGAGCCGAAGGTACCAATGTAGAGCCACGCCATGACCCAGGTGTCTTTGCGGCCCGCTATGACCAGTTGGTCCTTGAAGTTGGAGCGCGCCGACGTGAGGTTGTTCATGTATCGCGCCGCGCCCAGGACGGCGAGGGCAATCAGCGGATACCAGAACAGCCCCGCGTTCTGAAGGTAGATGTGCGACGGCCCCTGGGGCTTCCCCAGATAGAGATTGAAGATCGGCATGCCGAGCACGATCGGGATCAAGAGCTGCAACGTGCTGACGCCGATGTTGCCGCCCGCGGCGTTCAGACCCAGGGCAAATCCCTTTTCGCGGTCGGGATAGAAGAACGAAATGTTGGCCATGCTCGAGGCGAAGTTGCCGCCGCCGAGCCCCGCGGTTCCCGCCGCCGCCGCCATCAACCAGTAGGGAGTTGACGGCCGCGTCACCAGCACGGCCACCAGCGTCGTCGGGATGAACAACAACGCGGCGCTGACCATGGTCCAGTTGCGGCCGCCGAAGCGCGGCACGGCAAACGTGTAGGGGAAGCGCATCAGCGCGCCGATCAAGCCCGGAATCGCGACCAATGAGAAGAGCTCGTCCGTGCTGTAGGGGAAGCCCAGCTTGGGCAAGCGCGTCGCCACGACACTCCAGACCAGCCAGACCGAAAAGCCCAGGTGCTCGGCCAGGATCGACCAGATCAGATTGCGACGAGCAATCGGTTTTCCGGTGGTCTTCCAGAACTCGTCGTCGTCCGGATGCCATTCGTCGATCCAACGGCCACCTGGCGCGCCCCTCGAAGCGTTCATGTCCATGCTCGATCTCCTTGGGAAACAAGTCGCCGGCGCCCGGGGGAACGTCGGTGTCTCCGGCGACTCTAGGAGTCGTCAGGTTTCCGGCGAGCCAAGACCTCGTAACTTCTCGGGCGGGTTCGCACGGCGCGGTGGCGAACCGTCTGGATGCGGCTCATTTTCGCGCGTCGCGGTGAACCAGATCGATCGCCCGCCGTCCAGGCGCCAGGACCAGGCCGACGCTGGCCTTTTCCTCGCCGGGCAGCGCCACCAGCTCCAACGTCCATTCGAGCACGAGCAACGTGCCGCGAAAGCTGTACGGCGCGCGCGGCAACGTCAGAAAGAAAGGACGCCGCTCGCTCGCTTGCGGATCGGGAAGCGCAATCGTCTGGGCGATGCGGATGTCGCGCTCCCACTTTCCCTGCAGCACCCAGATGAGCCGGAGCTCCATCCCCCGCGGCGCGATCGGCGAGGTCCAGCGCGCGACGCCCCCGAGGCGCGCGCCGGGCTCGAACGCGGTGCCGGCGTCCTCGAGCTGCAGAGCGAGGCTGATCACCGGCGCGCTCACGACCGCACCGGCAGGACGACCACGGGGAATTCATTGCGCCAGATCGCGGTCGCCTGAAACGCCGCCTCGACGACGATCGCCCACGCGATCTCGTTCACCTTCCCGGCCAGCGTCGGCACCGCCGGCGCGGTCAGCACCACCGAGCCCTGGCCCTGCGAGCCGCGCGCGCCGCGATCGGGCATGCAACGGTCGAGCTCGTAGGTCAGGAACGGGTGCGTCTCGGACACCACGGTGATGCCGGTGCGCGCGCTGGTGCGGCGCCGCGAGACCTCGCTGCCCACCAGCGTCACCGACACGTTGGTCACCTCGCGCCCGCCGTGGTCGAGCCGCCAGTCGACAACGAGCCGCTCGCCGAGGTGCACCTCGGCGGGCGCGACGACCCTGGCGTGCGGCGCCGCGCGGCGCAAAAGGCGCCGGACGCGCGCGAAGAAGCTCGAATGGGACCTGGCCTTCAGCGGCCGCGGCACGGGCGAAGCCGAAGCATTTGACGTCATCGGGACGTTCCCGTCCTACGCGAAGGACGAGTAAGACGCAACGACGCCCGCAAGGTTGACAGATCGAGGCGTGCCTCATCAAAGTGACCAGGACGTGTTTGCGTCGTTACGGTCGAACGCACCCTGCGACCGGTTTCGATTTGCGCGCCTTGCCGCAGCGTCTGCACCGGGCATCGATCCCATTGAATCTTCACGAGAGGAAGTCATGAAAAGCACGCCGACCTGGTTCCGAGCGATCGTCATGCTGGCCCTCGCGTCGCTGGCCGTGGGCTGCGCGTCGTCATCCGGGAGCCCGACCTACCCGGACGCTGGATCCGATTCGAAGGGAACCGGGGGCGCCGGCGGCGGCGCCGGCGGCGCGTCTCCCGACGCCAGCAGCGATACGCACCCCGACGCGGGTGACGCGCCTTCCGACGGCGGCGGTCTCGTCGACGGTCATGCCGACGCTGGCGATA
>Ga0265320_10001272_pt1 | contig 18421 bp, 14 predicted proteins | sample 4827metaG_FD_202087 | JGI IMG/M metagenome (GOLD analysis project Ga0265320, IMG submission 202087) | Rhizosphere microbial communities from Carex aquatilis grown in University of Washington, Seatle, WA, United States - 4-8-27 metaG | ecosystem: Host-associated > Plants > Roots > Rhizosphere >...
AATACGTCGACACCACCGAAATCCTCCAAAAATTTCTCGGCCCCGGCGAGCGCTGCCATTTCTGGCCCGACGTCTTTGACACTGCGGGCCTCGCGGCGTTCTTTCAACGCTACGGCGCGGAAATCGCGGGCGTCGTCGCCGAATTTCCGACCAACCCGCTCCTCCACGCCGGCGATTTGCCCGCACTCCACTCCCTCTGCCAGCAACACGGCGCGATCCTCATCGCCGACCCCACCCTCGCCAGCCCGCGCGTCGTCAACATCCTGCCCCACTGCGACCTCCTCTTCAACAGCCTCACCAAATACGCCGGCAACGAAGGCGATTTCCTCGGCGGCGCGGTCGTCTTTAATGCCGCCTCGCCTTGGAGCGCCGCCCTGCGCCCACTTATTGCCGCGAACCTCGCGCCTCTGTATCCGCGCGACCTCGCCCGCCTCGCCGCGCAAATCGACGGCTACGCCCCCCTCGTCGAAAAAGCCACCGCCTCCGTCGCCCGCCTCGCCCAATTCCTCGAACGCCACCCCGCCGTCAAGTCTGTCCACTGGACCGGCGAGGAAAAATCCCGCGCGAATTTTCAGCGCCTCGCCCGCCGCCCTGGGATCAACAGCAGCGTCTTCAGCTTTGTCCCCCGCGGCGACCTCGCGCGCTTTTACGACCGCGTCCGCCTCGTCAAAGGCCCCAGCTTCGGCGTCAACTTCACGCTGCTGTGCCCCTTCATGTATCTCGCGCACTATGACCTCGTGAACACCCCCGCGGGCCGCGAAAAAATGGCCTCGCTCGGCCTCGACTCCGCGCTCGTGCGCGTCTCCGTCGGCCCCGAACCGTATGAGCAAATTGAGTCAGCTTTCGCCGACGCCCTGCGGTAAAATTTTTCGTCCGTCTGTTGTCGGGGGTGTCGACGGCGGCAACCTCCTGTGCTTAACATCTTGCGCGGCTGACACTTGCTCGCCGGCATCGAGGCCCCGCGCTTTATCGCTGCGAAATAATTCCGCCCATCTCCAACTTGGCACGGAACATGGTATAAACATCGTGCAACTACTTCTCCTCCGGGAGAATGGGGTAACAAGCAGCAACGAAATAGAAAATCAGTGGCGGGCCGCTTAGGGGTAGGCGGCCCGCCTTTTTTTTGGGGGCTGGTTCATCGCCCCAGAATATTTAAAGCGCACGCAGCAAGCGCTCATATTCATCATGGGCGCCAATCCAAAACCAGACATAGGTGCCGTCAATCATGGTCGCCAACGCCCGATAGCCCGATCCCGTCCGAATCGACCAAAGATCGTTTTAATCTTTTTGAACTCCAGTGACTTCAACTCGGGGTGCTGTTGCCACAACGCATAATTCTTCCTCGCCGTGCGTTGAATCTGCGGCGGAAGTTTGCCGAAGCCTGACCAAAATTCCGGCAACACCTGCGATTTCATGGGAACGGCGTCGCTCGTCCGGCGCGATAGTCCGTTTTGGCCTTGTGAATCAATCCGTCGAGCTTGCCGGCGGCCGCATCGGCCTCGATTTGCCGATCCCACAACTCCTCGCGATACTCCTGCAGCCAGTCGGCCACCTGGTGCACTTCGGCGGCCGGCAGTTTGCTGATGGCGGACTCGATTTCTTTGACCGTGCTCATATCCCGATAAATCATGCCGGCCCGCCATTTCGGCGGCAATCCTGAAAACGACCCGCGCCTCACACAATCATCCCCGCCGCGACCGTCGCGTTCGTCTGCTCGTCAATCAGGATGAAGCTCCCTGTCGTGCGGTTCTTCTGGTAGCTGTCGTAGAACAACGGCCCCGACGTGTGGATGCTGACCCGCCCGATGTCGTTCAGGCCCATCTCCAGATTGTCCTCAATCTTGTGCAGCGTGTTGATGTCCACCTTGTAGCGCACCTCGCGCACCACCGCGCGCACCTCGCGCGTCGTGTGCCGCAACGCATACCGCCCCTGCGGCCGCAACTTCGTCTCCGAAAACCAGCACACCATCGCCTCAATCGCCTGGCCAACTTGCGGCGGATTGTTCTCCTTCACCAGCATGTCCCCGCGCCCGATGTCGATCTCGTCCGCCAGCGTGATCGCCACCGACAGCGGCGAAAACGCCTCAGGCAGCTCGCCGTCCATCGTGTGCACCCCCGTCACCTTCGTCTTGAACCCCGACGGCAGCGCCACCACCTCGTCCCCCGCCTTGAACACCCCGCCCGCCACCCGCCCCGCGTAGCCGCGGAAATCGTGATACTTCGCAATATGCGGCCGAATCACATATTGCACCGGAAACCGCGCCTCCACATGGTTGGCGTCGGGCCGCACATAAACGGTTTCGAGATGGTAGAGCAGCGCCGGCCCCTGATACCACGGCATGTTCGCGGATTTATCCACCACGTTGTCGCCCTTCAGCGCCGAGATCGGGATGAACGTCATCTCGACCAGGCTGTCCAACCGCGACGCAAACTGCTTGAACTCCGCCACGATTTCATTGAACCGCTGCTCCTTGAATTCCACCAAATCCATCTTGTTCACGGCGACGACGACATGCTGGATGCGCAGCAAATTCGCAATGAACGCGTGCCGGCAGGTCTGCTCGATCACGCCCTTGCGCGCGTCGATTAAAATAATCGCCAAATTCGCCGTCGACGCCCCCGTCACCATGTTGCGCGTGTATTGGATGTGCCCCGGCGTGTCCGCGATGATGAACTTGCGCCGCGGCGTCGCAAAATAACGATAAGCCACGTCAATCGTGATGCCCTGCTCGCGCTCGGCCCGCAGCCCGTCCGTCAGCAGCGCCAGATCCACGTAATCCGTGCCGCGCTGCTTCGAGGCGCGCTCCACCGCCTCAAGCTGGTCCTCGAAGATGTTCTTGCTGTCATAGAGCAGCCGCCCGATGAGCGTGCTCTTGCCGTCGTCCACGCTCCCCGCCGTCGTGAAGCGCAATAAATCCATGTCTAAATATCCGGTGCTCATAAAAAAATAATTTAAAAATACCCCTCTTTTTTACGGTCTTCCATGGCGGTCTCCGAACGCTTGTCGTCCGCGCGGCCGCCGCGCTCCGTCACCCGCGCCGCCGCCACTTCATCAATAATGTGGTCGAGCGTCGAGGCGGTGGACTCCACCGCGCCCGTGCAAGTCGCGTCACCCACCGTGCGGAAGCGCACCACGCGCTCCGCTGCCTGTTCGCCGGGCTGCAGCGTGATGAAATCCGTCACCGCCAGCAACGTGCCCGCGCGCACAATCACCGGGCGGCGGTGCGAGAAATACAAACTCGGCAGCGGAATCTTCTGCTGCTTGATATACTGCCACACATCCATCTCCGTCCAGTTCGACAGCGGAAACACCCGGAAGTGCTCGCCGAAATGCTTGCGGCCGTTGAAAATATTCCACAATTCCGGGCGCTGGTTCTTCGGGTCCCACTCGCCGAAATGATTGCGATGCGAGAAAAACCGCTCCTTCGCCCGCGCCTTCTCCTCGTCGCGCCGCCCCCCGCCCAGCGCCGCGTCCGCGTCCAGCGCCGCCAGCGTGTCGAGCAACGTCACCGTCTGCAATTTGTTGCGGCTTGCCGCGGGGCCTGTCTCCTCCACCACCTTGCCCTGCCGGATGCTCTCCTCGACCGAGCCGATTTTCAAATCCGCCTCCATGTCCTTCACAAACCGGTCGCGAAACTCAATCGTCTCCGCGAAATTGTGCCCCGTGTCGATGTGCACCAGCGGAAACGGCAGCCGCGCCGGCCAGAACGCCTTGCGCGCCAGCCACGTCATCACAATCGAATCCTTCCCGCCCGAAAACAGCAGCACCGGCCGCTGAAACTGCGCCGCGGTCTCGCGCAGCACGTAAATCGCCTCGGCCTCCAGTTGGGCCAGGTGGTTGACGAGATAGGAAGGCATGGGGGAAAGTTAAGAAGGCAGAATTTAGAATTCAGAAGGCGAAAATCTGGCGTTGGGGCAATATTGCCGCCATTCAACCCTTCGCTTTCTGCATTCTGCTTTCTAAATTCTGAATTTGGGAGCTAGGGCCGCATGCAGCTTTTTCAGCGACTCGGGATAATCCAGCTTCTCCGTGTCCAGCACCAGGTTCGCCCGCATGACATCCGGCTCCTGGAATTCCTGGTCCACGCCCGTCAACTGCTTCACCGCGCCGGCCTGCGCCTGCTTGTATAACCCTTTCGGGTCCCGCCCTATGCACGTCGCCAGCGATGCCTTCACATAGACGCCAAAAAAATCCTTGTCGCCGATGATGTCGCGCGCCAGCTCCCGCAGCGCCTCCTTCGGCGTGATGAACGCCGCCAGCACAATCGCGCCCGATTGCGCGAACAACTTCGCCACCTCGGCCACCCGCCGGATATTTTCCCGCCGCGCCAGTTCCCCAAACCCCAAATCGTGGTTCAGCCCGCTGCGGATATTGTCCCCGTCCAGCACCTGCACGACGCGGCCTTCTTTATAAAGACTCCGCTCCAGCCCCAACGTCAGCGTACTCTTCCCCGCACCCGACAAACCAAACAACCAGCACACCACCCCGCGCTGCCCCAACCGCTTCTCCTTCTCCGCCCGCGCCACCATCTTGTCGAAATGCGGAAAAAGTTTTTCCGACGCCTTGCCGCCTGCGGCTTTACTTGCCGCAGCTTTGACCGGCACCTTGCTTGATGCCTTGCTTGGGGTTTTCGTTTTCTTGCTGGCCACGACTTATCTTAGGTTCGTTACCCAACAAACCATAAATAAGGTCGTCCGTCCAGAACTATTTTCTAAGTCGTTGATTGATAATGTAATTTAATTCCTATCGGCAAAATCTAGATGACGATGTCGGGATTTAAAAACAAAAAATCTCAGCCGGGTGGGAATTCCTGGCGGAATTTGCGCTAGAACAAGCAGCCCTTTGCCAAAACGTCTTTACTTCAAATACCAATTCCCTTGCACCTTCACGAAGACGATATTCCCTTTGTCGGCCCCCGGCCCGTTATAATCGCTCACCGACGCATCCATTTTATAGCTCGCCTGCGTGCCGTCGCTGTTCAAATCCGGCGTCGCGCCCTTGACTGACTCCAAGACTTTCTGCAACTGCCCCATCACCTGGTTGACATCCGACCGCGCGCTATACAACGCTGCCACGTCTTCCATGGACGCGACCCGGCCGCTGGCAATCATTCGCTGCAAGACATCCGGCGGCATCAACGTCTTGACCAGGCTCAACACATCCTTCGCCTCCAGCAATTTAATCGTCTGGTCGAGGCAGCCATTTAAATCCGGCTGCGGCTGGTAATCAAATTTGCTGGTCGCGCTTGACGGCATCGGCGCGACCTTCGCCGCCGCCACCGGGACCGGGGGCGCAATCGGCGCGGCCACCGGCGGCTTGGACGCGGTCGTCACCAAGGTATCTGACTTCATTGTGGACGTAGAAATTTCCGCCACCTTCGCGGGCGCAACGACTGGACTCGGCGCGCGCATCGCCCACCACGCATACCCCGCGCCGAGCAACACAACCAACACGATGATGAGTCGAAGATATTTCATGGACGCAAATTTTCTCCAAATATTTAATCCATATACCAATACCCGCCCACTTTGGTGAAAGTAAGCACATTCTTTCGATTCCCGGGGCTGTTGTATCCGTCGATGGACGGATCGACTTCATAAGTCGCCTTCGTGCTGCCGGCATTCATTTCCGGCTTCACGTCCTTGACCGCCTCCAGCGTCCGCCGCAACTGTTGGAACCTTTCATCCAGATTCGGTATCTGGCTGAACTGCGCGACAATGTCCTCCACCGAGGCCGCCCGCCCGCTCGCGATCATTTTTTGGATTTCATCCGGCGGCATCAAGGTCTTGACCAAGCCGCTGACATCCTTCGCCTCCAGCAGCTTAAGGGTCCGGGCGACGCAATCATTGAGATCAGCCTGCGGCTCCGGCTCCGGCGCATTCGGCGCGATGGGTTGGGCGGCCTCGGCCCTCGTCGCCGCCGTAATCACTGGCGGCGCAATCGGCGCAGCCACCGGCGGCTTCGGGGGAGTCGCTGCGGGAGCCGCCATTTTAGTCGAGGACATCGAAATCTCCGCAGTCCTCGCCGGCGCAGCCGCGGATTTCGGCGCGCGCATCGCCCACCACGCATACCCCGCGCCGAGCAAGACAACCACAATAATGAAAAGACGCCCGAATTTCATAAACTCCGTGCCCTCATTTGGAATTAACCCGCATCCCTGCTCAAGATTATATTTTGTAATCGGCGTCCCCGCCCCCCGCCATCTAGTCTTCATCCCCGCCTCTTTGTTTTCCACTTCTTACTTCTTAATTCTTAATTCTGCCTTCGACTCATGGATTATCCCGCCACCAAGGCCTACCTTTACAGCCTCAAGCAGCAAGTCGGCCCCAAATATGGCATCGACCGCCTCGCGCTGCTCGCCGCCCGCCTCGGCCACCCGGAGCGCGCCTACCCGGTCATCCACGTCGCGGGCACGAACGGCAAAGGCTCCGTTTGCGCGATGCTCGAAGCCATCCACCGCCGCGCCGGGCGCACCGTCGGCCTGTATACCTCGCCCCACCTCGTCTTCCTCGGCGAACGCATCCAGGTCAACCGCGTCCCGTTAACTCCCGCTGAAATTTGCCGCTACGTCGCCGAACTCCGCGCGCACGCCGACGCCCTCGCCGCGCACGACCCCGACGACCAGCCGTCCTTCTTCGAGTTCATGACTGCCGCTGCCTTCCTTCATTTTGCCCACAAAAAAGTGGACCTCGCGCTCATCGAAGTCGGCCTCGGCGGCCGCCTCGACGCCACCAATGTCGTCGCGCCCCAACTGTGCGTCATCACATCGATCGGCCTCGACCATCAGGAATTCCTTGGCGACACCCTCGAAAAAATTGCGCGCGAAAAAGCGGGCATCATCAAGCCGGGCGTCCCGGTCGTGATGGGCCGCGTGCCCCTGGAAGCCGAAGCCGTCATCCGCGCCGTCGCCCGCGAAAAATCTGCGCCGCTGCACAGCGTCCGCGAAATTTTCGGTGATGACCTCGCCAAGTATCCCCCAACGCGCCTCGCCGGCTCGCATCAACGCGCGAACGCCGCCACCGCCCTCCTCGCCACGCGCGTACTCGAAAAAACCCTGTTGGTTCCCGCCGACACGGCCGCCGCCGCCCTCGCCGAAGTCGACTGGCCCGCGCGCTGGCAAAAATTTCCCCTCGCCGACAACCGCACGCTCATCCTCGACGCCTCGCACAACCCCGAAGGCGCGCGCACCCTCGACGAAAATCTCGCCCGCCTCCTCACGGAGACGGGCCGCGCGCCCATTGTCCTCGTCGGCGCACTCGGCGAATTCCGCGCCCGCGCGCTCCTCGACGTCGCCGCCCGCCACGCGCGCGAAATCGTCCTCCTCGCGCCCGCGCAATCCCGCGCGACCCCGCCCGCCGACCTCATCCGTTTTGTGCCCGCCGCCTTTCGCGGCCTCGTGCGCCCCGGTGTCGTCGCGGAAATTTTTCCCGCCCCCGGCCAGTGCGCCCTCGGCGAATCCGGCGACACGATAGTCGCGACCGGCTCCATCTACCTCCTCGGCGAAATCCTCGAACACTTCGCCCACCCCGCCCCCGTCGGCGAAGGCGCATTACAGGACAGTGTGTGAGCAGGTTAAACAATTCCCTGGCCATTTTCACGGCATCAGCGGTCTCGGGGAGCGCGGGCCTCCGGCCCGCCGCCGTCGGCGTCTCGCCGACGGCATTTCCAGAATATATGGTCTGGGCGAGACGCCCAGCCCTGCGACCGGGACGGTCGCGCTCCCCGAGACGAAAAGCGGCCACACTAAAATTTAATCCGCTCTAAGGCGCGTTTCGCCACACATTGAAATTGCGCATCGGTAGGGATGGCTCTCTCCGGCGGCTGCCGGATCCGCGGACGCCACGGAGTGGCGTCCCTACCATAACTGGTCAATGTCCACCCATGGCATCTGGAAACTGTTCGGTATGCAGCTGTGTCGGCTTAATTCCTCGAAGTAAATCCCCCAGCCGATATTTCTTCCGCCGCCTCGGCGGTTCCACCAGGTGATGCTCCCGGTCCGCGGCGTAGGCCAGGGCGGCCCGAATGTCCTCCACCGTCAATTCCGGAAAATCATGGATGATTTGCTCATTGCTCATGCCCGCCGCCAACCAGCTCAGAATGTCATATGCGCTAATTCGCATCCCGCGAATGCATGGTCGGCCTCCGCGTTTTCCAGGCTCAATGGTGATGATGTCCCGGTCGTTCATGCCCCATAGCATAATCTGAAACCAGCAAAGTGGTCACGTGCGCTCGCGTCATTCGTGTGCATTTCCAATCCCGGCCTCTGCGTCTTTACAGCCCCTCCAAGTCCTTCAATATCTCGCGCGGGCTGGAGCCGTTCTCCGGGCCGACAATGCCTTCCGCCTCCAGAATTTCCATGATGCGCGCGGCGCGGTTGTAGCCAATTTTCAAGCGCCGCTGCAGCATCGAGGTCGACGCCCGTTTCGTCGAGCGCAGCACGTCGAGCGCCTGCGGCACGAGCTTGTCGTCCCACTCCTCGTCGTCCGCGTCGCCGCCGCCTTCGCCATCCTCGTCGCCGCCCGCCTCGATCTGCGCCTGCACATCGTCGTCGTATTCCGGATCCCCGTTGCGCTTGAGATATTCCACGATCGAATTGATTTCCTCGTCCGACACAAACGCGCCCTGTGCGCGCACCAGATTCGCCGCACCCGGCGGCACGAACAACATGTCGCCGCGCCCAATCAGCGCGTCCGCCCCGCCTGTGTCCAAAATCGTGCGCGAGTCCACCTTCGACGCCACTTTGAAGGCAATGCGGCACGGCAGGTTCGCCTTGATGACGCCCGTGATCACGTTGACGCTCGGGCGCTGCGTCGCCAAAATCAAATGGATGCCCGCCGCACGGGCCAGTTGCGCCAGCCGCGCGACGCACGTCTCGATGTCCGCCGGGGCCGCCATCATCAAGTCCGCCAGCTCGTCAATGATGCAGACAATATAGGGCAGCTTTTCTTTTTTGATTTCGATGACATCCGAGTCGCGCGGCACCGATAAATCCCGCGCCGCCGCGCGCTCCTCCGGTGACAATTCCGCGTCCAGCTCCTCGGCCTTTTTGCGCGACACGTCGTCCGGCACAATCTTCGCGTTGAACCCCGCGATGTTGCGCGCGCCCACCTGCGCGAACATCTTGTAGCGCCGCTCCATCTCGCGGATCAAATATTTTAGCGCCGCCGGCACCTTCTTCGGGTCGGTCACCACCGGCACCAGCATGTGCGGCAGGCTGTCGTAGCCCTGCATCTCGACAATCTTCGGGTCGACCATGATGAACCGCAGGTCCTTCGCCGTCATCTTGTAGAGCAGCGACGCGATAATCGCGTTGATGCACACCGTCTTGCCCGCGCCCGTCGAACCCGCAATCAACGCGTGCGGCATTTTTGTCAAATCCACCACCATCGGTTTCCCCGTCACATCCTTGCCCAGCACGATGGGAATTTCCGCGGTCGATTCGTTCCACGCCTTCGACTCGATGATCTCGCGCAGGCACACGCCCGCCGGCTGCCGGTTCGGCACTTCGATGCCGACCGTCCCCTTGCCCGGCACCGGCGCGATGATGCGCACGCCCTCGGCCTTCAAGGCGAGCGCCAGATTCTTGTCGAGATTCACAATTTTTTCCACGCGCACGCCCGGCGCGGGCACGACCTCGTAGCGCGTGATCACCGGCCCCGTGTAAATATCGCTGTATTGCACCTTCACGCCAAATTCCGACAACGTCTGCACGAGCTGCTCCGCGCGCTCCTTGTGGAACTCCGCGCTATCAATCTGCCGCGCTTGCGGTGGCGCGAGCAGCGACAACGGCGGGAACACATAATCGCCGCGCTTCTGCGGATGCGCCGGCGCGGCCTTCTCCACCTTTTCCTCCGCAATAATCTTTGGCCCCGCCTCCTTTGCGGCGCGCGGCAATTTTATCTTCGACGGCGTCGCCTCGCCCCCGGCCAGTTTTTTAATTTCCTCCGGCGTCAGCGCCTGTCCCTCCGGCACCCCATCATTGAACAACGTCGGCTGCGAAACCTTGAACGTCCCATGGCTCTTCGCCGGCGCGTCCACCGCCTTCGGCTCGGCCACGCTGGCCGCCGGCGCAACCGCGCTGGCCGCAGTCCGCGCCGCGATGTCCGCCAATTCCCGCGCCTTCTGTTTTTCCTGCTCGGCCCGCTGCGCCTTCGCGCTCGCCGACCGCTGCGTCCGCCACCCGATCCACGCCTGCAGCCACCATTCCAGCGACTGCCCGGGATTCTCCGTGAAAATCAACAGCAGGCAAATGACATACACCGCGCCCAGCAACAACATGCTCCCCGCCCGCCCCAGCGGTTGCTCCAGCCCGCGCGTGTAAATCGAATCTCCCAGCGCGCCGCCGTAGCCGAAATGCAACGCGTTCGTCGGCTCCCCGCCCGTCGTGTGGTAAATCATGTCCGCCAGCCCCGCCCCCGCCGCCAGCGCGAGCGCCATCAGCGCGAACTTCCACCAGCGCGTCAGATGCGCGCGCTTCGCCAAAAAAACATACGCCAGCCAAAACGCAAACAGCGGCGTCAAAAACATCCCCGCAAAGCCCGTCAGCCGGTTCGCCATCGCGGCAAACGTCGACCCCACCGTCCCCGCGATTCTGTTCGGCGCGCCCGCCGTCCCGTCGGCCACATCCGACAGCCACGATGAAAAATACACCGCCTGCCCCGGATGGTAACTCACCGCCGCCAGCACCGCAAACACCCCCGCTGCCAGGCACACCACCGCCCAAAACGGCCGCACCGGCGAACGCCGCGGCGCGAACACCGTCGTCTCCTTCGGCCGCGCCTCCACGCGCGCGCCATCCAGGTGTTTGCTTTTTTTGCGGCCGAACATCGGGTCGATGGTTGAAAGGTTAAGGGGATGAATTGCCGGCGGCGCGAATCGACTCCGCGCCCAATTATGGCCTCCCCCCACCATTCAGCAATTCAGCAATTTAACAACTCCACAATCAAGCCGGCGGCTCCGGCGGCGGGTTCCGGCTCCAGCCATCCGGGCTTATATCCCCAGCTTGACCAGTTTGCCCCCGTAAATCGCGTCGCGCCCCAATTCCTCCTCGATGCGCAGCAACTGGTTGTATTTGCACACCCGGTCCGTCCGGCACAGCGACCCGGTTTTAATTTGCCCCGCGTTCGTGGCCACGGCCAGGTCCGCAATCGTCGCGTCCTCCGTCTCCCCCGACCGGTGCGAAATCACGGCCGTATAGCGCGCTTCCTTGGCCATCTCAATTGCGTCCAGCGTTTCGGTGAGCGTCCCAATCTGGTTCACCTTCACGAGAATCGAATTCGCCACGCCTTCGCGGATGCCCCGACTCAGGAAGCTGGTGTTCGTCACAAACAAATCGTCGCCCACCAACTGCGTCGTGTGGCCGAGCGCGACCGTGAGCTTCTTCCAGCCCACCCAGTCGCCCTCCGCGCACCCGTCCTCAATTGAAATAATCGGGAATTTCTTCTGCAACCCCGCGTAGAACGCCACCATCTCCTCGCCCGTGCGCTCCGAGCCGTCCGATTTCTTGAAAATATATTTCTCCTTCTTCTTGTCGTAAAATTCCGACGCCGCCACGTCCAGCGCGAGATACACTTCCTTGCCGAGCTTGTAGCCCGCCTCTTTCACCGCCTTGGCGATGACCTCGAGCGCCGCCACATTGCTCTCCAGCTTCGGCGCGAAGCCACCCTCGTCGCCCACCGCCGTCGACAGCCCGCGGCTCTTCAGCACCTTTTTCAACGCGTGGAAAATCTCCGCCCCCATGCGCAGCGCCTCGCGGAACGACTCCGCCCCCACCGGCATCACCATGAATTCCTGGATGTCAATCGGCGCGTCCGAGTGTGCCCCGCCATTCATGATATTCATCATCGGCACCGGCAGCACCTTCGCGTTCGGGCCGCCGATATACTTATATAAAGGCTGCTTCAATGCCGCCGCCGCCGCGTGCGCCGCCGCCAGCGACACGCCCAAAATCGCGTTCGCCCCCAGCTTCGCCTTGTTCTCCGTCCCGTCCAGCTTGAGCATCGCGCGGTCCAGGCCCAACTGGTCGCAGGCGTCAAAGCCCTCGAGCGCCGACGCAATCACCGTATTCACGTTGTCCACTGCCGTCAGGACGCCCTTGCCGTTGTAACGTTCGTGGTTCGCGCCCTTGGGCAGGCGCTTCGACGCCACGTCCCCGTCGCGCAACTCCAACGCCTCATGCTCGCCCGTGCTCGCGCCCGACGGCACCGCCGCGCGGCCCACAGCGCCGCCGCAAAGTTTCACATCCACCTCGAGGGTGGGGTTTCCGCGCGAATCCAGAATCTCGCGCGCATGGATCTCGGTGATGGTCGTCATGGCAGGCGTGCAGCAAGCCACGCGCCAAGCCCGGAGTCAAAATCTTTTAATCGCCCCCGGGCGCGCGCTCCGCCCTAAGGCTTGGCTTCATCCCGCCGTCGGCTCGGTTGACTGCATGGCCTTCAATTGCGCCCGAAAGGCGTTGATGGTGCTGTTGTTTTTGTCGATTTGATCTTGCAGGACGTTCTTCTCGTCGGTGGACAATTCAGTGTTCGTCAATTGTCCCTCTAAACTGATTACCTGCCGTTGCAAATCCAGAATCCGATCGCTGAAATTTTTGGTGATCTCCGCATAGTCATGGTCCGCCTCACTCTTGGCTGCCGTGATTTCCGCCTGCAGCTTCCCCCGGTCGATATCCGTTATATTCGTGGCCGCCAGGCCGTTTTGCAGCCGGCTGATTTTTTGCTGCTGTGAGACCATCGCCTGCCGCAGCGCCTGCACCACATTGGGAATCGGCGGCGGCGGCGCCTCCGCCTTCAGGTTTTTCGGCAGCGTGCCTAAAAAGTCCCGATCCGTTCCCGAAAGATTGGCCACATCATAGTCATACGTTTTGCCGTCGGTGAGCAGCGAGAATTTCACCGTCGTCCACGTCTGCCCCAGCACCTTCACCTTTTGGCTCTTTCCGCTCTTGTCCGTCAACGTGCAGGAGAACGGGTAGCTCAGCCGCAGATTCACCGGATACAAGCGCACCACCTCCTGGCTCGCGGGAGCCAACGCACTTAGCAAACAATAATGGGCCTCGTTCGCCACCGCCGCGTGGGCATACAACACCTCCGCGTCTTTGATCTCCACGCTCTCCCCGGGGCCTAGCCGCACGAATTCGACCAAGTCCTTGCTCCGCGCCGTGATGGCCACCGGCTGCAATTTGCCCGTTTCGTCCGGGAGCGCCGCCGCCACCGGATAGCGGTCTGTCAGCGAGAGCGGCAACAGCTCAACCAGACTCAATTCCTCCTGCGTCAACTTAATCAATGGCTTCCACTCCACCACCCCGTCCGCGGTTCGGACGTATTTCACCAGGTCGTTCGACCGTCCCAGAATTTGCACCGGCTTGACTTTGCCATCCGCATCGAACAACGCGTAATCGACCGGGTATTCTACATCCAGATGCGCCAGCGGCAGCGCCTGCAGCACCGCCTGATCCTGGTTGGACAACTGCCTGATCGGCCGCAGGTGCGCGCTCTGGTCCCGCCCGTTGAGGTATTTCACCAGCAGGTCGTTGCGCGCGAGAATTTTCACCGGTGTGCGCGCCCCCGCCGCATCGACAAAAAAGTAATCCAGCGGATAGCCCAACTCCAGCCCGTGCGGCAGCGACGTGAGCACCGCCCGGTCCACCGGCGACAAATCCGCCAGCGGCATATAATGCTTTTGCGGATCCGCGGCGGTGGCATATTGCACCATGAAGTCATTGTAGCCCATCAGCGTCACCGCCTGCGCCTCCCCCTTTGCCCCCCGCAGCACATAGCTCATCGGCAATTGCAACGCCGCCCCCGCCGGTAGTTTGTTCGCAAACACCTGGTCCGCCTCCCCCAGCATTGCGATGGGATAAATCACCTGCGTCCCATCGCCCAACTGCGTAAGCCTGAGCAATTCCCCCGTCCGCCCCTCCACCCGGACGTCGAGCTTCTTCCCCTCCACCGTCGTCAACGTCCGCTCCTGCGGCAGCCGGTAAAGCCAATCGAAGTGGTAATAAGCCCAGCCCCCCGCCGCCAGCGCCAGCAATATCAAACTCAGCGCGCCCCATCGGAACGGCGCGCGCTCCACTTTTCGCGGCTGGCGTTGGCGAAGCGCATCGGGCGGCACGATATCAGCCATAGACCCATAACTTAATTGTTAACGCCTAACGCTGACAAGTTTGTAATTGCGCCCCCGCCCTCGCCCGGCCTCACACTTACTTGCTCTTGCCCATAATGCTGTTGTATTCCTCGTTGCTGTCCACGAAAACCTCATCCATGTATTTGCGCACCTCATCCAGTTCCTGCACTATTTCCTTGTGATAGGGATACATCGGCTGGTTCACGAGGTCAGAAACCCCGTTATCGGCCAGGCTGCGCAGTTTCTGGTTAAAATGTGGAAACGCTCCCTTCAAATCCATCCGGTTATTATGTGAAATGGCCACCCGGTATTCGGAAATGAATCCCATCACCGCCTGGTGCACGAGCGGATTCGTGATGTTGCTCATCGGTTCGTCTTTGATGACCGCACTCAACGATTTGTATAAATCCAGGGCGTCGCGCACCTTGATGCCTTCCGCGCTATACCGCGCCCAGTCCAATTTTACCCAGCCCTTGTTCGGATCAATATTATCCACCCGATAGCCAAACCACCGGGTTTCCGTGCTCAGGCCGGAGCGGGCCGTGCCCGCCCGGTAGGTGATGGACATGGTGGCCACCCCGATGACTTTATTCGCCATCCGGTCAATAATCGGGCTGCCACTGATGCCGTGCTGCAATTCCGAGCTTAATTCGACCAATTCGGGGCCAATCCCCAGCAGTTTGCCGTTGATTTGCACGGGCACGCGCGCCCCGCGGGAATTGCCCGCCACCGTGATGGGGTCGTTTACCTTGGCGACCTTTTGCGCGTCTTCCAACACTTCCAAATAGCCCTCGGCCACGCTGTCCGGGATTTTCAAAATGGCCACGTCATACCCCACCGCGCCATACAAGGGGCCAGTTATCGGCAGTTTCTTCCCGTCCACCGTCGTGATGGTGAATTTCGTGTTGCCCGAAAGCACGTGCTGATTCGTCACCACGAAATACTGGTCGTGCATCTTGGTGATAAAACCGCTGCCGGCGCCGTAATCCCCCTCGATGATCACCAACGCATTCAACTGGCCGGCATCGATGGGCGCGGTCAAATCCGTCTTGTTGTTGGCGATGGGAGCGGTGGTGGTGGTTTCCGGCGGCGGATTATTGTCTTGGGCGGCCTGGGCGGTGGACGGGGCCGCGGGTGGCTGATCCAGCATATACCCTGGAAGCTCGCGGACAAACGACTGATCCGTTTTCGACAATCCCGCCACTTCCATAAAGTGTTTCCTGCCGTCGGCCATATCCAGGTATTCGACCAAATCATCGTGGCGGCCCAAAAACTGAACTTTGCCCTCCGGCGTCGGCGGCCCAGTCAAGGTGTATTCCGCCGGGTATTCAAAACTTAAATTCGCCGGCAGCAATCGGATGACCGCTTGATCGGCCAAGCTGAGCGCTGGCAGGTAGACGTATGTTGTCGCGCCATCGGCAATCAGCGCGCACCGCGCCCAGTCGTTGTCGTGGGCGAGCACTCGCACTGCGGTTTCCTTGCCCGCGCCATCGGTCAGCGTGCAATTTAAGGGCAGTTTGGCCAACCGCGCCGAGGCCAGTTTCCCGATGAATTCCTGGTCGGAGGGCGCCAGCGTCGCCAGCGACATATAGCGCACCGTTTCAGATCCGGACGCCGCATACTTGAGCAGCAGGTCGTCATGCCCGAGCATTCGCACCCGCAAAATATTCCCCTGCGCGTCCGACACCTCGCGTTCCTGCGGCAAACGATAGCGCCAGACATAGTTATAGTATAGCCAGCCTCCCGCCGTTCCCGCCACCAGCAAAAAGACCGCCAGCTTGAACCATCCCCTGCCCCAAAAACGCGGCTCCGGCTCCGGCGCAGGCTCATAATAGCGGAAGCTGCCCGGGGCGGTTGGCGGCCCCGCTTGCGGGTTGGGGTTGGATGGTGAGGCATCATCCATGACGCACATAAAGTAATTGCCAACGCACACCTCTGGCAAGTGGGAAAACCTACCCCTGCGTCATAAATAAAGGCCCCGCCGGGAGGCCACTTGACCCGGCGGGGCTCCTGAACAGACACGCGGTCCGGACTTTGCCCTGCTTTCGATTCGCTTGGTCTATTACCACTCTTCGGTTCGCTTGGTTTTTTGCTCCTTTTGCCCATTCGTTCTCCAGACTCTCTCACTCTCTCACTTCCTAACTTCGCCTGATTCCTATCGACCGCGTGGCGGGTTCGAACCTCTGTCACTTCGTTCTCTCGAACCCGTGACGCAATATACGCCCGAATGCGGCTCCCGTCAAATGGGCCGGGCTTCTTATTTCACCCCGCCGGGCGCTTGCAGGCCCGCTACTTGGGCCGTTCGCCGAAGCTAATTGTGCAATTTTTCCCTCAAAAACGGTCCCGTCGGGCAATCCTCCCGCTTGGCCAATCCCGCCACCGGCCCCTGATACAAAATTCTCCCGCCCGCGTCGCCGCCCACCGGCCCCAGCTCCAGCACCCAATCCGCCTCCGCAATAATATCCAGGTGATGCTCGATGACGATCACCGTGTGCCCCTGGTCCACCAGACGGTGCAGCAAATCAATCAACCGCGCCACATCCGCCTGATGCAGCCCAATCGTCGGCTCCTCCAGAATATACAAGTGCCGCTCCGCCGCACCCCCGCGCATCCGCGCCGCGTAGCCTGGCAAACCCCGCGCCAGTTCGCTCACCAACTTCAACCGCTGCGCCTCGCCGCCCGACAGCGTCGGGCTGCTCTGCCCCAGCGTCAAATACCCCAGTCCCGTCTCGTTCATCAACTCCAGCAACCCGCGCAATTTTCCGTGCGCCGCAAAAAATTTCGCCGCCTCCGCAAACGGCATCTTCAACACCTCCGCCAGGTTTTTCCCGTTCCAGCGCAGCTCGCGCAACTCCGGCCCATACCGGTCGCCCCCGCAATCGTCGCACGGCAGCCACGCCTCGGGCAGAAAACTCATCTCCAGTTTCACCCGCCCCGCCCCGGCGCACGTCTCACACCGCCCGCCCTTCGTGTTGAATGAAAACCATCCCGCTTCGTGCCCGCGCAGCCGCGCCTCCGGCAATTGCGCGAACAGTGCGCGAATATGCTCGAACGCCCCGATATACGTCGCCGGCGTCGACCGCGGCGTCTGCCCAATCGGATCCTGCCCCACCTCAATCACCCGCTTCACCGCCGCCGCGCCCACAATCTCTTTCCACGGCGGCGTCCCCCGTGAATCCGCCTGGAATCTGCCCGACCGCGCAGCCGTTTTCCAATCCAGCCGCGCCAGCCCCCGCTCCGCCGCCCACGCCGCCCCCGGCTCCAGCACCTCGCGCACCAGTGTGCTTTTTCCCGCGCCCGACGGCCCGCATACCACCACCAGCCGCCCCAGCGGAAACCACGCGTCATCCCCCTTCAAATTCCGCAACCGCGCCCCCCGCACCATGATAAATCCGTCGTTTTCATGGTTCGTTTTTGTTCCTTTACCCGCCGCTAAATATTCCGCTCCCGTTTTCCGCGCCGCCCCTTGAGCGTTCAGCGTTGAAGGTTGAACGTTGAACGTTTTCTTGGCTCCCTTCTCCCCGCTCCCCGCCCCCAGCTCCCTACCCTCCACCGCCCGCCAGCTCCCCCGGCGCGGGTGCGCCAGACCCTCGCGCAAAAATTTTCCCGTCAACGATTCCGGATGCCGCATCACCTCCGCCACCGACCCCTCCGCCACCACCCACCCGCCCTGCGTCCCCGCGCCCGGCCCCAAATCAATGATCCGATCCGCCTGCCGCAGCATGTCCTCGTCGTGCTCGACCACCAGCAGCGAATTCCCCTTTTTCTGCAATGCGCGCAGCGACGCAATCAGCCGCCGGTTGTCCCGCGCATGCAATCCAATTGACGGTTCATCCAGCACATACAACACCCCCGCCAGGTTCGAACCCAACTGCGCCGCCAGCCGGATGCGCTGCGCCTCGCCGCCCGACAACGTGTCCGCCGACCGGTCGAGCGTCAGATAATCCAGCCCGACCCGATCCAAAAATTTCAACCGCTCCGCCATCTGCGGCAGAATTTCGCCCGCGATTAATTTCCCCCGCGCGTCCGTCGATAAAAATTTCAGCCGCGCCAGCAGCTCCGCCGGCGCCAGCGCCAGCAACTCCGGCAGCGACTGCGCCGGCCCGTGCGCAAAATACAATTTCACCGCCCGCGCCAGTGGATTCAACCGCGCGCCTCGACACTCCGGGCAAACCTCCTCGATCGGCTCCGCATAACTCGGCGCGTCGGCGTATAAATCCTCGTTCGCGTCCACCTCCGCAAACAACCGGCCGTGCCCGCGGCAGCGCGGACACCATCCGCGCATCGAATTCCAGGA